>Ga0209212_1000856_pt1 | contig 55532 bp, 47 predicted proteins | sample RifGroC2_FD_183996 | JGI IMG/M metagenome (GOLD analysis project Ga0209212, IMG submission 183996) | Groundwater microbial communities from Rifle, Colorado, USA - Groundwater C2 (SPAdes) (version 2) | ecosystem: Environmental > Aquatic > Deep subsurface > Groundwater | place: Rifle, Colorado...
TTTCAGATAATATGTATATGTTTTTGATGCGGAGGAAATTCCGTTAACAAATTCCATGCTGGTAGATTGACTTGGACCGGAAAGAATCATAAAATTGTCCATACCGGGGGGAACGAAATTTTTCAAGCCGTTTAAGTTATCTCCTGAAAAAGTAAAAGATAATTCAAACTGATCGTCAATGCTTATCTTCGAATGACTGACTGATGCTAAGAACGCTTGTGCAAAGATAATATTGCTGAATAGAATTAATAACCAAAGGGTATTTTTTGCAATTTTAATCATAAAAAATCCATCCTTACCAATCTTTTTCTCTTTTAACAACCGCACCGGTTTTCTTTCTTAATTTCTTCTGGATATCTTTCTCGTTATTCTTCAAAGCCTGCAGAATTCTTTCTGCTTCTTCTTTTGACATCTGGTTTTGTGGCGCTTTTAAATTATCCTGCTGTGCTTGCTGGTTTTGATCAGGCTTATTCTTTTCGTTATTCTGTTTATTCTGTTCGTTCTTATCCTGGTTTTTGTTTTGATCCTGATTTTTCTGTTGATCCTTGTTGTCATGGTTATCCTTGTTATCCTTATTATTTTGTTGATTCTTTTGCTGGTTCTGCTGGTCATTTAAAAGAGACAATGCATACGAAAGGTTATATTTGGTTTCCAGATCGTTTGGATTAATCTTTAATGAATTCTTATAAGCTTCGATGCTCTCTTTTATTTTTTCTGCTTTCAGAAGCGAATTCCCGATGTTATGATATGTACTCGCTTTATGAGAAGCTTCCTGAGTAAGTTCGAGAGAGGAATAATACTCTTTAAGCGATTCGTCGTACCGCCCTTGTTTATAATATGCGTCACCAAGATTAAAGTGCCCCTCGAAACTTTCAGGAGCTTTTTCTATACCTTTCTTAAAATTCACTTCAGCATCGGGGTATTTCTGCTGATCATATTTATCAACACCATCATTGATTACGCCACGCTGTGCCAACAACACTGGACTAAGAAACAAAAGCATCCAAAAAATAATTTTCATCTCATTACCCGTTATTTAAACCGATCCTTTTAATAATATTACTAACCCACTGGTTTTTATTCTCGCTAATAAAAAATTCTGCAAGCAATAAAAGAATCGCAGGAGCTAAAAAATAATAAAAACGATCTTCGTAATCAGTTACTTTTTTTACCCCGAATTCCGTTTTATCAAGTTCCGAAAGCTCCTCGTAAATCTTATCCAGATGATCTTCATAATTTGAGCCACGATAATATTCACCATTTGCAGCCGAAGCAATTTGTTTTAACGTTTCTTCATCGAGTTTTGTTAAAACAGCATTGCCTTCCCTGTCTTTTTTAAAACCAACCTGTTCTCCTCTTGCATTATACAACGGGATAGGTGATCCACCGATAGAGCCAAGTCCTATTGTAAAAATCTTTACTTCCATGGCTACTGCATCTGAAACTGTTTTGTTTATATCGCCTTCATGATCTTCACCGTCGGTAATTATTATAATAACCTTTTGTGTACTAACGGACTTATCAAAAGAGTTCAAAGCTAAAGTAATTGCAGAAGCAATAGCAGTGCCGGGCTGAGGAACAGAATTAAAATCAACAGCCGAGAGAAAAAGATTCGCTGCAGAATAATCCGTAGTTAATGGAATCTGTATGTATGCTTCACCGGAAAAGATTACAAGCCCTATTCTGTCTCCACGTAACCTATTAATCAAATTTGTTATCTGGAATTTTGCCTTCTCGAGACGGTTCGGCTTTATATCTTCTGCCTGCATACTTAAAGAAACATCGAGAAGAATAAATACATCAATTCCTGTTTGCTTTACCTCTTCCATCTTTGTTCCTACCTGGGGATTAGCTGCTGCTATAATCAAAAAGATTAACGAGATTATAATTATGCTGAACTTAATTGTGTTCTTAAATCCACTGAATGATGGGAATAAAACATTATGAAGTTTCTTTTCGGAAAAATGCTCGAGCAGTTTTGCACGGTTTCTCCTGTACAACCAGTAAAGCAAAATAATAACCGGAATAACATATAAAACATGAAGGTATTCAGGGTTTGCAAATCGAAACATAAATTAAAATCTCTGTCTATTTAATTTTATAAGCTCAGTTTATAATAATTATTCTAAAGCGAGAATGCATGAGTGCATGGTAGAACTTTAAAACTTCCATTCATGCATCCATGCAAACATGCAGCCATTCTTTCTTTCTTCACGGTAATTTTCTTAAAATTGTTCTAGATAATCCCAGTTCGAGTATCAGCAATATTAATCCTCCACCGAGCCAGGAATAATAAAGTTCCTTTGCATTTCGGTAGGAAGTGACTTCAAGTTTTGTTTTTTCAAGCTTATCGATTGTATTATAAATCTCTTCCAGCTTCTTATTATCGGTCGCCCTGAAATATTCGCCTGCTGTAGTTTTCGCAATTTCTTTTAAAACATTCTCATCAATTTCAACGGGAACCATTTGATATCTTATTCCAAAAGGTGTTTGAACGGGATACGGAGCTTCTCCACGGGTTCCTACTCCAATAGTGTAAACCCTGATATTAAATTTTTTTGCAATCTGCGCTGCAGAAATCGGATCAACTTCGCCAGCATTATTAACACCATCTGTTAGAAGTATCATTACTTTGCTTTTAGCCTTACTGTCTTTCAAACGGTTAACGCCATTTGCAATTCCATTGCCGATTGCAGTACCATCTTCAATCATTCCGGTTTTAATATCACCTAAAAGATTTCTCAAAACTGAATAATCAATTGTTAACGGACATTGAGTAAAAGCCTCCCTTGAAAAAATTACTAATCCAATCCTGTCTGAGGTTCTCGCCTGGACAAAAGCATCGATAACTTCTTTTGCTGCCTCGAGGCGGTTTGGTTTTAAATCCTCTGCAAGCATGCTTCCGGAAATATCCAGCACCATTGTAATATCTATCCCTTCAGAGTAAATGTTTTCCCCGGATTGAAAGTTCTGCGGTCTTGCTAATGCAATAATCAGCAAAGCAACAGCAAGCATTCTTAAAATGTTAGGGATATACTTTAATCTCTCGCGCCAGGTAGGCTTGAGTTCTTTAAAAATATTTAAAGAAGAATAATTAATTGATGGTGACGAATTTCTTCCTTTAAACCAATACCAGAGCGCCATAAGAGGAATGACAAGCAAGAAATAAAGAATCCAGGGATAAGCAAAGGTTACATTATTCAACATTATTGATTACCTCTATTTTATCTCCTCTTTCTTTCGGTAATGTTTTTTCCACAATCTGGTATGCCTGTTTCATCATTTCTTCATTAACAGAAGCTATAGGTTTATATTTTGCAAACTTAACCAGATCGGCATTGTTAAGAAATTCTTCAGTGATTAGTAATATTTCATAAGCATCATTTCTGTTTCTCAGTTTTCTCATAGCTTCACTTGTAGTTAGTTCAAGTGCAGGGAGATAAAATCTATCTTCGAAATATCTCCTGATAATCTCTGTTATTGTTGAATGGTATTCTTTTACATATCCTTTTTGCCATAGCTTTTCTTCTTCAAGCTCATGTAAAGAATTCAACGCAGTTAAATATGAAGGTATTTTAGGAGCCGGTCTTGTCCTTTTGCTTTCTTCCTCAAGTTTTTTCTTATGCCTTAAGTATAAATACCGGGCAAGTACAATAACGAATAGTGCAATTAATATGTAAAGAAGCAGTAATCTCCAATCGAGAGGGATTCTTATAGGTTCTTTAACATCTTTTATTTCCTCATTTGCTTTCACTTCAAGGGTATGAACTGTGAAATTAACGGGATTAGTATAAGCTATTAATGTAGTTGTATCTTTTCCAGCTTTGTATCCTACCGGAATAGGAGGAATTGAAACATCGGATGAATCATAAACCGAAACAATGTACCTGTATTCTACTACTTTTTTACCGTTTTCTTCCGACAATACCGGGTCTTCTATTTTAATAAGCTCCAGTTTACCGAACAATTCTTTTGTAAAAGGATTATATACTTCTATTCTTTCGTCGTGCTTAACTTTAATTGAAAGATGTATATAATCGCCGACCAGATAATCCGTTGTATCCGTGTAAGCATTTGCAACTAAGCTTTGTAAGTGGCTGCTAAAAGACAAAGACAGCAGAAATATTAGAATTAAACTTATTCTTACCATCTTCCTTCACGAGTCCTGAAAAACTTAACAAGCGGTTTTACGTAATTCTCCCCTGTGTTTATTTCTATACTGTCAAGCCTGCTTGAAAGAAATAAAGATTTCCTGTTCTGAATAATTCTTTGTCTGACACCGGCTACGGTTTTTTGCACCTTTGTATCACTTGTATCAATCCACCTCTCCTCGCCTGTTTCAGAATCGGTAAGTTTAACGAGTCCTATCTTAGGCAATTTAAATTCTCTTCTGTCATTGATTACAATACCAACAAGGTCATGCTTCTTACCGACTATCCTTAATATTTTTTCATACCCATTATCCATAAAATCCGAGATAAGAAAAACTATACTTTTCTTTTTTATTGCGTTGTTCATATACTCGAGAGCAGATTTAAGATTAGTCGCTTTCCCTTTCGGTTCAAAAGAAAGGACCTCTCTTACTAATCTCAGAACATGTGTTTTACCTTTTCTCGGCGGGACAAATTTTTCAATCTTATCAGTGAACAAAATCAAACCGACTTTATCGTTATTCTTCATAGCTGAAAAAGCAAGTACTGCACTTAATTCTGCCGCAATCTGCTGCTTGGTTTTTTCTACCGTCCCAAAGAGAAGTGAACCGCTTAAATCCACAAGCAGGATAACCGTTAATTCCCTTTCCTCTTCAAAAATTTTAATGAAAGGATGGCTGAACCGCGCAGTAACATTCCAGTCAATGTTTCTTATATCGTCGCCAAACTGGTATTCACGAACTTCGGAAAATTCCATTCCTCTTCCTTTAAATACAGAATGATATTCTCCTGAAAAGACCTGGTTTACAAGTCCTTTTGTCTTTATCTCAATCTGTCTTACTTGTTTCAGTAATTCCTTAGTAAGCATTTAAACACTCACCTCACTCTTCCATCTTCCATTTTCCATCTTCCATTTTCCATCTTCCATTTTCCATCTTCCATTTTCCATCTTCCATTTTCCATCTTAAGGAACTTCAATCTTATTTAATATTTCCTGTATAATATATTCCGAGGTAATCTCTTCAGCTTCAGCCTCATAAGTAACAGCGATCCTGTGCCTTAATACATCAGAACAAATCGCTCTAACATCTTCAGGAATTACATAACCTCTTCTTTTGATGAACGCCATCACTTTCGAACCCAAAGCAAGGTTAATGCTTGCTCTTGGTGATGCACCATAACTTATCATATCCGTAAGTTTCTCAAGACCGAATTCCCTTGGCGACCTGGTTGCAAAAACAATATCGAGAATATATTTCTCAATCTTTTCATCAACATAAACTTCATGAACAAGATTCCGTGCCTTAATAATATCCTGCGGGGTTACGACAGGCTGAATATTAACCGGAGCCACGTCCACATTCTGCTTCATAATTTTTTTCTCTTCTTCCCGTGAAGGATAAGAAATTTTTATCTTCAGCATAAACCTGTCAACCTGTGCTTCCGGTAAAGGATAAGTCCCCTCCTGTTCAATAGGGTTTTGAGTGGCTAAAACAAGAAAAGGTTCTTCAAGCTTAAAGGTCGATTCGCCAATAGTAACCTGTCTTTCCTGCATCGCCTCGAGAAGAGCACTCTGCACTTTTGCAGGAGCCCTGTTTATTTCATCGGCAAGAATAAAATTTGAGAAGATTGGTCCCTTACGAATAAAAAAATTGGCTTCTTTTTGATTGTATATCATTGTACCGATAAGATCCGCTGGAAGCAAATCAGGAGTAAATTGTATTCGCTGAAATTTAGCTTTCATCGCTGAAGCAAGGGTTTTGATAGCAAGAGTTTTTGCAAGCCCCGGTACACCTTCCAGCAGAACGTGTCCATTAGCCAAGAGACCAACAACAAGCCTTTCGACCATTGCTTTCTGCCCCACAATAACTTTACCTATCTCGTTGAACAACAAATCAACAAAAGAGCTTTCCTGTTTAATTTTTTCGTTTAATGCAGCTATGTCCAAATTAAAACCTCTTAATAATGTTATTAAAGATAGATTACTTAAGAAAAGTAATGAGACCTACCTACCGGTAGGCAAATTAGACGGTTACAAAGATAAAAATGTTGCATTTTTTTATCAATGCAATTTAAGAATTATGAACTTTGAAAACAGCAAATTTCAGGTAGGAAGTTTCGGGCATTGCTGGAAGAACGGGATGATCCAAGGACGCACCATCGTATTCAATTAACTGAATCCTTGTTCCGGCTTTTATTGCAGCCTTTTTAATAATTTCCATAAAATTATCTTGTGATAAATGATGTGAACAAGATGAAGTAACTAGAAAACCTCCAGCTCCAATAATCTGCAAAGCAAGCCTGTTGAGTTTTTCATATCCTTTAATTGCCGCAGATAAGCTTTTTTTGCTTTTCGCAAATGCCGGCGGGTCAATTATAACAATGTCAAACTTTTTGTTTTCTTCAATACACTTATTAAAGAAATCAAAAACATCCGACACAATAAACTTACTCTCAGTTTTAAGGTTGTTCAGTTTAAAATTGGATTCAGCATCTTCAATTGCTTTTGCAGATGAATCGACAAGGCTTACCGAAGAAGCTCCGGCTAAAGAAGCGTGAAGCCCGAATCCGCCTGAATTACAAAATGCATCGAGTATATTCTTTCCTTTAGAAAATCTTTCTATTGAAAATCGATTGTCGCCCTGATCGAAATAGAACCCGGTTTTCTGCCCGGTAAAATCAACTTTATATTTTAGTTTACCATCATCTATTATTTCCTCATTAATCTTCCCGGAATAAATTTCATCTTCTTCGGGAAGTCCTTCGAGCTTTCTGAAATAAGATTCATTTTTCGAGAAGATATTTTCCGCACCGAATTCTTTTTTTAATATCTCAATAATGCTTTCAATGTTCTTCTGCATGCCAAAAGAATATACCTGGAGGACAAAAGTGTTATTGTATTTATCTATAATAATTCCCGGTAAAAAATCACTTTCACTAAAAACCAGCCGGTAAGACTCCCTACCCGGATAGACTGTTTTCCTTAAATTATAGGCAGTTAAAATCCTATCCTTCATCAAAGAATATAAATCAATAATATTAGAGCGAGATAAAAGCCTTACACTTATAAGGGAATTCTTATTGTAAAAACCAGAACCGAGAGATTTATTCCTGTAATCAAGAACTTCAACAAGTTCACCGTTTTCAGTATCTCCTTCGATTTTAGCTACTTCATTACTAAAGACCCAAAGATGTCCTGATAAAATCCTTCTTTCTTCGTTTCTTTTAAGGTAAATTTTTGTCGGCATTTTAATTATAAATCAATAACAATCTTTTAAGGTTCTAATTTATAACGCTTTTTTATATATTCATACCGGAGAATAATTTTTTATGAAAATACAATCTGCCGATACAAATCCTATAATTGAAGAAAAACTTATAAATACTTTGCGGGAGAGTTCAGTTGCCACAAGGCTTTCGAAAGTTTTTAAACTTAATGCTTTAGCAAAGCAATTATCTTTACGCGCTATATCAAGAAAAAACCCGGGTCTCAGTGATCAGGAACTGAATATGCTTTTCATAAAATTAAATTATGGTGAAAAACTACATAATAAAGTAACTCAATACTATTCTAAATCCGGTTATGGAAAGGGATGAAATACTTGGAGCGTTAGAGCCAGTAATAAAAACTTTTGATGAATTAGGTATTTTATATTATATAGGCGGCTCGATTGCCAGTTCGGCTTACGGAATGCCAAGAACAACACTTGATGTAGATTTAGTAACAGCACTTACTCCTCTTAACATTACTCCTCTTGTTGATAAATTGAAGGAAGAATATTTTATTGATGCTGAAATGATTAATGATGCTTTGATTACAAAGACATCATTTAATATTCTTCACTTAAAAACCATGTTAAAAATTGATGTTTTTATACTGAAAGATAAACCGTACCAACAGAAAGCATTCGAAAGAAAAATTAAAGACAGATTAGAAGAAAAGCCTGACGCCCTTAGTGTTTATCTCTGTTCACCTGAAGATGTTATTATAAATAAATTAGAGTGGTATAAATCCGGCGGTGAAATCTCAGAACGTCAATGGCTCGACATACTTGGGGTTATTAAAGTTCAGGGTAATTCTTTAGATAAAGAGTATTTAACAAAATGGTCAAAGGAACTTGGTGTGGAGGATTTACTTAAGAAGTCATTTAATGAAAGCAATTTGAATATATAATAAAATTAAAAAGGGGTTAAAATGAAAATTCTTGCAATCGAAAAAGAGGTTCCAGGAATAGCTGATTACAAACCTTTTCTTAAACATGAAGCACTGAAGGCATGGGAATTATACCAGCAAGGAATAATAAGAGAGCTATACTTTACTGAAAACGATCATTCGGCAGTTCTTATTCTTGAATGCAAAAATGCTGATGAAGCAAAAAAAAATCTGAATAAGCTTCCCTTAGTTAAAGAGGGCTTAATAAAGTTTGATGTTCTGCCTTTAATTCCGTACCCCGGCTTTGCAAGGTTATTTAATAATTAGAAATTATGGAAAAGAAATGAAAAAATTTGAGGGAATTATATTCGATATCGATGGTACACTCACATCTACGAATGAACTGATCTTTGCATCATTTAATCATGTTGCATCCAAATATCTCAACAAGAAATTAACTAACGAGGAAATCATTTCACTTTTCGGACCGCCCGAAGATACAATATTAAAAGGATGGTTCAATAATAATCTTTCAGATGCCATGGAAGATTACTATAGATTCTATAAAGATGAACACCATATGGCTGATGCTTATCCTGGCATTGTAGAGATTTTGGAATTCATTAAATCAAAAAAAATTCCCCTCGGAATTTTTACGGGGAAAGGAAGAAAAAGCGCTCTAATAACTCTTGAAGCTCTTGGAATGGATAAATATTTTGATCTGGTGGTAACAGGCGATGATGTTGTAAATCATAAACCTTCAGGGGAAGGAATAACGAAATTTGTGAATGAGTTTAGCCTGACCAAAGAAAAAGTTTTAATGATCGGAGATTCTACAGGAGATATAAAAGCTGCGCGTGAAGCAGGAATTAAAATCGCTTCGGTCATCTGGGATAGTTATGCAAAAGAGGAAGTGCTAAAACAAAAAAGCGATTATATCTTTCATTCTGTAGCAGAGCTGAAGGAATTCCTTGAGGAAAATCTGCGATAAAAAGTCATCCACAATCAATGTAAATATTATACATCCGGCAAATAAAAGTATTATTGCTTATTCAATAAACTTTCGTTAAAATAAACCGACCTAAAAATAAAAACGGGACAAGATGCAAAAAATGAAAAAGATCTTTATTATTTTCCTTCTTCTTTTTCCAATTCTTCTTTCCAACTGTTCAGATCCTGTTTCTCCTGATGAAGTTGATGCGCGTTTGACTGGAGAATGGTATTTTATTTATAACAACAATTCACCCAATCCCTCTCCGGAAACTACTTTTACTGGAATACAAATAAATTCAGATAAAACTATCAACTCACTGGGAATAGAAACCAATACAGGTAAGGTTGCAGTAATAAAATATTCAAGTAAGAAAATAATAAAAGCTAACGAAAGAGAACTTATCTGGGAATACCTTCTTGGAGGAATCGGGCTATCAACTATATCCTATAATTATAGATTCGAAAATGAAAAATTAATTCTTTCTAACGAAAGCGGGAGTTTGACTTATACAAAAACCAAATTGGGTGCACAACTAATTGAACCGGTAACCTGTAACCTTTCTTTTGAAAAAGACAGCATCTTTTATGAGAACGAGAAAATATCTGCTTATCCTTCTGCATATGCAGGCAAAATATCTACTTCCGATTTCTTTTTATTAAATGCTGAAATGGACCATGCCTTTTTAAGAATAGGGATAAATAACTTTAACGGAATTGGAAGTTATGTGATCCAGTACGATAAATTTGAATTTGGGGAGTTTCATAGCGATGTAGGGATTATCCTCGTCCCGGATTCCCTTTCAAAAGGCGAAATAATAATTACACAATACGATGAAGTAAACAGAATGTGCTCGGGAACATTTTATTTCAATGCTGCTTTCCCAGATGATCCGGATAGTGTAGCAACGGTATTCAAGGAGGGGATATTTACAGTTCCCATATACAAATAATCTGAATTAAGTCTTCAAACTTTTTTTTGATTTTCCCGCTTGTGATTAGTCTTCACGCGGATTCTTCGGTTAATTTTATTTTCATTAATTTAACCGGGGGAAAATAAATACATCGATTTCTGATTTGCAGTCCTGGGTGTTGGCGAGGGAATTAAAGTAGCATCAGTTAAAGATCCCTTTGGAAATGTATTTGGAATTATCGAGAATCCTCACTATAAGAGTTGATTTGTTAAAGTTATTAAAAACCGTTAAAAACGGTTTATAAGTTTTGAGCTTTATTTGTTAACACCGGGATTAATCCCGGTGTTAATACTGAAAATCCGATATATATAACCGCTTCTCCGAAGGAGTCCTTTGGACAACGGTTTACTAAATAAATATTTAAATACTAATTCAGTTTCCTCCAAAACCAAACGGAAATACAAAGTAAACTCTCGGTTCTATCCTCTTCTGTGGTTCATAACCAACAATATTATCATCTGCATCACGGGTGGGAGTGAATGTCCAGTTATAAACTAAAGAAACAACCATAAAAGGATACGGCTTATATCCGACCTCAGTAAACAGATATGAACGGTCATCGAGAGTGAAGAGATCTTTTTCGTCACGAATATATATTTTATCATACCCTGCTCTTAAAAGAAAAGGAGCTTCCTCAGGAGCTATTTCAGAACCCAAATGAAGAATACCACTGTTGGGAGTTTTGTCTAATCTCTGGTAACTCCCGATTACATAGAGCAAACCAAGAGCATTAATTCCCAGTTCACCATACCAGCCATCATCGTTATCGGATAAAACGGTAAGTAATCTTGCCTTACTTGAAAAAGTTCCTGTGGCTTTATCTAATATTTTGAATCTTTCAATCTCATAAAGTGAACTAAAATACGAGGGGATATAATGATCGCCATTAAACCTTCTTTCCAGTTTTGCAGATGCCTGAACAAAACCCAAAGGATTAAACTGAGCTATAATACCGGTAGCTGAACCGCTTCCGAAATCAATAATTTTTGCAAAGTCGTAATACAAGGTAACATCGGCAAAACTTCCCGATAAAATGGGAAGACCAACATCAAAACCGATAATGTTTATTGAACCTTCGTCTGTTTTAATTTCAAATTTATTTGTGTTATGGTTGTAAGAACCTTCTGTCACACCGGCGTATTCATCAAAATCGGAAGCATAGGTTAAACCAAATTCCAGATTACTGATGATGGGAATATCCGAAAGAGAAGTATAAAGCAGAGGTCTTACGTAGCCTCTCAAACCGACAACGCCGGCTTCTCCAAAGCGGCTGTAAATAGATTCAAAACCGAAAGTTCCAAAATCAATATCGAGAACAAGCCCGATTTTCCTGTTATCAAAGGAAGGGCTGTTATTGTATAAATACATTATGCTGCCGTGACCGAGTGTGTGATAATCGAGAGCACCGAGTTTTACATATACAGGATCATTCTTTAATCCATACCTTACGTATCTGATAATGCTTAAGTAGTCGGAAAAGTCATTAAAAGATTCTTTTCTTAAATTTCCATCCGGATCAAAAGTCAGGCGAAGATCAAGCCCGACACCAAAATTTGCAAATGAAAGCTCTGGTGCAAGAGAAATTGTATAATTCGGTTCGCCGTCAATCCATGTCATTCCGGCACCACCGGTAAACTGCCCCTGTCCCGGTCTTGGGTATTGCTGAAATTGGGAAAAGGAGAATGATGAAAAGATAATCACCACAAGAAAAGTATATAATGTTTTCATTTAAATAATCCGGATTATGATTTAGGTGAAGATATAAAAAAGAAATTCTTTATTGAAATGCCTATCTCACCACTGCAAGCTTTTGTGTAACGTCCTGTTGTTTTCCATCACGACTGATAATTATTTTATAAAAATAAGTTCCATTGGCAATATAATCACCGTCTGTATCTTTGCCGTCCCAGAAAATGCGGTTAAAGTCAAAGTTCAATTCAGAAGCAGTTTTGGTTATTTCTTTTATTAATCTTCCTGCTACTGTAAAAATTTTAATCTTCAATTCGTCAGGAATTTGTGTAAGCTTAAAAGTAAAGTATGTTTCCCCCCTTGATGGATTAGGGTAATTGTATACATAAAGAATTTTTGTATCCTCATTTACTACAAAATATTTTTCAATTCCGGAAGAATCGACGACATTGCCTGAAGCATTCTTTGCAAAAATTCTGAGAGTATATTCTCCACTTTTAAGAAAAGGTTTATATGTTGCAACAACTTTAGGGTTTGCAGGATTATATTCGTAAGTCACAATCGAGCTATCCGGGTTGATCTCAACATCGTTTAAGAATATAGCTACAGAAGAAGGATCACTAATTGGCAATAAAGATTCGTCAAACAGCTCAATTTTTATTTCCGGCTTAGAAGAGATATAATCGCCGTCCATAATATCAACACCGTCAAAGGTTATATTGACTGTCGGAGTAGTTGTATCGGATTTTACATAAAACGGAACCTGGTAAAAGTTATTGTCTTCGAATATCTCTGGAATTTTATTTTCAGGATCTAAAGTAATAACGAAACTATTATTTCCCTGATAGTTTTGAGTATTTAGCGCAATTTCAAAAAAACGATTACTTAAAGAAGCAAGCTGATCTACAAAAATGTCTGAAATAATCTCCCTTTCGTTATTCGAATTGAGAATCTCAACTAAAATTTTAAAGCTGTCCGCAGCAGTTTCATTTACGTTATAAACTCCAAAATTTAATTTCATATCTTCTCCGATTAGTAAAGTATCTTTCTCGGCTTTAACAACCTGGTAATTTGTTGCAAGTTCAGGAAGTGGCTTATAATTAATTCCTAAAGAACTGATAAAGGGAGATTCAAGAGATTCATTCGCACTCAACTTCGCAAGAATTTTAAGTGAAGGATAAACTGAAGCATTAATATCATTTAGTAAAGAAATATTATTTGAAAAGGACAGACCATCTAAAGTGTCAATTTCTCCATTAGTTTTTATACCGAGAGGGAAATATTCTATTGAAGAACCGGAAGGAAGTGAGTCCTGTTTTTCAATATTAATCCATTCATAAGATTTTACGGCGGCTGGAAAGACAACAAATCCTCTATCATTGTTTACTATATTTGATGCTGAAATTTCAGCAAATCCCAAATACCGTCTTACAAAAGACTCTCTAACAGAACCTTGGAGGGAACCCTTCTTTCCTATCATACACCAAGAATCCTTATACATTACGCTATCTATATAAAGAGAACCGAATTCTTCAATGGTGTGCCTTATTTGTGTCCCGCTAGAAAAACCCAGAACTGACTGAGCACCATCTGTACAAATTGCCATCGCAACAATCTTACCAACGGGCAAAGAATCCAAATATATTTTCATCAATTCATCAGCATTACCACTTTCATAAACAAAATACCGAAAATTTGAAGGCTCTAATGTTATGGAATCAATTTCTGCTGTCCCAATTCCCCAATAACGGGTATTAGTAAGCCGCTCTCCTCCATTATATAACATAGACGCAAAATCACCATTATCAGATCCTGCTGAAGAGATTTCAAGCAGGTTTTTATCACTAGTTAAATGCCAGGATTCTTCTGATGAATCAAAAGCAGAATGATAATATTGTATATCTTCATCCTTGAATGACTTATTTATATACCATGTGAAATTTTTCCCTTCATTCTGAAATGAATAAACATCTGACCATTCCTGGTTTCCGTCATTAAGCTTTACTCTCCACCAATATCTTTTATTTAAAGAAAGAGAATTCAAATCAACAGTAGTATAAACGCTGTCCAGATTTTTATAAATATCAACAGCATTTTGAAAATCAGGATTATCGGATAACGACAGTCTTAAATCATTTGAAGAAGGAACGAGAACAGGGTTTAACACCCTTAAACTACTACGGTCACTATTATAATATTTCTCAGCCTCTACAGGTCTTACAGAAGTTGAAAATACGGAAAAAATGAAATCGGCAGAATTGTCTGTCTCATATAATTCATCAATTAAATTTTGATTATCCAGTTCTACATTAATTCTGTGCTGACCAACTCTCTCCTTAACAGGAATATTGATAGTCAGTGTATCTATAAAAAGAGGCGCTGGAATTTTAAACTCGGAATTATACGAAACCTTATCACCCCAGTTATCAAATATGGAAACACTAAGTGAATCATCGGGTACCCTTCCCGCATTCAGAATCTCAATTTTTAGCGTAACACTATCGGTCATATCATTCGGATTTTCTCCCAACAACGAAAAAGAACTTTCCTTTACAACGAAGTTCGGTTTTGGAGGGGTTCTAAAATGAATTATGGGATCACCAAACAAAAGATTACAATAGTTGAAAACTCTGTTCACATCAGTATATCCGCTTTCTTCAAACTGCTTAGCCTTGGCAAGATAGTGTGCTTCGCCTACAGACGATGTTTCGTCTACTAATAAATTACTATAAAAAAGATATGGGAAACGAAGCGAAGTAGATAAATATCCCCAGCTCGAATTACCAAAATAATTAATCGCTTGCCCGTTTGGATTTTCCAACAAGAATAATTCTCCAAACGCATCAACGTCAGGCTCAGCAAATTTGCCGGTGGAACAGCCAAAATCGGAAACGAGAGGATTTCTATCCGGATAATTATTTTTAAGGTCTTCAACAGAAGTAATACCATTATCCCATGTTTGTGTTCCACTGTGTCCAATATATGAAATAAAAAGTCCACCCTCTTTAATAGCATTTTGAACTTCGCTGAGTGAATACGGACCAAAATTTGATGTGGGGTTAACAGTCTTGAAAAAATGAATCCCTGATCCCCCTACCGGTTTTGGTCTTACAAGCTCATTTAATAAATTATCATTAGCTTCTTTAATCTGAATCAGTTGGCTCAGGTTCAATACATCGCCGCCGCTAAAGAACAAATAATTCTTGTTCCATGAATCATATCCGCGGTTAATATATGTCTGGTGCTTTTGCATGTAATAAAGTACGTCCTCATTGTTCCTTGCAGGAATTCTGCCAACAAACATTTGAGAAACACTTATTTCCGAGCTATCCCAGGTAACATACCAAACATCACTAACAGGATCGCCATAAGCCGGAACAAGATTCTCCTTTATAACATTTGTTGGAGGTATTACAACTTTTTTGTAATCATAATTAGCATCGCCTATAATATTCAGGTAAGAAGGCTTAGGGGACTGCCAGTATTGGTTTGCAGCAACAAGAAAATCTCTTACCGCTCCTGCATTATCGAGACCAAAAGAAAATTCATCATAGATATCATTTATATAAGCCACCTCAACATTTAGCTGGTAATTTGTTTTGATAAATTCTTTGTATTGATTAACAGATTCTTCCAGTTTTTTATTTGTTATGATAATATAATCGGCAGTTCTTGAAGTGCTTCTAAGATTTACAAATTGCTTCTTTACAACAAAGCGAGGGGCTTTCTTATGTTCATCTTTGATTATCAGATATTGATCACTTCCTGAAACTGTGTCTGTAAAAGTTAATGTTCCGGAAGAAATACTATAAGCAGTTATTATTTGAAACTGCGGTTTTACTTTATAAACGTATATATTCTCGGGACCACTGATATTTGTTGCAACTATAACCCGTTCGGAAGGATTTACAGAATCAGGAATTGTAATCATAAGAGAATCATTTATTGCTACGTTCGCTCTGAAAAATTCAATATCAACCCAATCGATGAGCGATTGATGGAACGATGCTTCAGTCAGCAATCCGAACACTCTGTAAATATTATCTGTTTGATTAAGAACATTTGAACTGAATTCCGATTCAAAATTGACAGTCTGTCTAAAATCATAAACAATCGTGTCCATCGTTGTTGTCGAATTAAGACTCGCACCGTTTGAGTGAGCATTAATAATAATATCTGCTGCATTGCTAATTAGCCGGGTTGATGTTTTAACTATAGTGGTGGGAACGTAATCAGGAGAATCAAAATTAAATGAAAAAGAACCGCCATTTCCCTGAAAATACCAGGTCCATACTTTATTCTCCTGCCAGTCAGGAATCTGAACTCTTGGGGCAACAGCATCATAATACCAGAGCCTTTCATCTTCTTCCAGATGTAACTTTACAATATGATTTTTCACAGAATCAGTTAAGGCAGGTATAACAGTGCTTATTGAATTGACTCTTAATCCATTTTCTCCTCCCCAAGTCAGCCACACAAAATTTGTATCATTATACCTGTCGTAATAATTTTTATAATCTTTTCTTTCTTGTACGATTTCACGATAGTCGGGTGAGCCGTAATTTCTTTCTGCCCAAAATTCTATATAATCATTTTCGTCGAACGAATTATCATTTTCTCCTGAAACAAATAAAGGAATTTCTTTTCCTTTAAAAAAGATTTTAAAAGTCAAAGGATTCACTGAAGAAGGATTAATACCATAGTCTAAAATGTCATCATAACTTATTTTATAAATTCCGTCTTCAGGGATAGCGAGCTTAACATAAGCTTTGCTGTAATCAATCCAATTCCCGGAAGTATCACTTAGAGCAGTAACACTCTGAAAAGATCTGAATTGATCCGCATTTTCATAGTTGATAATCACGTCGCTTAATGCTTCATCAAACTTCCCTTTGAGTTCTGTATTCCTGGTGAACGGTTTTACTTCAATAAAATTTATTTTCAGGTTTGTCCCGGTAAATTCAATAACCTCCTTCTTTTTCCAGTTATAACGATGAGTACTGATTTGAATAACCGCACAAAAATAACCTCTGATCCAAGTATATCCGATAACTTCTGTCTCGTTTTGCGGGTAAATGTCACCAGTAAAATATTTTGTGGCTGGCTGGCTTTTTTTATACTCAATCCTTTCTTCAGTTAAGCTTATTTCAGGATTAAACCTGATATCAACATTAGAAATAACACTTTCCTCTTTATCAGTCAAAATAGTATTGACTTTTGAGTGTGGTGGAATTGCAACAAATATAGTCTTTGAAGGAAGAGCAGGAGCACCGGGTTTTCCCTCATCCATTGCCTTAGTGAATTCAAGAATCTTTTTCCCTTCGTCATTTTTAACAATATAAGGCTCGCGATTGAAATTCAAACCGATATCAATTCCATCTGTCCGATTAATAATATTATAAGATATTACCTGGGGGAAAAAATCGGATGAAATTATGAGATGCAAAACAAGAATATGCCAGTATAAAGACTTCACTAAATCCTGTTTGTATTTTTATGTAATATATCTTTTGCGCCAAAGCTTTTCAAGTTAATTATTTTGAAAATTTAATAAACAGCAAAACAAAACTGGCAAACTCATCTCCCATAATGAAACAATAATTTGAACAGATTCACTTACCAGATTTTTTATTCAGAAATTCTTTAATAAGAATAATAAAAAATCGAGGTATACCGATTGTATACCTGTTGAAGTATTTAACTGGATGTCGTAATAACCTGAAAAACCATTCTAATCCAATTTTTTGAAATAATTTTGGTCCTCTAATTTTTTTTTCTGCAAACAAGTTAAAAAGATCCCCAACTGACTGAATGACTTTACAATTGAGGTTGGGGGCATTATTATAAATCCAGATTTCCTGTTTGGGCGTACCTAAACCGACGTATAGTATATCAACATTTAATCTGTTAATAGTTTCCACAAGACTTTTATCGTTTAATCTCTCATATCCGTTTAGGCTACCCATCAATTTAAGATGTGGAAATTTTTTTCTGAGATTTCCTTTAGCTTTCTTTAAGACTTTTTCAGTAGAACCTAAAAAGAAAATTTTCCATTCTTTTTCTTCACATGTTCGTAAAAAATTAAAACTGCAATCTGTCCAGTTAAACCTAACAGGAGATTTCCATTTATGGAGAATTTTAAGAGCTAGCCAGATACCTACTCCATCCGAATGAATTAAATTAGAAGCTTTTAAAGATGTTCTGAAATCATCATCTTTGTTCAGCACGACTATTGAATAGGCATTGACATAATTAATAATAAATTTTTCCTCTTGTTTAATTGCATTGTCGATAAGATCAACAATAGTATCATAATTCGTAAAATCTACTTTTATTCCCGTGATAAAGAATGAAGCGGCGGAATTCAATTGCTCAGACAGAGTTGACATTTCCATCTTCATCTTCCTGGGTAAAGCGAATTGTAAATTGCCTCAACCTGTGAAAAATAATTGTTAATGTCGCATTTCTTATTAACCTTCTTATAGAGGTTATAGCCGAGCTGTTCTGCAGTTTTTTCATTATTTAGAAGAAAGAGAATTTTATCTGCAAGCTGATTTGGATTTTCCGGCTCTACAAGCAAACCATCTATACCATCTTCTATAAATTCTGCTATGCCTCCGGTACTTCCTCCTATGAAAGGTTTTTGAAAAGACCCTGCCTCAATCATAACAAACGGAAAAGCATCAACCCTGGATGGAAGAACAATTACATCTGCAATTGAAAACAGCATCTGAATGTTTTTTAGGGACTGGAATATTTTTAATGGCGCCTTTACGTTGTTTATTATGTTACTAATTTTCTTGCTTTCCATACTCCCACATATCACTAGAATTACATCACGAAATCCTTCGTAAACTAACTCATAAGCCTTTAACAAATTGTCAATATTTTTAATAAAGTTGATCCTCCCTACAAAAAGTAAAACTTTTTTATCATCCTGAATTCCAAAATGACTCTTTAAATTATTGTATTGTTTTCCATTAATAATTTCTTTTGGTAAATACATAGTGATTATCTTCTTCTGTTCAACATTAAATTCAGTAACAAGCTGTTTAGTAACCGCATTACTGACTGCTATCAGCTTGTCTGATCGAAAACTTATTTTTTTAAAACCTTTTACAAAGCTCAACACTGTCCCAACTGATTTAATTCTCGTTTCTTCACTAATTTTCGCAGCAACATATTCGGGAAATCTATGGTATGTATGGATAATGTCTATTTCTGAATTTCTGCAGTAGTCTTTAACATCCTTATAAAACTTTTTTATATATAAAATGTTTTTAACCCCTTTTGAGAATTTAAAGACATGGAGTTTTACTCTTTTTAATTCATTTAGTCTTTCTAACGAATCACCACCATTAGTTATAAAATGATTTTCGTAATTTCTCCTGTTATTAAAATACGATAAGGTTAAATAAACAAGTTTGCTCATTCCGCAGCTATAGTTAAAATCCGGGGATATATGTAAAATTCTTTTTATCATTTGTACAGATTTAGATAGACGTTTTCAATTTGCCTGATGAAATTATGAGCATTGTATTTTTTTTCAACAGCCATTCTTCCGCTCTCGCCTAATTCTTTCCTCAGATTGTTATCTTCAATTAGTTTTGATAACTTCTCCTCGGCATCTCGCATATTCCCGGGGGCGTAAATTATACCGCAATTATTTTCCTCGATAATCTCTTTAAAGCCTCCAACATCCGGTGCAACCATAGGAACTTTGTTAGCCATAGCCTCAAACATAGATAAAGGTGTACCTTCCCACTCCGATGTAAAAAGCAATATATCGAAATAAGAATAGTATGAAATTAAATTAGTTACATAATCAAAAAAAATGATTTTTGATTCTATTCCTGAAACTTTAGCTTGTTCAATAAGCTTTTGTTTTAATTCTCCATCACCAAAAATCAGAAGAAATATATTTTTTTTGAGGAGATGTATAGTTTTAAATATATCGATTGCTCTATCAATCCTTTTCTGGATTTGAAGTCTAGCGACCATCGCGATTATTATTCCCCCTTTTTTTATTTCTTGTATCTTTTCAACCACACTGGAGTTTTGGGAATTATTAGACTGAATATTATAGCCGTTATAATAAACTGTCGGTACCGGAAATAAATGTGTCTCTTTCATTAATAGTTCTTTACTCCTTCTGGAGGGGACAAGAACTGCATTTACGGTCCCAAGAAGATTTATAATAAAATGGATTAATCTATACACAATCTTTTCGAATGCCCCATAATAGATATTATTTGATAAAAAAAGCCCATGATAGTTAAAAATGAATTTCTTTCTTAAAAAGATATTAAGAAGACCGGCAATTGCATAAGGCTTAATTAAGTGAGTATGGATTATAGAAATATCATTTTTTTTTATGAACATATAGATATCTTTGAAAGCTTTAATTGAAATTTTCTTTTTTAACGAATTGCTTACTAAAACTTTTATTCCCATTTCAGAAAGTTCTTTTTCAATTTTCTCTCCTCCCTGAAAGATGAGGTAGTGTTGAAATCTCTCCTTATCTGATAGTGTGAAAATCATCTTAAGATGCGTATAAATCCCGTCTGCCTTGCCGGTTATAAGGTTAACAATATGACAAACATTAATCATATGAGAGATTGATATAGGAAAATATATTGTTTAGTAACTTTTTCCCAATTTAGTTCCTCATAAATCTTCTTAGCATTGCTGGAGATGACGCTTAAATCATACTTATTACTGCAAATATCATTCAGTAATCTTACTAGACTATTTGAAACAGAACTTTCATAAATAAATCCGTTTACACCATTTTCAACAAGGTCTTTAATCCCTGTATTCTCACAAATTATCGGAATTACTCCCATTGTCATGCATTCTGCAACTACAATAGAAAATGGCTCAAAAGCATTTGATTTGATTACAAATTGTACCTCCTCTAAAATCTTGATTAAAGAACGATGATTAACAAATCCTTTAAAAATAATTTCAAGGTTGTCGTTCCGATGATGTATTTTTTCTTCGATGCCAATAACAAATAATTTTATACTAACGTAATTGATTGCCGATAATTCATCAACAAGATTTTTTAATCCTTTATTAATTGCCTGATCAAATGCATTATAAAATATCAATGATATTTCATTATTAAAGTCGGTAGTAATACTTTCGTTAGAAAATTCCTTCCCGATTCCATTTGGAATTACTCTGAATTTCTGCTTGTAAAAGCTATACTCATTGCTGAAAACTCCTAAGAGAAGTTCTGAGGGGAAAACTATAACATTAGATTTTCCTATTAAAAATCTTTCGGTGAATAAATCCAGGAATTGTCTTTCCCTCCGGACGTTGGGTAACTCAAATTTATAAAACCCATGAACTGTAGCAATAAGCTTTGCTTTAAGAAATGGTTTTAAGAAAAATATTATTAAAGTAAACCTTTGGCTGTTTACAAAATGAATAATATTAAAACGTTCCTTAAGTAGCTTGAAGATAAGCGGTAATATCCCTAATTTTAAAATACCTTCATTTGTAATTTTATTACCGAATATTTTTTTTAATAAAGTATAGTCACTGTAATAGCTGAAAAAATATTCTATAAAAGTTACGTTAACATTTTGTTCTTTTAATTGCAGATAAAGTTCTCTTGCAACTCTTTCAGGACCTGCAACAATTTCACCTTCGCCATATCTACCGACTAAAGCAATTTTCATGGAGATATATTAATAATTTGAGAGTCGAGTTAAAATAAGATAAGTATTTTCTGAATTAAAGGTTTACAATTATTTTTATCTTTTTGCAAACCACTTTTCGGGATTCTGGTTAACTCTCGAATTCCAGATTTCAAAGTGTAAAATATATCCTTCCAGACTTTCACCCACTTTTGCTATTACACTCCCGGCTTTTACTTTATCCCCTTCATTTACAAAAATCTCAGAAAGATGGCTGTACACTGTTCGGTAATCTTCTTTATGAGAAATAATAATAACGCTTCCATAACCGGGAATATAGTCTATTGCCGAAATTACACCACCTGCAACCGACTTAACGCTCAAATCCCCAGAAGATTTAATATCAACACCATAATTCAAAGTGACTGTATTAAGCTTTGAGTTCCTGTTTTCTCCAAACTTTCTTATAATTCTACCGCGAATTGGCCAGTTTAGATTACCCCTTAAAGAAGAAAAAGATTCAAAGTTGGCGGTATTAAGATCAATGTCATATTCTGAAGGAGTCTCGGTATTTGAATTTGTTTTGTTACCAGATTCGCTGTTTAGTCTTGCAAGTTCTTCTTCTTTTCTTTTTCTCTCAGCCTCTTCAACTAATTTTGTTATAAGATTTTGTATTTGAGCTTCTGAATTCTTTTTTGTGTTCAGTTCTTTCTTTAATTCGGTTTTATTGTTCTTTATTTTCTTAAGTACTTTTTGTTTCCCTACCAGTTTTTCTTTCAAACCAGCTTCTTCTTTCCTCTTTTCAATTGTCAGTAATCTCTTTTCTTCTCTCTCTTTTTCCAGCTTTTGTTTTAGTACTATAAGATCTTCTTTTGCCTTTTCAAATTTTTCCAAATCATTTTGTCTTCTTTCAGAAAAGCTTTGAAGATATTTTATCCTTACCATTGCTTGCTGCAGCGATTCGGAATCAAAAACGCCTGCGAGTTCATCCATCTTGCTATACTTGTAAACAGCCACCACATATTTTGAATAATTCTTTTGCAATAATTCTATTTGATTTTCCAGTTCATTTATATTTTTTTGATTTTCCCTAATTGCATCGTGCTTAATTTTTTCTTCTTTTCTTAATTTTGCTATTAATTTATTCAACAGAAAGTTTTGCTTATTGTAGTTTTCTATTGCAGAATAAGATGCTTTTTCTTTTTTAGTTTGTTGCTTTATTTCACTTTCAAGCTTCTGTATTTCATCGCGGATGTTCTGAAGTTCCGTTTTTCTTTTGGTTATATCATCCTGCTGTAAAAAGGAAAAACCTGTAAAGAGTATTATTAATAAGGATATGTAAACCGGGAGATTTTTTACCATTGTATTATCGTTGCATCGTCGGGAACTTTAAAATCGATAACGATGTCTCTTTTGTTCACAACCATGTGCTTATAATCAACAGAAACCTGCTGGTTATATTTTTTATTTTGCAGTTCAATTTTATACGGGACAGCAACATTTTCAAGTAATTCAAACTTTGAATATTTACCTTCTAGAAGTCCTTCCCCATCGCTGTCTAAAACCTGGTAATCTGTAATACCAAGCTCACGAATGTCAACACGGTATATTGTTTTTCGTTGAGTATCAGAGTCAATATAAGTCAGAACATATTTGTCATAATCAATATCATACTTTGCCGGCGGACGGTAGAGATTATCGGTGAGGTTAACCGAACCTATAAACGCATCCATCAACTCATTAAATGTTAAATTTATTTTAAATATCTGGTTCAGTATGTCGCTATCGACTTCTCCTTCGTATGCCATATTATTTATTGCATCGTAGAAAATGAAATTGTTTTCCATTACTAAAGCCTGTGCAAGTTCAATCCCGAATGGACCAAGCATAGTTAAGTAAAGTGAATCGGGTTTTTGGAGTACAATCCTGAAAGATACGCTCTGGTTCATACTTCCGTTTCTAACGGATATTGTTCCGCTACCTTCAAAACTTTTTATTCTCCGGCGATTAATTTCAAGCTTGTTTATCAGTCTTTCGGAAGGAAGAATTTCTACCTCGTCGGTCGGTTTTGAAGGCACGCATCCCGGAAGGATTAAAAAAGAAATCTCCGCTACAATAAATAATATTAGTAAACTTTTTCTCAAATTTCTCCTTTTTCAATTTTATTTTTTAAATCTATATTAGATGAATCGAGCTTGTATGCTTTCTGCCAAAGTTCTACAGCAAGTTCCTTTTTCCCCATCTTAAATAAAATATCGCCAAGGTGATCGAGCATTACAGGTCTTTCCCCACTTATCTCCAAAGCCTTCTCAAGATAAGTTTTAGCTTCTTCATAATTACCAAGTTTATAATAAACCCATCCTATTGTATCAAGAAAGGAAGAATTATCAGGTTCTTTTTCTATAGCCAGCTTAGCCATTTCCAAAGCTAAATCTAATTTCTCGCCTCTTTCAGATAATGAGTAAGCGTAATTATTATTTACTGTCGCATTCGATGAATCTATTCCTAATGCATGTTCGTAAGTTTTATCGCATTCCTCCCACATTTTAAGTGAATCATATATCAACCCGAGAGTACCTAAAAGATTTACATCGTTAGGACTAATTCCCAATGCTCTTTTAAGATAAAGAATTGCTTCATCATTTTCTCTAAGCTGGTTTAAAGAATATCCATAAGCAGATAATGCTATTACATCATTAGGATTAATATCTATAGCGGTTTTAAGATATTCCTTAGCTTCAGAATGCCTGTCTGACTGAGCAAGCGACAGACCCAAAAGTAAGTTGACCACAAAATCCTGTGGAAAAAGTTCGAGTGCTTCATTCATTAAAGTAATAGCTTCACTATAATGACGGTTGTCAAAAAATAATCCCCCTAACTGTGTCCAGCCCTGTGTATTTTGTTCAGCAAGATTTTTAACCTCATCAAAATAATTCAGCGCAACGCTGTCATTCTTTTCTGCTAAAGAAATTGCCCCGAGATACATTTTAACCTGCCAGTAGCTGGTATCTTTATCTATTTTTTCAAAAAGTTGTTTTGCATAACCAAGCATAATTGAGTCTTTAAAAGATTGCGCAAAAAAAGATGCGCCTACCCTAATCTTTGTTTCCAGCAAAATATCAGGTTTCTCAAGAATATAATTAAACTCATTAGCTGCGGCTTCCCAATTATTCTGTTGAATTAATATTTGTGCTTTCCTTTCTCTTGCATCGAAATCATCAGGTGTTAATTCAATAATCTCACTAATTATTTTTAATGCGTCATCATATTTCCCGGCTCTGGTATAAACTTCCGATAGTAATTTTTGAACGGCGGTATTTGAAGGATCAATAGTAAGCAACTCTTCAATTGCTTCTGCAGCCTTATCAAGGCTACCCAGGTTCTCCTGGAGTTCGGCTACACGTATCAAGATACTCCACTCGGGACCGATAATTTCAGTTAGCTTGTTATATATTGTAATAGCCTGTAATGGTTTTGAGCTTTCATATATCCTGGCAAGCTTGTAATAAGAGTCAATCTGGGTTGAATCAATTTCAATTATCTTTTCCAATACTGCAGCAGCCGAATCATACTGGTGCGCAGAGGAAAATATATCTGCAAGTAAATCATAATACTCGACTTTAAATGGTGATAATTCAATCGCTTTTTTACTATGCTGAAGCGCAGGTGGAATTTTATTTATTATCCTGTAGTTCTTTGCGAGTGCATAATGAATCCCTGCATCCGAATCGAGCCTGAGCGCATCCTGGAACTCTAAGATAGCCTCGGCATATTCACCTTTCGATTCCAATACCGAACCATTAATAAAATGTACCAAAGCCTCTTTCTCTTTATTAGTCTGCTCCTCATCATACGATGAAACCTGAGTTTCCTCCGACATTACTTCTTTTTGCGAAGAACAGCCTGCAACCAGAGATGCAAGTATTATAATTAAAAATATTTTTGTCATATCTCGCTTGAAAAATATTACTCAACTACTTTAATAACAAGGTCAATCAATTTCGGACGAAATAATTTACAGGATATAATCCCGGCAACCACCGCAACAATTTGCTGAAGTTGATTGCAAATATACTAAACTATATTTTTGCATAAAGCAGGTAGAATAATGGAAGTATTTGACCTCGGTTTAGCTTTTGTTTGGGAATATGATACAGACTTCATTAATCTCATTGAAGAAATTTTACATAAAGCCGGTTTATCAACTTTCGTGGTTCAGGGACATAATATTGATGAAGTTACTGAGAAGGTTCGGGAGAGAAAATTATTTTTCAGATTTTATCTTGACCGGGCTTCGGATGCAGAACCTTCATTTGAAGAAATTGCAAAAATCCTTACAAGAAGAAAAACAACAATAATAAATCCCTATAAAAAGGTTCATAATGCTATTGATAAAGCAAGTATGCACCTGGAATTTATTAATGCAGGTTTGAACGTTCCTTATTCAATAATTATCCCACCTAGAAACGAGTTTGAAAATATAAAATTAACCGTAGAAGATTTATCGAGCCTTGGGAGACCATTTATAATAAAACCTTGTAACACAACAGGTGGTGGAGTCGGCGTTGTTACTGGTGCCGAAACACTTATGGAAATTTTACAGCAGAGAATAATCAATAGTAACGACAAATATATATTACAGGAAAAAATCTATCCAACTATTCTTGAAGGAAGAAGAGCCTGGTTCCGCTGTTTCTGGGCTTTTGGAAAACCCGTTGCAGTCTGGTGGGATGATAAAACTCATATTTATCACGAACTTAGTGAAGAAGAAATGTTAGAATTCGGTTTGAGAAGACTTCATTATAAAACGAGAATTATTTCCCGGATAACAGAATTAGATTTCTTTTCAACTGAAATTGTTTTAAATGAAGAGAGGAAGTTTATTGTAATAGATTATGTTAATGACCAATGCGACATGCGATTTAAATCCAAGCATTATGATGGCGTACCGGATTCAATTGTAATTCAAATAATCAATAACCTAAAAAGTTTTATATTAAGGATTAAAAAACTGGAAGCCATTAACAGGAATATTCAAGGTCAGAGTGAATAAAAGGAAAATAAATATTTATAGTATTGTCATAATATCGTTTTTAATCTCAGGACTACTTTTTTATCAATATCTTATTAATATTTACGAGATTACCGTAACTGCAGAGCCCAAAGCTCTATATACAGACAATCAGTCAAAAGTTATTGTTTCAGTTGTTCCTTTAAATTCTTTTGGATGGAAAGCATTATTCAGAATTGTAACGGCAGATTTTGAGATTGTAGAAGGAATTTCTCTAGTCGAAATTATTAAGATTGATAAACAAAACGGCACACTTATTTTAAAAGCTAAATCAGAAAGCGGCAAAGTTGTTGTACAGATAAAATCTGAATTCTCTCTTCTGCCGACAATTGTAGAAATTCCCGTATATCCAAATTATACCTAAATTTTTATTAAGTTTGATTTATTATTTTTTTATCACTTTTAACAGACCATGAAAAAATTCGCAATTCTTCTTTTCTTAATTCCTCATTTGACGATTTTGGCTCAAGGTGCAGCCGGGGATAAAGCAAAGTACGAATACCGTTTTCTCATCGACATGCCAACAGCCGGAATTTTGGATAAAGGATTCGTAGGTGTAGTTGCAGATATTTTGCCCAACGGGGTATTAATCTCAAAAATTGAAGTTGGAGTTTTCGATAATATTAGTTTCGGAATCTCCTATGGCGGCAGCAACGTAATTGGTGCAGGAACCCCGGACTGGTATAAATTGCCGGGCATAAATGTCAGGGCAAGAATCATTAGTGAATCCGTCACAGTTCCCTCAATAACTTTAGGGTTTGATTCGCAGGGTAAAGGGGAATATTTTGACTCTGCAAAAAGGTATGCGATAAAATCCCCCGGATTTTTTGCTGCAGTCAGCAAAAATTTTGAGCTGCTCGGTTATTTATGCTTGCATGCAACTGCCAACTATTCACTTGAAGGAGAAGATGGAGATAATTTTGTTAACCTTATGGGAGGTGTTGAAAAAACATTAGGTCCAAACATTTCTTTAATTCTCGATTATGATTTTACTTTGAATGATAACACAACAAAAATCTTTGGTGAAGGCAACGGTTATCTTAATGCCGGCATACGATGGGCTTTGGGAGATGGCTTTACAATTGGATTTGATTTAAGAGACCTGCTGGATAATAAAAAATGGAACCCGAGTACTGCCGACCGTGCCTTACGAATAGAATATATAAAAAGCATTTTCTGAGTATTTCCCACAATAAAACCTTCTTCAAACTGATCTTGTCTTATATAATGTACAAGTAAGTTTAATTTTATATACATATGCAAAACAATAAATAAGGAATTTCAATTGAAACCGGTACTTTTTTATTCCTTTAATCGGGCTTAATTTTTGCCAATATTTACTTAGTTTTTAAGTGTTACATGGAGTGTTAAAATGAAAAATCTAAAACTATATATTCCTTTTTTGCTTGCCTCATTCTTACTTACCGGTTGTTATACCCAGCTTGCAATGCGTGATTATGATTACCAAAAAGATGAGGAGAAGGTAACAACCCGGGAAGATCAATATTACGATAGTTATGAAGATACAAGCGAATACTACTCTGATGAAGAAACTTATAACAATGAAGAGTATTATGAAGATGAGACTGATGAAATAAATAACTATTACTACGGTTCTTATCCTTTTCACCATAGATATTATTGGGGATATTATCCTTCAGTCAGTTTTGGAATTCATTTCGGTTACTCATATTATGACCCGTATTATTGGGACTCCTACTATTACTGGCCTTGGTGTGGGTCATACTACTATTATCCTTCTTACTATACAAACTATTATTATCCCGGATATTATTTGCCAGTCTTCGCTTACCCATATTATGGCGGACATTGGTCGTCTAATCATGGTGTATACCGTGAAAGAACCAATACAGGGTTAAGGCTGCGTAACAACGACGGTTTAAGATCGAGTTACACAACAAGAGGTACTTTAACAAGAGGAAATGATACAAGAATATCTAAGACCTCTGGAATTCGCCAGAGAGATGACATTAATGTGAAGAATCCGACCAGGACAGGTGTCTCCGACAGAACCGGAAATACCGGTATCAGAAAAATGAAAAATGAGCCTCCGATTGAGAAAAGGACAAGAGATAAAAATACTGTAAAAAATAAAACAACTAACGAGAGAAAAAATCCACCCGTTACAATTAAGAAAAACAATACTAAGAGAAATTATGATTCGAATTACAAAAGACCTGAAAATAAGACATCTACAAACAGGAATAAGCAAACTGAAAGAAAGAGTGGAGTAAAGCAGGAAAAGAAATATAGTTCTCCTAAAACTTACTCACCTCCGCAAAAGACTTATAATCCACCCCAGAATAATACACCGACCCAGAGAAATTCCAATCCTCCGCAAAACAGAAGCGGGAACAGGGGGAGTAATAATTCGGGTGGGAAAAGAACAAGGTGAAGAAAATGAAATCTCTTAATAGACTAATACTTTCGATAGCAATTGTAATCTCGTTCTTTATTTCAGGGTGTTATACTGTAATCTGGACTCCGGAAGAAGAACTCCCCAACGAAAGCGATTATCAATACTATGGTAGATACTATAGTGATGATTACTATTACTTTTATGATTACCCCTGGTGGTTTACAATTGAATCTCCAACTTCAAATGTAAGTAATGATAAATATGAAAGAGATAGAAATAATAATATTAATAATATAAGAAACAGTGGAGACGGAAGAAGTGGTCAGGGAACGAGGGGAGAAGTTCTATCTACTCCACCTCCTACAGTAAGTAAAGATTCCAACAATAATTCAGACAATTCAAACCAGGATCAAAATACCGGTGTAAGAAAATCCAGCGATTCCGGCTCCTCAACTAATTCAAATAATTCAGGACGTCAAAGTTCAAACAATAATTCAAATAATGTTAGAAACAATGACGGCAGCAGAAACAACGGTGGGAGAAAATAAAAATGTTTAAGCACGTTGCTAAGAAAATAATAATTTTATTGTGCATAATTGTTATTGATTCATCTTTTATAAATGCACAAAATGTTAATGATATATTACGTGTAGCCATTCCGGGTCTTGGTTCTAACTCAAGAGCACTTGGTATGGGAAACAGCTACATTGCTTTAAGTGATGACGGTTCTGCATCTTTTTTTAACCCTGCAGGGTTAGGGTTACTTAAAAGATTGGAATTTACCGGTGGACTAAACTATTCCGGCTTCGATAATGATGTGGACTTTTTTAGTAACAGTACTTCTTACTCTAACAGCAATACAAAATTAAATCGTCTAAGTTTTTCTTTCCCCTTCCCTACTTTAAGGGGAAGCCTAGTTTTTGGTTTATCTTATCATACGATCAAGGATTTAACAAGTGCATCAAAGTTTGATGGTTTTAACAGCAGTAATAATTCTTTAATTCAGGATTTACTTGACACCGATATACCATTTGACCTCTACCTGACAGACCTCGATAATAATACACCTGTATCAGGCAATCTTAACCAGAGCGGAAGCATTCTTAATTCCGGCAGCATTAATAATTGGACTTTTTCCGGGGCAATTGAAGTGTACAAAAATCTTTTCATCGGTGCTAATCTTAATGTTATATCAGGTAATTATAAATCCAATAATGATTATTACGAAGATGACACGCAGAATATTTACCAGGGAAGAACTGATCCGACAGACTCACTAACAGCTGATTTCAAAACTTTTTACCTGAACAGAATTCTCGATTGGGATATTTCCGGCTGGGACGCAAAGTTTGGTTTTTTATACCAGTTTGAAAATTATGCGAGATTTGGCTTAACAGTACAATTCCCCAGGACATATAACATTAAAGAAAAATTTTTAGTTGATGGATCAAGTGAATTTGGATCAGGATTTACACCAACTTTGGATAGGGACAAGTATAGTGATGCAGTAGAATATGAAATCGAAACGCCTATTGAACTCGGTGCAGGTTTCTCTGTTAACTATGGAGGATTAATTTTCAGCGCTCAAGCAACGATTATTGATTATTCACAATCTGAATTTAAGAATGTTGACGGATTAAGCGAACAGTATGCTGAAAGCCTTAATAAAGATATAAAAGATATGCTTAAATCAGTTTTTAATTACAATCTTGGCGTAGAGTATATCGTACCCAACGTTGGTTTGAGATTAAGGGGAGGATACTTCGTACAGCCTTCACCTTACCAGGAGGATCCATCTGAATTTAACAGAAAATATTTGACCGCAGGCATAGGTTTTCTAACAGATGAAACGGTAGGTATTGATATAGCATATGCTTACGGATGGTGGAAAGACTACGGCGACAATTACGGTTCTAACGTCTCAAGAACATTCCAGGATATAAAAACCAACCAGTTTATTATAACCGGCACGTACCGCTTTTAAGCTCCCTTCTGATTTGACAGAAATTAATAAGCATCTTATCTTCATATAAGATGCTTTTTTATTTTAAACAGGAGGCTCAATCAAAGGAATTGTAAGCAGGATAGAAAGCAAAGATTATTATGTCTTTCCCGATAATGAGGATAAGCTGATTCGTTGCAGTCTAAAGGGCAAATTTAAAAAAGAGTTCAACTTAAAAAAGGATAAGCTGTATTTAACCGATATTGCAACTGTGGGAGACTTTGTGGAATTCGATCTGAACAATGATGGAACAGGAGTAATAAAAAAAATAGAAAAAAGGAAAAATTATATTTCCAGAAAAGCTCCCAGGATAAGAGGTGCCGGGTACAGGGGCGAAAGACTTGAGCAAATCATTGCTGCAAATATTAATAAATTATTTATTGTTGGCAGCATAAACGAACCGGATTTTAACAACAAAGCTATTGATCGATTTATCGTTGCAGGTGAAAGCTCTCATTTAGACATAATAATTGTAATCAACAAAACTGATCTTGATAAAGAGAATATCGCTGAAACATGGTCTTCATTATACAAAGAGATTGGATATAGAGTAATTTTGTCAAGCATCATTTCCGGAAATGGAATTAATGAAATTAAAACTGAAGCTAAAGGCTATAAAAATATTTTTTGGGGACATTCCGGTGTTGGCAAGTCTTCCCTTCTTAATTTAATCTACCCCGGTTTAAACCTTGAAACAGGAGAAATAAGTCCTTTTACAGATAAAGGGACTCATAAAACCGTCACATCGATTATGATAAAGATTGACCCCGATACTTATGTGATTGATACCCCCGGTGTAAGAGAAATTGAGACTTTCGGAATTAGGAAGGAAGACCTAAGCCATTATTTTAACGAATTTGAATTTTATGCTGTTAATTGCCGTTTTAGTACGTGTACTCACTATCACGAACCAGGTTGCGCTATAATTGAAGCTGTGAAAAATGAACAAATTTCAGAAATCAGGTATGACAGCTACTTGAGAATGCTGGAAACAATAGAAGAAGATATTATATACTAAAAGTCACACCTCAATTTGAAAGAATTTAACCAAACTTTATATTTGGAATCACAATAATAGCTTGTTGATGAAAGATTTTATTACAACTTTAGTAAGCTCATACACCAGCTTTATCTCCGAAAAGACAGCAAATCATAAAGAAACTTTACAGAGAAGCCCCCTAAGTTTTGCGATACAGATCAAAGAACATAATTTCGAACAAAAAATAGATCGGCTTTTTAAGTCCTTCGAAAGTTCTTTTTATTTTTCTTCACCAGAAGAGAATTTTTCTTTTATAGCCGTTGATGAAGCTTATAATATAACTGAAAATGGCACGGGCAGGTTTGCCGCAACAGACAAAAAGATAAAAGATGTTGCCGAAAGGCTCATTTATAACTGGAAAAATATTAACCTTCCTTTATTCGTCGGTGCTATGAAGTTTACTGTAGAACATTCTGATGATAATTGGAAAGACTTTAACGACTCATCCTGGTTTATCCCCGAAATAGTTATATGTAACCTGAATAAGAAGAATTATCTGGTGTATAATTTCCTGGCTGAGCAAGGGTTTTCAAAAAATAAATTAATCGACAAATTCAAATTAAAAGTTGAAAGTATTTTTGATATCCTTTCCGGATCTTCAAAAGATTCTCTGCCCAAAATAACTAACTCAACTGGTCAAACACCGAAAGACAAGAAAAAATGGAAAATCCTGATTAATGAAGCTCTCGACCAGATTAACCAAGATCATATAAAGAAAATAGTTCTTGCAAGAAAAATCGAGCTGACACTTTCAGAAGAACTGAACATTACCAAAGCAATTAGCGAACTTAAAAAAGATTATCCGAATTGCCGCTTGTTTGCTTATCATAAGGGTAAATCGACTTTCTTCGGCGCTACTCCTGAATTAATAACTAAACTTTCAGGTGGAAAAATCCACATAGATGCTATAGCCGGCTCAATCGGGCGCGGGAAAACCGAGATGGAAGATTTAGAACTTGAAAAGATTCTTACTTCAAATAAAAAAGACCTAGATGAACACAGGTATGTACTGGAACATTTTAAAAGTGTGATTGATAATTTTGGAGAAAATATAACCTTAAGTGAACGCCCCTCCGTTAAAAGATTAAAAAATATTCAACATCTTCTTACAAAAATTGCCGGGGATTTGAAACCGGATACAAGCGTGATGAATATACTAAGAGAACTTCATCCTACACCGGCAGTTTGCGGTTTCCCGAAAGATGCAGCATTAAACCTTATCAAAAAAATTGAGAACCAGCGGAGAGGTTTATATTCGGGAATTATCGGATGGTTCAATCTTAATAATGAAGGAGAATTTGCCGTGGCAATAAGATCTGCTGTTACTTACGGAAATAAATTAGTAGCTTACGCGGGTAGCGGTATTGTGGAAGGATCAGAACCTGATGCAGAATTTGAGGAAACTGAAATGAAGTTAAAACCTATTTTATCTCTGTTTGATGAAAAAAAAGATTAATCGAAATTACTTCTGGGCAGAAACTTTCATCAAAGAGTTAAGTTCAATCGGTGTAAAATATGCATGTATTTCTCCCGGCTCCCGCAATACTGCATTAACTCTTGCAGTTGCCAACAACAAGAAAATAAAATCCTTTGTTCATATAGATGAAAGATGTTCTGCATTCTTTGCCCTGGGAATTGCCAAAGCTTCCGGCACTCCTGTTATTTTGTTATGTACCTCTGGCACTGCAACAGCAGAGCTTTATCCTGCAATAATCGAAGCATATCAGCAGAGAGTACCACTAATTATTTGCACTGCCGACAGACCGCCCGAGCTTCTTAATACAGGTGCAAATCAAACAATTAATCAAAATAATCTTTACAAAAATCATATAAGATGGTTTTTTGATGCCGGGTTGCCGGAACCAATCCAGAGAAGAATCAGGCATATAAAAGCAATTGCAAAAAGAGCCGTGTATGAAAGTCTTGTCCGCTCAAAAGGTCCTGTGCATTTAAACTTTCCTTTCAGGAAACCGTTTGAGCCGGATGAATTTACAGATGAAGTTGATAGTGAAGTAATTAAGGCAGCCGAGCTTGTTTTGCCTGATAAAAAAGATTTATATAAAGAGAACGGTAAAAATATCGTCTCCGAAAAATGGTTCAAAGAAATTGCAGATTATCTTATCAAGTTTAAAAAGGGATTAGTAATCGCAGGACCTGAAAATTATAATGAATCATTTCACTTTAACTGTGAGAAACTTGCATCGATACTGGGTTATCCTGTACTTGCCGACGGTGCTTCGCAACTACGGTTTGGTAAACATAATAAGCAAAATATTCTTTTCAGCTTTGAAGGCTTCTTAAGATCAGATTCTTTCAGCCAAATATATAAGCCCGAAATTATCTTACAATTCGGAAGGACAATTACATCCAAAGCTTTGGGACTTTATTTCGAAAAATGTTCAGCAATCAGGTTTATGGTTAATGAGTACGGCGATTGGTTTGATCCTGCAAACAGAGCAAATGCAGCTTTTGCCTGTAAACCTTATCTTTTCTGCGAAAAAATGATTGAATATCTTCATTCAAAAAAAATAAACAGAAGCTCGGGAAGCTGGATTAAAACGATAAAAAAACTTGATGAAAAATCGTTAAAAGTAAAAAATAAGGTTATAACTAATTCCGGGTTTCCAAATGAATGCAGAATAATTGAAGAGTTGGTGAACATCCTGCCCGATAAATCTCAATTAATGATTTCCAACAGCATGCCGATCAGAGATTTCGATTACTTTGCGCCCGTCACCAAAAAAAATATAAACGTCTTTAATAACCGTGGTGCAAGTGGAATTGACGGCATCACTTCCACCGCACTTGGACTGGCTGCTTTGGAAAAGAAACCTACAATTTTATTAACCGGTGATTCTGCTTTTTACTACGATCTTAACGCACTTCTTGCAGCAAAAAAGTATAAAATTCCTTTGATCATTGTTTTGATAAATAACAATGGCGGAGGAATTTTTGAAGTCTTGCCTATCTCAAAATACGGGAAAGTTTTTAAGGAATATTTCGTGGCTCCACATAACCTGGACTTTTCTCCTTTTGTAAAAGCTTTCGGGGGTAATTACTCTCTTGTTAAAAGCTGGGAAAATTTTAAAATTGAATTTAAGAAAGCATTAAAAGCAAAAGAATTTTCCGTTTTAGAAATTAAGACAAACGCTGCCGATTCACTTAAGCTAAGACAGGCTTACTGGAATGAAGCGAATGCTAACCTTCAAGGTTAGCACAGTGTTGGCGGCATTCTAACCTTGAAGGTTCTCAAAAATGATTTTCGAGCTCGCAGGTTTAAAATTAAACGTTGAATTTTTTCATACAGTTGAGAATGACAAACCTCCCCTCCTGTTCCTTCATGGTTTTACAGGTTCATCTGAAGATTGGAAACCGATTGTACCTCATATTGATAAAAACTTTTCCACAATCGGAATCGATATAATAGGTCACGGTAAAAGTGATTCTCCACAAAGTGAAGAGCTTTACACTGCTGAATCTATTTCAAACCAAATAAGCAGCGTTATTGAACTTACGGTAAAAGGGAAAGTTATCCCGGTAGGGTATTCAATGGGTGGAAGAGCTGCTTTAAACTTTTCTTTCCGGTATCCTGAAAAAATCGCCGGGCTTATTCTTGAAAGCACGACGCCGGGAATAAAAAATGAAAAGCTTCGTGATGAAAGAATTAAAAGTGATGATGAGATTATTGAATTCATAAAGACTCATACAGTCAAAGAATTTGTAGCTTACTGGGTGAACAAGGAAATATTTGATACTCAAAGAAGATTTTCGGAAGAGAAAAGAAAATACATTAAAGAATCAAAATTGCGTAACAACCCGGATGGCTTAGCAAATTCTCTCCAAGGATTCGGTACAGGAAAAATGCCCCCCTTGTTTGAACATCTTAAAGACATTAAATGTAAAACTTTGCTTATTACAGGGGAACTTGATTCTAAATTCACGAACATCAACAGTGAAATTGTCGGCTTATTCCCAAAGGCTGAACATAAAATAATTAAAAATGCCGGGCACAATACACATCTTGAGGAGCCGGAGAAGTTTATTGGGGAGGTGAATCAGTTTCTTAATTCATAAGCTGATGAAATCTTTCACAAATGACACATTCTTATTTCATGGTAGTTATTTAGCTTCTATTTTTTGATAAAAGCAGCATAATATTTATATTTTTTGAACCGATATAATAATTATATTAATAGTTCAATTAATGCCGAATAAATGCAGCAAATGAGTATAGAATTACACTTTAATAATCAAAAACATGACGTTTCAGCAGGTTCTTTGCTGCACGAGTATGCTGAATCTTTTGGAATTCATGTTCCTACTTCCTGCAACAGGCAAGGCAAATGCAAGGAATGTTTAGTAGAAGTTACGGAAGGAATGGAATACCTTTCTGAACCAGTTCAGAAGGAAGCTCATTTAAAATCATCCGCTGTTTCCGGGAAAAATAATTTCCGGCTCTCCTGTCGCACAAGGATTATTGCCGATTCGGGTATAATCAGATGCAATACGATGCACCGCGGTGAAATGAGAATTGAAACTAAAGCTCTTCAGCTTCCTGCATTCAATCATAACTTAAAACTTGATCCGACAATTACTCGCAACAATAAAAGTATTTTATTAGATGGAGTTGAAATTGACCGCGCAGACGGACCAATTCATGGACTTGCTCTCGATCTTGGAACAACAACAATTGTTCTTCGGCTTTTAGATCTTGAAACAGGCGAGATCGTTGCAACCACTTCATTTGAGAATCCGCAAAGATTCGGCGGCTCAGAAGTTATGTCACGAATTCACTACGACACTGTAAACAAAGGTAAATTACTTCAAAGAACACTCGCAGGATATTTAACTCATGCAATAGAAGATTTTCCAGTTGATCCCAAAAGCATTTATGAAATGGTAGTTGCCGGCAATTCAACGATGCGCGATCTTTTCTTTCGCCTTAATGTTTATTCGATAGGGCAAAATCCTTACCGATCGATAACTGAAATTGAAAAATCCAACGGCAATAGAATAACCACAAGCCTTTCTGAGTCCCCAAAAAGACTACTGCTTCCTATTCACCCTAAAGCGCGTGTTTACGGATTGCCGATAATCAGCGGACACGTTGGAGCTGATGCAGCAGCTTGTATGCTTGCTGTTAATATCGCAAATGAAGATCGCCTGATTGCAATAATGGATATCGGAACAAACACAGAATTAATCCTCGGCAACAAACACAAAATACTGGCTGCTTCATGTCCAGCTGGTCCTGCTTTTGAAGGAGGAAATATCACATTCGGTATGCCGGGATTGCCGGGTGCAATTGAAAAAGTAAGAACAAATCCTGATAGTTCAGTTTCAATTAAAGTGATAGGCGAAACGATACCTGAAGGAATTTGCGGCTCCGGTCTAATCGATCTCCTGAGTGAACTGCTAAAAAATGAAATGATGAATTATTTAGGACGTTTCAATAATAATGAAGACCGGGCAATTGTTTATTCAGATAAAGACTCTCAAATTTTTATTTCGGAAAAAGATATTAATGAACTTGCCCAGGCAAAAGGAGCTAATGTTGCGGGACTTCATACTGTTTTTAATAAATACGGAATTCAATTTGAAGATGTGGATGTTTTTTATCTCGCCGGAGGATTCGGGCGTCATCTTAATATTGAATCGGCAAAAAGGATTGGTCTGATACCTAATATCGATAATTCAAAAATAATCCAGGTAGGTAATGCTGCAATAGAGGGCGCCAGTATTGCGCTGTTGTCAAAAACAAAACGAACCGAGCTTGAAAGCTTGGTTGAAAAAGTTACTCACTGCCGTCTTGAAACCGATCCTTCATTCTTCGATTATTTTGTTGAAGGATGTCAGTTTAGCCCCGTTGAATCTTTAAGTAAAATAGTTTAAAGATCGTAATGAATGAACTAATTGATACTAAACCTGATATCAATGTAAAGGAGACAGAATACAAACGCCTGTTAGGGTATCCGTCCGATTTTGAACTTGAAGGTAGGTCACGCGAACTGGCTGATTGGGCAAGGCAATGGTATAGCAAAAACGGGAAACCGTGGATTTATGCAGTTCAGACGGACAAGATCGGTACCTCAAATGAAAATCTTACTATCTGTAATGTCGAATTAACATCAAAGATACTTCGCAACCAATTTGCAGAAGCCGGAACTCACAGCGCTATGCTTGCTTTAGTAAGCGCCGGTAAAGAGTGTGAAGAAAAAGCTCATCAACTCTGGCTTGAAGGAAAACCGGATGAATATTTTTTCCTCGAAGTCTATGGTTCAGCAGTTGTTGAACATCTTGTTACCACAACGGGATTTCGCTTTTGTGATTGGGCTGAGAAGAATGATATGACTGTTCTGCCGCATTATAGTCCGGGTTATCCCGGGTGGAAGGTAGAAGACCAGGAAAAGATTTTGCAGTTAATCCTACAAAATAAAACTCGTGATCTGCCGGGAAAAATTCATTTGTTTGAAACCGGCATGCTCAAGCCGAAAAAATCAATGCTGGCTCTCTTTGGAATTACAAAGCAGGTAAACAAGGTTAGGAATCTAAGGGAATTGATTCCTTGTGAAAGTTGTTCTTTATCATCCTGTCAATACAGGAGAATACCATACAAAAATCCGCGAAGACAAATTGAAGATATTCGCCGGTTACAATTCAGCAACAATGAACCTTTAAACGGAAAAGCAGTTGGTAAATCTGTTCTCACTCAGGACGCAAAATATTCAGTCAGTCAAAAAACTCTTCAGAAGTGGTCAGGAGAAAGACTTCAATTAAATATTTTAAATGATAGTTCTATTGAAGCTAAGTTCCGGTATGAAGGTATAACCTGTTCAAACATGGGCAGAAAGCTGGAATTCGATTACAACATCAAATTAGGTTCTCAAACAGGCGGCTATAAGATTACCGGGCTTTACTGCAATCCTTCGAAGGGGGACGACGGATATAAATATATGTGCGAATATATAAAAGATCCGGAAACGTTCTTGAATAATATCGAAAATGAAAAACCCTTATTTGGCAGACCTTTTAATGATGTTCTGAATTGGGAGCGTCAGTTTAGCCCTGAAGGTTGTTACTGCAATTCAGAAAGCAGAAATCATAAATGGGGTTTGGCTTTTGAGGTTCTTCACTATACATTGGCACAGCGTGAAAATAAATCATTGAAAAAAACTGCTTAGAACTAGGAGAATAAACTGTGATAAAAATATGCGACTTAGACCAAACAGCAAAAGAAAAACTTCCTCCGGCATTTACCGATAAATCCGGTATTGGAGTTCATTACACCGATGCAATTATTAAGCCGATGAATAAAACACTTGAAGACGGAACGCGGATAGCATGTAAACGAAAAGGTCTGAAAATTATGTTGGTTGTCGGAACAAAAAAAGGTGAAGGTTTAATGAGAAGACTTGATGTAAGCAAAGATCCTGTTGTAATGCTTGAGTCGGCATTACAGGAAGCATCAAAGGTTGCAGACGTAGAATTAAAAATTACTGATAGTGAAATATTAATTTCACCTTAACTAAATGTCATTCCAGTGAACCTGCCTGTCGGCAGACAGGAACGGGAATCCGATAAAAATAAAGATTCCCTCTTTCGAGGGAATGACAATAGCCAATCACTTTAAGGAAAATATATGAGACCTGAGCAATGGGAAATTTTTAAAAAGGCTGCACGGATGGAAAAGCTCGGTAAAATTCCGATGGCTTTGATTATTGACAGCCCATGGATACCCGGTTATCTCGGCATCAATCACATGGATTATTATCTCGATCCTGAGTTGTGGTTTCAATCAAATCTTAAAATACATAAGGAATATCCTGATATAATTTTTATTCCATCATGGTGGATGGAATACGGGATGGCTGCTGAGCCTTCGGCACTCGGTACAAAAATTAAATTCTGGCATGATAATACTCCGAGCGAATACCATACGCTTTATCATCTTGAAGACATTGACAATTTCCCTGAGTATGAAGTTGAGTACGATGCTTTTATGGCTATGACTTTGCACAGGATAAAAATGCACAAGCAGCGAATATTAGATAATGGTTATATTTTGCCGATTGTTACTTCTCGCGGTCCGCTTTGCACAGCAGGCTTCGTAAGAAGCACTACAGATTTTATGATCGATCTTGTTGAAAACCCCGAGTATTCTCATAAATTAATTAATCTTTGTACAAATCTTATTATTGACTGGCTGAAGGCTCAGGCAAAGATTATGGGAGATACAGTTGAAGGCATTTTTATTTTAGATGACATCGTCGGATTTATTAACGAAGAACATTATATGGAATTTGCTCATCCTTATTTGAAAAAAATCTGTGATGCATTTCCAAAGGACTGGGTAAAGATTTATCATAACGATGCTGATATAAACGCCTGTGTAGATCATCTCCCAGATTGCGGGTTCAATGTGCTGAACTGGGGAAAACAGACAGATATTTCAGAAGTAAAAAGTCGAATTGGTGACAGGATGTGTTTGATGGGTAATGTTAATCCGTTGGAGATTGGCGTCCGCGGAACTCCCGCGGAAGTATTTGATGCTACGCTGGACGTTCTCGAAAAAAGCGGCGGTGAAGGAATTATACTTTCAGTTGGCGGAGGTACAAGTCCGGGAATGCCGCGTGAAAATATTCTTGCAATGCAGAAAGCGTTAGAAGAATTTAATGCTAAACGATAACACAAATTTATTTCGGATTTTGGAATTTACGATTTCGGATTTAATAAGTACGTTTATTATTTAACGACCAATGACGATTGACCAATTACTAATGACTTACAATATCATGCAGCCATGCATTCAAGCTGTTGATTTGTGTATGCTGGCAACTAAACTCAGAAGCTAATATAAAAACATATTAAAAGAGGAATAATTCATGCCCGATTATGCTTTAATGAATCAATACCTTTATGAGGGAAAAGCAAAAGAAGTTGAACAAATGACAAAGGATGCTTTGGCTGAAGGACGAACTGTTCAGGAGGTTCTGAATGAAGGACTAATTGCAGGAATGAGTGTAGTTGGAGAAGATTTTAAATATAATATCCTTTATGTCCCCGAAGTTTTAATTGCAGCCCGTGCAATGAAAGCAGGAATGGCAGTTCTGAAACCCCTGCTCTCTGCAAAAGATTCTAATGTTGAGCCTAAAGGAGTTCTGCTTATGGGTACAGTTCGTGGCGATCTACACGACATTGGTAAGAATTTAGTGTGTATGATGGCTGAAGGAGCGGGCTTTGAAGTTCACGATATCGGTGTTGATCAAAGCTTAGAAAAATTTCATGCTGCCGCTGAACTATACAAAGCTAATATAGTCGGTATGAGCGCATTATTAACAACAACGATGACATACATGAAAACCGTTATTGACGGCTTTAAGGAAAAGGGTTTAGTCGAAACTAAAATGGCAATAGGCGGCGCACCTGTAAGCCAGATGTTTGCAGATGAAATAGGTGCCGATGGTTATGGATCCGATGCAAGCAGTGCTGTTGATTTGTTTTTAAAATTAGTGGATAAGAAATAAGCTTTTAGAATTCCAAATTAAATAACATTTGAAACTCCAATTGACAAATAACAATTCACAAATAAATCATAAAAATCAATTCTCAATAATTGAATCATTATTGGAATTTTGAATTTGTTTAATTAGTGCTTATTGGAATTTTGTTATTTGTTATTTGAGATTAATTGTTTATAACATAGTTTATTCAGAAAGTTAATATGGCACTATTTCAGATTCTTTACTGGCAGGATATTCCATCCCAGGTAAAAGCCTGGGACGATTTTGATGAAGTTAAATTAGAGTTATCATCAAAGTTTGTTGTTATGATAGATAAAGCAGCGAAAGAGCAAGGACTAACAAGCGAGGATGATTATCTCGCTCAGTGGAAATGGAGCGATGAAGAAGAACGACCGGGAACACCTGAAGAAGTTGGAAATGCTGTTAAGAAAGAGCTGGAAGAAAAGTTTAATACAAAATAGAATAATAATACCAAGAATATTAACCCACGACTTTAGTCGTGGGGTGCACAATAAAAAATAAACTACCAACCGTTTTAACGGTTTCTAATTTTCAAAAATTATTTTCATAATAAGAGCGGGAAACAAAAACCCAATGAAATCTCTTCTTAAAGAAATAGCAAAAGGTAAAGTATTAATCTCCGACGGAGGATGGGGAACATTCCTGCACGAACTCGGTTTGGGCGTAGGCGAATGCCCCGAAATCTGGAATATAACACATAGAGAAAAGGTATTGAGCATACCTAAAAGCTACATTGATGCCGGTGCAGACATGGTTTTAACGAACAGCTTTGGTGCTCACCCCGTAAGACTGCAGCATTACGTTTTACAGGATCGTGCATACGAGCTTAATGAAGCTGCTGCAGCAATCTCAAGAGAAGCCGCAGGCGATGACCATTTTGTTTTAGGCTCGATTGGTCCTTCAGGTGCAATAATTATGATGCAGGAAATCCCCGAAGAAAAAGTTTATGATGGATTCCGTATACAAGTTGAAGCACTTGCAAAAGGTGGTGCGGATGCTGTTTGTATAGAAACAATGTCTGAAATTGCAGAAGCGTGTCTTGCAATCCGCGCAGCAAAAGAATTTACAGATCTCGAAGTCGTGTGCACATTTACATATCAAAAAACTGTTCACGGTTATTACCGCACAATGATGGGAGTTTCACCAGAAGAAATGATAGCTGCAGTAAAAGATGCCGGGGCAGATATAATTGGCGCTAACTGCGGTATCGGTTTCGACCAGATGCTTGAGGTTGTAAAGGAAATAAAGGAAGCAGACAGCACTACACCTGTCCTTGTCCATGCAAATGCCGGCATCCCTGTTGTTAAAAACAATAAAACAGTCTTCCCGGAAACACCTGAGATGATGAGCTCCAAGGTTAAGTGTTTGGTAGATGCTGGTGTAAATATTATTGGCGGCTGCTGCGGCACAACGCCTGAACATATACGAGCTTTTGTAAGAGAGATAAGAGGATAAAAAGTAATATTTGTCATGAAACTTCTATCGGTGGTGTCCTCACTCCTTTTATTAAAAGCCAAAGCATTATTGAAATTTCCCCCAAAATCCAAAATGGTAATGCAAACTGTGAAACAATAGTTTGATAGTAGGGAAAAAGCAGAGATGTAAAAGAAGGTATAATGTAAGCTATACCGTTAAGAATTAAAAGTACACCCAATATACGGGGAATAAACATAGACTTATAAACCAATTGACCAAATGGTAAAAGCCAAAGCCCCCAGAACGTTTCTAATACAATTGATCCGTAGTCATTAATTTTAAAAAATAGCATTGCCAAATCCTGTCTCTGACTAATCTCGAATGTTTTCAACACTTCGCCTTTTAAAATCATAAGGGAAGTGATATTTAATGCCTCCATAAAAAATACGGCAGGAATTTGCACAATTACCAATGCAACCAAAAGTTTAGCCTGACGCTCATTTACCTGTTTGAACAACCGGTATATGACCAATGCTATAAACACCCAAATGGTAGTGCTGATAATATCATTAGTTATACCTGTCCGAAATAAAAACTCATTGGCAAGTATCTTATTGGCAGTGGCAGCAGTATCACCTTTTACAATAGTTTGTGATGGTAAAAAGAAAATGCCGTAGAGTCCTGTTATTACCCAGATAAGATACAGTAGCCCGGCTAGTCTTGCAGTTTTTTTAATTGAATTCATTTTTCTCCTTTTTTCTTTTTCAAAGCAATTGACTCACTGGATATTCTTAATCAAACATTAATGCTCAACTATTTTTGCTTCTACAGAACTTTCAATTCCAAACAGGTCATACGGTTTTTCATTAAGATTATCATTAAATAAAAATGCCGTGAGAAAAATGAATACAATAAATCCAAGAACTATAAATAATTGAACCCCGGACGTTTTTTGAATATCCTGTTTTGATTTAACATCACAAACATCACCGGGACAATATTGAGCTTTTTCCTTATAAAACATCGGGTAGAACTTGCACCCAAGGCAAATTCCAAACGATGTCTCAAAGAAAAGGAATATCAGGCATATTAAACAAATAATGCCCGTTATCGGACTGAATGCATTAATTATCACCAGGTGAATGAAAATTGTAGTTGCCAGTACAGTCCCAATAATCCAGGCAAACTTTTTTTGCGGGGCCCCGACATATTCAGGGACCTGGTTTCTTACTATCCAGCGTCCAATTACTAACGAGGGAGAAAACTTAGGATTAATAAAAACGCGTATTAAAATATCTGTGAGGAATATAGTTACAGCATACTTAAGCAGGAAAAAATCTCCCTGGAAAATTACTTTGAGCACTGAGACAAACATCAGTACAAACAATATCCCTGCAGCTGCTCTTATTTCCCGTTCATTTAAAACCGGAATATTATATCCCTCAACAGTCTCTCCAAAATTTATTAATTTATTCATTGTTTCTCCTTTTCCATTCTTAAAAATATTAATTCATCCATACCTTTATATCAGGGTAACCCATCAGCTCAAGGATAAAATAATTAACTGCCGCTTCACCAGGATCATCGGAAAAGCAAGCAATCTCCGCATATCTCGGTATGCCGGCATTGGTAAGAATGTTCCAGATATCTTTCGCTGCTTTGGGTGTACCATCGGTATTCAGAAGATCAATGTACGAAACATGAACAACTATGCCGTCCGGATTTTTGGCGGATATATTCTTTCCTGAAGCAATAAATACCTTTGGATAAACTCCCATGGTACTCTTCGGAACAGTAACTATCACATCATTGAGGATATATAAAGGATAAGTGACAGGTGGTATAGATAAATCGAAAGAGTTATTTTTGGCACCTACAACTGTTGAATCTTTTATAATCGGGAAACCAAGCTGCACCCATTTATCTAAGGAGTCAGTAAAGATAGATATTTTTTTCTGTCCAAGATTCTCCAGTAATAAGAACGCCAGGGCAGCTTCCTTTGTCAATCCTGCGCCTGAGATTATTACCGCTTCATGAGATGCATTTATTCCGGCTGTGCCAAGAATTTCAGCCAGCGTATTGAGATTATTCATATTACTTTTAAAAACATCTGCGGGAATGTTTAATGCAAACGGTATATGCCCCTGGCTAAATTCCCGGGGCGTACGAATATCAATAATGCTGATATTAGATTTTCCATACATCCTTAACATCTTCCCGCCCCAAAACTGTAGCCAGTTGGTTTCTCTCATCAGGAATGGGGCATCATAAGTCCAGTATGGAAGCTCTCTTTCATCAGACAACCAGTCAAGCTCGGAACCCGCATAGAGTTTAACCGAAGGATAGTGCAATATAAACATGATAGCAAAAAATGGAACGCTTGCACTTATACCGCCGCCGCAATGACTGTAAATGTTCTGTTCAGGTTTTATCTTAAAATAGTCCAGCATCTTTTTAATTTCTTCGGGAGACTTAAAAGTCTTATCTGTATTATAAAAATCTGGACTAGGCAGCAGAATAGCATTAGGGATATGACCAGCCTTGTCAAAAACGCATAACTCTCCGAAGTGCCAATCCGCTCCCAATGCTTCAACCAAAACATTATTTTGCCTATCCCCGGATGCCGTAAGAAATTCGGGCAGATCGGCTTTCACATTTTCATTAAGCTTTTTAATTTCGAAAGAACCTTTTTCAGGGAGCCTGGTTATATCCTGCGTTACGGGCAAACCTTTTTCCTGCCACTTAGATAATCCACCATCAAGAATAAAAAGATTCTCTGCAGGAAAACCATAATAATAAAGTGAGAAAAATTGCCTGGTAGCTAATATTGTTCCCCCTTGATCATATATTATTATTTTTTTCGACAGACTAATTCCCCACGACTGATATAGTTTTTCTACTTCAGGTGCCAGCATTTCCTGTGAGCCATATGTAAACAGATCAACATTTATTGCTCCGGAAATGTGGTTGGCAGTGTAAAGCTGATTAGGAGACGCATCGAGAATCAAAACATCTTCTTTGTTAAGATTTTTCGAAAGCCACTCAACATTAACAAGATTACCTTTGATCTCTTCTACAGAAATCCGGGAGGAATGTATATTACCATTAACTGGCAGTACATTCATCTGAGCTTTTGCAGCTATGGGCGCAAGAATAATTACGATGAAAAGAATATTTGTTTTCATAATAGCCGTTTATGTTTAGTTTATGTTTTGAAATTTATTTTCTAATTTTTACAGGAAGCATCAACATCTTCCGATGCAAGAATATGTAATTAGCAAAAAAACTTAAAGGGTGGATCAACATAAAGCAGATTTGAGTAAACAAACAGCGAAATATGGTCAATCAAAATATTATGGCTAAGCAGGTTAAGTAGTTATATTTATAGAAAGATTTCTTAAATATATCTTGTAAAAAGCAGTTGAAGATATCAATAGATAAGAAAAGTGTTAAGTTTTATTTATGGGTGGGAGCCGCTTATTTTATCTTGGCTCTCATTATTAACCTGTCTCAATATCCCGGCCCGTTTCTTCTGTGGTTTATAAATGAAATATGGAAAGCAACTTATATCCTCGTTGTTATTTATCTTTTCTTTGAGTTCACTCTCCTCCAGCTAAGCAGGAAAAAAATTTTCCGATCGTTTGCGCTTTTAGCAGCACAAGTATTTTTATTTTCTTTTAATCTCTATTTCTGGCTGCTTCTTGGAACCCAGCTCGGTATTTATACTGATTTTATACATTATCCCAGCTGTACACACGGAGTAGGCGACCAATTTGGAGCAAGTATATTTGCAATATTTATTTTTGGAATTACAAGGCATATCTATAATCATATTAAATTAAAACAATCGGCACAGCGGCTGCGGATTGAAAAACAGGAAGCAGAGCTTAACTATCTCAAATCACAAACGAACCCTCATTTTTTGTTCAACACCTTAAATAATATTTATTCACTGGCGAGGGATAAGTCCGATCTCGCTCCGGAATCAGTTCTACGCCTTTCGAAAATATTGCGCTTTATGCTGTATGAAACCAGTGGAGAATATATAGCTATAGAGCAGGAACTGAAAATTATAAGTGATTATATTGCACTTGAAAAATTGCGTTATGACGAATCTTTACATATCAACTTTAATTATGACATTGAAGATATGAAACAAGCAATACCACCGCTGCTGCTGATACCGCTTGTAGAAAATGCATTCAAACATGGAGCTTCTGAAACAAGGACTCATCCATTTGTGGATATTCATCTTTCGGTTAAGAACAGACAGTTAGCTTTGTTTGTAAAAAATTCTGCTGATGGGTTTCGCGGAGAAGAAAAAGTAAAAGAAAACATCGGTCTTTCCAACCTAAGGCGCCAGCTGGAATTGCTCTTTACAGATTACAATCTATCAATTGAGCAGGGGGGATCTGCATTTACAGCTACTTTAAAAATCAATCTTGCAAGTCATGTCTAAAATAAAATGTATTATAATTGAAGATGAGCCGTTAGCTGTAAAAGTTTTGTCGGATTATATTTCACAGGTACCATTCCTGGAATTACAGAAAACATTTAAAGATGCTATTCTCGCAACTGAATACCTCCATGATAACCATACCGATCTTATTTTTTTAGACATCCATCTGCCAAAATTAAAAGGAATGGCTTTTTTAAAAACACTTCCGAATCCGCCGGCAGTTATTGTTACAACCGCATATCACCAATACGCTGTCGAAGGGTTTAATCTTAACGTTACAGATTATCTGCTGAAGCCATTCGAGTTCGAACGTTTTTTAGTAGCCGTAAATAAAGTCAAAACAAAACAAAGAGAGATTCAGGCATCAAATGAGAATGCGAAGACAAAAGATTCTATATTTCTAAATGTTCAGAAAAAGAAGGTGAAAATCTTATTCTCAGAGATTCTTTATATCGAAAGTCAAAGGGAATACATCAAAATCATTACGGCAAAAAGAACATATCTGTCAAAAATGAGCACTCATGAAATCGAATCGCTTTTACCTTCAAATCTCTTCAAACGGATTCACCGGTCTTTTATTGTTTCAATAGACAAAATTGAATCTTACACAGCCTATACGGTCGAGGTTAATGGGGTAACAATTCCAATTGGCAGGGGCTATAAATATATTACAGAGAATTTATAGCTTTTGTCCCTATTACTAAATGGTTTTTGAAGCAGAGAACAAATATATATAACATCTTTTTTTTCATATTTGAAACTCTTAAAAAGAGAGAGACTTATTAACAACAAACCATTCATTAACATTTCTGTGAATATAAAAAAATGTAAAGTTAATATCTCTAATAAGTCTTTCTCTTGATAAGAGAAGCCTGCCTGCCGGTAGGCAGGGATTAGGATGAGTTCTTTTTAAAAAGGGTAGATTGAATTTAAGCATGCACGTTGGGAAAGTCTTTATGTGGTCCAAATAACCGATTTTAATTTTCTTAATACCTCATCCAAATTATTTATAACTCACTGGTATATTAATTTTTTATATTCGTAAATTAAAATTACAATTCGGAGATTGTTTGTTAAACAGAAATTTAGCCCGGTTAATAAAACTAAGAATAAAATTAATCCCTAACAGGGTTTTTTTAATTTTGGTCAGCATTGTAGTTGGAATACTTGCCGGGCTTGCAGCGGTTGCATTAAAAACATCGGTATTCTTTGTACAAAATCTGCTTCATTCATCGTTAAAAGATTATCAAAACACTTACATTTTTTTTATATATCCTGTAATAGGCTTGCTGCTTTCCACTTTATATGTACAGGTTTTCAGGAAAGGAGAACTTGCCAGGGGCATTGGAAATGTAATAATTGAGATTTCAAAAAAGAGAGGGGTAGTTGCAAAACACAAAATGTATTCGCAATTAATCAGCAGTTTATTAACACTCGGTTTTGGCGGTTCCGCAGGTTTGGAAGCGCCGATTTCAGTAACCGGCGCTGCTATTGGCTCGAATACAGCTTTAGCTTTTAAGATCGGAGAAAAAGAGAGAAGGCTTTTACTTGGTTGCGGGGCTGCAGGTGGAATTGCAGCAATTTTTAACAGCCCTATTGCAGGAGTACTTTTTGCAATAGAAATTATTCTATCGGAACTGACTATTCCTGCTTTTGTTCCTCTTTTAATTTCTTCTGCTTCTGCTACAGTTGTTTCAAAAGCACTTTATACGGGACAGCCATTTAGATTAATCACTGAGTCCTGGCAGATGAGCGCAATCCCTTACTACATAATATTGGGAATCGTCTGTGCTGTAATCTCTATCTATACAATAAAAGTTTATACTAATTTTCACAAAATTTTTGCTAAGTGGAAAAGACCTTACATTAAAGCATTAACGGGAGGATTAATTTTAGGTTTAATGTTGTTCCTTCTCCCGCCATTGTATGGCGAAGGTTATCATATAGTAGAATCTTTATTGAACGGAGATTATTTAAGGCTCTTTGATGACAGCCTTTTCTGGCAGTTCAAAGATAACATCACATTTATAATAATTTATGCAACTGTTATTATGCTTATAAAAGTTATTGCTACTTCTGTTACTGTAAATACAGGCGGTAACGGAGGTATGTTCGGCTCTTCACTTTTTGTCGGTGCTTTACTCGGATTCGTTTATGCAAAAGTAATTAATGTTTCAGGCATTCAGCAGGTCACCGAAGTAAACTTCATAGTAGTAGCAATGGCAGGTATTTTAGCAGGAGTAATTCACTCTCCTTTGACTGCTATTTTCTTGATTGCGGAAATAACAGGCGGATATGCTTTATTTATTCCTCTTATGATAGTTGTATCGCTTTCTTACTTTCTCACGATTTACTTCGAACCGTTTTCTATTTATACAAAAAAAATTGCTGAAGAAGGAGAATTTATTTTATACGACAGGGATAAGCTTATTCTCGAGAATCTTTTATTAAGCAAAATGATTGAAACAGATTTTATCTCTCTTCATATAAATGATACTCTCTCCAAATTAATTGAAGCGATCGAACGGTCGAGGAGAAATGTATTCCCTGTTTTAGATGACGAAAAAAATCTTGTTGGAGTAATACTGCTTGATAATGTCCGTGAAATAATTTTTGACAGGCATTTGTACAGTTTAATTGTAGCGGGAGATATAATGACAACGCCGGATGCCATTGTTGATGTAAAAGATAAAATGTACGACATCGTTAAAAAGCTCGATGAATTAAATGCATGGAATTTGCCCGTTGTTAATGATGGTAAATATTTGGGGTTCATATCAAAGGCTAATATACTAAGCCATTACAGGGATTTGCTCGTAAAACAAACGCAGGGGTGAGATTTCTGTCAAGATCCTTTAGAGCCCTTTTTGTAATAAGAATTTTATACATTAAAAAAGTTCTTTATGATCCTTAAACTCTCCTGCCTTATAGTCTTCTCTGCTCTCTTTTATAGAATTAACATAATCTTTGCTTGAGAGGGCTTTTAAGTCCTCAAGATAATCTTCCACCGCTTCCTGGACAGTTTTTGATATTAGATCTTTTAGCTCATTAACTGTTAAGTCGGAAATCTTTGTATCCATTTTTAGCTCCTTTCTTTTCATAGATGCCGAATCTGTAATGTGTTGCAGCAAATTTATATAATTTATTCTAATAAAGGAACTAATAATTTTTCACGTGGGAAGTCCCCAACCACTTGGTTGACTTGAGGAGGCTGAGATTTATTTCCTGTCACGAAGTGGTTCGTGACAGCTAAGGGAACAATAACATTCTGTATTCGTTTATAACAATCATTTGTTCGTTGAGCTTGAAGTCTGTTGCTTTAGGATTTCTAGGATTTTGTTAACAACAGTTTCAAAATTTTTCTTAGATTCTTTATCTATTTTATCTTCATTTAACATTCGTTTTAAAGTCTCACCTACCCTACGCTTATTGAACCCAATATTTAATTTTTCTTTCATAATAATTTCATATTGTTTTGTTCTTTTTCTCTCTGTTTGCTCTGAAAAATCTTCCTTTTCAAAATTAGGATAAGTTTCGTTAACAGCTTTACGATAAAACTTTGATGAAAATAAATCTTCCAATTCAAAATCATTATCTCGTTTTATTATATCTCCAAGTAATATTAATTTACTTTCAGAAATATCCGCAGTTGTTAATTTTGACTTTAGTTGGCGACCTCTATCATCAGAATCCAAAAATACAATGTAAGGAAGCCCAGTTTTTTCATAAAATTGTGGAAGTAATAAACCCGTTTCTGAAATACTTCCATTAATAGTGAATTTATTTTGATCTTCTTTTGCTATACTACTAAATATTCCTTCTAAGATAGGTTTGTCTGCGGCTCCTTCAACAAGAATATTGAATTTATTCATCATTAATGTATCAACAAGACTAGCACCAATAGCTGATCTAACGGGTTCAAGTAAATCAAGTTGGTCTTTATCAAGAGATAATTTTGATACTTTGGTTCCTTGATTATCACTTTTCAACTCTACACAACGAACTTGTTCAAGATTATAAGTATCAATCATGGCAGGAGAGTGAGTTACATAAATAACCTGAGTAGTTTTAGGCAATTTTTCTTGTAAAAACCTCTTTATATCACGTTGTCCATCAGCATGAAGCTCAAGACCAGGATTATCAAGAAGTAGAACAAACGGGTCATTTGCTTTAACCTCACTAAGAAGTGAGCAGTAGAAGGAAAGATACCATTGAAAACCATCGCTCCTGTCTGAAGGTACAATGCGAGGTGCATATTTGTTGTCACTAATTGAAACGGAGAGTTTAGCCTTTTCGATCCGAAAATGTATATTGTACTCTTGCTGTCTCCAAAATTCATTTATTCCCCCGGAGATGGATGCACGATAATGGTCTTCATAAACTTCACGTTCCTGTGTTTCTCCTTCAACAAGCGACGTAATTTTTTGTGTTGAAAGTCCTGCAACCTTACATAATGATGCCATTCCTTTAGATGTCCCCTCTGGATCTTTAGTAAATTCTGATACGCTAACTTCATTAGGAATACTGTCCAGAGTCGTACTATGAAAAACAAAATGGGGAAATAAGTTTTGAAACACAAGCTCCAAATCATTGTCGTATAAATTCAATAATTCAGTTTTAAGTACTCCGATATTCTTTGTAGCAGTCGCTATATCATTTTGGATAGCTACGTCTTGCTGTGGAAGACTTTTTAAGGCTGTTAAAAAAGTATTAAACACATTATCCAGACTTACTTGATCCTCAAAATCAGATGTTATAAACTGAGTTATATGTTTCTCGGCCTGAGTATTTGAAGCTGCAAATGCAGGGAGTCGAGTAGAATGTGCTACTAATTTCGTATTTAATGAACCAGTTTCTTTCTTAAGTTTCTCAATAATTTCCAAATTATCAATGGGAGCGAATTCAACTCTTTTTTCTTCACCGCTCTCATCAATAGCGTAATATTCGTAATGATCATCATAAAATCGCGTAACTTTAAATTCTTTAATTTTTTCAGTAGAGTTAATAATATTTTTAAGCTCTTGTCGTTCACTATTACAAGGTGAAAGCCAAAGGGAAATCATCTGAACAATTGAACTATCTTCTTCTTCAAGATGCGCTCTTAAATGATTTGGCAAATCATTTGGTCCATAACTATTATTTTTATTAAAGGATTGAAGTCCTTTGAGAAAATTAGTCTTTCCTTGTTCATTCTTACCTATTATTACAGTTACACTATCATCAATTTCAACTTTACCGCTATCAACTATAGAACGATAATTTTTAATTTGTGCGGCTAATAATTTCATACATAACTCCTAATTTTAAGTTCTCATTTCCACCAATTATTAAATATGCTGTTTAAATTATGTAATCCTTAATAATTACGCTGCGTATTTAATTATTAATATTTTTTATATCATCTCCGGCAATGCTTACCCACCAACATCAGCATCCGCCTTGGCTCTAAAGAGCTTCGGCGGACAAGTCCTCCCCTCCGGTTTTTATAGTAGTAATAAGGGGTGTTACACCATTTTCAAAAGCAAACTTAAGCTAAACCTTAAACTATTTCAAGGTTCCGGATGCCAGATACCAGATGCCTGATACCGGATAAAGTAACCTCGTTATTTCAACAACACTGCCTTCTTCATTTGTACAAAACTACCGGCAGTTAACCTGTAATAATAAACCCCGCTTGAAAATTCCGATGCATTAAAATCTATACTATAATTGCCTGCCGGCAGATACCGGTTAACAAGTTCACTTACCAGTCTTCCAAGAGCATCATAAATTTCAATCTTAACGTTATCTCCTCTGGGAATCGAAAATTCAATCTTAGTTACAGGGTTAAAAGGATTGGGATAATTCTGGCTTAACGAAAAATTATTGGGAATGTTGTTGTCAAGCTGTTTTACATCAAGACCATAACCATAATCGATTTTAAAAGCTAAAATGTCGTGATCAGAGCCTACTCCGGTAAAGCCGGCAACATAAACAAAATTGCTATCTCCTATAAAAAACCTGAATGGAACTTCAAAAGTGCTGTCCGAGAGATCAAATTCAAAAACCCATCCCGGCGCACCGTCGCCTGGATATGTAACCGTATAACACAATCCAATTGAATCCTGATTATTTGAAGTGCCTGTTATATACAGATTATCTTGATCATCAATGGCAATTCCCATTGCATAATCATTAAACCCTTCGAGACTTTCAAACCATTCTGCCCAAATTTCCGCTCCGGCAGGTGATATTTTTTTTGTTCTGTAATCCAGGGAGCTAATACCAAATTCATAGCCGGTTACAATTATATTATTCTTCGAATCAACTACTACATCAGTTATTGTTTGAATGGGGTAAATGCTATTTGTAGAATCATTAGTCCATAATTTTTCTCCCTCATTATTGAATTTAATTGTACTTCCATCACCTTTGGTAATCATTATAACATTCTGCTCATTATCCAGGATTATTTTTCCTGGTAATTCACCATTTACACTGGTTTTCCATAAGATTTCACCAGCTTCGTTGATTTTAACAAGAACAGCTTTACTTGTGGGAACATCACTGCCGCCCCAGTAAAACTGGGTAAGGCAGACATAAATATTATTAGCCTGATCAGTTAAGAGATAATTCACGGTGTACTCGCTTGTGTCATCGGCAATTGTAACTGTCCAGATGGAATCCCCCAAAGATGAATACTTGGTAACCTTGGCGGATTCACGATCATTCCATTGCCTATATCCTATTATAGGATCTTCATTTGAATCTAGTATAACGAAATCGCCAAAGGAGTGAATATCAATATTGCTGTTAAAATTTTTTGTGAAGATCAAATTGCCTTCAGGCGAATATTTATGAAACAATGCATAAAAAGAACCTTGATCAAATGTGGAGCCTCCGACAACGTAAATATTTTCGTAAGAATCTATTGCAATGGAAGAAGCCTCATCCCAGGAAAGAGGATCAGGGGCGTACCTTATTCCTAATAAAGAATCCCCCTTGTCCGAATATTTTAAAACCAGAAAATCCGGGTTTGTATCAATGCCGGTGCTTCTTCCAGCAATATAAAAATTTTGGTTGTGTAATTTTACATCCTGAACAACATCAATACCATCACCCGGACCATTATAAGTTTTATACCAGGCAAGTTTCGGCCATGCTTGTCCATATATATAATTCGAAGAAATGAGAACAAGAATAAGAAGTGCTAAAAACCTTTTCATAACCCCTCCAATTTTTACCTAAATCCTTAATTGTCTAAGGAGGTATGGGTTGAACATAGCTTAAATGCCGGACTATTTCAAGATACCGGCTTCTGGATGCCGGATATAATAGAACAGAAGAGTTTTAATTAGACGGCGGCGAATATCAACTGAAGCCCTGCTGCACACTCGTTGCAACTTACTGGATGATATCTTAACAGAACTTTTTAAATCTCTTGCGGGGAATTGATTATAGAGCTAAATTAAAAATCATCTTCACAAAAGGTAAAGGAGCCGCGAATGAAAAAATTTATTGTTATTTACCATGCCCCCATAGAAGCAATTCAGCAAATGGGGAATGCCTCACCCGAAGAAATGAAAAAAGGAATGGAACCCTGGATGCAATGGGCACAAAAATGCGGAAGTCAATTAGTTGACCTTGGTTCTCCTTTAGCCGGCGGACAAAAAGTTTTGCCTAACGGTAAAAGTGAAGCCAGCCAGAGAAATGTGTGCGGGTATTCCATCCTTGAAGCCGATAGTATTGAAGAGGCTAAATCTCTGTTAGCCGGACATCCTCACCTTATGTGGAGAGGCGATTGCGAAATTGAGGTTCACGAAGCAATGCCTCTGCCAATGTAATAGTTCACCGTTCAATCCCATCGGTGGATGTCGCATACAACCACACTTTGTTATTTGAGTTTGGTTTTTTTTGCGATAAAATTTTTCAATTCAATATACTAATACCCAACTCATATAATTATTCTTTTGATATTTGACTAATAATATTCTGCTTAAAAATAATAGGAACTGCTCCAACTTCTTTAAGTTAAGAGCC
>Ga0209212_1000857_pt1 | contig 55405 bp, 45 predicted proteins | sample RifGroC2_FD_183996 | JGI IMG/M metagenome (GOLD analysis project Ga0209212, IMG submission 183996) | Groundwater microbial communities from Rifle, Colorado, USA - Groundwater C2 (SPAdes) (version 2) | ecosystem: Environmental > Aquatic > Deep subsurface > Groundwater | place: Rifle, Colorado...
TCGCGCAAAAGGTGATGGAGCTGAACGGTTTTCTCTGCATCGACATGGAATCCTACCGCCACAAGGACATCATCATCGAGGTCTACCGCAGGCTGAAGCTCGAGTACCGCGACTACCCGCACCTGGGTCTGGTGCTCCAGGCCTACCTGGTCGACACGGACAAGGACCTGGCCGACCTCCTCGCCTGGGCCCGTCAGAACAAGGTTCAGATGTCCATCCGTCTGGTCAAGGGCGCCTACTGGGACTACGAGACCGTGAAGGCAAAGCAGAACGACTGGAAGATCCCGGTCTGGACCATCAAGGCCGAGTCCGATGCCGCTTACGAGCGCCAAGCCAGGATGATCCTGGAGAACTCAGACATCTGCCACTTCGCCTGCGCCTCGCACAATATCAGGTCCATCTCCGCCGTGATGGAGATGGCGAAAGAGCTGAACGTGCCGGACGAGCGTTACGAGTTCCAGGTCCTCTACGGCATGGCCGAGCCGGTGCGCAAAGGGATCCTCAAGGTCGCCGGGCGCATCCGCCTTTACTGCCCTTACGGCGACATGGTCCCCGGCATGGGTTACCTGGTCAGGCGCCTGCTGGAGAATACGGCCAACGAATCGTTCCTGCGTCAGAGCTTCGCCGAGGACGCGCAGGTCGAGAAGCTGCTCGAGGATCCCGCCATCACGGCCGAACGCGAACGCGCCGCCCGTGCCGGCAGGGAGAATCCGGAGAAGAAGGGGCCGGGTGGTCTGAAGCCGTTCAACAACGAGGCGATGGTCGACTTCACCAGGGGCGACCACCGCGCCGAGTTCCCTAAGCAGATCGCCGAAGTGAGGAAGCAACTGGGTCGCAACTACACGCTCTTCATCAACGGCAAGGAAGTGAAGACCGCCGACACCATCCCCTCGGTCAACCCCGCCAAGCCGTCCGAGGTGGTCGGTGTCGTCTGCCAGGCAGGGACCAGGGAAGTGGGGGACGCCATCGCGGCGGCCAAGGCTGCCTTCCCGGCCTGGCGCGATACGGACCCGAAAGTCCGCGCCGAGTACCTCGTCAAGGCTGCCGCCGTGGCCCGCAAGAGGATCTTCGAGCTGTCCGCATGGCAGGTGCTGGAGATCGGCAAGCAGTGGGACCAGGCGTACGGCGACGTCACCGAGGCGATCGACTTCCTCGAGTACTACGCCCGCGAGATGACCTCACTGGGGCAGCCGCGCCGCGTGGGCCACGCCCCAGGTGAGCTGAACCACTACTTCTACGAGCCCAAGGGGGTCGCGGCGGTCATCTCGCCCTGGAACTTCCCGCTCGCCATCAGCCTGGGCATGGCCTCCGCTGCCATCGTGGCCGGTAACTGCGTCGTGTTCAAACCCTCGGGCCTTACCTCCGTGATCGGCTGGCATATCGTCGAACTCTTCCGCGAGGCCGGGCTTCCTGAAGGGGTATTCAACTACACGCCGGGTCGCGGCAGCGTCATGGGCGACTTCCTGGTCGACAGCCCCGATGTCAGTCTGATCGCCTTCACCGGCTCCATGGAGGTAGGCCTCCGCATCATCGACCGCGCCGCCAAGGTCCATCCGGGGCAGGAGAACGTCAAGAAGATCGTCTGCGAGATGGGTGGCAAGAACGCCATCATCATCGACGACGATTCCGACCTGGACGAGGCCGTGCCGCACGTCCTTTATTCCGCCTTCGGTTTCCAGGGGCAGAAATGCTCCGCCTGCTCGCGCGTCATCGTGCTGGACGCGGTGTACGACAAGTTCATCGACCGCCTCGTCTCCATGGCGCAGGCGACGCTGGTCGGTCCCTCCGAGGACCCGGCAAACTACATGGGGGCCGTAGCGGACGACAAGGCGATGAAAACCGTCAAGGAGTACGCGGAGATCGGCAAGAAGGAGGGGCAGCTCCTCTACGAGAGCAAGGTCCCGAGCGACGGCGGGTACTACGTCCCCATGACCATCATCGGCGGCATCAAGCCGGAGCACAGGATCGCGCAGGAGGAGATCTTCGGACCGGTGCTGGCCGTGATGCGCGCCAAGGATTTCGACCAGGCGATCGCCTGGGCCAACTCCACCAAGTTCGCCCTTACCGGCGGCGTATTCTCCAGGAGCCCGGAGCACCTGGCCCAGGCCCGCAGGGAGTTCAGGGTCGGCAACCTCTACCTCAACCGCAACAACACCGGCGCGCTGGTCGGCCGGCAGCCGTTCGGCGGCTCGAAGATGTCCGGAGTCGGCACCAAGGCGGGCGGGCCCGATTACCTGCTGCACTTCATGGACCCGAGGGTGGTCACGGAAAACACCATGCGCCGCGGCTTCGCACCGGTCGAGGCGGACGACGACTGGGTCGCGTAACCTCGGGGGCTGTGTCCTGGTAAAGAGTTTAATTTATCAAAGCGCCTGCGCTTCATCTATTGGAGCGCAGGCGTTCTTTGCATGTGAAGGGCGCTTTTTTAATGATAACTTAAAGTAACAAATGAACTGTTTTCAAGCCTCTTTTTCCTTGATTTATAGAGACGTTTGTCTTAATCTAGCGGGCCGTAAGATAATTTTAATTTAATATATGGAGGGGTCTTATGTCTAATGCACCCGGAACATCGAAATTCCAGATTGAATTCCGCCGCCATCTGCGCGGACAGAACATCTCGGATAACCTCATCCACCTGATGTGCGAAATCGCCGAGGCGAGCAAGTACGTCATCAACGCGGTGCGCACCGGTGACCTCGGCGTGGCCGGTACCTCCAACCTCTACGGCGAGGAGCAACTCGCCCTCGACGTCCTTTCCGACCGCATCATGCGCAAGCGCCTGATCCACTCCGGCGTGGTCTGCAACATCGCCTCCGAGGAGATGGACGAGATCTACCAGTGCCAGGCGAACGCGGACGGCCTCTACTCCGTCGCCTACGATCCGCTTGACGGCTCATCGCTTGTCGACGTCAACCTCGCCGTCGGCACCATCGTCTCCATCTACTCCGGCTGCGATCTGCTGCAGCCAGGCCGCAACCAGGTCGCCGCCATGTACATCCTGTACGGGCCGAGGGTTTCCATGGTCTACACGGTGGGGGACGGTGTCCACGAGTTCACCATGAACAACCTGATGGAGTTCACCCTCACCCGCGAGAACATCCGCATGCAGCCGGAAGGGAACATCTACGCCCCGGGCGGCCTCAGGAACAAGTACAACGCCGGCGACGAGAAGTTCATCCGCCATCTGGAGGCGAAGGGGTGCAAGCTGCGCTACTCCGGCGGCTTCGTCCCCGACATCAACCAGGTCCTGATGAAAGGGAAAGGGCTCTTCATGTACCCGGCGCTCAACGGCTCCCCCAACGGCAAGCTCCGCGTCCTCTTCGAACTCAACCCGATGGCCTTCATCATCGAGCACGCGGGCGGGGCCGCCAGCAACGGCAGCATCCCCATCCTCGACATCGTCCCCGAGTCGCTCGACCAGCGGGCTCCGATCTATATCGGCTGCAGCGAGGACGTCAAGCAGGCGATGGAGTTTGTCAACGGTCGCTGATTTGTAGTAGGATGATTTGTCCATGCGGCGAAGTTTTTCGCTAAAGTTGTGCGCGGGCAGGTCGATAATATTAATTAGTAATTTACAGAGGTAAAGGTATGGCAACAGAGCGTCCACAAAGGCTTTGCAGCGAAATCCAGCTGTTCGATCTTTGCGATCTTGACACATGCAGTTGCAAGGAGGGCCGTTTCTGCACCAATCCCGGCATTCTGGAGCGGTTCGAGGCGATCAAGGAAGAGGATGAGCGCTCGGTCGAGCAGTATCTCGCCGAGGATCTTGAAGACGAGGAATCGGAAGATCTCGACGAAGCTTTCGGCGAGGACGAATACGACGATGACGACATGTAGCACATACTGATCATCGGCTTTGAAAACCCGGAAGAACCGCTTTTTGTCAGGCGGTTCTTTTGGTATCAGCAACAGGATCTGCCATGTTTTACTTCCGGTCGGCTCTTGGCAACTGGCGGTGACCGATTATAATAGCCCATCGAGGTGAGGACATGACTGCGAAACTGCTTATATTGGATGACGATCACGACATCCTGCTCATGCTGAAGACGATATTCAGCGGCGACGAGTATGAAGTCCTGCTGGAAAGCGACGGCGAGTCAGCCTTGAGGCGCATCATGGCCGATCGTCCCAATGTGGCGATACTTGATATAAGCCTCCCGCAGAAGTCGGGCATCGAGGTGCTCAAGGAGGCGAAAAAGATAGATCCCGGCCTGGCCATCATCATGGCGACCGGTTACAAGACGACGCAAAACGCCATTGAGGCGATGAAGTACGGCGCCTACGACTACGTCACCAAGCCGTTCGACATGAACAAGCTGAAGGGGGCGGTGAAAAAGGCGCTCGAGTGCAACCTCTTGAGCCGCAAGGTGCGCTATACCAGGGAGCGGGCCCCGGTGGAGGAGGATTTCACCGAGGACCTGATGATCGGTTCCTCCCCGGAGATGATCGAGATCTGGAAGATGGTCGGAACCGTGGCCGACTCGGACGCCACGGTGCTGATCCAGGGGGAGTCGGGGACCGGGAAGGAACTCCTCGCCCGCGCCATCTACAACAACTCCAAAAGAAAGAACCGCCCCTTCCTGGCGGTCAACTGCGCCGCGCTCCCCGAGGCGCTCCTCGAGTCCGAGCTGTTCGGGCACGAGAAGGGATCCTTCACCGACGCCCATTCCCGGCGCATCGGCAAGTTCGAGCAGTGCAACGGCGGCACCATATTCCTGGACGAGGTCGGGGAGATGAGCCCCGCCAACCAGGGGAAGTTCCTGCGCATCCTGGAGAACCAGGAATTCGAGAGGGTAGGGGGGAACGAGACCATCAAGGTCGACGTCCGCGTCATCGCGGCGACCAACCGGAGCCTTCTCACCTGCGTGAAGGACAAGACCTTCAGGATGGACCTTTTCTACCGCCTGCGCGTGGTGAACTTCTTCCTGCCGCCGCTGCGCGACCGGGCCGAGGACATCCCGCTGCTGGTCGATCTCTTCGTCAAGAAGTTCGGCAAGAAGTACGGCAAGAACGTGAAGGGTGTCGCTCCCGAGACCATGGCGCTTATGACCTCCCACCAGTTCGATGGGAACATCAGGGAGCTAAAGAACGTCATCAACTCGGCCGTCGTCTTTTGCCGCGGAGACATCCTGGTCCCCGGAGATTTCGAGTCCTTCCTCACCGCCAAGGCGGGGTTCAAGGAGGTCGACCTGGAGGCGGCGGGGGACGACTACTACGAGGTTTTCTGGAGCATGCTGGAGCCCGTGTTCGACGGGATCTGCCAGAAGAACAAGGGCGCGATCTACGAGAGCGTCAACATGGGGCTCGAGAAGGCCCTGATCCACATGGCGATGGAGAAGAGCAACAACAACCAGGTCTTCGCCGCCAAGCTTCTCGGCATCAGCCGGAATACGCTCAGGGACAGGCTGGAGCGCTACCGCATAGGGGCCGCCGACCAAGCCTGACGAGCAGCGGAAGATGCGTGTAAATCAGGACGGAAAAAGCCGGAGGACGATCACTCGCCTCCGGCTTTTCCGTGTTTGCCTAGCGTCTTGATGATTGTTCCTACGCTCCGGCGTGGGAACACCTCGCAGGACGCTCCCGCGTCCGGTTCTCGCTGCCGATCGTTCCAGAGATACCGCCCCTTAGCTGACGCTGCTACAGTCTTTTCCCAGCCGCGGCCTCCCACGACTCCTTCTGGATCGAGAGGAAGATGTCCACGAGCCTCGGGTCGAACTGCTGCCCGCTGCACCTCACCACCTCGTCCAGCACGGCCTGGAACGTGAGCGCTTTCCGGTAGGGGCGATCCGAGGTCATCGCGTCCAGGGTGTCCACCAGCGCGAAGATGCGGGCGCAAACGGGAATAGCCTCCCCCTTCATGCCGTGTGGATAGCCGTCGCCGTCGTAACGCTCGTGATGACACAGCACCAGGTCGGCTGCACCGGCGAAATACCTGATCCCCGACAGTATCTCGAACCCGATGGAGGGATGCTGCCGCATGACCTCCCATTCCGCTTCGTCGAGTTTGCCCGGCTTCAACAGGATGTTGTCCGAGACCCCTATCTTCCCTATGTCGTGCAGGAGGGCTCCCTTGCCGATGATGACGCACTCCTCTTGGGAGAGCCCCGCTTTCTCCGCGAGGAGGCGGGAGTAGGCCATCACCCGCTCGGAGTGGGAGCCGACTTCCTTTTCCCTGGCGTCCAGCGCCCTGATCAGGGCCACCAGCGTGTGCTCGTAGGCAAGGTTGATCTCTCCCATGACCGTCCGGATCACCTCGGTCTGCTGGCGCACCTTCTGTTCGAGGTTCGCCTGGTGCTCCTTGTTCTCCATGATGAGCCTGCGCTTTTCCAGCGTGTTCTTCACGGTGAGGAGCACCCGGTCCAGGTTGAACGGCTTGGTTATGTAGTCCTCGGCGCCGTTGTGGATGCAGGAGAGGGCGGTATCCATGTCGTTCATCGCCGTAATCATGAGAACGGTCGTGTCAGGCGTGGTCTGCTTGATGTCCTTCAGCAGGTCGATCCCCGACCGCCCCGGCATCATGATGTCCAAAAGCGCCAGGTCGAGCTTCTGGTTCTTGATGATCTCAAGCCCCTCTTCTGCGCTCGCGGCCTGGAAGCAGGTGAACCCTTCCTTTGACAGAGTGATGTTGATCAATTCCCTGATCATGTCCTCGTCGTCCGCTATCAAGATGTTCCCTTTCAATTGCTACCTCCCGAAATAACACCTGCGGTATCCTGGCTGCCGGTTCCGTTCAGCGTGTCTCTCACCTTCCTGATGAGCGCATCGCTGGCAAACGGCTTGGGCAGAAACTGTACGCCTTGCTCCAATAGTTTTTCAAAATTGACCCTGTTGTCGGTGTGCCCCGACATGAACAGCACCTTCAGATCCGGCTTCTTCCGGATCAGGAGTTTCGCGAGCGTGGGGCCGCTCATGAAGGGCATGACCACGTCCGTAAGCAGCATGTCGATCTCTTCGGCGTGCTGGTCGAAGAGGGTCACCCCTTGCTCCGGGTCCGAAGTCTCCAGCACGTTGAACCCGCGCGTCCTGAGGGTGTGCACCACGAGGTTCAGCACCCCCGGCTCGTCCTCCACGACGAGGATGGTGAAGTCCGTGTCGACCTGCTCTTCAACCTTCTGCAGGTGCTGGATCTCCGTCGGCTGCTCCACCCTCGGGAAGTAGATGTTGAAACGCGCCCCTTGGCCCGGTTCGCTGATCACCTCTATGTAGCCGCCGCTTTGCTTGACGATGCCGTACACGGTGGCGAGCCCGAGCCCGGTGCCTCGTCCCATCTCCTTGGTGGTGAAGAACGGCTCGAAGAGCCTTTGCTTCACCTCCCGGGTCATCCCTTGTCCCTGGTCGACCACGCTGAGTCTCACGTAGCTTCCCTGCAGCGAGCCCGGGTTCAGGTGGGTGAACCCCTCGTCCAGGTCGCAGTTGGCCGTCTCCACCGTGATTCTCCCCCCGGTCTCGGACGCGTCGCGGGCGTTTACGACCAGGTTTATGACGATCTGCTCGAACTGACCCGGATCCATCTTGATGGAGCCGGCCTCCGGCGCGAGGGTGGTCGCCAGCCTGATATGCTCCCCGATCAGTCTTTCCAGCATCTTCTGGACCGACTTGACCTGCTTGTTTATCTCCAGCACCCTCGGCTCCAGGATCTGCCTTCTGCTGAAGCTCAACAGCTGCCGGGTCAGGTCCGCGGCGCGCTCGCCGGCCCGCAGTATCTGCTCCGCCTCCTTGCGCATGGGCGATCCCTCGTCGAGGGCCCTGATCAGGAGCGTGCTGTAACCGTTGATGACGGTAAGCAGGTTGTTGAAGTCGTGGGCTATCCCTCCCGCCAGCTGTCCGACGGCTTCCATCTTCTGCACCTGTCGCAGCTGGTCTATCGCCACTTTCCGGTCGGTGACGTCTTCCTTTACCCCGACGAAATGGGTGATCCGCCCCTCCGAGTTCTTTATGGCCGAGATCGAGGCGTTTTCCCAGAAGAGTTCGCCGTTCTTTCTCCGGTTGTGCAGTTCGCCGTGCCACTCGCGCCCGGCCCCGATGGTCTCCCAGAGATCCTGGTAGATCTTCGGGTCCATTTCGCCGGACTTGAGGAGGCTCGGGGTTTTCCCCATGAGTTCCTCTTCGCAGTAACCGGTCACCTCGATGAACTTCGGGTTGACGTACTCGATCCTCCCCATCAGGTCCGTGATCACCACCGACACCGGGCTCTGCTCCACGGCGCGCCAGAGCTTGCTCAGCTCGGTCTCGGCCCGCTTTCGCTCCGTTATGTCCAGCAGGGTGCCGATTATGGCCGGGCAGCCGTTCAGGCTGGTCCTGGCGCCGTTCGCCTCCAGGTCGATCTCCGCGCCGTCACAGCGCCTGCCGCGGAAAAGGAAGTGCAGGTTTTCGCTTCCCTCCTTCAGGGGGCGCAGGAACTGGGTGATCACCCGGATCTGGTCGTCATGCGCCACCAGGTCGGGGAGCGATCTCGCCTCGATCAGCTCTTCGGGGTGATAGCCGAAGATCGCGCCGAACTTGGGGTTGACGTAGATGAAGATGTCGTCCTGCAGCATGAAAATGCCGACCAGGGACTGCTCGACGAGGCTCTGGAAGCGCGCTTCCGTCGCTGAGAGCGCTTCTTCCGCCATCTTGCGCTCGCGCCGGACCACCGCTTCGTTCAGCTCGCGCTTGATGGCCGGGACCAGCCTGGAGAGCCTGTCCTTGAGAAGGTAGTCGTGCGCCCCCGCGCGCATCGCCTCGACAGCGGCCTCCTCTCCCATCTGACCGGAGACCATGATGAAGGGGAGGTCGATACCCCTGTCGTGCAGCAGCTGCAGTGCGCCGAGACCGCTGAACCTGGGCATGACGTAGTCGGAGATGACCAGGTGCCACCCCCCCTTGTCGAGCGCCGCCTGCATATCTTCGGCCGTATCGACCCGCTCGTAGCTGGGGGAGAAATCCCGCTGCAACTGACGGACGATGAGCGCGGCGTCGTCGGGAGAATCGTCAACGATCAGGATGCGCAGTGCGTGTTTCATCGAGGTTCGGCCTCTTTGTGGGACCTGGGATGGATGACTCCTTTGATGTCTTATCGGCGGACGACATGGATATGTTTAATCAAAATGTAGAAAATAGTGATACCGGTGATCACTTTCCGTCGGAACCATTTCTCCACTACTAATTGACCGAAGAGTATGCTATGAATCTTGCTGCCACCATGCCTGAAAGGAGAAATTCGCGTGCAGAGACTGCGTGTTAACATCCTTTTCCTCCGACCGTCAGCCTTTATCTGTCTCATCCTGGTCATTCTTGCCGGCTGCCAAAAAGAGAAGGAGACGCCGAAGGTAAAAGCGCCCGCTCCTGTGACCGTGGCGAGCGTCGTGCGAAAGAACGTTCCGGTGGAACTGCGTGCCATCGGCAACGTCGAGGCGTATGCCACGGTGGCCGTGAAGTCTATGGTTTCCGGCACCATCACCCGCGTGCATTTCAGGGAAGGGGAGGACGTGGCGAAGGGGGCGCTCCTTTTCACCATCGACCCGAGGCCCTTCGAGGCGGCTGTCGCCCAGGCCCGCGCCGACCTGGCGCGGGACGCGGCTACCGCCAGGAACGCGGCGGAGCAGGCGCGCCGGTACCAGGCGCTGCTGCAGGAAGGGATCGTCACGCGGGAACAGTACGACCAGATGCAGGCAACGGCAGACTCGCTGGCCGCCTCGCACCGGGCCGCCGTGGACAGCGCACGGCTGCAGCTCGATTACTGCTACATACACGCCCCGATGGCGGGAAGGACCGGCGGGCTCCTGGTGCACGCCGGGAACCTGGTGAAGGCCAACGACTCGCCCTCGCTGGTCACCGTGAACCAGGTCTCCCCGCTCTATGTGAGCTTTTCACTGCCGGAGAAGGAACTCGCCGTCATCAAGGCGAGGATGGGGGGCAAACTCCCGGTGCAGGCCACCATACCGAATTCGGGGCTCCCCCCCGAGCGCGGGGTGATCACCTTTCTCGATAACGGGGTCGACCAGGCCACCGGCACCATCCGGGTGAAAGGGAGCTTCCCGAACCGGCAGCGGAGGCTCTGGCCCGGGCAGTTCGTGAACCTGGTGATCACGCTGGACGTGCAAAAGGACGCCACGGTGGTCTCGACCAGGGCGATCCAGACCGGGCAGCAGGGCGAATTCGTCTACCTGGTCAGGAAGGACGCCACCGTCGAGGTGAGACAGGTGACGACGGGCGCCGCGGCGGACGGGCTCACCGTGATCGTGAAGGGACTCAACCCCGGAGACACGGTGGTTACCGACGGGCAACTCAGGCTGGTGCCGGGAGGCAAGATCGCCGTCCGGCAGGAGAAACGGGCATGAACCTGGCCGAGCTCTTCATCCGGCGCCCCGTGATGACCTCGCTGATCATGCTCGCCATCGTGCTGGCCGGCGTGATCGGCTACCGGCTCCTCCCGGTGAACGACCTCCCCAACGTCGACTACCCCACCGTGCAGATCACCGCCAACCTCCCGGGGGCTTCCCCCGAGACCATGGCCTCCGCCGTCGCCACTCCGCTGGAGCGCCAGCTCTCCACCATCGCCGGCATCGACACCATGAACTCCACCAACGGCCAGGGGATCACCCAGATCACGCTCCGCTTCAACCTGGAGCGCGATATCGACGCCGCGGCGCTGGACGTGCAGTCCGCCATCTCGAAGGCGGCGCGCCAGCTCCCGCAGGACATGCCGACCCCCCCCTCCTTTCGCAAGGTGAACCCCGCAGACCAGCCGGTGCTCTACCTGGTGCTCAGCTCCAAGACCCTGCCGCTCTTCAAGGTCAACGAGTACGCCGACACCATGGTGGGGCAGCGGATCTCCATGGTGGCCGGCGTAGCGCAGGTGTCGGTGTACGGCTCGCAGAAGTACGCGGTGCGGGCCCGGGTGAACCCGACGGCGCTCGCCTCCAGGAAGATCGGGATCGACGAGGTGTCGGCCGCGCTCTCCAACGGCAACGTCAACCTCCCGACCGGGACGCTGCAGGGACCCAACAAGGCCTTCGCCATCCAGACCGAGGGGCAGCTCTACGACGCCGCCTCCTACCGCCCGCTCATCGTCGCCTACCGTGGCGGCTCGCCGGTGAGGCTCTCCGACCTGGGAGTCGTGATCGACTCGGTGGAGAACGACCGGGTCGCCGGCTGGTTCAACGCGGACGAGCGCGCCATCATCCTGGCCGTCCAGCGGCAGCCCGGCACCAACACCATCGAGGTGGTGGACAACATCAAGAAACTCCTCCCGGCCTTCCGCGAGCAGATCCCCGGCTCGGTCTCGCTGCACCTTCTCTACGACCGCTCGCAGTCGATCCGGGAATCGATCTCGGACGTGAAATTCACCCTGCTCCTGACCATCGCCCTGGTGGTCATGGTGATCTTCCTCTTCCTGCGCAACCTCTCCGCGACCGTCATCCCGAGCCTCGCGCTTCCCATCTCGCTGATCGGGACCTTCGCCGCCATGTACGGGCTCGGCTTCTCGATCAACAACATAACGCTCATGGCGCTCACGCTCTCGGTCGGGTTCGTGGTGGACGACGCCATCGTCATGCTGGAGAACATCGTGCGGCACATGGAGCACGGTGAGGGGCCGATGGAGGCGGCGTTCAAGGGGTCGAAGGAGATCGCCTTCACCATCGTCTCCATGACCCTATCGCTGGTGGCCGTCTTCATTCCGGTCCTCTTCATGGGGGGGATGCTGGGAAGGTTGCTGCACGAGTTCGCCGTCACCATCACCTGCGCCATCCTGATCTCGGGACTGGTGTCGCTCACCCTCACCCCCATGCTCTGCAGCAGGTTCCTCCGGCCGCCGGGCAAGGAGCGGCACGGCCGGTTCTACCTCTTCATGGAGCGCTTTTTCGACCGCCTGCTGCAGGGGTACAGCCGGAGCCTCACCAGGGTCCTCGGGTTGCGCCGCGCGACGCTCGCGGTCACCCTGGCGATGGCGGCCCTTACCTGGTACCTCTTCTCCACCATGCCGACGGGGCTTCTCCCGAGCGAGGACCTCGGCTCCTTCAACGTGACCACCGAGGGGGCGCAGGGGGCCTCCTTCGACGAGATGGTGGCGCACCAGCAGGAGCTGGCGAAAATCATCGCCGCCGACCCGAACGTCGGCGGGTTCATGTCCTCGGTGGGCGCCACCGGCTCCCGGGTCGGCTCCAATTCAGGCTCCATGTTCGTGACGCTCAAGCCGCGCAAGGAGCGCAAGCTGTCGGTGGACCAGGTGATCCAGGCGCTTCGCCCCAAGCTCGCCCAGGTCCCCGGCATCCAGGCCTTCATGCAGAACCCTCCTCCCATCAAGCTGGAGGCGCAGCTCTCCAAGAGCCAGTACCAGTTCATCCTGCAAAGCCCCGACACGAAGCTCCTCTACGAGAGCGCGGCGGGGCTGGAGGGGAAGCTGAAGCAGCTGCCGCAGCTGCTCGACGTGACCAGCGACCTGCAGCTCAAGAACCCGCAGGTGAGCGTGAAGATCGACCGGGACAAGGCGACCGCTCTCGGGGTGTCGCCGCAGCAGATAGAGGACGCCCTCTACTACGCCTACGGGTCGCGCCAGGTCTCGACCATCTACGCGCCGACCAACCAGTACAGCGTGATCCTTGAACTGGAGCCGCAGTACCGCCTGGACCCTGCCGCGCTCGGGATGCTCTACGTGAAGTCCTCCACCGGCGTCCTGGTCCCGCTCGCCACCATGACCACCCTGGAGAAGTCGCTGGGCCCCCTGTCGGTGAACCACCTGGGGCAGACCACCAGCGTCACCGTCTCCTTCAACCTGAAGCCGGGTGTGCCGCTCGGGAACGCGGTGCAGGCGATCGAGAAGACGGCGAGGGAATCGCTTCCCGCCGGGGTTCAAACCGGCTTCCAGGGGGCGGCCCAGGCCTACAAGTCCTCTTCCAAGGGGCTCAACCTGCTCCTGGTCGCGGCCGTGGTGGTGATCTACCTCGTCCTCGGCATCCTCTACGAGAGCTACATCCACCCGATCACCATCCTCTCCGGGCTTCCCTCGGCTGGGCTCGGCGCGCTCCTGACGCTGATGGCCTTCCATAAAGAGCTGAACATCTACGCCTTCGTCGGGATAATCATGCTGGTCGGCATCGTCAAGAAGAACGCCATCATGATGATCGACTTCGCCCTGGTGGCCCAGCGCGTCCACGGCAAGAGCCCGATGGACGCGATCCACGAGGGGTGCCTGGTCCGTTTCCGGCCGATCATGATGACCACCATGGCCGCCCTGATGGGGACCCTCCCCATAGCCCTAGGGTTCGGCGCCGGCGCCGAGGGAAGGCGGCCGCTCGGGCTCGCCGTGGTGGGTGGGCTCATGGTTTCGCAGCTCCTGACGCTCTACATCACGCCGGTGGTCTACTACTACATGGACCGCGCCGTGTTCAGGGTGAGGCTTTTGCTGGGGAAGAGGGAGCCGGTCGCGCAAACGCAGGTGTGAGGCTACGGGGGTAGCGGCATGTTCATAAACGACGAACCTCAAAAACAGGTACTGCCGATACTGGCCAAGACCGCGGTGACCCCCACCGTCGAGGCGCAGCAGCGCGCCAGTTCGCTCCTGCAGCTTAACCCCGGGCAGCAGGTGAAGGCGGAGATCATCGCCAACCTCCCGAACAGCCTTTACCTCGCCCGGGTGGCGGGGGAGATGTACAAGCTGGAGATCCCGCTGAACGTGCAGCCGGGCGAAACCCTGGAGATGACCTTCCTCACCGCCGATCCGCGCATCACCTTCCAGATCCTGAAACCCGATGCCGGCTCTTCCGTGAAGCTCAGTTCCATGGGGAAGTTTCTGGCCGACGTGGTGAGAAACGCCGACTCGCCTCAACTGGTGCAGGGGCCGCTCCTCGACAACCCGGCCCAGGCCTCGGGCCAGCTGGCGGCGAGGCTCAAGACGGCGCTCACACAGTCGGGGCTCTTTTACGAATCGCACCTGGCCCACTGGGCCGCCGGCGGCCTGGCGCTGCAGGAGATCCTGAAAGAGCCGCAGGGGAAACTCTCCAAGGTGTTGCGGCAAGCGGAGGAGGGGAGTGACGCTGGTGACGGGGCAAATGCGGAAATAGCGGACAGCCGGACGCTTCCCTTCATCAGGGAGCAACTGCTCCTTCTGAACTCCGGTGTACACGCCTGGAGGGGAGAGGCATGGCCGGGGCAGGGGATGGAGATCACCATCAAGCAAGGGAACGACGAGCAGTGGGAACAGGGGATCGAGGCGACGCTGTCACTGGACCTGCCGCGCCTGGGCGGGGTCGAGGCGAAGCTGCGCTTCGGGGCCGAGGGGGTGAGCGTGGAGTTCGTCTGCGACAGGCCGGGCTCGTCCGAGTTGCTCAAGACGGAAAGTGCCGATCTGCGGTCGGCGCTGTTGTCGCATGGCCTGCACCTGAACAAAATGGCGGCGAGAGATGGCGAAATCACCAAGTGACATGAAAAGGGCCGTAGCCATGGCCTACAGCCCCGAAGACGGCGCACCTCGTGTGATTGCCAAAGGTAGCGGCATCAACGCCGAGGCGATCATATCGGTCGCCAACGAAAGCGGCGTGTACGTCCACCAGTCGCCCGAACTCGTCAACCTGCTGATGCAGGTCGATCTGGACAACGAAATCCCCCCCGAGCTTTACCAGGTGGTTGCCGAGCTTCTCGCCTGGCTCTACTCCCTGGATCAGAAGATGCAATCCGAACACCCGGCCCGATAATCCACGTCGCACCCGGCCGGACTCCGGCCCTCCATCGTCCGATCCGGCGCTAGTTTCCGCGCCGATACCTCAAGAAGGAAAGAGCCACGCCCCCCATCGCCACCAGGAGCAAGGATGACGGCTCCGGCACCGGGGCCGGGTTCCGGCCGTCGTCGAAAGTCACCTCGCTCATGAAGACCCAGAACATGCTTGCCGAAACCTCCCTGTCGAGCGTCACGGTCAGATCCTCGATGTCTTGAAGGTCCAGCTCGGCGAACCTTACGGCGAGGGGGCCTGTCCCCGGGGAAGGGCTGTTGACGGCGTAGGTGGAGCCGCCGATGATGAAATTCTCCGGCGCCGCAACGCCGCCGCGGGGGTTCCCGTACCTGTCGTTGGCAGGGTCGTCCACGTAGAAGGTGATGGTGTCTATGTCGACCAGGTCGGCGAAATGGAAGGTGATGGTGGGGTCCCCCCAGGTCCAGCCGACATAGGGGCCGTCGCCCAGGAGGCTCGACTCCGTGTGCGGAAGACCATCGGCGTCGTTCCATTCCCAGCTGTGCGCCGCAATGACGCCGTCGGTCAGCTTCCCGGTCCCACCGGTCAGCGGCGCTCCATCGGCGGTCTTGTTCCCCAAACCGGTGTAGGTCGTATCCCAGTAGTTGTACTCCCCGCCGACAGATGTGCCGTATCCGTTGGGCATATCGTAGCTTGACGGCGCTATGAGCGTGGCCTGCGAGACGGCAACTCCACCCAGCAATGCGACGACAGTCAGGGTTGCAGAGATCAGATTTTTGAACGGGTATCTCATGATGGCTCTCCATGCGAGATTGAAATCTCTTAGAGATTTTGGTTCTATCCTGCAGAAAGTGCAGCATATTCAATGCCAAAAGAGCCGGCAGGCCGTTCCATGCTCCGGCCGGGAACGTAACTCAAAGAGATTATGCAGTAATTGCTGCAGAAGATCCCACTTGAAACAGTGACTTACACCGGCGACCTCCCGCTCTGGCCTCCCCGGTCTGTCCTTCGTGCATATGTCCATGAGTTGTTTTGGCCCGGCAATTTAATCTCTATGAAATAAAAAAACTGGGAGTGTAAGGGAATCCGACACGATGGGGTGTAAAGGAAATCGACACGAACGGGTGAAACGGCGGCTGCTCAGGGCGCGTGGTTCACCAGGAGAAGAACGGTTCAACCAGCAGGTAGTTGGCATCCTTGGTCGTCACCGTCTCCGAGGTGAGACCCGGTATGGGAGGAAGTACTATCTTGTAGGAAAGCTCCTTCAACTCGGCAGGGACCCCGCCATTTTCCCTGGCGTGCCCCCCTCCGGCGATGACCACCATCACCGTATCCGGGTGGAGCTTCATGTAGTCGCTGATGCGTCTGGCCATGACCTTGTTTCTCAGCATCTGCGCCTCGCCGATGTTCCTGAAGGCGTCCCCTTGCCTGCCGTGCATCGGGTAAAACGACATCATGAACTTGAGGTACTCGTCGTTCACGGAGGCGTCTGTCCCCTCAGGGAGCTGGCGCAACTGCTCCGGCGTGAGCGAGGCGAACCCTCTTTTGGCGACGGCCGCCACCACGTCCCTGGGCGCGTTCAGTGCGACCACGGGGATCCGGTTGTCCCGGGCGTAGATGAGCAGGTCGCGGTATAGGTCCCAGGGAAGATTCCTCCAGTTCCAGGCGAACACCTTCCTGAAGGCCTCTTCCGGGACCTTTCCGGCGGTCCAGGCGTCGATGGCGCGCTGGCTGGACTCCTCGAACATCTCCATGCCGATGGCGACGGGTTTTCCCTCGGCCTTGATGGCCTTCAGGATGTCGAGCTGGAGGTCGTGATGGGCGGGGGCGTCGTGGCGCTCTCCGACGAAGACGAGGGGGGAGCCGCGCAACTCGTCTATCATGGTCTTCACGTCGACCACTTCGCGGTTCTCGACCCGCATCGCTTGGGTGATGGAACAGCCGCAGAGGAGGATGAGGAGGAGGGCGGGAACGAGCAGGGCTTTAACGAGTCTGAATATGCGCATGACCTGGAACCCAAAACCGTTAGCCACAGAGAAAATCTGAGAACTTCTGAGAACGGCAGAAAAGGGGAACGAAAAAAACGCAGTCGGTGACGTTATGGTAGGGGCAGAAACAGGAAGGGGAGAATGGGGTTCCCCTTCAAGCTTTTCTCAGATTCTCTCGGATTTTCTCTGTGGCAAACGGTCTGGCTCTTCAGGCGCCGATTGTCACTTTCCTGCCGTCGACTGCCAGAAGCCCCTCGGAATAAAGCCGTATCGCCTCGGGGTAGATGCGATGCTCCTCCTTCTGGATGCGGGCCGAAAGCGTCTCGTCGGTGTCTCCCTCGAGGACCGGCACGGCCGACTGCATGATGATCGGGCCGGTGTCGGTGCCGCAGTCGACGAAGTGCACGGTGCATCCGGCCACCTTGGCGCCGTACTCCAGCGCCTGGCGCTGGGCGTGCAGACCGGGGAAGGCCGGGAGCAGCGCAGGATGGATGTTCATGACCGCCATGGGGAAGGCCTCGAGAAGCACGCCGGTGATGATACGCATGAAACCGGCCAGCACGACCAGCTCGACTTCGAACTCGCGCAGGGTCGCCACCAGCGCCTCGTCGTAGGCCTCCCGGCCGGAGTAGGCGCGATGGTCGAGGTGCAGCGCGGGGATACCGGCTTTCCTGGCACGCTCCAGTCCGTAGGCGTCGTTCCTGTTGCTGACGACGCAGGCGACGCGCGCTTTCAGCTTTCCCGCGCTGCAGGCGTCCAGGATCGACTGCAGGTTGCTGCCGCTTCCCGAAATCAGCACCCCTATGTTGAGCTGTTTCTCCATGATCGCCACGGCGGGCTCTAGACGAGCTCCACGCACTCCTTGCCCGCTTCGCACTTCACCACTTCGCCTATCATGTACGCCGTCTCGTTGAGGCCGGTGAGCCTGATCATGATGTCGTCGGCTTCCTGGTCCGGCACCACGAGCACCATGCCGATGCCGCAGTTGAAGGTCCTGAACATCTCGGTCTCGTCGATGTTGCCGCCTTTTTGGATGATCTTGAAGACCTCGGGAACCTCCCAGCTATCCTTCCTGATCACGGCCTTGCAGCCGTTGGGGAGGACCCTCGGGACGTTCTCGAGCAGGCCGCCGCCGGTGATGTGGGCGAGCCCGCTGATGTTGAAGTCGCGCAGCAGGTTCATTACCGAGCGGACGTAGATGCGGGTAGGGGTGAGGAGTTCTTCGGCGACGCTCTTGCCGAGGCCGGGGATCTCGTCGTTGATGCCGAGCCCCATGTGCTCGATGATGACCTTGCGGGCCAGGGAGTAGCCGTTGCTGTGCAGGCCGGAGGAGCTGAGGCCGATCAGGCGGTTGCCGACCGTGATGGAGGAGCCGTCGATGATCTTCTCGCGCTCGACCACGCCGACCGCGAAGCCTGCCATGTCGTACTCTTCACCGGTGTAGAAACCGGGCATCTCCGCCGTCTCGCCGCCGATCAGCGCGCACCCCGCCTGGATGCACCCTTCGGAAACACCCTTTATGATCGAGGCGCCCTTGGCGGGATCCAGCTTGGCGGTGGCCAGGTAATCGAGAAAGAAGAGCGGCTCGGCGCCCTGCACGATGATGTCGTTCACGCACATTGCTACCAGGTCGATCCCTATGGTGTCATGGCGATCGGCCATGAAGGCAACTTTGAGCTTGGTGCCGACACCGTCGGTACCCGAGACAAGCACAGGATGCTTATATTTGCCCGTGTTGAGAGAGAACAGTCCGCCAAATCCACCGATGTCGGCAAGCACTTCCGCACGGGAAGTAGCCTTTACCAAAGGCTTTATCATTTTGACAAACGTGTTGCCCGCGTCTATGTCTACACCGGCGTCTTTATATGTGATTTTAGTCTCGTCCAAGGGTGAACCTCCGATAAATTAAAGGAGAAATTTAACGCATCTGTCTTCAAAAGTCAAAGCGAAAAAAATGTTTACTTCCCCCTGTGGTTTGCTTAATATGCCTTGCTGTGCCTGAGCCGGGGGGAGAAATAACGCTGCGTTCCATGCGCGAAGAGGACCTCGAGTCGGTGCTTCTCATCGAGTCTTCCTCTTTTTCCCGCCCTTGGACCAGACGCCATTTCATGGACGAAATCGAGTCGCCTTTCGGCTTCCCGACGGTGGCCCTGACCCCTGACGGCCGTGTGGTCGGTTACCTCTGCCTGAAGCGGCTCCTGGACGAGGCGGAGATCCTCGACGTCGCCGTGGACGGCAACTTTCGCGGCAGGGGGATCGGACGGATCCTGGTGCGATGGGCCGTCGACTTCTGCCGCCGACACGCGGCCATCGTTCTGCGCCTGGAGGTCCGGGTGGGGAACGACGAGGCGATCGCCCTGTACCGGCGTCTCGGCTTCCGCGAGGTCGGGCGCCGCAAGCGGTATTACGAAAACGGCGACGATGCCATCCTGATGGAATTTTCTTACTAACGTTCTACGTTCTATGTTCTATGTCCTATGTTTTACGGCCGTCCGCTATTACTTCAGGCCCTCCAGGTGGATGGCGCTCTGAAATGAGTTACAAGCCCCGATCTGCCTTCGATTTAACCTAGAACGTAGAACATAGAACGTAGAACGGATTTTCTAAGGGGAGTGCGATGCAGTTTAAATCAATGGTTATCTCGAACGTGGAGGTCTCCCCCGGCTATTTCCGGATGAGGATGACCGCCCCCCAGGAGCTGGCGACCTCCGCGCCCGGGCAGTTTGTCATGCTCAAGGTGAACGATGCGATCGATCCCCTGCTGCGGCGCCCGTTCGGCCTCTTCGACGTCGGAACCTTCTCCGCCGAGTACGCGGGATGCGGCACGCAGTGCTACTGCGAAGTCCTCTACAAGGTGGTGGGGAAGGGGACCAGGATCCTCTCGGCCTTGCACCACGGCGACCTGGTCGACCTGCTGGTCCCGCTGGGGAAGGGGTTCGACTTCGGCCCCGCGGGCGAGGAGAAGGTCCTCGTGGGAGGGGGCGTCGGCCTTGCACCCCTTTACTACCTCGCCAAGGAGCTGATCGCGCGCGGCGACAAGGTGCGCCTCTTCGCAGGCGGGAGGACCCGCGACGACATCCTCTGCATAACGGAATTCGAGAGGCTCGGCGTCGAGACCTACGTCGCCACCGACGACGGCACCCTCGGCGAGAGCGGCTTCGTGACGCAGGTGCTGGAGCGTCACCTTGGGGGCGGCATGCGCATCTTCGCCTGCGGCCCGACCCCGATGCTGAGCGCCGTCGCCAGGATGGCCCAGGGGCACGACGTGCCGTGCCAGGTCTCGATGGAGGCCTACATGGCGTGCGGCGTGGGCGCCTGCCTTGGCTGCGTCATGAAAGGCGCCAACCACACGGAGCAGACCCCCGATTACCGCTGCGTCTGCAAGGACGGTCCCGTCTTCGACAGCTTTGATCTGCAATGGAGTTAAACATGCAAAGACCTGACATGTCCGTGGCGCTGGCCGGGATCGAGATGCGCAATCCCGTCATGACCGCCTCCGGCACCTTCGGCTACGGAGCCGAGTTCGCCGATTACCTGGACCTCGAAAGCATAGGCGCCATGATCACCAAGGGGCTCTCCCTGAAGCCCAAGGCGGGGAACCCCACGCCGCGCATCGTGGAGACCCCGGGGGGGATGCTGAACGCCATCGGCCTGCAGAACGTCGGCGTCGACGCCTTCATCGAGCAGAAGCTCCCGTATCTGCAGAACGTGAACACGCCGGTCATCGTCAATCTCTACGGCAACACGCTGGAGGAATACGGCGAGGTGGCGAGCCGCCTGGACGGCCTTGCCGGCGTCGCCGGCATCGAGGTGAACATCTCCTGCCCCAACGTGAAGCAGGGGGGGATCGTCTTCGGCACCGACCCGTGCGCCGCGCAGGAGGTGGTGGGGCTGGTGAAGAGGAAGACCTCGAAGCCGCTCATCGTGAAGCTCTCCCCGAACGTCACCGACGTGGTGCTGATGGCGAAGGCGTGCGCCGACGCCGGTGCCGACGCGCTGTCGCTCATCAACACCCTTACCGGCATGGCGATCGACCTCGACCGCCGCCGCCCTGTGCTGGCCAACGTGACCGGCGGCCTTTCCGGCCCGGCCATCAAGCCGGTCGCGCTCAGGATGGTCTGGCAGGTCGCCAGGAACGTGAAGCTCCCGATCATAGGGATCGGCGGCATCATGAACGGGCGCGACGCGCTCGAGTTCCTTCTGGCCGGCGCCACCGCGGTCCAGGTCGGCACGGCAAGCTTCCTCGACCCCTGCGCCGCCCAGCGGATCGCGCAGGAAATGGAGCAGTACCTGGTCGACAACGGCATCGGCTCCGTCGCCTCGCTGATCGGAGCGCTCGAGGTCTGATGGAAGCCTGGGAAAAAAGCCTGCAAAACTGCGTCACCAGCCCGGAGGAGCTTTCCGGGCTTTTTCGTCTGCAGGGGGCGCCGCTTGCCGAGGTGACGACCCGCTTCCCGATGCGGATCACCCCTTACTACCTCGGCCTCATCGAGGAGCCGGGCGACCCCATCTGGCGCCAGTGCGTCCCCGACCGGGCGGAGCTGGACGACCTCTCCCAGTCCCCGGACCCGCTCGACGAGGAGCGCCTCTCGCCGGTCCCGGGGCTGATCCACCGCTACCCGGACCGGGTGGTCTGGATCGTCTCCACCTCCTGCGCCGTCTACTGCAGGTTCTGCATGAGGAAAAGGGGGGTGGGGTGCTCCGGCATGGAGGCCGCCCCCGTCGACGAAGCCGTCGCCTACATAGCCTCCCATCCACAGATCCGCGACGTGATTCTTTCCGGCGGCGATCCGCTGCTTCTTCCGGACCACCGGCTGGACGCCATACTGACCGCGCTGCGCCGCATCCCGCATGTCGAGGTGGTCAGGATCGGGACCCGCGCGCCGGTGACGCTCCCCGAGCGGGTGACGCCCGAACTGGCGCGGATGCTCAAGCGCCACCATCCCCTCTACGTCAACACCCATTTCAACCATCCCCGCGAGATAACGCCGCAATCCGCCAAGGCCCTGGCGCTTCTCGCCGACGCCGGGATCCCGCTCGGGAACCAGACCGTGCTCCTGAAGGGGGTGAACGACGACCCGGAGGTCATGCGCCTGCTCATGCACCGGCTTCTGCTCCACAGGGTGCGCCCCTATTACATCCACCAGATGGACCTGGTGCAGGGGACGGCCCACTTCAGGACCAGGCTGGAGAAGGGGATCGCCGTCATGGCCGCGCTGCGCGGCCACACCTCGGGGCTGGCGGTTCCGCACTACGTGATAGACCTCCCCGGCGGCAAGGGGAAGGTCGATGCCAGCTCCGGCCGCCTGCACCCCGACGGCAAGACCTTCCTTTTCACCAACTACCTCGGCGAAGAGATCGGCTACACCGATCCCACCTGATTCCTCCCACTCCCTTTTTATCCCCACTCCTATCCATTTTCCTTTTTACGGTATACTAGTGGCTGTTTCGCGATCTGCCGAAGGCAAAGGAGGGGTCGATGAGAAGGGTGACCACCGAAGAAGACATCGTGAAAGACGAGCCCGTTGTCGCGGATGCCAAGGCAATCTGCTCGCTTTGCGGCTCGCCGCTTGAGAAGGACGACGAGAGCGGCGAGTACCGCTGCCCCGTCTGCGAATCCGATGAGGTCAGCTGACGCGGGAGGATTTCCCCCCAAGGGTGAACAGGAGGTGCTACATGCCTGATGATCTGGAGGAGACGAGAAAAGAGTTCAGGAATCTCTTGGCTGAGCATAAGCGTAGGCTGTGGACCGAGTTGAGGGAGGAAATCTTCTCCCGGAACGCGGACCAGATCTCTTCGCAATACGACATCCCGCAGGACCTGGGCGAGAAGAGCATCCTGGACGAACTCTCCGATGCGGGGCTTGCCGTCGCCGACATCAGGCGCGAGCAGCTGACGCAGCTCGATGAGGCTCAAAAGCGTGTGGAGATGGGGACCTACGGGATCTGCGAGGGGTGCGGAGAACGGATAGGGATCGAGAGACTCCGGGTCGTTCCCTTTTCCCCTTACTGCGTCAACTGCCAGAAGGGAAAGGAAGGCCCAAGCAAGCCGCCGGGAGTCACGCTTTAAACTCAATTGACAATGGACAATTGACAATTGACAGTTAAAACCTTGAAAATCGAAAGGGACTGCGATGATATCATCCGCAGTCCCTTTTAGTTTGCTCCAGCCGCTAGCCCCTGCATTGCTAGCCCCCTAGCCCTAGCCCCTGCAATCTGCTAGTCCCTAGCCCCCAGTCCCCAGCCCCCAGCCCCCAGCCCCCTTTAAGGTTTTCATTGTCAATTGTCAATTGTCAATCGGTTTGTGCCTCACAGCAGTGCGTCTATAGCCTCGAAATCCATGCCTTTCTCCGCATTGGCCATGATCCAGTTCAGCTTCTCCTGGTCCTCGTAGGTGATCTTGGCCACGTCGTCGGAGAGCGCCGTGAAAACCTCGGCGGTGGTCTCCTCCACCCTGATGTACGGGATCTTGCTGTCGTGCAGGATCTGCTGGCTAACCTCGGAAACGTGCACGTGGCCGGAAATGACCAGGCCGGCAATCTTTTCCCTGTAGGCGGGGATGTGGTAGAGCGAGGAAAGGGTGACGATCAGTTCGTCCCTGGAGCTGGTCACGATCATCAGGGTCGAGTCTTGTAAACCGTCGATGACCCGCTGCGATGAGGCTGCGCCGAGCTGGATGTTGTGGATGATGCGGCTTTTTTCGTTGCAGTCCCCCAGCAGGGGGAGGTCGAACAGCTTGGAGATATGGCTCAGCGTGGGGTTGGCGAGGATGGGGGAGTAATTGAAGCCGTCGATGACCTTGACCGCGGGCTCGAAGGCCTGCTTCAGGTACTTCCTGGTCATCTCTTTCTTGTTGGGGTGCAGCTTGTTGACGATGATGCCGCGGACGTCGGCCCCCTCGCGCTCGTAAAGCGCCAGGTTCAGATGCACCGCGTCGATCACCTTGCCGATGCCGCTCTCGCTCACTATCATCACCGGCGCGTCGATCAGCTTCGCCACCTTCGCATTGCTGAGGCCTATCACCGCTCCCACTCCCCCGTGCCCCGCCCCCTCGATGATCAGGAAATCGTACTTCTGCTCAAGCTCGCGTACCGCCTTCACGATGCAGTCGGTGAGCGACAGGTCGTCCAACTTCCCCGCCAGGTAGTCCTTGGTGAAGTCCCGGTGCAGCGCCACCGGGGACATGAGGGCGATATCTTCTTCCATCCCGAACGCCTTCGCCATGAGGAGCGCGTCCATGTCCACCATGAAGTCGTCGTAGAGCAGCACCTTCGGGCCGAACGGCTTGACGAAGCCCACCTTCCGGTATTTCTTTCTGGCCTGGTGCATAAGCGAGATGCTTATGGTGGTCTTCCCACAGTTTTGCCCGGTCGCCGCAACGAAGATCTTTTTGGCCATAGACTCGCCCCTTATTTTAGAATGGCGTATGTTTACACAAGCCAAGGGGGGACGTCAAGTAAAGTGATGGGAGGTTACGGCTGTTGCCGGGATTGGAATTTGAGGATGAGCAGTGAGATGTCGTCTCTGAAGGTAACCGTCCCCGTGAAGGCGCGCACTGCGCCCATCAGCGCCGCGATGATCTCGGCCGCGGGTCTTGCGTGGTCCCTTGCCAGCGCCTCGCGCAGTCGCCCCCCCCCGAACAGCTCGCCGGAAGGGTTTTCCGCCTCGGTGATGCCGTCGGTGTAAAGCAGGAGCAGGTCCCCTTGCTCCACCTGCAGCGTCGGTTCGTGGAAGGCGACCCCCCGCTGCACCCCGAGGATGAGCCCTTCGGCGTCCAGCGGGAAGAAGCGCCCCTCCCGCGGTCGGTACAGCAGGGGGGGAGGGTGCCCGGCGTTGCTGTAGCGGAGCATCCCGGAGGAGAGGTGATAGCTCAGGTAGGACATGGTGATGAACAGCTCGGCCCGGCTCAGGTCCTCGTGCAGCAGCTCGTTCAGCGCGGCGACGACCTGCGCGGGGCCGTCCAGCGTCCCGAACTGCGCGCGCAGCACGCTGCGGGTCTCAACCATGATCAGGGCGGCGCCGACGCTGTGACCGGAGACGTCCGCCACCACCAGGTCGAGCTGGTCTCCGTGCAGGAAGATGTCGTAGTAGTCGCCGCCGATATGGGCGGCCGGGACGCAGCTCCCGGCGCAGTCGATGCCGAAGATCCGCGGAGGGGAGGGGGGGAGCAGCGAGAGCTGGATCTGCTTCGCTATCTCCATCTCCTTGAGCATGCTCGTGTTCTGCATGAGCGCCTGTTCGGCCAGTTTGCGCTCCGTTATGTCCTGCTTGATGCAGACGAAGTGCCTGATCTTGCCGTTGGGGTCGGTGACCGGGGTGATGGTCTGCTCCTCCGGGTAGAGGGTCCCGTCCTTGCGCCGGTTGATCATCTCCCCTTGCCAGACCTCTCCGGCCGCTATGGTCTTCTTGAGTTCCTGGTAGAAGGCGGGGAGGTGCAGGTCGGACTTGAGAAAGCCCATGTCGCGCCCGAGCGCCTCTTGAGAAGGGTAGCCGGTCATGGTGGTGAAGGCGTGATTCACCGAGATCACCACCCCGTCGCTGTCCGTGATGACGATGGCGTTGGCGGCGGCCTCGAGCGCCGCGCTTTTCAGCCGCAGCGACTCCTCGGCCCGCTTTCTCTCGGAGATGTCCTTGATCAACCCGTCGTAGGCGATCAGTTCCCCCTGCTCGCTGTAGCGGGGGACGATGGTGTTGACCACCCAGCGGATCGAGCCGTCCTTGTGCCGGATCCGGTGCTCCAGGGGCGGGATCTCCTTCCCGGCCCGGATGTCGTTGGTGAGGGCGGTGACGGCGGCCCGGTCCTCCTCGTAGATCATCTGGTACCAGAGGAAGGGGTTGTTCACGTACTCGTCGTGGCTGTAGCCGGTCACCGGAAGGCACCCCGGGCCGTGCGTGGTCCTGACGGCAGCGCCGTTATCTATGGTCACCGTGTAGATGTAGTCGGTGACGGCGGCGACGAGCCTCTTGTAGCGCCGCTCGCTCCTCACCAGCGCGGCCTCCGCCTCGCGCCGCTTGCGGCGCACCTCCGCCTCGTGCATCTCCCGCTCTATGGCCGGGATGAGCCGGGAGGTGTTCCCCTTGATGAGGTAGTCGTTGGCCCCCTCCTTCATCGCCCCGACCGCGGTGTCCTCACCTATCTTGCCGGAGACGACGATGAAAGGGAGATCGAGCCCCGTCTTCCTCACCAGATCGAGGACCTCGAGCCCGTCGAAGCCGGGGAGGACGTAGTCGGAGATCACCAGGTCCCAGCTCTCCTCATCGAGCGCCTTTTGCAGCGCTTCGACCGTCTCCACCCGCTTCCAGACCGGGGCGTAGTTGCCACGGCGCAAGTCGAAGAGAAGGAGCAGGGCGTCGTCCTCGGAATCCTCCACGATGAGCACACGAAGTGGGGTCGCCATGAAAACACCTTTTTCGCAAGCGGTGTGATCCTGCAGGTGCCCTCTTCCCCCGGCCGCCGCGCCAACTCTTTTCGCCGATGGTGGGACTTACCGGGGCGGAGCGGTTCAGAGTATACCATAGATTTCGCCATTCTTAGGGATTGCTTAGGAGTAAATGTTAATTAAGGTGTGGGGGCGCAGACGCCAGGATCCCGGCAGTCGAGGCGGAAATCGATCAGCCAGCTCTCGAAAATGAGCACCTTTTCCCGGCCGAACTTGAGCAGGTCGCCGCGGACCTGGTCGGTCGTTTTCTCCCTGTCCAGCTCTCCCCCCTTCTTGGAGTAAAAGAGGTCGGCCAGCGCCACTATCCGTTCGCAGTCGGTCACCGGCGCCATCTCCCGCATGGGAAGGCGCAGGTTTTGGGAGGTTATGTCGTTTGCGGTCAGTCCGACGCCGATGTGACGCTCGCAGACCATCGCGTGCAGCGGCAACCCCTCCGACTCCAGTATCTCCCTGCCGATGACACCGTGGCGGATGTAAGGGGCGGCGCCGAAGCAGTTCAACTTGGGGGCCCAGACGCGGGAGACCCCGATGTCGTGCAGCAAGGCGGCCTCATGGATGAACCGGAGATCCAGTTCGGGGAGACCCGAGACTTTCGCGATGGCGACCGCCTTGTCCGCCACCATGCGGCTGTGCCGGCAGACGATCTCGAACCCCGGATCGTTACCCTCAAAGTACTTTTTCAGAAGCGCTACTGGTTCCAAGACTCCCTCCGCTAGACTGGTGTTTGCTCCAGGGAGATAGATTATGCCGAAACCGGCGGCGACGCAACCCCCTGTCGCTCCTGGCCAAGAAATGGTTGAATATCGCGACGGTACCATATATGATGTGAAACCTTTAAGTAGACAACATTTCTTCGGGTGGTACGGATGACTGTTAAGTCGGCAACACAGCAACATATGCTCCTCGTGGATGACGAACCTGGCATCCTGACCGAGGTCTCGCTTCTTCTGGCCTCAAGCGACATAAAGCATGTGGCGACCATTTCGGACAGCCGGAAAGTGGTTCAGTACGTGAGGGAAAACAGGGTGAGCGCGGTGATCCTGGACTGGGTCATGCCCAACGTGACCGGAGGGGAGATACTGCAATGCCTGTCGACCGAGCATCCCCAGATCCCGGTCATCGTGATGACGGCCATGGGGGACGTGGAGACGGCGGTCGGCTGCATGCGGCAGGGGGCCTTCGATTTCCTGACCAAGCCGGTCGACCCGAACCGTCTGGTCGCCAGCGTGAAGAAGGCGCTGCAGGTGAGCGAACTGGGACAGCAGAACAGGATACTGAAGGACTACCTGCTCGCGGACCTGCTGGGAAACCCTGACGCCTTCGCCGGCATCGTCACCACGTCGAAGAAAATGCGCGGCATCTTCCAGTACATCGAGGCGATCGCGACGTCCCGCCTCCCGGTGCTGATCACCGGCGAAACGGGGGCGGGGAAGGAGCTTCTGGCGCGGGCGGTGCACGACGTTTCCGGCGTCTGCGGTCCCTTCATCTCGCTGAACGCGGCGGGGCTCGACGACTTCATGTTCTCCGACACCCTCTTCGGGCACAAGAAGGGGGCCTTCACCGGCGCAGACAGCAAGCGCGAAGGGCTCATCGCCGCCGCTGCCGGGGGGACCCTGTTCCTGGACGAGATCGGGGACCTGAACCTCGCCTCGCAGATCAAGCTGCTCCGCCTTTTGCAGGAGCGCGAGTACTACAGGATCGGTTCCGACCTCCTGCTGAAGAGCGATGCCCGCATAGTCGCCGCGTCCAACATGGACTTCGCCGCACTCAGGAACTCGGGAAGCTTCAGAAACGATCTCTACTTCCGCCTCTGCGCCCACGAGTTCCGGGTTCCTCCGCTCAGGGAGAGGCTGGAGGACGTGGCGCCGCTGGTCGATTACTTCGTGCAGGCCTTCGCCGCGGAACAGGGAAAGCCTGCGCCCTTTGTCCCGGCGGGGGTCATTGCTGCGCTGGAGCAGTACCGCTTCCCCGGTAACGTCAGGGAACTCTACAACATGGTGCACCATGCCGTCACCTGCAACGACGGGGGGGCGGTCACCATCGCCGACTTCCCCGGCGTCAGCGCCGTCTCGGTCAGGCCGCCGCAGCCGATCGACCCCTCGAACCCGCTTTTCGCCATGTTCGGGAGGTTTCCGACCATCGTACAGGTCGAGGAGTACCTGATAGCGGAGGCGATGAAGGTTACCGGCGGGAACCAGACGGCGGCCGCGGAACTGCTCGGCCTGACCCGCCCGACGCTGTGCAAGAGGCTGAAGCACTAGCGGCGGCGGGGCCGGGCGCGGCAGGGGCAGGGGAGGACGAGGCGCGGTCGGGAGGCGGTTCAGCCTTGCTGCGCCTTCCGGGATTTCGGGAGATGCTCCATGTTTTGCAGCAGGATCCGCTCCAGCGTGGCGTCCAGGAACTTCTGTTTGCAGTCGACCTCCTCCATGCTCCCCCCCTTCACCATGGTCAGGAAGCGACAGCCGCCGAAACAAAGCGGGAGGTACGAACAGTCAAGGCAGGCGTCGATGCGCCAGTTCCCGATGCAGTGGGAGTCGCCGTACTCCTTGATGCCGCCGGCCAGGGTCCCGACGCAGAGCCCGTCCCACCCCATGAAGGCCGGGCACTTGTAGAGCGCCCCCTCGCGGTCCACCACGATGTTGTCCTGAAGCTCCACTATGCAGGCCGAGACCAGCGGCCTGGAAGTAGCGAACCCCCTGGTCATGATCTCCTCGCGCAGGAAAAGCAGCGCCTCGAACAGCCACGGCTCCTCCGAGGAGGCGCAGCCGGAGCCGCAGTCCGAGCAGCCGGCCTTGGGGGTCACCGGGGTGAACTGGACGTGCCTGAGCTTCTCCGGCGTGATGCCGCGGGAGATGAGGTGGTCCAGCAGACGGGGGAATTGACGGTAGTTCCCTTCCCGGAAGTTCCCGCCGAGCTGGATCGGCACGATATCCCAGATCTGAGCCAGGTTGTCGACGATGGTGTCGAAGCTCCCGGCGCCGCAGGCGTAGGGACGCTCGACGTCGTGCACCTCGCGCGGGCCGTCCAGCGTGAATTTCGCCCCCTTCAAGCCGAGCGGGACGAGCCTTTTCGCCGTCTCGCGGTTCAGGAGGGTGCCGTTGGTCACCAGGGTGAAGGAGTAGTTCACCCCGTGGCGTTGCGCCCCATTGAGAAGCGGCTCCGATATCCTGGCGATCAGATCCTGCGACAGGAGCGGCTCGCCGCCGTAGAACGAGATGGCGACATCGTGTCCGCGGGTGATCCTGTCCCGCAGGAAGGTTTCCACCACCAGGTCGGCCGTCTCCTCCGACATGTAATGCCCTCCGCGGAAATCCGCCTCGTAGCAGTACCCGCAGTCCAGGTTGCAGTCCAGGTTCAGCACCACGACGGCGCTGAAGCTGCGGCTCTTTGCGTTGACACGCTCCAGCATGCCGCGCATCTCCCCTCTCTCCGCCGCCCTGTCGTCGACCAGCATGCCGAGCCGGGAGAGCGCGTCGCGCTCGGGGAGAGACTCGTCCCCTTGCTGCAGGGATCTCAGGGTGTCGCCCGAGACGATCGCGGTGGAGGTGCGCAGGGTGGAGAAGAGCAGGAAGTGGTCGGGGCGGTCCTTGGCGGGATAGATCTTGAGATACTGTGACAAAGGCATGGCGCGTTCCGTTTACTGGCATTGTAGGTTTTACTTTATGATTAAAATTGATTTTCTCTTGATGAGAGGATGTCGCGCCTCCGGTGCGGGGAGGCGCGACAGACACGAGATTGCCTACGGCATGTAGAAAACGTACATCACCCAGCAGCAGCCGAACGACTCGCTGCTCTCTTCTGCATTGACGCCCTCTTCGATGATTTCCAGTGCCACATTTTCCTTTGCCATTGCAGTTTCCCCCGTCTGTTTGGTGTGAAAGCTTTGGACTTGACTTTAAGGATGTGTTACATTAGCATGCCCTAAAACAGTTGGCAATAGAAAAAATTAATTTTTTCTGACTTAGGAGTCTTTTTTGATTAAATATTTTATTGGTCAACGGCGAACCAATGCCAGAGTTAAGCACGCCCTGCTGTGTGTCACGCTCTGTCTGGCGCTCATGCCGCCGCCGGTCATGGGGGACGACGAGTTGCGCTCCCTCGAGCTTTACAACGGGGCGGAGGCGGAGATCGTTTCCGGCAGCCGCTCGCCGCGACCGGCTTCCCAGACCGCGGAAAACATAACGGTGATCACCTCGGGCGAGATAGAGGCGTTCAACGCCCACACCCTCGCCGACATACTCAATTACATCACCGGCGTCCAGATGGAGATGATCCGGACGCCAGGGTCCGTGACGAACATCGAGGTGCAGGGATCCAACTTCAACCACGTCCTCGTCCTGGTCGACGACGTTCCCATCAACAACCTTTCGGAGAACTTCCCCGACGTAAGTACCATTCCGGTGCAGATGATCGAGAGGGTAGAGGTGGTCAAGGGAGCAGCCTCCTCCGCCTGGGGCAACGCCCTTGGCGGCGTCGTCAACGTGATCACCAAGTCTCCCGACACGGAGCGCGCCTTAGGCGGTGTCGTTTCCGGCTCCTTCGGGCAGAGGGAAACCGCCGACGGCAGGGTGGAGTTGACAGGAACCTGGGAGCGCGCGGGCTACTACGTCACCGGCGGCAAACTCCGCTCCGACGGGCTGCGGCCCAACAACATGGTGGACCAGGAGAACGTCTACGGCAAAGTCCGCTACGACCTTCCGACGCGCGGCTCGGTCGGTCTCACCACCGGCTGGACCGACGTGAAGAGCGGCATCTACGGGGCGGGGCCGGAAACGGGGAGCAAAGACAGCAATCAGATGATCGCCACCCTTTCCGCCAACTATCCCATCACGGACCGTCTGAGCCTCGACGCCGTCCTTTTGTCCAGCCGGACCGTCAGCGACCTGGCGCAGAGCAGGCTCTTCGGGGGGAATCTCATCTCGGCCACCTACCATTCGAACGAATCCCGAATCGGCGGCAACGCCAGGCTTTCCTGGGTGGACGAACTGCAAAGGATCTCTGCCGGCATCGATTACGAGCACGTCAAGGCGCATGTCACCGTCCCCGTCTTTCGCGCCGATCTCCTGGACCGCCAGGCCGATCGCGTCGGGGTGTATCTGAGCGATACCTTTACCCTGGGGCACTTCGCGGTTACCCCCAGCGCGCGGTTCGACAGCAACGGCTCGGAGGGGGATCACTTCAGCCCGAGCCTCGGATTCACCTATGCGATCACGGAAAACAGCCTGCTGCGGGGCTACACCGCGAGGGGATACAGCCTGACCTCCCTGAACAGGGACAGTTCCACGGAAAAGGTCTGGACCTCGCAGCTAGGTTTCGAGACCGGTGAGGTCCCCTACCTCTGGCTGAAGGGGACCCTCTTCCGAAACGACACCTGGGACGTCAGGGCCCTCGACCCCGTCGGATCGCCCGTGCAGCAACGGCAGCTGAAGCAGGGGGTCGAGTTGGAGGCAAAGACTCTCCCCTTTTTGAACACCTCCTTTTGGGCGGGCTACACCTTCATGCTCACCACGCTGGGAGACAACGGTCGCGTGCTGGAGGGGTATCCCCGGCACACGGCGAAGGTGGGGATCAGGTATCTGGACGCCGGCCGTTTCCAGGCCGAGCTGATCGGTCATTACATAGACTGGAACAAGTCCCAGACCGGGAAGTATCCCGCCCCGATCTGGGACCTGCACCTGAAGAAGGAATTCCTGTATGCGGACAACCTGGCCCTTGAACTCTTCCTCTCGGTGAGAAACCTGCTGGACGGGGACCAGTACCTGTACAGCATCTACCAAAACGCGGGACGCTGGGGTGAAGCGGGGGTCAGATGCAGGTTCTGAGACTCCTCGTCATGCTGGCCGTCGTGTTCCTCCCTCCCGTCACGGCCCTCGCCTACGACGTCCTCGTGCTCCAGTCGCTTCACGAGAAGGGGTACAACGAGGCGATCAACGGATTCAAGCGCGAGTTCCACGGCAGCTTGAGGAATATAATCCTTTCCGACTACGCCGAGGCGGACGTCACCCGCCTGACGCGCGAGGAGCACCCAAGGCTCATCGTCGCGGTCGGCGACCGCGCCCTGGAGCTCGCGCAGAAACAGAGCAACACGCCGGTGCTCTACATGATGGCGTTGAACCCGAGGCCCCGCAGGATGACCACCGGGGTCGGGATGCTCCTCGACCCTTCGCGCTACGTTTCCGTCTTCGACAACCTCAAGGCGGCGAGGGTGGGGGTCGTGTACGACCCTGCCAAAAGCGGCCAGTACGTGAGGCGGGCGCTCAGCCATGCCGGACGCTACAACATCGAACTGGTGATGCGCGAGGTGCGGGCGGCCAAGGAAACACCCGCCATGCTGGAATCCCTGCAGGGGAAGGTGGACGCCATCTGGATGCTTCCCGACCCGACCGCCGTGTCTCCCGCCTCGACCGAGGCGTACTTCCTCTTTTCGCAGAGGGAGCGGGTGCCGGTCGTCACCTTCGCCGACGTCTACCTTTCCATGGGCGGCGCCGTGGCCCTCACCATAGACCGCTTCGACATCGGCAGACAGCTGGGCGAGATGGCGCAGTCGATACTGAACGGGACGCCGGTCGAGGAGATACCCCCCGCGTCGCCGCGCCGGGTCGTCACCAAGTCCAACGAGGGCGTGGTGCGCCAGCTCAGGCAAAACGGCGGGGCGGGGCGGTGAGAATGGCGCGCAAGAAGAGATTTCGGCTGGCGGCATACACCAAGAGCTTCCGCCTCAGGCTCTACCTGATCTTCACCGTGACCATCGCGCTCCTGACCGGTGCGTTCACCTTTTTCTACGTGATAACCGAGATCAACGCCTACAAAAGCACCCTGGAGCGGGAAGGGAGGCTCCTCGCCACCATCCTGGCCCAGAACGCGAGGCTGCCGCTCTTCGCCGAAAACCGGGAGGCCCTTTCGGTCCTGGCGCAGGGGACCGCGCGCTACCCCTCCGTGCACTCGGTGGTGATCAGCAACATCGAGGGGAGGGTGGTGGCCGAGGCCCGCAGGGGGAAGGAGCAGCCGGACAACGTCATCGGGATGGAGGTCGCCATCACCTCGCCGGGGCCGGTCCTGTCGCCCGAGTCGGTGCTCCTCGGGCATCTCCCGGACGACAAGGAGCGGGTGATCGGGAAGGTGCTGCTGCGGCTGGACACCTCCGGCGCGCGGGAGCGGATCGTCACGCTGGTCACCGCGGCGCTCGCCATCGGCACCCTGTTCTGGATCCTGGTGTCGCTGTTGAGCTACCAGGTGCTGAAAAGGGTCACCGCCTCCTTCAACATGCTGATGGGGGGGATCGAGGAGATCGGCTCGGGGAAGCTCTCTTCGCGTGTCGACCTTGACGGCGACGACGAGCTGGGGCGGGCCGCCAACGCCATCAACGCCATGGCCGCCTCCCTGGAGCTGAGGGAGCTGGAGAACCAGGCCCTGCAGGACGAGCTGCTGAAGGCGATGAAGCTCGAGGTGCAGGAGGAGAAAAAGCGGGTCATGGCGCGGCTCATCCAGACCAACAAGATGACCTCGCTCGGCCTGCTCCTCTCCAGCATGGCGCACGAGATCAACAACCCGAACGCCTCGATCCGTTTTTCCGGGCACATGATCGGCAAGATGTGGGTGGATGCGGTCCCTCTGCTGGACGGCGTCTGGCAGGAGGAGGGGGAGTTCTACCTGGGGGGGGTGCCGTTCCAGACGGCGCGGCTCGCGCTGGCGGAGAACGCGGCCAAGATCGTGGAGAATTCGGAGCGGATCGCCCGGGTGGTCCAGGGGCTCAGGGACTACGGGGTGGGGGGGGGGACCCATCTGCGCCAGAAGCTGGAGATAAACAACGCGGTTTCCGCGGCGCTGTCCGTCCTCGCCTGCCAGATGAAGCGGGACGTGCAGCTGAAGACCTCTCTCGGCACCGACATCCCGGTGGTCAACGGGAGCCAGCAGCAGATCGAGCAGGTGCTGATAAACCTGATACTGAACGCCATGCAGGCGTGCGCGGGGGGGCGCGGCGAGGTCACTCTCACCACCCGCTACGACAAGGGGGTCTCCGAGGTGGTGGTGGAGGTGCAGGATGACGGCGCCGGCATCAGCGCCGAGACGATGGAGCGGCTCTTCGAGCCGTTTTTCTCCACCAAGCTGGAAAGGGGCGGGAGCGGGCTGGGGCTGTACATCTCGCAGTACATCGTGGCGGAGCACGGCGGGAGGCTGCAGCTCGCCTCGACGCCCGGCAAGGGGACCCTGGCGCGCGTGGTCCTCCCGGCCGGAGTCGCCTCAGTGGGCAACATGGTCCCCGCCGAGGATGTTCAGCATCCCGCCGATCCGCTCCATGAGGTCCGTTAGGGCCTCTCCCTCGTATCCCCCGCCGCAGATCCTGCGCATCTGGCCCAAAAGCCCCTCGAAGACATCCTCTCCGCAGCAACCGCGCATCATCTCGGAACTCAGGTTGTCGTTCAACAGCAGCCGTTTCATCTGGATCAGCTGTATCTCGACCCGCAGCTTCTTGATGGTCGGCATGTCGCTTTGCTTTAGCAACTGAAGGCACTGGTTGATGATGCTGTACTGGTGGTCCATGGTCTTCCCCCGATAGCATAGTAGTTGAAGCACCCGTTCCATGTTCCAAGATGCGTGCCAATATCTCGGGTTCCGAAACCGTGCCAGTTCAGCCGGTTAGGCGAGCGCCTTTTCCGACTGTCGGGGGAGGGGGGTGTGAAAAATTTTACACCCTCGCGGGTGCGCGCCGTAAAAGCGGCGCCGAATCGGGTGGTTGCGATGCAGTTGTAAAAAAATTCACTGTTCGTTTTTTTACAGTTGCGGGAAAGGGGGGCTAGCGCGACGAGAGGCACTTGCGGATGCAGCTGGTCAGTTCAACCGGCGTGAACGGTTTCAGGATGTAGCCGTCCGCCCCCGCCTCGGCCACGAGCTGGCGCATCTCCTCCTCGCTCTTGGAGGAGAGGAGCAGTATCGGGATGTCCCGGCTCACCTCGTTCTCCTTCAGAAGCTTCGCCTTCTTGTTGCCGTCGAGCATCGGCATCATGATGTCCATGATGATCAGGTCCGGCCTTTCCTTGGAGAAGATGTAGCGGTTGGCCTCTATGCCGTTGGTGGCGGTCACCACCTGGTACCCCGCCTGGTCGAGCGCGTCCTTTGCCATGGCCAGGACCAGCTCGCTGTCGTCTATGATAAGAATCTTTTTACTCACGCTGTTCTCCTTTGTCATGATCTTTTCGTATCGAATGGATGGCGGCGTCCCCCCCAGTCGCGAATGGCGGCTCCTTGCTCTTTGCAAAGAGCTTGCCGATCGCATCGGGGAGGTCGTCCAGCGGCACGACCCGGTCCACCGCGTTGAGGCCGATGGCGACCTTGGGCATACCGAAGACGGCGCAGCTCGACTCGTCCTGCACCATGGTGGTGCCGCCGGACTCCCTGATGTGGAGCAGCCCCTGGGCGCCGTCCTTTCCCATCCCGGTCATGAGAAGCCCCACCACGCGCTCGCAGCGCTCCTGCGCCAGGGAGTTGAAGAAGACGTCGATGGAGGGACGGCAGCAGTTCACCGGCGGGGCGCCGACGAGCCTGATTCTCCCCTCAACCAGTGTCATGTGGCTCCCGTCCGGGGCGACCATCACCTCCCCGGGGAGGCACCTGGAGCCCTCCGCGGCGATCAGGACCGGGAGGGCGCACTCCCGGTTCAGCCAGGTGGCGAAACCGGCGGCGAAGCCGGGGGCTATGTGCTGCACCACGAAGACCGAGCCGGGGAAATGGGGCGGAAGCGCCTTCAAAAGTTTCATCACCGCCTTGGGGCCGCCGGTCGAGGCGCCGATGGCGAGCAGGGTGGGGCCGGGGCCGCCGGAGGCGATCTCCACAGGCGCGGGAGGACGCAGCTTCCGGCGGGGGTGGCGGATCACCCTGATGCCGGAGAGGAGCCTGACCTTTTCCACCAGCCGTCGCGCGAAATCTTCCAGCGCGCCGGGCGCCCCTATTTCAGGTTTCTCCATCACGTCCAGCGCGCCCCGCTTGATGGCCAGGAAGGCGCGGTCCACCTCGCTCGCCTCGATGGCGGCGGAAAGGACCAGGACCGGGGTGGGTGAGAGCGCCATGATCTCCTCGATCGCCTCCAGCCCGTCCATCACCGGCATGACGATGTCCATGATCACCAGGTCCGGTTTCAGGCCCACGGTGAGATCGACCGCCTCCCGTCCGTTGCACGCCTCGCCAGCGATACTGAAATCCGCCTGCTCCAGCAGCAGGTCCTTGAGAAGCTGGCGCACCAGCATGGCGTCGTCGGCCAGCAGAATTCTCGTCGTCATAAAACCGCCTGTCCCGCCCCGGCTCTACAGGCCTCGGGCTTGCCTTGCATCAACCTAAAAGCGTCTCCACCGTTTCCAGGAGCATACCCTGGTCGAACGCCCCCTTGACGATGTACGCCTGCGCCCCCGCCTGCAGCGCCTGCCGTTTGTCCTCGTCGCGCGAAAGCGACGACACGATGATGATCGGCGTCTCGCGGTACCGCTCCGCGGCGCGCAGCGCCCGGGTCAGTTCGAATCCGTTCATCCCGGGCATCTCCACGTCGGAGATGATCAGGTCGAATGAACCCGCTTCGCTCTTTTCCAGGGCGTCCTCGCCCGACACGGCCGTCACCACCGCAAAGCCGTGCGTCACCAGGATGCTCTGCTCCATGGTGCGCGTGGTTATGGAGTCGTCCACGACCAGCACCCTGTAGACCTTCTTTTTCAGCTGCTCCCCGTCGCTGCGCGCCGCCGCGCGGCTCCCGCTGGAGAAGGCCTCGAAGAGGTCGGGAACGTTCAGGATCAGCGCCGGGTTGCCGTCACCCATGATGGTCGCGCCGAAGACGAACCTGACGTTCTTGAACTGCCTCCCCAGTCCCTTGACCACCACCTCGGAGTTCCCCAGGTGCGCGTCGACCGTGCAGGCGATGCGCTGGTCGCAAAGCTTCAGCACGACGGCGGCGACGGGTGCGTTTTCCGCCGCCTCACGCTGGGGGAGCCCGAGCACCGAGGAAAGGGTGTAAAACGGGGTGGTGGCGCCGCGGACCTTGATCACCTCGTTCGCCCCCAGCGTGGAGATGTCACGGGGGCGCACCTTGAGGATCTCCTCGACGTAGTTGATGGGGAGGGCGAAGGTCTCGCCGCCGCAGTCGACGATGAGGGCCTCGATGACGGAGAGGGTGAGCGGGAGCTGCAGCGTGACCTGCGACCACAGGCCCACCTCCGTGGCCAGGGCGAGGTTCCCCTTCACCCGCTCGATGTTCTTTTTAACCACGTCCATGCCGACGCCGCGTCCCGAGACGTCGGTCACTATGTCGGCGGTGGAGAAGCCTGGCCTGAGCGTCAGGTAAAGCGCCTCCTCGTCGGTCAGAAGCTCCGCCTCGCGCTGGTCGATCACCCCTCGGGCCAGCGCGGCATCCCTGATCCGCTGGGCGTCCATGCCGCGGCCGTCGTCTCTCACCTCTACGACGACGAGGCTCCCCTCGTGTCGCGCGTTGACGCTCACCACCCCCTGGCGTGTCTTTCCCGCCGCCACGCGCTCGTCGGGACCCTCGATGCCATGGCAGACGGCGTTGGTGAGGAGGTGGATCAGCATCGGCTTCAGCCCCTCGAGGAGCACGCGGTCCATCTCGATTCCCTGTCCCGCCGTCTCCAGCCGGACTTCCTTTCCCAGCTGCTGCGCCAGGTCGCGCACCAGCCTGTCGAAACCGTCCGAGATGCTCCTCACGGGGAGCATCCTGAGCCCCATCGCCTTGCCGTGCAGTTCCTGGATCAGGTAGTCGAGGTAGAGGACGTCCTCCTCCAGCTCGCGGCGGAATTCGAGCAACTGTTGCTGGAGCCCGGGGGGAGAGGCGCCGGCGATCTCCTTGAGCGGAACGAGCTTCGCCTCCAGCCTCTTCTTGTTGATGATCATCTCGCCGACCAGGTTCACCAGGGCGTCCAGGGTCTTCACGTTGGCCCGGACCGTCTCGCTCATATGCTCGGCCTGGGTCTCCCGGCTGTCCGCCTGCACCGGGCGCACCGCCTCCCCCTTCTCGTACTCGGCGATGAAGCGTTCCACGTCGAGGTTGGGGGCCTCCCCCTTGGCGAGCGCGGCCGTGATCAGTGCAACCGCGTCGGCCCCCTTCAGCAGCAGGTCGATAGCCTGGGCGTCGACGGCGCGCTCCCCGCGCTCCATCCCCTTCAGCTGCTCCTCCATGGTGTGGGTGATGGCGCTTATGTCGGCAAGCCCCACCATGCGCGCCGACCCCTTCATGGTGTGCGCGTTCCTCAGGAGTTCGTGCAGAAGCGACATGCGGCTCGGATTGCGCTCCAGCACGAGGAGGCCGCTCTGCAGCGAGGCGAGGTGCTCCTCCGCCTCCCGGCAGAAGATCTCGATGTACCTGCTTCCCATCTAGGCCTCTTCCTCGGTGATCTCCTTGAGCCTTTCGGCGAGTTCCAGGATCTCGGCGATCGCCTTCTCGGTCTCGTTGGCGGAAAGCGCCACCTGCTGCGCCACGTCGCGCACCTCCGACATGGTCTCGGCCATCTGCTCGCAGGCCGAGGTCTGCTGCTGGGTGGAAAGCGAGATCTCCTTGGCGGTCCTCGCCGTCTCCTGGGCCGTGCCGACGATGGATGCGAAGGAGAGCTGCACCTTGTCCACGAGGCTAGAGGCGTAGTCGACCGCCTTGGTCCCTTCCTCGGTCACCATGATGGTGTTGTTGGTGGCGCTCTGGATCTCGCTGATCAGCCCCTTGATCTGGCGGGTCGCCTCGACGGTGCGGTCCGCGAGCCTTTTCACCTCCTGGGCCACGATGGCGAACCGTTTTCCCGCCTCGCCCGCGCCTGCCGCCTCGATGGCGGCGTTGAGCGCGAGGAGGTTGGTCTGGTCGCTGATCTCGTCGATGATCTCGACGATGCCGCCGATCTTCTGGCTGTTCTCGCCCAGTTCCAGCATGCTCCGTGCGATGCTCTCCACCTGGCTCCTGACCCGTCCCATCCCCTCGATGGAGTTGGTGACGTCACCGCGGCCGTTGTTGCAGTTCCTCGTGGTGTCCTCGGCCACCGTTTCCACGGTGCGGGCGTTGTCCGTGATCATCTTGGCCGTGATGGCGATCTCCTCGGAGGTGGTGGTGACCTCCTGGACCGCGCTCGCCTGCTGGGTGGAGCCGGAGGCCTGCTGGGCGGAGATGGCCATCATCTCGTTGGCGGCGCTGGAGAGCTGTATCACCGCCTCCTTGACCGATGCGATGAGGCGGCCGCTTCTGCCGATCTCCTCCTTCAGGTCGCGCACGATCACGGTGGTCATCGTGTTGAAGGCCTCGGCGAGGGTCCCGATCTCGTCGTTGCTCTCGACCGGTATGGTCTCGTCCAGCTCGCCGCCGGTGATGCGGTGCGCCGCGGCGGTCAGCTTGGCCAGGGGGCGCACGGCGCGGCTCACCACCGCGAGGATGGTGAGCGAGCAGGCGATCAGCATGACCAGCATGCTCGCCACGATCTCGTTTCTGAGCTGGTCCCCTTTCTGCTCGGTTTTCACCATGGAGAAGCCGATCCTGAAGGCGCCCCAGTGTTTCCCCTGGACGTACACCGGGACCGACAGGTCCCACATCTTCTCGCCGGTGTCGCGCTGGTACACCTGCTTCAGGAACGGGTTTATGTTCCGCGCCGCGGCAAGCCCCACCTCGTCGTTGAACATCCGCTTGGTGCGGTTGGCGTTCTTGTCCTTCTCCTTGTCGCCGGTAAGCGGCGCGGAGTATTTGCCATTGTGCGTGGGCAGATAGCCGTTTCGATCCACGAGGACCGCGAAGACCACCTGGTCGTCCTTGAGGAACTCGTCCTCCAGCGCCTGGACCGCCTTGTCGGTGAACTTGTCGTACTGGGTGTGGTATTTCTGCGGCTCCGTCCCCGGGATCGGGATGTAGCGCTCGTCGAAGAGCTGCTCCGCCGTCAGCTCCCCGTTGGCGACCGCCTCCTGGAGTATCCGCTCCATGGACTTGCCCCCCGTCTGCGCCAGGATGCGCGCCTTGGAGAGGAGGTCCTCCTCCATGTTGGCGATCCGCGAGCGGACGAAGTAGACCGAGAAGGCGGTCATGATGACGATCATGACCATGATGAGGACGCTGACGATCTTTACCGATAGCTTGTTGGACATATGGGATCCCCGTTATGCTGTAATATTCTTCAGACTTCGCCCACCATGATCTCCGGCGAGCAGAGGAGCGCCTCCATGTCGAGCAGGATCACGGAACCCTCCTCCTCGTTGAAGTGCCCCTTGATGAACTGCTGGCGCGCCGCGGACAACCCGGCTGCGGGCTCGAAGGAATCGAGGAAGAGCGCCTGCACCCCGTGCGCCGCCTCGCAGATGACGCCGGTGGCGAACTGCTCCGATTTCACCACCAGGATCCTGCCGGTGGCCCCTATCTCGGGCTGAGAAAGGCCGAGCATGGGGCGGATGTCCATCGCCGCCGTGATCTCGCCGCGGAGATTGAATATGCCGCTGATGACGCTTTGCACCGCAGGGACCCGGATCAGCTTGGGGATCCTGATCACCTCGCAGGCGTACTGCGTCTCGAAGGCGTAGCGCTCGCCGCCCAGGGTGAAGACCAGGCAGTCCAGCACCTCCTTCGCCTCGCTCTCCTCTTCCTCCAGCCCCTGCCAGTACTCTTCCCGCATCTGGCTCAGGATGTTGCGAATGTCGTAGCCATCCTCGTTTGCGACGGTCATCTGTTACCCCTTGGTACGGCACGTTTTTAATGCTTCAGGCGACCCGCGCCAGCGCGCTTTGCAGTTGCAGCATGCAGACTGCACGGGTAAGGCCGCCGGAATAGGGGACCGTCCCGTCCTCGTCGCGCTTGGCGAGGATCCTGATGCTGTTCCTGATCTCCCGCGCCGCCTCCTTGATCCGGCCCAGCCTCAGGTGCAGCCGGCCCATGTGATAGCGGGGCATGATGAAGTCGTGGTCCAAAAGAAGTGCCTTGCGGTATTCGTCCGCGGCCTCGGTGAGGAGGTCGCTGGCGTCCAGCACCACCCCCTTGAGGAAATAGGCCTCCGGGAGGAGGTCGTTCAACGCCATCACGCGCTGGCAGGTCTCCAGGGCCTCCTCCAGATGTCCCCTTCCCGCCAGTATGAAACCCTTGAGCACCAGTGCTTCGGCGTGGTCGGGGTGCTGCGAGAGCGTCTGTTCGAGCAGTTCGAACGCGGCGTCGAAATCCTCCTCGTCGAAAAGCCGGCGCGCCGTCAGCATCGCCGCGTCGGGAACCTGCGGCGCAGTCGGCGGCGCAGGCGGCGCCTGTCGCGGCTGCGGCGCCGCTGTCCGCACCTTCGAACTCCGCTTAGGGGGGAGGGGGATCTCCTCCCTAAGCGGCTGCGCAGGGGCGGGCGATGGGGCCGGCTGCGGCTGCGTTCCCTTCGCACTCTGCGCCGCGTGCGGCGTGGGTTTCCCCGTTTTCCGGTAATAGAAACTCTGTCCCTGCCGGCAGACCTCGAGGTCGAGGTTTTGCTGCAAAAGCGCCTCCGCGTGTCCCAGGAACAGCTGCCCCGAAACCTTGAGCGCGGCTGAAAACCTCTGCAGCATCGGCTCGACCTGTTCCTGGGGGAAGTAGATCATCACGTTGCGGCAGAATATCGCGTCGAGTTCCGAGAGTTCCTGGCAGATCCTTTCGGCGCAGGGGGCGGAGAGGTTCAGGTGGTGAAACTCGACCAGTCCTTTCACCTCGTCGCGGATCAGGAAGCTTTCCCCGACCCGGTCGAAATAGTGGGTCCGCTGGCACCTCTGCGTGATCCTCATGGACCAGGGGGAGTACACCCCGTCACGGGCCTGCTTGAGGGACCTGTTGTTGATGTCGGTGGCGATGATCTTGATGTCCCGCTCCCTCCAGTCCGGAAGCGCCTGCATGAGAGTCATCGCGATCGAGTACGGCTCCTCTCCGGTGGAGCATCCGGCGGACCAGATGCGGATCGGCTGTGCGACGGGCGGAGGGGCGTTGGCGAACCGCTGGTGCAGGGCGTCGAAATGCGCAGGGTAGCGGAAGAAGTAGGTTTCCCCGACGGTGAGAAACTGCAGCAGTTTCTGCAGCTCGTGCCGGTCCTCCCCGTGCAGCTTCAGGTAGGAGAGGTACTCGCCGTAGCTCTCCAGGCACAAGGCGGACATCCGCTTGCCGAGGCCGCGCACCAGGGAGGCCCGGTTGCGCATATCGAAGTGGAGCCCGGTGCAGGAAAGGATATGTTCGGAGAAGGCGCGGAAGAGTTCGCCGCTCATCTCGTGCTGGATCCCGGTCCAGGCGTCCAGCCTACGCACAAGGAGGGCGAGGTCGTTCAGGAGGCGCCTGACGTCGAGAGGCTTGGGTATGAAATCGAACACGTGCAGCAGTTCACCTTCGAGTCTCAGGCACTCCGAGATCACGATCAGCGGCAGTGTCCGGGTGCCGGTTGCCGTGCGGGCCCTGTGCTCGATGGCAAGGTAGGGGATTCGCGACGCCTCGACCGCGACGATGACCAGGTCCGGCTTCTGGCGTCGAATGGCGGCGAAACCCTCCGTTTCCTCCAATACGGCGCTTGCACGGTGCCCCGCGTCGGTCAGCAACTCGTTCAGGTAGGCGGCAAACGATCCGTTATCGCTGATGATGAGGATTTGCAGTGACAAGTGGCATTCCTCTGGCGGACAAGAAGTGTGGCCGGAGCTAAACCTCGCATGGCGTCGCTTAAAGCGTCATTTTAATAAAACGAATTGGTTTACCATATCCCATCGGAATGATGAATATTATGGGTTTGCTGGATGAAGGTCAACTAAAAATAGTCTCATCGATAAAATAACGTTTTGAGATTAAGGGGATGTGCGGAAACCGGAAGCGATCGAGGGGGAAGGAGGGAGCGTCCATCGGGTGAGAAGCGGTCCGAGAGCGGCTTGTTGAGTTCGATCCCCGGCTACCTCACGATCGGACGCTTTAGCCGAGGCTATCTGAATTCGCGGTGCCTGGGATGGGTGCAAAGGTAATCGTCACCGAAAAGGAAGGCGTAATTGCAGCGACGGCGCTCTCCTTCCGCGAGACAGCTGGAGAAATTTTCGTTCATCTGCTTGGTGCGGCAGCGCTGCTGTTCTCCTTTTTCCGTGCCGGTCGCTCGTGGCTGCATGGTTCACCTCCTTGGGATGAGACGGGACTGGAAGCCTCTGTTAATGATGAAGCTGAACGTACATATTTATTATATAACTCAAATGAAAAAATCAAGAGCGACATTTCCAATGCAGGGGGAGTATTGCGCCGTCGCCGTTGCATTCGCAGACAATGCTGTTAAAAATTTATAATCTTTTTGCCGGTCGATACCTTCGTATCGGCTCCCGCTTTCCCGCAAACCGTGCCGTAAAGGGAGGTTGTAGCAACCAGAGAAGGAAGTCGTGCTCGACGTGCTGACCTGCCCGACGTCGACGCGTGCTCCCGAAGCGAGGGTCTATGAACGTTTTGCTTGTTGCGGGCGCGCGTCCGAATTTCATGAAGATCGCGCCGATCTACCGGGCGTCGCTTTTGTATGGTTCCGTACGCTGCTCCATCGTGCATACCGGGCAGCATTACGACCGCGAGATGTCAGGCACCTTCTTCGAGGAACTCGAGATACCGGAGCCGGCCTATTCGCTCAATGCCGGCTCCGGAAGCCACGCGGTGCAGACCGCTGCCGTGATGGTCGCCTTCGAGCAGGTCTGCCTGCAGGAAAAGCCGGACCTCGTGATGGTGGTAGGCGACGTGAATTCCACCCTGGCCTGCAGCATCGTGGCGAAGAAGTGCGGGATAACGGTCGCCCACGTGGAGGCAGGGTTAAGATCCTTTGACCTTGCCATGCCCGAGGAGATCAACCGGATGGTCACCGACGCCATTTCCGACCTCTTCTTCGTCACGGAGGAGAGCGGCGCGGACAACCTGCTCAGGGAGGGCAAGGCGCCCGGCGCCATCCACGCGGTCGGGCATGTGATGGTCGACAACCTGCTGCGCCAGGTGGAGCGCCTGTCGCTGCAGGACGTAGGGAACTTCCAGGGGTACTCCCTGAAACAGCGGGGTAAGCCCTACCTGTTTCTCACCCTGCATCGTCCCTCCAACGTCGACCGCAGGGAGGTGTTCCAGGGGATAGCGGCCGCCATTAACACCCTGGCCGCGGACAGGTCGGTGGTGTTCCCGGTGCACCCGCGCACGAGGAGCATGATGGAGGCGCACGGCATCTCCTTGTCGCAGCGGGTGGTCCTCCTCCCGCCTCTTGGCTATCGCGAGGCGCTGTACCTCTGGAAGGACGCCGAGTGCGTCCTGACCGACAGCGGCGGGCTCCAGGAAGAGACCACGGCGCTGGGGGTTCCCTGTGTCACCATCCGGGAAAACACGGAGCGTCCGGTCACCGTGGAGATGGGTACCAACGTCCTTGCCGGGGTCACGGCGGACAGGATCGTTGCCGGGTACCGGGAAAGCCTGGAGAAGCGCAGCAGCGCCACCGTTCCTCCCCTTTGGGACGGCAAGGCCTCTGAGCGGATCTGGCAGGTACTGGCGGGCCAGCCCGCCGGGATCGAGACACCTTGACAAGTAGAGATGGTGGATATAATATATGCGAAAGTTTGAATATCATTTCACAAGGAGCCTGATAGATGCCAATTTTTGAGTATCTTTGCAAAAAATGCGGTAACCGTTTCGAGAAGCTGCAAAAGGGTGGCACGGACGAGCAGAACCTCTGCCCGACCTGCGGTTCGGTGGAAGTGAAGAGAGAGCTGTCCGTATTCGCTTCCGGCAGTCCCACCTCCGCGACCAAGTGCTACAGCGGCGGCTGAAGGTTCTGAGCACTGCGCCAGTTGGGCGCATGCCGCAACAGAAACGACGGGAGGGGGTTCCACACTGCCCCTCCTGTTTTTTTGTCCGTAACCCCGTAAGCGCGCGTTGCTGCAATATTGTGCATATGAAAACAACTGTTGACATTCAATAAGTTGAATGTATATTGAACAGGATTAAAAAGGGAGCCGAAAGGACACCATGAGAATGCCAGGCTACCAGGTGCTCGTCCCGATCGCGTTGCTGCTCGGGCTGGCTCCATTTTATCCCGAACCTCACATCGTCGAGAAACTGAGGCTGCTGGCGGGAGGAAGGCTCAGCAGGCCGATCGACATCTTCGACCTGTTCTGGCACTCCTGGCCGTTTCTGCTGCTGATCTGCCGGCTTCTTGGGGACCTCGGGCGGAAGGTCGGCGCCCCGCCCGGATGAGCGGCGTTTCGGTTCTCCCGATGCGAGAGGGCGATTTTCTAGCGGGTGAGATGATGCTGGAAGGAGCAGACAAATGAAGAGCAGAATCGTGGTGATCGGCGCCAATGCCGCCGGTGCCAAGGCAGCAGCAAAGGCCAGGCGGACCAACCCCAAAGCCGAGATAACCGTCGTCGATCGCGGCAATTTCATCTCCTATGGCGCCTGCGGCATACCGTATTACGTCTCCGACACGGTCACCGATCTGAGCGAACTCATGAGCACCGCTGTCGGTGTGGTGCGCGACGCGGAATTCTTCAGCAAAGTGAAAGGCGTATCGGTCAGGACCAGGACCGAGGTGACCGGCATCGACCGCGATTCCAAGGTGGTGCACCTTCTTGAAAACGGGACTGTCGCATCGTTTCTTCCCTACGACAAACTGATCCTCGCCACCGGGAGTTCTCCGTTCATTCCGAGGGTCAGCAACGTCGATCTCGGCAACATACTCACCGTCAAGTCGATCGAGGATGCGGAGTTCTTGAAGGAGAGGGCGATCCCCGGCGCAGCGGTCTGCATAGTCGGTGGCGGCCTGATCGGCCTTGAGACCGCCGAAGCCCTGCACAGCAAAGGGATGCGGGTGACCCTGATAGAGATGCGCGACCAGCTTCTTCCCGGCGTGCTCGACCCCGAGGTCGCCTCCGTAGTGGAAAAGCACGTGAGGGAGCAGGGGGTGACGGTTATGACCGGCCGAACCGTAACCGGGTTTGCCGGCAACGAGGCGGTGGCAAGTGCCATCGTCGGGGACATTGAACTCCCCGTCGACCTCGTTGTCCTAGCTCCGGGAGTGACCCCGAACGTGAAACTGGCCAAGGATGCCGGCCTGTCCGTAGGTGTGACCGGGGCGATTGCGGTCGACCAGTGGCTGCGCACCAGCGATCCGGACATCTACGCCTGCGGCGACTGCTGCGAGACCACCCATCTCGTCACCGGGAAGAAGGTGTTCATCCCGTTGGGGAGCACGGCCAACAAGCAGGGGAGGGTGGCCGGGATCAACGCTGCGGGGGGCGATGCCGTTTTTGCCGGGGTGATCGGGACCAGCATCCTCAAGGTGTTCCGGGTCAACGCCGGCAAGACCGGGCTCACCGAAACCGAGGCGCGCGCCAACGGTTTCGAGGTGGAGACCGTGATGTCGCCCGCGCCGGACCGGGCGCACTTTTTCCCCGGCGCGAAGCCGATCCTGCTCAAGCTCGTATGTGAGCGAAAGACGGGGAGGGTGCTCGGCCTGCAGGCAGCAGGGGAGGGGGCGGTTGACAAGCGGCTGGACGCGGCCGCGACGGCCATTACCTTCAGGGCCACGGCCGAACAGCTCTCCCAGCTCGATCTTGCCTACGCGCCCCCCTACGGCGCCGCCATGGACAACCTCATCGTGGCCGCGGACATCATGAAGAACAAGCTTTCCGGCCACGCCAGGGGGATCTCGGCCCGGGAAGTGAAACGGAAGTTCGAGGAGGAAGAGGATTTCATCCTGCTGGACGTCCGTTCCCCCGCGGAGCATGGCGAGATCGGGATCGAGGGGGCGAAGCTGATCCCGTTGGGGGTGTTGCGGGAAAAACTGCACGAACTCCCGAAAGACAAGGAGATCATCACCTTCTGCAAGATAAGCCTGCGCGGCTACGAGGCCCAGAAGATCCTCGATGCCGCCGGGTTTACCGACACGAAGTTCATGGACGGCGGCATCCTCGCCTGGCCGTACAAGTACCGGGGGAAGCTTGAGAACAAATGCTAGTTTCGCCTGTAACCGCATAGACTGAAGATGAAAAAGGAATTCCAGCCCGCGCCGGAGTTCCTTTTTTTATCCTCCTTACCTCACATTGCACCTCACGGAACTCCCCTTACCTTGCGGGAGGGGGCAGGGGGGGAGGGCGCAACTCGCAAGGACTCCTGAACTCATTTTCGTCGACAGTCTGACGTCCATCCCCCCTCGCCCTCCGGGAGAGGGCTGGGGTGAGGGCGTCGGCAGCTGCTTGGCTTTACCTCCTGCGAAGGCCCGGAAGGCCCGGGACAGATTTATGAAGGCCCGGCAAGGCCCGCAAGGCCCGGGACAGACTTATTTAAATCTAATGGGTAAGTCTTTGCTGATGCTTCATTGGAAATTAATAAATCTGTGCCGCTTCTGAATCTGTCCCGCTTCTGCTTCTGAGAACAAAGAATAGCTTCGCCTGTAACCGCGTAGACTGAAGATGAAAAAGGAATTCCTGCCCGCGCCGGAGTTCCTTTTTTTATCCTCCTTTCTGGCGCTGGAGATTTTTGCAGGACTCTTCCGGTTTAACCCGCCTCCAACCGTGTGAATCGTTCTCGTTCCGGACGGCCAGGTGGGGATCCGAGGGGGAGGTTGCCAAACCGCCGGCCAGGTAAGGATTCGCCGGATGACTACCTTGCGCCAAAAAGGTTCCTGCTGATCTTGTCGCGCTGGAGCTTGTCCGCGGCGACGGGCCTCGGAGAAACTCCAGGGTGACCGATGCCTATGATGCATTCCACCTTCACCTTTTCCGGGAGCCCCAGCAACTGCTGCAGGTACTGCTCGGCGCTCCTCTCGTTATCGTGACTGCGGTTTCGTATCTGCGCCCAGCAACTCCCAAGACCGAGCGACACGGCAGTCAGCTGGATCACGATGGCGGCGATGGAGCAGTCCTCAACCCATACGTCGGATTTCTCGCTGTCGGCACAGACCACGATGGCGAAGGGGGCGTTACCGACGAACTCGGAGCCATGCTCTTTCGCCTCGGACAGTTGCTTCAAAAGCGCCGGGTTATCAACCAGTATGAACTCCCACGGGTTGATCCCCCTTGAGGTGGGGGCACGCAGCGCGGCCTCGACAAGTACTTCGATTGATTCGGAAGACAGTTTCTCCGCTGTGAACCTTCTGACGCTGCGCCGTTTGCGTAACAGTTCTATCATCGTTCCCTCCTTGCTGGACGTATCGTATCGGCCGGCGCTCAGCCATCAAACGCACTCTGTGCCGAAGGACGAAATTTACGCTAAAACAGAAAATGTGTCAAAGGAAGTAGCTGGTTATCATCTCCTCTCATCTCCCCCTCGCCTCAGGGAGAGCTTCAACGCATCGCCGTAGCCTGAAAGGCGAAGGCGGATCGCGGCAGGAATGCCGCTCCTACAGGTGAACGCTTCACCGAATACGCCGTGATGATTATTTTTTTTCAACCTATCGTCTACAGACTCCCTGTTTATGCGAAGTTGCGCATCTTTCTGAGAAGCTAACCGACAATTGTGTATTGACATGAAATCCGTCCGGCCTTATATAGGAATGAGCGTTCATTCCGCAAGAGGGGAAACACAATGGAAAAATGTGACAAGGGTGAGCAGATACTTCAGGCGGCGCTGGAACTCGTCGCCGAACAGGGGTTTCACGGCGCCCCCATGGCGATGATCGCCGACAGGGCGGGGGTTGGAGCCGGGACCATCTACCGCTATTTCGAGAACAAGGATGCCCTTATCATCTGCGTTTACCGCGCGGTCGAGGCTAGGGCCGTCGAGGCGATGATGAAGGGATACCCGGAAAAGGGGCCGGTGCGCGAGCGTTTCATGCATATCGGCAACGTCCTCGTCATGCACCTGATCAATTCCCCGCTCGAGCTTCGCTTCATCGAGCAGTTCCACAATTCTCCCTACGGCGTGGAACACCGCCGCGAGAAGATTTTCGGCAAGGGGGAAAAGGACATCATCAGCGAGCTGTTTGAGGAGGCGCTGGAGCAGCAGATCTTCAAGCAGTTCGAGATGCCCGTTCTGTATGCGCTATTTTTCGGCCCCTTGATCGACGTTTGCCGGGACCAGATCCTTGGCTTCATAAACCTGTCCGAGGATGTCGTAAAGCAGATCGTTGGCGCCTGCTGGGATGCTGTGCGGCGCTAAATGGAATGAACGTTCATTTTAAATGGAGTGCAGTGACATGGTGATGAAGCTTTTTCTTTTACTGGTCGCCCTCGTCTGGGGGGGCATCATAATCATTACCTCATTTCGACGCAGATGATATCCGGTTGCCGCCCAAAGGCCGCCGAAAACTTTTGAGTTATGCAGTATCAACCAAACGAGGTGTTTCATGCAGATTAAGTACAGGGCGCAGTTGTTAACCATCGTTGTTCTCTTGAGCGGCTCACTTGTTGTTGCCGGCTGCGGCAAGAAGCAGGCGGGCGGTCCTCCCAAGATGGGTCCCCCCGAGGTCGGCGTGATCGAGGTGAAGCCGCAGCATGTCGCCCTGACCACCGAACTCCCTGGCAGGACCTCGCCGTTCATGATCGCCGAGGTGAGGCCGCAGGTAAACGGCATCGTTCAAAAGCGCGTCTTTACCGAGGGTAGCGACGTCAAGGCCGGCCAGGTGCTCTACCAGATCGATCCCGCCACCTACCAGGCTGCCTACGCCAGCGCACAGGCCAACGAGGCCCGCGCTGCCGCCAACCTGGTGCCGGCCCGCCTGAAGGAAGAGCGCTTCCGCGAACTGGTCAAGATCAATGCGGTCAGCAAGCAGGATTACGACAACGCCTACGCCTCCTTGAGGCAGGCCGAGGCGGAAGTATCCGCGGCCAAGGCCGCAGTCGAGACAGCCAGGATCAACCTCGCCTACACCAGGGTGACCGCCCCCATATCCGGCCGCATCGGCCGCTCGGCCGTCACCGACGGAGCGCTGGTCACCGCCAACCAGCCGGCGGCGCTGGCCACCATCCAGCAGATGAACTCCATGTACGTTGACGTGGTTCAGTCCAGCTCCGACATGCTGAAACTCAACCGGAGTCTCTCCAGCGGGCTCCTGAAGCGGGACGCCGCAGGGCAGGCGCGGGTCAAGCTGCTCCTTGAAGACGGGACCGAATACCCGGTGAGCGGCACGCTCAAGTTCTCCGATGTCACCGTCGACCAGAGCACCGGCTCCATCACCCTGCGTGCCGTTTTCCCCAACCCGAAGCAGGTACTGCTCCCGGGGATGTTCGTGCGCGCCGTGGTGCAGGAAGGGGTGAGCGAGAACGCGATCCTGGTGCCGCAGCGCGGCGTGACCCGCAACCCGGCAGGCAACGCCACCTGCCTCGTGGTCGGCGCCGAGGACAAGGTGGAACCGCGGGTGATCAAGGTTTCCCGGACCGTCGGGGAGAACTGGCTGGTGAGCGACGGGTTGAAGGCCGGCGACCGCGTGATCCTGGAAGGGCTACAGAAGGCGAAGCCGGGTACCCAGGTGAAAGTGGTTCCCTTCCAGGCAAACCCGCAAGCGGCACCCTCCCAGGCCCCGGCTGCGGGGAAGTAGGCTCGGTGCGTCCCAGTGAAGTAGGGCGTTTCAGTTAGCAGTCAGTTAAGGAGTTCATTCCATGTCCAGGTTTTTCATAAACAGGCCCATTTTCGCCTGGGTTATCGCCATTGTCATAATGCTGACCGGCCTCTTGGCGATCAAGGCGTTGCCGGTCTCCCAGTACCCCCCCATCGCGCCGCCGCAGATCTCCATCAACGCGACCTACCCGGGGGCTTCAGCCCAGACGGTCCAGGACACCGTGACGCAGGTCATCGAGCAGAAGATGAACGGCATCGACAACCTGCTGTACATGTCCTCCACCAGCGACTCCGCAGGCATCGTCGGCATCAACCTGGTCTTCAAGGCCGGGACCGATCCCAACGTGGCGCAGGTGCAGGTGCAGAACAAGCTGCAGCTGGCCACCCCGCTTCTGCCGCAGGTGGTGCAGCGCCAGGGGATCCAGGTCGTCAAGTCGACCCGTAACTTCCTGATGATCGTGGGTCTCGTCTCTGAGGACGCCTCGCTCACCCGCAACGACCTGACCGACTACATGGTGTCCAACATCCAGGACATCGTCAGCCGCGTGCAGGGGGTGGGGGAGGTCACGGTCTTCGGTTCCCAGAACGCCATGCGCATCTGGCTCAACCCCGACAAGCTGAACAACTACAAGCTGACCCCCAACGACGTCGTCACGGCGCTGCAGGCCCAGAACGCCCAGGTCTCCGCCGGACAGTTCGGCGGGATTCCCGCGGTCCAGGGGCAGCAGCTGAACGCCACCATCACCGCGCGCACGCTCCTGCAGACCCCGGAGCAGTTCGACGCCATCGTGCTGCGGACCAACCCGGACGGCTCGACGGTGAAGCTGCGCGACGTGGCCCAGAGCAAGGTCGGCACCGAGAACTACGACATCCTCGCCCGCTACAAGGGAAAACCGGTGGCCGCCATGGCGCTCCGACTCGCCGCCGGCGCCAACGCCCTCGACACCGCCGATCGCGTCAAGGCCAAGTTGGCCGAGCTGGAGAAGTTCGTTCCCGCCGGAGTCAAGGTCGTTTACCCGTACGACACCACCCCGTTCGTCAAGATCTCCATCAAGGAGGTGCTTACTACCCTGGTGGAGGCGGTCGCGCTGGTCTTCATCATCATGTTCTTGTTCCTGCAGAACATCCGCGCCACCCTGATCCCGACCATCGCCGTCCCGGTCGTTCTCCTGGGGACCCTGGGCGTCCTCTTCGCGGCGGGGTTCTCCATCAACACCCTCACCATGTTCGCCCTGGTCATCGTCATCGGCCTTCTCGTCGACGACGCCATCGTCGTGGTAGAGAACGTGGAAAGGATCATGACGGAGGAGGGGCTGCCACCCAAGGAGGCGACCGTCAAGTCTATGGGGCAGATCACCTCCGCCCTGTGGGGGATCGCCACCGTGCTTTCGGCGGTCTTCATCCCGATGGCGTTTTTCGGCGGTTCCACCGGTGTCATCTACCGGCAATTCTCCATCACGATCGTCTCCGCCATGATCCTGTCGGTCTTGACCGCCCAGATCCTCACCCCGGCCCTCTGCGCCACGCTGTTGAAGCCGGTGCCCAAGGGGCACCAGCCAGGCGAGTACGGCTGGTTCAAGGGGTTCTTCAGGCACTTCAACAGGCTGTTCGAGAAGGGGAGGAGCAACTACGAGGGGATCGTGGGCCGCTCTTTCGGCAAGCCGATCCGCTACCTCATCGTTTACGGCGCCATCGTCGGCGCCATGGTCTTCTTCTTCCTGCGTCTGCCGACCGCCTTCCTTCCCGACGAGGACCAGGGTTTCATCATCTGCCAGATACAGCTTCCCGCAGGCGCGACCCAGGCACGGACCCTGAAGGTGATCGAGCAGGTGGAGGCCCACTTCCTGCAAAACGAGAAGAAGACGGTCGATTCCCTCATCACCGTCGCCGGCTTCAGCTTCGCCGGTCGCGGACAGAACATGGGACTCGCCTTCGTGAAGCTGAGACACTGGGATGAACGCCACACCCCCGACCTCAAGGCACCTGCCGTGGCCGGACGGGCCATGGGAGCTTTCTCGAAGATAAGGGACGGTCTCGCCTTCGCCTTCTCGCCTCCTGCGGTCGTCGAACTCGGGCAGGCCAACGGCTTCGACTTCCAGCTCCAGGACCGCGGCGGGCTCGGGCACGACAAGCTGATGGAGGCGCGCAACCAGCTCCTCGGCATGGCCATGAAGAATCCCAAGCTGATCGCCGTGCGGCCCAACGGACAGGACGACACCCCGCAGTTCAAGCTCGACATCGACGACGTCCGCGCCGGCGCCCTCGGCGTATCCCTGGCGGACGTCAACAACGTCATCGCCACCGCCTGGGGGAGTTCCTACGTCAACGACTTCCTGCAAAACGGCAGGGTCAAGAGGGTCTACGTCCAGTCCGAGGCGACCTTCAGGATGGTCCCCGAGGACATCAACAAGTGGTACGTGCGCAACAACAAGGGGGATATGGTTCCCTTCGCGGCTTTCGCCACCGCGCGCTGGCAGTACACCTCTCCGCGCCTCGAGCGCTACAACGGGATCCCGTCCACGGAGATCATGGGACAGGCCGCACCGGGCGTAAGTACCGGCGAGGCGATGGACGAGATGGAAAAGATGGCGGCCCAGCTTCCTGCCGGGATCAGCTACGAGTGGACCGGCCTCTCCTACGAGGAGAAGGCGGCCGGCAAGCAGGCGCCGGCCCTCTACGCCATCTCGCTCCTGGTCGTGTTCCTCGCGGTGGCCGCCCTCTACGAGAGCTGGACCATCCCGTTCGTCAACCTGCTGATGCTCCCGCTGGGTCTCGTCGGCGCGGTCACCGCGGTCACCCTGCGCGTGCTCCCGAACGACATCTACCTGCAGATCGGCCTTCTCACCACCATCGGCCTATCGACCAAGAACGCGATCCTGATCATCCAGTTCATCAAGGACCAGATGCACCACGGGCACCCGCTCATGGAGGCGACCCTGATGGCGGTGAAGATCAGGCTACGTCCTGTCATCATGACCTCGCTCGCCTTCTTCTTCGGAACCCTGCCGCTGGCGCTGACCAGGGGGGCTGGCGCGGGGGCGCAGAACGCCATCGGTACCGCGGTCACCGGCGGCCTCCTCTCGGCGACCTTCATCGACCTGATCTTCATCCCGTTCTTCTTCGTCCTGGTGAGCAGGATGTTCGGCACCAAGGAAGCTCCTGAACAAACGGCGGCAGCACCCATCTCGGAGGTACGTTAGAGATGAACAGAACAATCAAGCTATACATCACCGGAGGCGCCCTGTTCCTTCTGGCGGGATGCGCCTCCATGGCGCCCAAATACACGCAGCCGGCCCCCCCGGTGCCTGCCGCCTGGCCCAACGGGCCGGCCTACAAGACGGAAGCCGCAAAGGCCAAGGAGCAGAAGCCGCTGGCCGAAATCCCGTGGCAGGAGTTCTTCGTCGATCCGAAGCTGCAGAAGCTGATCTCGCTTTCCCTGGACAACAACCGCGACCTGCGCGTCGCCGTCCTCAACATGGACCGGTTCCGGGCGCTGTACCAGGTGCGGCGGGCCGACCTGCTGCCGCAGGTGAACGCAAGCGGTGGAGCGTCGTTCCAGCGGATATCGGACGATCTGTCCAACAGCGGAAACGGCGCCACCGTGCATCAGTACGATGTCGGCATCGGGATCAGCTCCTACGAAGTCGACCTCTTTGGAAGGGTCAGGAGCCTCAAGGATCAAGCGCTGGACCAGTACCTTTCCACCGAGCAGGCGAGGCGGAGCGTGCAGATAACCCTGGTCTCCCAGGTGGCTACCGCGTATCTGACGCTCGGCTCCGACCTCGAGCGCCTGCAGCTTGCCAGGAACACGCTGGTGAACCAGCAGGAGTCGTATAAGTTGAGCAAAAGCCGCTTCGACGCCGGGGTAGCCTCCGCTCTCGACATCCAACAGGCGCAAACGAGCGTGGATGCGGCGCGTGTCGATATCTCCCGCTTCACGACGCTGGTGGCGCAGGATCTGAACGCCCTGAACCTGGTCGTCGGCTCCAACGCAGCCGAAGACCTTCTGCCTCGCTCGCTTTCGGACAACCTGACGCCGTTAAAGGACGTGGCGCCGGGGCTTCCCTCCGACGTTTTACTGCAGCGCCCCGACATCCTGCAGGCCGAGTACAACCTGAAGGGGGCCAGTGCCAACATCGGAGCGGCGCGTGCCGCCTTCTTCCCGCGCATCACCCTTACCACCAGCGTCGGGTTCGGCAGCGACCAACTTACCGGCCTCTTCAATCCCGGCAACTTCGCCTGGAGCTTCCTGCCGAGAATTTCGGTCCCGATCTTCGAGGGGGGACGCAACAAGGCCAACCTGCAGGTGTCCGAGGTTGACCGCGACATTGCCGTGGCTCAGTACGAAAAGGCGATCCAGATCGCCTTCCGCGAGGTGGCGGACGCCTTGGCGCAGCGAGGCACCATCGACGAGCAGGTCGCGGCCCAGCAGTCGCTCACCGGCGCCACGGCCGAGAGCTTCCGCCTCTCCCTGGCCCGCTACGAGACCGGCATCGACAGCTACCTGAGTGTCCTCGATGCGCAGCGTTCGCTCTACGCGGCCCAGCAGAACCTGATCACCGCAAGGCTGATCCGGCTCAACAACCAGGTGACCCTCTACAAGGTACTTGGCGCCGGCGCCAAGTAAGGGGGAGCGGTTCCCGAGATGAAATCACCCCTCGCCCTTCGGGAGAGGGGAGGGGGGGAGGGCGTTGATCGCGGCAGGAATGATGGAGCCGCAAAATATTGAATTGCCTGCTAAATACCTAAAATAACTGAATAATAGTGCAGTTTTTCCTTGGTGTACCTTTGATGTTGTAGTAATATAACCGCTGCAAATTCAGCCGGTTAGCGG
>Ga0209212_1000859_pt1 | contig 55360 bp, 63 predicted proteins | sample RifGroC2_FD_183996 | JGI IMG/M metagenome (GOLD analysis project Ga0209212, IMG submission 183996) | Groundwater microbial communities from Rifle, Colorado, USA - Groundwater C2 (SPAdes) (version 2) | ecosystem: Environmental > Aquatic > Deep subsurface > Groundwater | place: Rifle, Colorado...
CAAAGAAAAAAATCAATTAATAGAAACAAAAAGGCTTTTAGCAGAAAAAGAGCTGGACCTTAAAAAGCTTGCTGAAAGCATAAAACAGGATGAAGAAAGAAAAAAACTTGAAGAAGTAACAAATAACTTAAATCAAGTCAATAAAACTTTTGCTGCAAGAAAAATTTTGAACAATAAAAAAGCATTAATTAGACAGGAAGCACAAAAAGAAGCAGCAAAAATACAACAACCAACAGAACAGGAAGAAAAATCTTTTATTTCTAAACTCAATAAAATAGACATTTCAACAATGAAAATATGCATTTTCCTTGACAGAATAAAAGAAAAACCGGATTTTAAATTAAAAACAAAAGAAAAAAGCCAATTAAAAGAAACAGAAAAACTTTTGGCAGAAAAAACTGCTTATCTTCAAAGCCTGTCCGAAAAAATAAAAAAAGAAGATGAAAAACAAAAATTAGAAACAGTAAAAAAGAATTTAAATAAATTAAATGAAGTTTTAGCTGCAAGAACAACTTTGAATGCTCAAAAACAACCTAAAAAACCTGTTGTTTATGTAGATATGCCTGAACAAACAAAAAAAGAACCTGTACAAAAACCCGAAGCATCTATTAAAGAAGAAATTGAAAAATTAAATCAAATAAAAGGATCTAAAAATCAAGCCAGACAAAGAGATCTTCTTGTTAAAAAAGTTTGCGGAATTAATGAAAAATTAAATAAAATAACTTATTTTCTTGAAACAATAGAAAAAAAACCTGATAATCTTTTAAAACCAAGAGATAAAAGTCAGTTAATACAGGTAAAACCTATATTAGCTAAAGTTGAAGACCAGCTTGTAGAAATACAAAATCAAGCAGAAAAAATCAAAGAGCAAAACCAAAAAGAAATAAATATAAAACACACAAGAGAAAAAATAGAACAAATAAATCAGGCTTTAAAAGCAAGAGTAAAAATAAAACTGTCGGATTGCAAACCGCATAATTCCGGCTTAACAGCGCTTGTTGATTTAACTTATAAAAATTCTCTTAATCTTAAATCAACACCGAATTTTTCTGATGAAGACTTTAAGAAAAATCTTAAAACAAACGTTCCCGGAATTATAAACACTAATAAAGCAGCAAAAAGAATTTCATCTTTATCAGTATATTTAAAAGAAAAAATGATAGGGTTTGAAGTTCCCGAATATGAATTAAAAGAGGAAAAAAAGGGCGGATATCAGTGGTTTGAAAGAGGATTGGAAAACCTTTTAATAGGAAGTGAAAAAGCGAATTTAAAACCTGAAGAATATCAAAATACTGCTAAAAAATTATTTGGCATTTTAGCTGTTCACGATAATTACTGGAAATCACCGGAATTTTCAGACTATTTATCATCATTAAAAACAAGCACCACCATAACAGAAAATCAAAAAAAAGCTGTAGATGCAACAGTATTGGCGATAAAAGAATTAAACGAACCAAAACAGATTACTTTTGGATCTCAAGAAATAATCTCAATGGGGGAACGTGCCTTTACCCCATTGAAGTTTATGCATGAAATTTACGAAAAATGCGCATATACAGGAAATCATCTTGATCGCGAGTCAGATGACGAAGAATTTAGACCGAGCGCAGATCATATAATTCCTCATAGCTGGGAAAACAGTAAAAATGATGATGGAAATTTCATTATTTCTTCAATGGAATCTAATACAGTCAGAGGAAATATTTCCTTAATAAAATACTTAAAAGGTTATAACGCATTATAAAAATTAATCAAATAGTTTAAAAAAAGAGCGGTATTCCGCTCTTTTTTCTGTTAATCTTTTTTAAGCCACCAAATCCAGTTTTTTCTTGAATTTAGGTCCCTGACATTTTTCATAAAGTTTGTCTAAATTAATTTTATCGCTTTTAATTTCAATACCGGCCATTTTATAAGCAAAATACTCAGCGACAAATTCTGCTTTATCAGTTGCAGCATAAGGATTTATGCATTTTGTTATTTCATTTTTTGTTTTTGAGTCAAATTTTTGATTACGTAAATCTAAATAACAGTTATTATTATTTATTGCCTGATGAGCATGTGCAAATTCGTGATATACGTCCATTTTTGAGTTGTATACTTTAGGATCACCGCCTGTAGAATGAACAACAAAAGGAAAGTTTTTGTTATACCTGTAACGAGGAGTATTTAAATAAATTTCAGGTTTTATTTTTTTGGAAGAATTGTCCGTATCAGTATAAGCCATATCATTTGAATCTTTTTCAAAATGATCGGCTGCTTCATCACAATGAACAGAGATCCCTTTAGGAATATTAAATCCCGCATTTCGAATATCTAAAAAAGCATCATAAACGGACTTTGCCAAAATAAGATTTTTAATATCACCTTTATCAAATAAATAAGACTTAATACCTAAAGAAGAAAGCTTTCTTTGGTATGATGCAATCCCTTTTTCATAGTCTTCTTTTTTCCCTGAAAATGCAGGTAAATTTACGGCAGAAAAGCTTGTTTGAGCACTTTTATTTCCATAAACAGGCTTAAAATAACTATTTATAAATGTATTAGTTATTAACATTAATTAAAAAAAGATCCTTAAAACTACTAAAACAGGGGATATATGTATAAAACCAAAACAAGAAAAAAAGTGCGCAGATTAAAAAATTTTTTAATTTATGTAAATTTCTATAAAAAAGGCTTTTAAAAAGGCAATTCTTTTTTTCAGCGTTGTTTAAAAATATAGATAAAAATTAAAAAGAAAGAATTAAATGCAAACTTATTTGTCGCTTTTCACTAATAAAATGCCTTCTTTTGGGAAAAAGAACAGTGAAATAACTACGAAAAAGAAATTCAGAACAGAAATGCAGCAATTTAATGCTCCTTGTGTTTATTGCGGAAAAGAAATAGATTTTTTTGCAAATGGTGTAGAAAAGAACGCATATTCTGTTGAACATATAATTCCTGAATCCTGTAAAACACGCAATAGAAATGATATTAGGAATTTTGCCGCTGCTCATAGGCTTTGTAATAATGAGAGGGCGACAACAAAATTAGAGAAAGTTGTACAAAGTCCAGAAATATTAAAACATATACAAGAATACATCGAGTTTTTCAGGGGAAAAATGGTTTGCGGCGTAGCAAACTACTCAGATATAATAAAAAAACTTTACGCAATATAAAACTATTTCTTCTAGAAACAGTCCGATAATGTTTCTTTTGTAGATAATGATTAAAAACAAAATTTATAATGTAATGCCTTATGGCAAAATTTAACATAACCTTAAAATCGATTTTAAAGGGGTGAATTTAAACAAAAATTTTGAATTTCTGAAATTATAAAAAATCTGTTCAAAAACAAATTTCTGATTTTCAGAAATTTGTTTTAAGAGAAATTTAGGGCAAAAAAATTAAAAAGTTAAGATCTTCTTTTTTTAGCTTTTCTGTATGCATCATCATGCTTGTCAATACTTACTATAATTACTTTTTTATCTTTTTCCATTATTTTAAAAACTATCCTATAACCATTTCCCCAATTCACAGCTCTGCAATCACCTAAATCCCCACTTTTTGAAACAGAACATATATAAGGGTTTGCTTTTATTTTTTTAAATTGTTTATCAAGTATTTGAAAATTAATGCCAGATTTTTCAAGTTTAGGCAGATCTTCTTCGCGTACTCCTTTTGGTATTTCTATTTGATAGACCATATTCTTCCCTTAAAGAATCCCAGGAAATAGTTTCTCCCTTATCATATTCTGTTTCCGCCTCTTCTATGCGTTTATTATAATGTTCAATAGTTTTATCAATATCAGCTACAATGCTACCGAAAGGAACAATAAAAGGCATTACCAATTGCCCGTTTCTACTGGCTGCTATCCAAGTAGAAAAAATAGAATTAACATCTCCTTCCGTAAAGAGAATCACTATTCCATTAGACAACAATTTTAACTCTTTCAAAGGTCTATTATAAGGGAAGTTTTGTTTTATAAAATCAACAGCTTTTTTAATTATTTTTATACTAATTTTTGAATTTTTAAGATATACAACTGTTTTAGCCTCTATAATATCTTCATAAGAATAAAGCCTAATAGAACCGCGTCCTTCTGATTGAAGAATAGAAGGTGAGATTAATCCTATTTTGTCCCAATGATTCAACTGAGAAATAGAAGCACCTGTTAGGCTACTTACAAAACTAGTATTAAAAGCTATTTTACAATTATTCATTTAATTAATTCCAAGTTTTTATATTAAATTTCTAATACATTTATATAATAATTATCGTATATTTTACATTAAACTTGAGGAGAAATTAATATCTATTTGATTAAGCATTAGTATTTTATTTATTATATTTTCACGAAAAAGAATGAAGGGCAAATATTTAATAATAAGTATAAATTAAATAAAAAACAGTTTTACAATCATTTTTTTGAAACTAATTTATCAAGATACCACTGGGATTTTTTCCTGATAAAAACCCCCACCTCTTGAGATTTAGCTTCAGGATAAGCAGGAAGCCAGCAAATATCAATTTTCCCCGCACTTGAAGTGTTGGGATGTTTTAGCCCGAACTCCATGTGAGTCATAAGAATATCCTCGTCAAGAATTTCATGCCCTTCCTGAAAAGCAAGAATAGCATTTGTTTCAAAAAGTTTTTCCGTTTGAATTTTTGTCAGCTTGTATTTGCCGGGATTTTTGGGAGAAACAAACCCTGCCATTCCGCAAACAGCAACACCTATGGACATGGTATTTCCTCCGCCGGTGTGAGCTGCATAAACCCCGAAAGAAACACAATCATTTGAACTGACGGAATGCAAGCCAAGATGAAGCATTCCTTTTGCGTCAATAATGAAATGATAATGTTCCAAATCCTGATTATTAGGGAATAAAGCCCCTGCCGTCCAGTGATTAATGATTCTTCTTTTCATTGTTTTTCTCTTCTCGCAATCAACATCTCATAAATCTGATCAATTTTAGACTTAATTTCTTTAAATTCAGCTTTAATATCCTCGACCATATTAATGGAAGCAAACTTTTTATAGGATTCTTCCATAATTTCCCTGTGTTTTTTTTCAAGCTCAACAGGTCTGACAAACATCCCGAACTGTATGCAAAAGCCGACAACCGCAATAATAACAGCTGCCAAAGGCAAAACTTCATTCATTTTTACTTCCTTTTATATAAGGTATTTTTTTGAACACCCACCCCCATACCCCCTCCCTTTTAGGGAGGGGGCTAGAGTTGATTTTTGGGCTCGCTTTCCGTCCACTTCGTGGACTCGCTCGCCCTTTTTATTATTTTTTAAATACTTTTTTATAAAAGCAAAGACCTTTATAAAGCTTGAAGTCTTGACTCATCAACCATAGCCACAGGAGAAATTATAAGAGTTCTGGCCTTGTTAATTTCCTCTTTAGCTTCATTAAAGACTTTCTGAACTTCCTGCCTTAGCTCTGATTTTAGTGCAAACTGGAATAAAACCAGAACAACTCTTATATATGCAGGCAAAGGAAGCTTTTTAAGCTCATCAATAACTAAATTAAGAACATATTCAAACTTAACTTTTCCTTGACCGCTACCGATAAAAGTTTCTGCCTGACTCATTTTAATAAGAGCAATTCTTTTAATAGTTTCTTTTAATTCTTTTGTTATCATTGCTGGTTCTCCTTTAAAAGTATTTTACGGGTAAACAGTTTTTAGTTTGGTTTCTTTAAAAGATATAGAAGTAACAATCCTTGTCCTTGCATATTTGGGATAATTTGTCGTAGAAGCTGAACTATAAGCATAACCTCTGGCAGAATCTCCATAATAGTGATAAAACATACCTGTTAAACTGTCTTGATTATGTAAGTCAGTATTTGCTGTGTTATCTGCAATTCTTGAAAATCCACTAGTATTAATTTGTTTTAAGTACATAAATCCGTTAAATTCAGAGATAGGATTTCCTTTAGTTAAGGTGAGATAAGGAGTTGCAAAGGCATTTTTTATTAAACATACCCCTGAAAATTGATTCCAAATAGGGCGAGTTGGCAATATAAAGGTTGAATAATATTTCAAATCAACTCCTGCCGTTGAATCCACCCATACTTTGAACTCTATAATATCGCCAACAGCTACATTATATAAATTATAAAAAGTCATAGTCCAGTAATTATTGTTAAGGACAGTGGTACTTCCTGTTTGCACAGCGGTGCCATTCTTTATAGCTTTCCAATAAAGGGTTCTACTTGCCCCGCTTGTGTTTATTCCTGACGCATACATAAGAGCAGTTTGAACAACAGAATCAGGTGTTATACTAAAAACAGCCAAATCTGAAGAACTAACAGTTTTAATTACCTGACTTGCAGCGGGTTCACTGACAGGCAAAATTAAAGGAGTTGCCAGCAATATTTCCTGCGAAGCTATGTCTGGATAAGTGATATTTATAGATTTAGGCAGCCCGTATATTTCTTTAATATTCATTTTGAATTTCCTTCACCGTTCCGTATCGACTTAAATTTTGCGGCAACGAGTCAAAATCGTTATTTATAGTCATCAAATCAGCTTCAAATAAATAATCCCAACTTTTAATCTGAGGAAATAATCCTTTAATTTCAATATCAATAAGCATAAAATCCATAAAATTATTAATATCAAAGCCTCTTTTGTTCAGATTAGAATTAAAATTTTCAATGTGGGTTTTCATTATAAAAAGCCCTCATGGGCTTCATAACTAATAGTTAAAGCTGTTGAACCCGTGTTTGTTATTCTGATAAAGTGATTTTCTGTAAGAAAAAGCATTGTCGGGAAAATATCAGCTGCTACATAACTTGTTTTAAAAACTTCTGTAGTGCCTCCGATTATTTTAAAATCGCACTGACCGTTAAGATAAAGATTTAAAATAGTCCATCTTTTTCCTTCAGGGGGTTTAATATCATAACTTGCTCCCGCGTTGATTGATATAGCGGAAGACGGGACTTTTAAGTCTAAAATTTCACCGGATAAACTGGATTCGTTTAAACTTTGTAAAACAGCTCTGTATAAAGAGTCATAACTTATCATAAGATTTCCTCCTTCTTTATTAATGTATTTTGTTTTTTAAATCAAGAAAAATCGCAACAAAAAAACCCCTCTATGGTTAGAGCGGTTTAATTAAAAAGACTTTTTTAACTGAACAGTTGGGTTAAAATCCAAAAAACCCGTTTATTGAAATTAAGATCTTATTCCTACTATTAATAAGTAGCGTGATAATAAAAATTGCGTTTTTTAAGTCAAAATATGAAGCTTTGTTAAGAAGTTAAGCTTTTAATTTAGCATAAAATTCTACCGAAAAGAACATGATTTAAAGGTACTCCTTCTTTTAGAGTAGCGCACCTGATTAAACCTTCTTCGATAAAGCCTGTTTTTTTAGCGTAATTAATCGCTATTTTGTTAAATTCAGGGATTTCCATTTGAACACGCTTTATTCCTGTTGTTTGATGAAGATATTTTAATAACTCTTCCATTGCATATAAAGAAGTTTTTCCCCAGAATTTCCTGTCAATACAAGCATGAAGCTGACATGAATGCGGATAATGCCAGTGCGTAATCCATGCCGCCCCGAGGGGCTCCCCATCTAAAATACCTACAACAAACCACGGATAAAGAGAGGTAATTTCTTCCACAATATAATCCAAAAGCTCGCCATCTTCCTGCGGAAAATAATCATCAATAATAAGTTGTTTATTTTCAAACAAAAGGTCTATAACAAAGGGAAGATATTGAATATTTTCAAAAGAATCGTTTTCAACATCCGCCCTGAGCGGTAAAAATTCAATCATAAATTTTCCTCTTAATTTAGAAATGTATTTATTTTTTAGAAAAAGTAAACGAAAAAATGCCCGTTGCGAAGGTTTCGTAATATTTCACCCTGCGTACCGAAGGCATGCCCGTCTTGTTTGAGGGGTTTACCCCGAGTTACGGGCGTTAAACGCATTTTGCTTGAATTATAAGCAGGGTTGAAATATAGAAACCGTAGTTTAGGGCAAAGTTTCTTTTGCTTCGTTTTCTTTAATCGTAAAGAAAATGAAGGCGGTTAAAAGGGTGCAGCCCTTTTTATAAACAAAAAAGTACATTATGTAATTTAAAAACTTTTTTGAAGCTTTTTGGTTACCGAACGAACCGCTTTTAATTGCTTGTCAGCAGTCTTAAAATTTTTTTTTGCTTCCAAATAATCTGCTTTTTTTTGATCAACCAAAGACTTTAAAGAATTTCTTTCGGTTTCAACTTTTGATTCAAGCTGTTGGGTTTTGTTGATAATTTCTTGAACTTCCTGTTTTTGCAAATCAGGACTAATAGAAGGAATTAAAAGATTATTGTCATTTAAATCCAACGCCGGACAACCTGTTTTAATAATAAAAAGATTAAAAACCAAAACTAATAAGATTAATATAATTTTTTTAGCCATAATAGACCCCTAATTTAAAAATAAATTTAATTGCTCTTATTAATTTAAATCAAAAATTTTTGTTTGAACACATTTGAATACACCATTTTAAGCAACATCATATTCAAAAGAATATCCGAGGACAGAAAAATGCTGCCCTGCTTCAAGATTTTGGAATCCTATCTGCAAAGACTCGCATGACCCGACAATAGGAATTTTTTTCCTGACAGCCTTGTTACTTGTCCAGTTGCTGATATTCCATAACCCTGCATCCCAGACCAGTTCCTCTTCGCTGATAACCTCAACTGTTTTATAAATCCTGTCAGTCTGACTGTAATCCATAGAATAAACCACATCAAAAGGGTATTTCTGGGTTTGATAAAGCCATACATTAAAGGAAAGAATTTCTTTAGAAGAATCAGGAGCCCCGAAAGTAAACCACGGAGAAAACCACCATGCTTCAATAGCCGCTCCGTCAAAAGAGTCTTCAACATCTTCAAGCAAAATTTTCCCGTCAGGAGTGCCGGTATAAATTTTTTCATTTATCAAAGTTCCGCAGGTTATAGGCAGAGCGGCTCTTTTGTACCAGCTTTTATGAAAATAATCGTAAATATAGCATACATCAAGATTTTCACTTGTTTCAGAAGCAAAATAATACCAGATCTGGTTTTTGCTTTGATAAGGAATACACACAACTTCACTGAATTTAGAAGTGTTTAACTCGGGAAAAATGCTTTTAATTTTAATACTGATATCATCAGCAATGGCAATTTGTCCCAAAGAATTGAAATTTAAAGTCGTAATAGACTCGCCGTTAAAGAAATACTGATTATTGTTAACGGTTCCGATTGCCCAAGGACTAATACAGCCGTTATCCGCAACAGGTTTTATAATAAAATCAGAAGGAGCCGAACCGGTTAATACATAAATACCTTTTTTCTTGTAAATGGCAAGGAATTCGCCGTAATTTTCAAGCGCAATAATAGGACTTGAATCGTTGTGAAAATTAACAATAGAACCCGCATCACCCATAGTTGTCCAATCGTTGGGATTTCCGAGAGCAGAATAATAAAGCCCCGACCCCGAAGCAATAAAAAGCCTTGCTTTATAAGCTTCACACGCAAGACCAACAGGAGCACCACCCTGAAGAGGAGTAACACCATAAAATTCTTCATAAAATAAAGGTGTATCAACCCCGTTAGAAATAATAACCCCGTTGTTAAAATTCACGAAATTACTTTTGGCTGTTTTATTCAGAGCAGAATATTTTTCGCTTAAAATCCCTGTCTGGATATCGAGCCTGTACAGCTTTCCTTCAGAAGTTGTAATAATAGGATAATGAATTCCTTGTTTTGTATAATCCCATATACCGAGGATTTTGGTTCCTTCAGGAAGAGTGGTGTTAAGGATATTTTTGTTCCCTTTCATTTTAATAAGTCCGCCTGACTTGTGTCCTTCGACATTTTGAGCATCGAACCAGTCAGTTTTGTTTTCAGACTCATTTAAAGAAGCCATGGAGGAAAAATTGTTCAGCCCTCCGGTGTTGTTAAAATAATTTAATTTTGGCATGCCATTTATCCTTATATAAATATGTGTTTTTTATTATTCCTCTTTCGTGTGTCCGTTGCGAAGGTTTCGTAATATTTCACCCTGCACACCGAAGGCAAGCCCGTCTTGTTTGAGGGGCTTTGACCCTAGTTACGGGCGTTAAACGCATTTTGCTTAAATCGTAAGCAGGGTAGAAATATAGAAACTGTAGCTTAGGGCAAAGTTTCTTTTGCTTTGTTTTCTTTACGATTAAAGAAAATGAAGGCGGGTTTGGGTTGTAGACCCATTAAAAATAACCTTATTAAAAGAAAATAAATAAATTTTCCAAAAAAAGGCAATTTTTCATGATTTTTTGTTTTTATATAGATATAGAAGGATGGAAGGTAAAGACGGTAAGTCTTACAACTTTTTAAAAAAGCGAATAATACTTGTTGTCATTCAAAGGCGTTAATGCGCTTACCTAAGTAATTGATTGATAAATCATTAACAAAGGTTAAGAGCTTTAATGACAGAGAAGACAGAGTAATCGCCATATTTTTTCAGCAAAGAAAAAGGGCTGTTTGCGAAAGCATATTATTTCAGCAAACGCAGCCGCTTTGATTAAGAAATTACAGCGAAAAAGTACGCTTTAATCCTCAAAGTGAAACAACAAACATGAGTTCTTAAAACATGCGTAATAATTGCGATTGTCTCAAAACTCATTATAGGAAGAGGAAGGAATTAGGGAATGGCTGAATTAAAACCTGTTTCAATGAACAATACTCAACCACCAAAATTTGGGATGCTGCTTAACCATAAACTTGAGCATCAAAAATCGAATTTGATTAATAATTCAACAGAAAATCCGTTGTTTAACACGCATAATTTTAAAATGCCTGAACCTGGTGCAAATGGAAATATTTTCGGATAACCGGAGAAAGAGTTTTAGTCTTTTAGACATTTACTCTGGCTCAGTGTATAAATTTTACCCTCAATACCTCACACCTCTACACCCCTAACAAGGAAGCATATCGTAAAATCCCTCCTGCTTAAAACAAGCAGGTTTTTTATTGCTTTATTTCAAATCTTCTTTAGGATAAGCAGATTTAAGGCTTAAAGCAACCATAATATATACGCCTATAATACCTATAATACCTATAATTTCATAAACAGTCATTTTTAGTTCTCCAATTCTTTATATAATTTTTGAAGCCTAATATCCGTATCTTTAATTGATGATAAAAAAAGATATTCCACAAAAAATCCTATTATAAACAATATTATCTTAGGAATACTGTTTATATTTAAAATTAATGCGGATAATCCGCTGACCAAAACAATTTGAGCAGTCCAAAGTGTTTTTTTATGTTCTATTTCACCTAGAATTTGTTGTTTTAAAGATTTTTCCTTCATAAATAAGATTATACTAAATTATTTTAATTAAGGTAATAAGAAAATTTAAGGCTTAAAAAAATCTGTCAAAACCTGCTGAGAGGGATTAACAGACTGATTAATTACTATTAAAGGAGAGGAATCCCCCGAATAAGAGTCATGTTTTTGCATGTCGAGAAGAAACTCAAGATATTTTTCTCTTGCAAGCTTGTACTTGTTGTCTGGCTTAAAGTTTTGCCTGTAAAGAGAATACGCGCCCCACTCAATAACTTTAATAAACCTGTCAGGAAGTATAGTAATATCTGTTTCTAATTCAAGAGCAGGTTTTTCCAGTGTTTTATCAGAATTATAAGCAAAATTAACCGTCAAATATTTTATGATTAAAGAATAAACAGCATCAGGAGTAGAATCAAGAATCAACTTGTCAGAATAAACAGAATATCTGCAAGGCTTTCCGCTTGTCTGCGCAATAGAATCAAGATCAGAATGAAGCACAAAATAAAGAGGCTTAGAAACCCCTGAAATTCTGACACCGTTTTCAATAATTCCCGAAGCCGAAACACCCGCAGGAAGAGCATATTCTCTTTGACCAACAACAGTTGATAAATTAAAAGATCGTTCTCTAAAAGTCCAGTAAAATTTTGAACAAACTTCTTCAAGGATGTCATTTATGTATTGTTTTATTTCCGAATACGGGGATTCATTGGTTAAAAACGAAGTAGGTTTTTCTTCATGAGCTAAAACACAGACATTTTTAAGAATATCGTAAAAATTTGGCATAAGTTTAACCCTCAATAATTCTGTGATCAAACATCACAACATAATCGTTCACATACTTAATCAAATTTTGCGCCTGCTCGCCGTTAACAAAAGTTTCTGTTTTTTGTTTCCTGTTAAAGACTTTGTAAATAGTATTTTTGTCAAATTTTTCTTCTTGAGAAAGCTTTAAAAAATCCGTTTCAACAAGAAAATTGTCTTTATTGTTTCTTTTTTCCTGCAAAGCTCTAGCTTCTTCCATTTCTTTGTTTATCTTGTTTTTAAACTCCGTTTCATAATCAAAACGAATGTTGTTATCAAGAATTTTTTCCTCGAGATGGTTTTTTTCTTTTTTGTCGTGTTTTTCCATAAAATCCTCCTTCTTTATTAATGTAATGTGCTTATTTTATTTATAGAAGGAGTTGCACCCCCCTTCACTTACTTTAATTTTTATATGTTTTATCTATGTAATTTGCATTTATTTTATATTTGTTTTTACATGTTTTTAGTACTAAGTAAAAAGGAATTTAATAAGATGAGTTTTGAATTTAGAAATTTAGATGAAACAACAAGAAAAATTATGTTGGACGAATTTGATAATGATTTTAAAATTAATAATTGGTATGTTTCTCCCAGATTAAATTCTAATGGAATTAAAGAATTTCCAAATTTAATAAAAAAAGCATTTAAAGACGGTACAGAAGAAACTTTTACTAATTCTATTAAGCCTATTATTCATCTAAATGAAATTGAAATGTCATCAAGAAACGGTAACCCCTATCAAAAAAGAGTTCCGGTTAATGCATCTAAAGTTTTAGGGGAATCAGAATTTAACAGATATTATATGATTGCTCTAAGTAAAAGAGCATTAAATGAAAATAAATCTATACGTGTATATAGAGGAAGAGAATCCTCAAGACCAAGACCTGAATCAGAAGCTTTAATTGGAAAAAATCTAAATCCAGAAGAAACTTTAAATAAGTTAAAAGATATTATAAATATTGATGCTCAAATTCCTGAGCCAAATTCTGGAATAACTTTGGAATTAATCTAAAATCCAAACTTTATTCATTTTATTTTCTTCTAACATAGTTGCTAAATGCTTTGCACAACTATATGTTAGTTCATATGGTTTACCTTGTATTTGAATTTCAAATTTTGATTTATTCTTGCAATTTTCATAACAACAATGTTTTTCTTTAATCTCCATTATTAATTAATTTCCTTATCTTTTAGGTTTAAAAGTTTTTCTATACACAAAAAGAAGACCGCTTTTGGCGGTCGGGGTCTTTATTAGTTTGTGTCGGGTTATTGTGTTATGGGGTGTGGAGTTGTGAATTCTTGTTCGAAATTATCGATACCGTGTCCGAAATAAAGAACTTTTAACTGATCCTTAACATACATAGGATCTTTTTGAACTAACATCATGGAAGCTCCTGCTTCTCTAGGAGAAAGAACTCCGTTGTATACATCAATACAATCTTGGAAAATTAACCAGGTAAGGAATTTTCCGGGAGTAATTTTACCGTATGGAGCAACAAAATCAATAACATCGCCGAAAGGACCTGCTTCTTGCGGAGTTAAACAGCCATCGTTATCTCTGTCAAATGCGCTGATATAAACTGAAGAATAAGCCAGACCGTATTTATAATCAGGTATAGCGGTTTCTTCATCAATTGGCATATAAGTAATGTAAGCAGATGCTAAAGATTGAAGCGCTTCATTTTTAGAAGCTTCTTCAAGCCCTATTTCGCCGTTCATAAATTGTCTTACTTTTGTTTCAGCAATTTTTTTGCCTTCCTGAAGGTAATTAATAACGTTATGAGCTGTGTTAGCTCCTCTGCCTTCAGAAGTTTCCGCATTGTATGGTCCATGTAAATTATTAATTAAAATCATTCCACTCTCTCCTCTTATCCCAAATTAAATATAACCCTTTTATCAACCCCTTGTATTAATATAAAAACAACCACATTAAAAAAATTGCCTTTTTGTGAAAAAGTTTTTTAAATTAATTTTTAAACACGAGGTTTTACGGGTCTGAATGAAATATTAATATTTGATAAATCTTTAAAAAAAGAAGTATATTGTTGTGTATTATATTACATAGAAAGCTTTATGCTTAAAAATTACAGATTAACTTTAACTAAGAAGAGATCAGGTTTTACCCTCGCAGAAGTGCTTGTTACTCTTGCGATTATAGGGGTGGTTACTGCTTTAACGATTCCTGCTCTTATTCATAATACTAAGAACCAACAAATTTTGTCTGGAGTTAAAAAAGCATACTCGGAATTTTCACAGGCATATACTTCTTTTATTGCAGAAGATGTTGATATGGATACACTTTGGGCTGGTACTTCTCAATCTGCCGCCATCTTAAATCAATTTGCAACAAAATTAAATGTTGTAAAAAACTGTGGTACAGGAACAGGATGTTTTCCGGATGTTACTTATATAACCCTTAATGGAGCTGCCTGGACTAATATAAACCAAAATACAGGTAGATCAAAAGCAATTTTAGCAGATGGAACAACTGTTTACATATATGACAACCCGGGTCCTGTAGGTTGTACAACGGATAACGGTGATGGAGCTCTAAATAATACATGTGGAAACTTTGTTGTCGATATAAACGGATTTAAAGGACCAAATCAAATGGGACGAGATGCTTTCCCCTTTTTTATAACCAAATCCGGGGTATTGCCTTACGGTTCAAATAATGACGCTTATGTTGGATCATGTACAATAAGCGGTGCTGGACAGGGTTGTTCTGCGCAAATCCTTCTCGAAGGTGCTGTAAATTATTAAACCAATTTAGCAATTTTGTCTATTTTTTATGTTTTTAATCTTAACGACATTAAAAAATCTGTAAAACATAAAAAAAAATAAACAGAAAGCTTAAAAAAATTTTTTCTTAACATGCTAATAAATTTGTTCACTATTTTATTTTTAGAGTTGTATAATAGGCTTAAAATGTAATAAGCCTTATTGTAAATTGCATTTATATACAGTAATATAAGCTCTCACGTTAAAACAGCTTAAAGGAGAAAGAAAAAGTGAGTTTTTTACAAAAATGGAATCGTGTCACTAGTGCATTCTTTGCACTGGCGGGACTATTTGTTGCATCAATGCCATCAGTGGCAAGCGAAGCAGATCTTGTAGTTCCAAATTTATCACAAAGCCCGGCAAGCTATAATTTATTGCTTATCGGAATCGGAATTTGTGTATTTGGTTTAGTTTACGCACTTATAGAGTATGTAAACGTAAAAAATAAACCTGCTCACAAATCAATGTTGGACATCGGAAATCTTATTTTCGAAACCTGCAAAACTTATCTTATTCAACAAGGTAAATTTTTATTAGTTCTTGAGCTTTTCATAGCTGCATGTATCGGATTTTATTTCGGATATTTGCAACACATGAAAGCTGCTGATGTACTTTTAATTCTTGCAATGTCAGTAGTTGGTATTCTTGGATCATACTCAATTGCATGGTTCGGAATCAGAATGAACACTTTGGCTAATGCAAGAACTGCGTTTGCTTCGCTTACAGGAAAACCTCATGAAATCATGGCTCTTCCTTTAAGAACCGGAATGAGCATCGGACTTCTTTTAGTAAGTGTCGAACTTATAATAATGCTCTCAATATTACTTTTTATACCAGGTCATTTAGCAGGAGCTTGTTTTATCGGTTTTGCAATCGGTGAATCATTAGGCGCAAGTGCATTAAGGGTAGCAGGCGGTATTTTCACAAAAATCGCGGACATCGGCTCCGACTTAATGAAAATTCAATTCAACATTAAAGAAGATGACCCTAGAAACCCCGGCGTAATTGCTGACTGTACAGGCGACAATGCTGGCGACAGCGTAGGTCCTACAGCAGACGGCTTTGAAACCTATGGTGTAACAGGCGTAGCTCTTATCAGTTTTATTCTTTTAGGTGTAACCGAAGAATACAAAATCCCTCTTCTTACATGGATATTCGTAATGCGTTGCTTAATGCTTTTAACTTCACTTGGTGCATACCTTATTAATAGTGTAGTATGTGAAGCAATCTATGGCAAAAGCAAAAAATTAGATTTTGAAATCCCATTAACTTCATTAGTATGGGTAACATCAATTCTTTCAATAGCAATGACTTTTGCTGTCAGCTATTGGCAACTTCACGCATTACCAAACAAATTATGGTTAACACTTTCAATAATTATATCCTTCGGAACACTCGGAGCAGCATTAATTCCTGAATTAACAAAAGTGTTTACAAGTACAAAATCAAGACACACAAAAGAAGTTGTAACCGCTTCAAGAGAAGGAGGAGCCTCCTTAACAATTCTTTCAGGATTTGTATCAGGAAACTTCAGCGGATTCTGGATCGGATTAGCAATTACAGGCTTAATGGCAGGCGCATATTTTGCAAGCGTGCATATTCCTGCAGATATAATGATTTATTCATCAGTATTTGCTTTTGGTCTTGTAGCATTCGGCTTCCTCGGAATGGGACCTGTAACAATTGCTGTAGACAGCTACGGACCAGTTACAGATAACGCTCAATCAGTATATGAACTTTCATTGATTGAAGAAGTTCCTAATATTTCCGAAGAAATCGAAAGAGATTTCGGATTTAAACCCGATTTCGAAAACGGTAAAAAATTGCTTGAAGAAAACGACGGCGCAGGAAATACCTTTAAAGCCACGGCAAAACCTGTTCTTATAGGAACAGCTGTTGTTGGAGCAACCACAATGATATTCTCCTTAATCCTCGTAATCGAAAAAACTCTTGGCATCAAGCCTGAAATGATTCTTAACCTCTTGAATCCTTTCACCTTGTTAGGACTTCTTTGCGGCGGCGCGGTAATTTACTGGTTCACAGGCGCATCCACACAAGCAGTAACAACAGGGGCTTACAGTGCGGTTCAATATATTAAAAAGAATATCAATTTAGACGTAGAAGGCGGCAAATCTTCAACAGAGAACTCAAAAGAAGTTGTTAAAATCTGTACACAATACGCACAGAAAGGTATGTTTAACATCTTTATTGCTCTGTTCTGTTTTGCACTTGCATTTGCGTTCTTATCAGCACCGTTCTTAAACGGCGCACCTGTAGCATTCTTCGTAAGCTACCTTGTAGGTATTGCATTATTTGGATTATTCCAGGCAATATTTATGGCTAACGCCGGCGGATGTTGGGATAATGCTAAGAAAATCGTAGAAACAGACCTTTGCGAAAAAGGAACACCTCTTCACGAAGCAACTGTTATCGGCGATACCGTAGGCGATCCTTTCAAAGATACTTCATCAGTTGCAATGAACCCGATAATCAAATTCACAACATTATTTGGTTTATTAACAATGGAAATAGCAATCGCAGAAGCATTCAAACCTTATGCACCATACGCAGGCGCATTCTTCTTCTTGATTGCACTTGTATTTGTATGGAGATCTTTCTACTGTATGCAAATCCCTGTAATTCCAGGAATTGAAAACAATCTTCCAAGCGGAGAATGTAAAACTATAAGTTAAAAAAAATCAATCTAAAAAGAAGACTCTGAGTAAAATCAGGGTCTTTTTTTGTAAAAAATTTTGCCAACTTTTATATTGCACATAAAATATCTTTAGGATATCCTTTTGCAAGGCAGGAGTAAAAAACACTTTATAAAAAAGATCATGAGAACAGGAGAAAAAAATGAAAATTACACCAAAATTAACAAATTACACAGCTCAAAAAACAAAATTAAATGCTCCATTAAAAGATGCTTTTACAGTAAGAAACACACCGGGCTCAATGGGATTAACCCCAAGACCAACAGTTAATTTAGCCCATCCAACAGGTGTAGAATACCCGGGATTCAAAACAACCAACCCTGCAATCCGTCTTTTAAAAGCTGTTTCAAAATTATTTAAATAAACCAAAAAATAGCAATTTTTTAAAATTCCTTGTTTTTTATATATTACAGGGAATTTTTTCATGGGAATTTTTATGACTTCAATTATCTTAAACCAAATATCATCATATTTTGCAAACCCGCTAAAAAAGCAGGAACAAAGGCAAAATACGAATTCATCTGCTTTAAAAACGCTAGAAAAAGATACTGTTTCTTTCAGTGCAAATGCCACTATAGAAAAATTTTCACGAAAAATCCACAAAAAAGGACTTAATAAAATATACACATTTCAAGAACTTTGTTCAAAATTATTTGATAATTTTCAATATAAAATCAGAATTAAACACCCCGAATCAGTTGCAAGCAAAATTGAAAACAAATCCACCGCAAAAAAAATATCATTTCTTGAATCCTTTAAGCACATTACCGATCAGGCAGGAGCCAGAGTTATAACAGACGGATCCCAGACAGCCACTGACAAGATTATTAATAATTTAATCAAAGAAATACAAGCAGGTAAGTTAGCAATAACATCTATAAGAAATTATCACGGAAATGGCATTCAGCCTTATCTGTCTACTGAAAACATAAATTTACTGAAAGAAAGTCAAAAAAAGTCACCAATAAAAGTATTACAAGGCGTTGAAGCAGAAAAACTCAACGGTTACACAGCAGGACATATTACAGGCATAACAAATAAAGGCTTGAATGTAGAATTTCAAATAAAAGGACAGGGAATTAACGCTGTTGATGAATCAACACACATAACCCATGACCTTTCTCTTGGCAAAACTTCCGCCATATCCGCTGATTCATTAGCACCAATAGTTAATGCTTATAGAATCTTATCTCCTGAAAAAATAGAAAATTATAATAATTACCTGAAAAATTGCTATCGAATAGCAAGAGAAACTGAAATAAACGGACAAAAATCAAAGTTTCCTGCCATTCCTGATGGAATCCCAAACATTTTAAGCATAAAAAACATCTCAAAATTAACCGGATGTTTGAAACATGATTAAAAAAAACAGGCGGAAAGGCAAAAAATGGAAACCCTTCCGCCCAATGAGATAGTTAGTAGGGAGGCCACAAAGTGGCTTTGCAGGTTTTAGCCTCAAGAATAATAAAAAAATCCTTCTTAAGGCTAAATATTACGCAACTGTACAGACCAGTTTCGCAAGCGCATCATCCTGCACTGTTTTAGCGCCATAGACATAAAGTCCTCTAACAGCTGTATCAAAAGAATCATGCAGCCTTAAAGACTCAATTTCCACAACCTGAGAAGCAAAAGTAACCGCATCATTAGTACCTGCAAGCACATAATATTTTCCTGCTGTATTAGTAAAATTAGTACAGACAAGAACTTCAAGACCGGCTATTTTTCCTATTGAACCTTCTTTTAAGGTTTTATCGCCAGTTTGATTAGCCTGAATAAATTCCGGCGCTTGAATCAAAAGAGCTTCAATATCAGGATTAATAACAATCCAGGGTTTTTGCCCTTTAGAAGTTGCATTAGCTTTCTTAAGAGCCTTAGCAACAGCCACAAAGTTTGTGTAAATATTGTCTTTTGTAAGAGCAATAGGTACTGCATCGCTTCCAACAATATTTCCGGCAGGAACATCAACATGTTTTCCAAGCAGGAAAGAATCTTTAGCTAAATCAATAGCCACTTTTGCTCTTTCAAGATAACCTGCCATAATGTCGATATTTGCCTGAGCTTTGGAAATATCGTCAACTTTAAAAGCAAAATACTTTTTCTGATCGATTAAAAGCGTGTCTGTAGGGGAGGTAAGATCATCATAAGTAATAGAACCCGAATAATCTTTAACGGTAACATCCCCAAAAGTTCTAATATGCACCGTGTCGCCGGAATTTTTAATTTCCAATATGTTATCGCAAAGGTTCTTTATCCCTTGCTTCTATAAGTTTACCATCCTTATAGTTCGGACTATATCTTATTTTTACGCGGCTTACAGGAATGAAAACTCTTATGTTCTTTTTTATCCATTAGTTTAAGATTTTCAATGCGATTATCATTTTTGATTTCATTAATATGATGAACAACCTCGTTATCTTTTAAATAACGCCCCAAATACTCTTCCATAGCCAAATTATGTTCATGAACATAACCTTTAGAATCAGCTTTTGGATGATCAGGATTAAATTTTTTTATATATCCCGACCAGGTTTTAATAAAACCTTTATGATAAGTATCAGATTCAAAACCTGCTTTTACAAGTTTTTCTCTTAAAGAAACGGCGTTTATATTTAAATTTTTCGCTGTTTCTTTTAAAGTTTTACCTTCTTCAAGAAATTTAACAGCCTGATTTAAATCAACTTTTTTATGTGTAATATCTTGGGGATTTCTTTCAATATTAAATTTTTTCATATGATTTAATATTAATTTCTTGCTAACCTCAAAATATTCGGCTGTTTTCTTTAAAGAACCGCATTGTTTATAAACCTGTTCTAAAATCACGGGATTTTTATAATCCGCAATTTTTTTAGAATCAGGAAGATTAATGGATAAATTAAATTTTTTAACATAAGAGTATATCAAAGATTTACTAACCTCAAAGTATTCAGCAGTAAGCTTTAATGACTTAAATCTGTCATAAACTTCCTGCAAAACTTCAGGATCTTTGTAATCCGACATAAAAATTCCCGCTTTCGTGGATGAATTATTGCCATGTTTGAAATAATAAATTTATTATATCAGATTTAGGCTCACATCTAGTCTCTACACATTCAAAGTTATTTCTAACAATGCTTAGCTCGGTATTCCCCTGCGGAACGGGAGTTTAAGCCCAAAACGGCGGCGATGTAGGGCTTAACTCATTCCCCTATATATTAGTGGGGTTCACCGAATTAACGGGATTTAAAGAGAGCAAAATTACTCACCCTCATAATTTCTGTTGACACACTGCATCATAACGCCTGATTTGTCTAAAAGAGCGGTTAATTTTTGTGACCACACTTCAGAGATAAAGTTTGATAAATCTTGTACCATAACTAATTTTTCCTTTCTTAAAATTTTAAAATAGCTACATAATAATGGTTAATAACCTAACCATTTCCTTTTCTTTACTTAATCAACCCTCTTCCGAGCTGCTCAAAAATCGTCTTTTCGTTCCTGACAAAATCATCGGGCGACATAGTCCTGATTTCAGAGCGAGTAAAAATTTTGTTAGACTGATAATGAGGAACGGCAGAATTCACAGCAGAACTCATGCGAGCTTTAGCGGAATTATTCTGATTTTTAAGATTCAAAGCATCTTCATAACCCGCCCTGTAAATATTCGCCATATGCTCCATAGCATCATGAAAGCCCTGATCGCGCAGACTCAAATTTGGATCCAAATCCATATCAACAAAAGCCTGAATAGCTTCTCTAATGATAGGTACAGCATACAAATCACCGTACTTGGATTGAACTTCTCTTATAAGAGCTTCATTATCCATTTGAATATTAATGTGGCTGTTAACTATCTGCTGCTTAAGCCAATTGTTAGCGGCATCCACACCATAAGAGTTAAAAAGACTTTCATAAGTTTTTTTCATTTCAGGAGTAATTTCATTAGAACGACCGGATGCCTTAAGAACGGCAGCCTGCTGATTATTAGCAATATTCTGCTGCGAAGATTGCGGGACTGCTTTTTGCTCCTGCCCTTGTTGACCTTGAACGGTATTTCTTTCGACCGATAAGTTAGCTTGTGCGGGTAACTGCGCTTCTCCATAGGAAGCTCCTCCTCTTGTTTGATTTTCAGGAATACTCTGATTTTGATTTTGATAAAAATTATTCATATAACCTCCTTTTTTTAATAAATTCTTGTAAACTTATGTCAAATAATTTCTTTAAACTGATTTTTAATAAAACCAATTTGTTTTTATATATATAGTATATAAGGTGTAGTAGTGTGCAAATTTTTTTGAGGTAGTTTTATGGTTAATGGCGTAAATGGCAACCATTATGGTCGTTATGATCATCATGGACATGACAAAATTTCTTCAGACAAAAACAAAAAAACAGAAAAAAATGCCGAGTTAGGTCAACTTCTGGGCGGACAAACCCAACCCCCACAAACAATAAATACAGTTAAAACAGCAGCTCAAAACACTCAGACAGCTCCTATTTCAGCACAAACCCTTCCAAATGGAATTATGAGCACTGAACAACTGACACAAATGGCAAATGCTCCTTATCCGCCTTTACCACCACTGTCAATATTTAACCCTGTAGTTGGTTACGCAGGTCTTCCGACATTACCCGGTTTAGCATAAAAATTTTTTTGAATAACAAAAACCCCCGACCTTAAAAATCGGAGGTTTTAATTTATAAATAAGTTATTTTTACAGATTTTGCTTTGTAATAAAGGATTCTTTGTCCATTTTTGCATAAAAGTCTTGATAAAACTGCGGAGCAACTTCTGTAATTATTTTTAATGTTGTTCTGTCGCCTGTATGTGGCGCTAAAACTTTTTCATTTGCAACAATTCTAATTTTTCTTTGTTTATCAGTCAAATCAGACACGTTAATGGTTATAGCGTCTTCAACATTATAAGGAGTATGTGCATCCTTAATCCATACCCAGGCTATAATAGCTCCCATTCCGAAAGTCATGCCTGTATATAAAAGTGCTCCCGTATAATATCCAGCTTTAACTGCCGTAGAACGGGGTCTTGTAGACTCTTTCACTGCTGTTATGAGACTCAAATCATTATCAAGGTTTATGATTTTATATTCTTCGTCCTGAAGCACGCTTAAAGCCATTTTCATTAATTCAGTTTCGGATTTTGTATCATAAATTTTTGTCTGAACGGATCTTTTATCAAGAGCCGTTACTTCTTTTTTTACGGTTTTAGCAAAAACAGGCGCCTGAAAAGAAACAATAAAAACAAAAATCAAAAGCTTGGCTATAGTTTTTTTCATTTTTATATCCCCTGCTTTTCAATAAATAAACTTTTGTCTAACTGACTAAAAAATTCTCTGTAAAATTCTTCAGGGTTTTTAATTTCTTTTTTAGTTGTAGGAGTTCCTGTCAGGTCAATAAGTTTTTTAAGAAAGTTTGTCCTGACTTTATAGCTTTTACCGCCAAGCTCATTTATCTGAACAGAAGTTTCATACCTTACGTACTGCTGACCCATAAAGACTTTTTCCTTGCTTTCCTTATAGCCGCTGACTACTCCCAAATTATAATTAGATTCGTTTATAAGGTAGTCACGATCCTGCAAAACATTTACTATAGCTTCCATTAATTCTTTTTTATTTTTCACTTCATAAGTTCTGGTCTGCATTTGTCTGATCTCCAGAGAAGAAGCTTCTTTCTGTTTAGCATAAGAAGGCGGACAAAAGATTAAACCCAAACATGCCAGAATTAAAATATTTTTTTTAAACATTAGTTTTTATTTCCTTTAATTTTTTAAAACTTACTGCTGTGGTAAGAATAACTTTCAACAAGATTATTTTCGTCAAATTTAATAACTATAGTAAGTGTGCTTTGTGAAGTTTCTATTTGTGAAACTTGAGTCATTTCAGGCTCTCCTTTAACCAAAAGCCCCAAAGTCAGAAACATCCCTAAAGTATGCCATGAATCTCTAACTAAAGTACCTTTTCTGATTGCGCTTTCATTTTTATTACTGTCAGCTATAGAAGAGGACATTTTGTCGTAAACCCAGGTTTCTTTTCCGTTACTGTCCTGAGTGACTATATTAGGCGACCCTAAAGTCATTATAACCTTTTCCTGATTTATTCCTTTAACAATGCTTTTTTGTACAATCCCCACAGTTAAAGTTTTTTGGGCAAACGCAGGAGCTGCAAAAATACTAATTATACTTACTGTTAAAAACAAATTGAAAACTTTTTTAAACATAGTAACTCCATTCACACATATTTTCTAACTCAAAAGCATGTTAAGTCTAACATTTAAGGAATTTTTATACAATATTAAAAAACCTTTACCCTTCTTATATAAATATTGAATAAAGGCTTTGTTTAATTTAGTGTTTTATCTGTGTGTAATTTTTTAATGTTTGGGAGTATGCGAAAAGATTTTACCTGTATTTTTAAGTTTATGTATATTGATGGTTATGCCATTAACAGTTAAAGCCGAAGAAATAACAGTAAAATCAGGAACCGAAATTCCTTTATCTTTTATGCAAAATACTGACTCTAAAAAAATGAACCAGTTTGACAAAATTCCTGTAATAATTACAAAAGATGTTCTTGTTAATAACAAAGTTATTTTTAAACAGGGAGATACTGGAACAGTAAATGTTTATGAATCCGCAAAACCGGGATGTTTTGGTCGAGGTGGTAAAATTGATATTAGAGATGCAAGAATAAAAGATGTTTACGGTAATGAATATCTGGTTAATTTGCCAATATCACTTGAAGGAAACCAAAACTGGTTTGGCGTTGTTTTACCTTCAATAGGTTTATTTTCAATTATTCTTTTACCCGTTCTCGGTCCTTTTGCCTTATTAAAAGGAGAAAATCCTAAAATCAGATCATCTCAACAATTTTATGCAACAGTAACCAACCCCATAAATATAAATTTATAATAATAGATTATAATGCCATTGTTGCTGCTGCACCTGCAGCATTTCCTGCAGCACCTAAACCTGCGCTTATAACTTTACCGGTTGCACCTGCAATACTGCCAACCATAGAAGCCATCATTCGGCGTTTACTATCCTGTTCTGAAGTATAAGCCCTTAACTGCTGCATCCACTGACCGTTAAGAAAATCATTCAACGCCTGCGAAGCATTAAGAGAAGACTTTGTAGTATTAAGAAGAGAGCTTTGCGCATCGGAAAGAATCCCTCCGAGCGCCTGCATCTCGTTTAATTTCCTTGATTCTTCCTGATTAACTAAATCAGCTTTAACAGTTTCACCCTTGGAAGCAATTTCAGCAAGAGCGTTTGCCCTATTTTTCTCAAGACTATTAAGCCCGCTGATAAATTGCGAAGTATTAAGCGTGCCGAATCTTGAAGCAATATCTTCCCTAAGACTTTGCAGGGCAGGATCATACTGCTCTTGAAAGCTTTTTGAAGCGCTGTTAATAAAAGACTGCTTTGTTTGATCAAACTGCGCTGACATTTCTGGAGCAGTCTTGCCCAAAGTGGACATAACATCGTTTAATTTCAACTGCGCTTGCTGTTTTCTAACTTCCTCAGCAGGATCAGGCACATATTGATTAACAATAGAACCTGTAGCAGGGTCTAAATAAGTTTTACTAACAACAGTATCGCCGTATCTAACCTCACTTGGCTTAAAAACCGGTGCCGGAGGCGGAGTTTCCTGACCTCTTCCCATAAAAAATTCTCCTTTCTTTTAGATTGTTTTATAAAATTGTCATCCCGAGCTTGATTCGGAATCTATCCAATAATGTTTTTTATAGCTTTCCGTCCGCTTCGCGGACTCGCTCGCCCTTTTTTATTTTTTAAACATGCGAACACTTCCGAACAATCCGGAAATTTACTTCTCAGAAACAATCCTGTCAAGCTCATCCCTATAAAAATCAATTTTAGAAGCTTCATTCTCAACGAAATAAAAAACTTCCTTAATCCCTGAAAGATAAGGAATAAAATGACTTTGAGTATTCAAACTGATACTGTCGAGGATTTTCTTGTTAAAAATCTGATTTAAAAGCATATAGTTCTCGTCAGCACAAAGCTCTCTAAACTTAAGAGCATGCTGATATTTCTGATACATGTCCTGATAATCCATAAACCATTCCTCTATATATAAAAATAATTTTTTCAAATAAAAAAAAGAGGGGCTTTCAGCCCCTGGTTGGTTTGAGAGATAAGGGAACCTTTTTTAAACTTCCACATCCTTAATAAACATGTTGGGATCAACAGAACCAATTTGCCCAAAAGCCCACTTCATAACCTCAACCCACTTAATGCGGGGAGCAATCTCGGGATGCTTGGCGACTTGAAAAAGAAAATTTAAACTTTCCTGAAGCTTGGTTTTCCGCTCAAAAGCCGCGTTGGAATCGCCGATAAGATAGTCATAATTTCCTTGCCTGACTGATTCATCTATAAAAACAAAATCCACATCCCCATTTTGTCTGGAGACTTTGATTTCCTGAATATCAAAACTGAAATTTGCCATAAGCTCGGCGATTTTTCTAATTATAGGCATCTTAACCTTAAAGTTAAGAACGTCAATTTCTTTAGAAAGTCTGATATTTTGACCTGTCATAAGTCCTGATGCTTCCGTAGCCGTTCTTGAATTAATAACAGAAGGATTTCCTGTCATATATTTAAAAATTCCGGTGGTGGATTCAATTTTAGACTCAAAGAACCTGAGGAAATCCCAGCCGACGATAGCATCTTTAAAATCAAGAGGCACCGGCGCATTTGGCATCAAAGCAGGATCATATTCAATAATAGCACCTTCTTTAATGTTAATTTTACCGGAAAGCGCGCCTTTCGGAGCAAGATAAGGTTTGTTGATAATAAGCTTCAACGCCTCTAACTGAAGATTCATAATAGTTTCAGAAGCTTCATTAAGAGGAAGAACGACATAAAGGGGACTGTATCCTCTTTTAGTTTCGGGATCTTCAAGAAAAGCCGCAAAAACAAACGGATTCATAATAAAAGGATTTTCTTCAAACCTGATAATATTTTTTCTTCCGGCTAGGGTTATGACCTGATTTTTAAGGAGTGTACCGTCTTTAAGCTTTATATCTCCCCAGAATTCAAGAATTTCCAACTGGTCACCCTTGCAGATTTTGGTGTCTGAATACTTACCGTTTTTCTGCGAGCAAATCTCGTCCAGAGAATCAATGTTTTTATAGAGCTTGTTAGACTGTATTTCATCAAAAGTCGCCCACGAACGATAAATTTTAGGGCAGGTCTCAAAGTTGTCCTTTTTAGACGGATCAAAAACGAAAGCTTCAGGAGTGACAATCGTAACATCAGGACCATCATATATAACTTCATCCTTAAGCACAAATTGAGAACCGGACGCAGAAATTCCCAGAGATCCGGAGCTATAGCTCTGTGAGTTCGAAATATTTTTTCCTTCGTCAATTCCGAACGGAGCAGCCTTATTCTCAAGCTTTCTATATTCATTTACCGAACCTGTTTCGTTAAAATTTACCTCATCAGAAAAACTATAACCGCTCTCAAAATTAAGAACATCACCAAACACATCAGACCGATTGGATAGTATATTATTCGTTGAGTAAACTTGTTGAGATTTTCGTCTGCTTTGTTTAATTTTTGTTGACCAACTGATAAACGCAATAAATTCGCCTTTGTTAATCCAGTTATCAATGCCTTTTTCAAGCTTAGAAACCAAATCAGTATTGCGAAAAACATCAACCAGAGAAGCTTTTTGTTTAGCGGAATTATCATTGTCTTCTTTAGATTTACCCTGAACATCAAACATAGACTCAAGAGAAGTAAACCAGCTTTTCCAGAGATGCGCTTTATAAGTTTCTCTAATTTCGTAAATTTCAGGCATATTAATGCTCATTTTAGAGCCTGCGGGTCTATAAGTAGGATAAACGGCTTTTTCAACCGCGCTGATAGAAGAAAGATTAGGACTTCTAAGACCATCCCACTCGTCCCATTTGCTTGAAACATGGCTCACGAGGAAATCATGGTTTTCCTCAGAAAGCTTAACAGGCTTTTCTTCTTTAAAATATTCAAAATTATAAGGCATAAAAAAACCATTCCTTTCTTATTAAAAAATTTGTCATCTGAGGCTTTTTTGTCATCCCGCACTCCACATTGTCATCCTGAGGCGAAGCCGAAGGATCTGTCCAACATAAAATTAAATCTATATTTACTAACTGTGCAAATTCTTCGGGCTAAAGCCCTCAAAATGACATATATTTAAAACGCAATCATCTCACTAAGAGTAAATTCTCTATACATATCGCAACTTCCAACCCCAACAAATTCATATCTAAGCACTACGGCTTCTTCCCTAAGAGCAGCCAGAAGCGGACATATTTCCGTATTTGCGCAAAGATAACATAAATCATCTTCTTCGGCATAAATATGAAGCGCTTCATCAAGTTTGTTAATATTAACGTACATATCCCCAACCTCCTTTTTATTTTTCACTTAAAATATTGCCCTTTTGTCATCCTGAGACTTTTTTGTCATCCTGAGGCGAAGCCGAAGGATCTGTCCAATAGACAAACAAAAGCTTAAAACCCTTACTCAGGACGCACTGGCCAATAATACTCCACAATATAAGAAGCCGCATCAAAAGGATGCCCGAGAAACTTAAGCTTCCTGTCGATTTTAATCTGATAATGAGAAGGCAAATCCAATAAGGACGAGCCTTCTTTGTATTTTAAATTTTCAATATTATAAACAAGCCACTTGCACTTGGGGGAAATAAAAACCCCTATATCACCATTAACGTTTTTAATTTTAGCATTCCAGGCAGAAATTCTGTTTTTAATAGGCGGATTAAAAGGCTTTATTTTAAAATCAACCGCAAACCCCAACTGAGAAAGCCTGTTTCTCATGATGACATAATTTGTATACTCGGAAGTAACAGAGCGATTATCACCGGAAGCATCACCGTTAATAATTATAGGGGCTTTGTGAGCAGAATACCTTGAATAAAACTCCTCAACCGCAAGAGCTGTCGTAGTATTTTCAAGAGCAATCTCATCAAAGAAAAACACTTTTTCGCCTGATTTATGAGCAAGAACCCAACACATAGGATCCACGTTAAAATCACAGGAAATATGAAGGGGTAAATCAGGACAATAATTAACCTGACAAATATTTTCGGAAGAAAACCCTTTTGTCACAAGCCCTTTAGAATAATCCCCAAAATTTCCCAAAACGTTAATATCGTAATATTCAGAATCATAAGCCCGCCTCAAATTCTCGACAAACCCGTCGGGAAGAAAAGTATTTTCAGTAGTGGGAGCAATAATTAACCTGTAATTAGGCTTAGGCTTTTCAACAAAATTCTTATAAATCCACCCCTTGGAAAATTCGGGATTTGTATGTCCAAAAAGCCTGTATCTAGGGATGCCAGCTTGACGCAAACGCCCCAAAAGCATGTTAAAAGTTGACTCGGGAACATCAGACATTTCTTCAATCTCAACAAACCCGAGATTTAAGGATTTAAGCTTTGTATCATCATCAAAATGCCGGAAAAGAATTTCCGACCCGTTTTTAAAACTCAATTTCGCTTCAGTTTTACTGAAATCAAAATGAACCCCTTTTTTATAACCGAGCTTTTCAAGATGGTCAAAATAACTGGTAAGAGTGGTATCTCTGACGAGCGTGTAAGTTTGAGCTCCGACAAGACCGCGAATACCGGGAAATTTCATACAAAGAAGAATCCCCAGAAGCGACCCCGCAAAAGTTTTTCCTGAACCAAACCCACCCTGATACACCGCTACATCCAGATTATAAGAATGAGGAACTTCAAGAAATTCCTTTTGTGTCTTTAATAGCTTATATTTCATGTCAAAATACTCAATTCGAAATACCGGTTAATTAACGCCGAGTTAAATCCTGTCCTCCTCAACCCCTTCAATAAAATTATTCTGTGGCTGCGAATCCTGAATTTTAGGAGCATTAAACTTTTCCATAAGATCCACACCCTTAAAAAAAAGTTCTATAAGCTTTGTGTAAGGAGCATCTTTTTCTTCCGCAGAAATAATTTTTATCTGCTTGAGAATATCATTTAAAAGAAAATCGAGGGAATTTAAAGTATTAAAATTAGAATTGACATACATTTCGGTATGTTCTACCTGCTCTTCACTGCCATTTTGAGTTACATTTCCGCTTCGCAAATTTTTTTTACTTCTAACCATGACCAGCTTCTTATGTTACGAAATAGTTACAAAATTTTTCATATACAAAATATTGAAAAAGTTAATATTAAAAAAATATTCGATACTTCAAAAAGATTTAAAACCTATATTAATCAACTGTTAACAACAATTTTTCGGTTTTTAAAAAGGAAATTTATTTATTTTCCGGGTTTTTATATATGTACAAAGACTCCACAAAGAAGACTCCACAAAAACAGAAAGGGAAAATCCTTTTTTAATAAGGAAAGGAAAGGAAAGACACAAGAGAGAAAAACTCTCTTTTTTTATGCGTAAATTTATAAAAAACTTTTTTGAAATTTATATATAAATATATTGTTAAATTTTAAAAAAAAATTGTCAAAACAGGATTTATTATATAGAATATATAATGAAGCATATACTCAAGGAGAAAAAAATGATTATTGATCCTGTTATGATATCTTTATTACCTTTACTGTTTATTGTTTTAATCTTTTTAACATACCTTAATGTAGTTGAAAGCAAAAGAACAAGAAACATCGATGAAAAAATGGGAATTTTGGCAAACTACATGAAAATAGTTGCAGACAAACTCAGCGAAATACCCGAAAAACAAGAAAAAATTACAGACTAATTTTCAAATTTCCTATTTGTTGATAAACTTTATAATTTTTAAGGTTAATTACAGGATCAGTTTCGATTCTTCCTATACTTAACCCTGAAAGATTTTTAGAACATTTTTTAATTTTTCCAAATTCATTATAATCAAGAATGAATTTGGAAATTTTATTTTTTGAATGAGAAAATTTTCTTGGCTTCCAGAGAACTTCCATATTTTTTATAAAATTTGGAATATTTTTTGAATTCAACCTGACAGGTTTAAGAATATTTTCCTCAACATCAGCTCTGAGAATTTCAAGAATCGGCTTCTTACAACAAGAACAACACTGATTATATAAAACAAATTCTTCAAAAACATCTTTTTTTGTAGGGGTTATTTTAAAGACCTCGGCATGCTGAAATCTTCTACAACACCATATTTTTGCCATAAAACCATTCCTCTCTTAAACATACGACAAATCATAAATAACAAAAACTCCCGCATGAAGCGGGAGTAAGAACTCCGCTTTTTCTGACTAAATGTCAGGAAAAGAAGGAGAAGCCTAAAACAGCGACGCAAACACGGCGGCAATTCAGGCCTGAAGTCATTCCCATACAAAACGGGAACGAAGAAAAATCATTCCTGCAAAAAACAGGAATTTAAAAAACATAATAAAATTTCTCTTTTCTTTTAAGAACCTTACCTGAAAAAAAGGAGGTGCTAAAAGAAGTACGGAACAAAAGTTAAAAAGCTGAATCAAAGCTTTTATAAACTTATTCTCATCCTTAAAAATAAATCAAAGATGTAAACACACTTAATTAAATTAAAATAAATAAAAAAACCTTAAAAAGTCTAACACATTCATACTTTTATAAAATACAAAAAGTATTATAGCACATAGAATTACATCCATGTGGCTAAAAATTACATCCAAACGGCTAAAGTTTTAAAGTGTAATTAATTTTAATCAAAAGAGTGATTAAAAATTTTCACTCTTTTGAAAACAACCTCTAAATTCAATAATAAAAAGGTTTTTCTCCTTTTTTGTACTTTAAGGGTGAAACACCATATCACCCTTTTAGTTTTAAACCCAAACCCTTGCACATAAAGGATTTTTTGTTTTTCTATCACCTTTAAACAAAAATTCGGGCTAACCCCAATGTCAGCTCATAGGATGACACAAATATCACTGATTCTTGTGATTAAATTAAAACATAAATAAGATATATTATATATATAAGCAAGGGAAACAATAAAAACGAAAGGGTTATGTAAAATGTTTAGTTTTGAAGTTATCGGATCAACAAATTTTATACAAGACACTCAAAAAAATGAAAAAAATTATTCAAACATTTATACACTCGCTTCAAATCTTTATTATTCAAAAGAAGAAACTAACGGACCGGCTCAACTCGGAAACACCTTGATAAGTTTATTTTAAGTTCTAACACCGACAAATCAAAGGAGTTTTCAAAATGGATAAAAAAAATCAACAATTAATAGATAATATAGTTTGCCACAAAAGCGCAATTAAACAAATTGATGACAAACTAAATCTTATAAACTTCATTGGCAGCGTAAATAAATCTTTCGTCCCAAAAGATTTTCTTAATATGGAAGAATTAAAACAAGAAAAAAAATCCCTTGAAAAAAGTTTAAAAATATTAACTTCAAATATAAATAATTAAATTTTTTTAATACAGCTATAAATACCTCACACTCACCAAACACCTACAAACTTTACTAAATTTATTCCTCCAAAAATATCAGCTATACCCCCGAAGCAAAATCTTCGGGATTTTTTTTGCTTATAAACAAGCTCTCTGTCATTGCGGCAGCATCGCTGCACCACTAAGTGAAAAATATATCCAACTCTTAATGTTAAACTGCTATTTTCATTGCGAGGCATAAAATAAAGCATTTTAATCATTAATCATTCTAATAAAATAACAACATGTCTCTTATGAAGATTTCTTCGTTAATTCAACAGTTACATTTTATACAATAATCAAGCCTGGTAATGACAATAAAACCCGTTCCAAATAAAAAAACAGGAACTTAAAAAGCCCTGTTAAATTTCTAATCACGTGTGTAGCTGATTTTTGGAGGAATTAAGTATAAATCTTTGGGTGTGTAGGTGTGGGTGGGTGTGGTGTATTTAGTTTATAAAATTTTGTTATTAAACTTTTTTACTTCCCCCCAAAAAGGGGAATCTTTGTTTACTTTTTTCTTCCTGTTTTTCTTTTACTTACTTCTTTTTTAACCTTTTTTCTTCTAGCTTTTACTTCCTGATAATCTGAACCTGAACTTTTTTATTTGAGCGACTTCCTTTTGTTTATATAATTAATATATACTATTTTTTAATTAAAGTAATCACAAAAACAGGTGAATTTTAAATCTCACCCATGAACAAACAAAGGGTGAGTTTGTTCTCACCCTTAAAAAATGTCAACAATAACTCATGCATGAAAAAACGGAAAAGAAAATCCTAATTTCTTTTATATATCTTGCTTTTTAAAAATCGATAAAAAAAGATTTCTTTGAAAAATTTCTCTTACAAGCCCTGCTTTTGTTTTAACGCCATGTTGTTTAAAAAGAATCCCCAGTCTAAATTTTATTGTTCCTAAAGAATATCCTGTTTGTTTTGCTATTTCTTTATTACTTTTTTCATAAATAACAAAATTAATGATTTCTTTATCAAGCTCTTCATAATTAAAAAAACTGTTATCTATATTCATAAAAATCTCCATACTCATACTGCTGCCCTGATAATAAAAAAAACTACCTATTTTCTGTTAATTATGTTATACATATAATATAAAACTTTGTCCATAGAGTATAAATGAAATTTTAATTTTATTTTACAATTGTTTGTTTTACTAACAAAAAACAAACAAAATTTTCCCTTTATTTATCGTATTTTTTCCTTTTTTCTTTTTCTTAAATAAATTCCTCTGATAAAAATTTTTATAAAAAGACTTATATCAATACTTTTTAAATATAAAAAGTATTGATATATTTATCTCTATTTTAAATATTTCCACTAAAAATTTTATTGATGACCTAAAAAGTATTAATGTATACTTTAATAAAAAGAGTGGAACTAAAGAAGGATAATTAACACCAATGAACAAATTTTTACCAATAATATTATCTCTGCTGGTATCGTCAATATTTTTTAATATACCGGCAAAAGCCGAAAACAATTTAAACATTCTTTCATCATCAGGCACTGCAAGCATTTATGCCGAACCTGACACAGCTATTTTTTCTTTTGCAATAGAAACAGAAAACAAGTTTTTGACACAAGCCCTACAAGAAAATACAAATAAAGCCCAAAAAGTTATGTTTGAAATAAAAAAACTTATAGGAAAAGATGATTCAATAAAAACAACCGGCTTTAACGTAAACCCCATATACAATTACGATAACAAAGAAAGAAAAAGCATTCTTTCCGGCTACAGAGTAACCAACAGAATAAGCGTAAAAACAAAAAAATTATCCGACGCAGGAAAAATAATAGATACAGCAATAAAAAATGGTGCAAATAAAGCTGACGACCTTGATTTTATGATAGAAAACAAAGAAAAATATTCAAGCAAACTTTTAAAAACAGCTTCCGAACAAGCAAAACAAAAAGCCTACGCTACAGCAGAAGCTCTCGGATTATGCATAAAAGGCATAAATAGAGTATCGACAATGTTTTCTGATGAAACGATTTCTCCTTATTACAGAGGAACTTTTTCTTCAATGGAAATGAAAGGCTCATCAGACGGAGCAACTCCACCGATAGAAGCCGGCGAAGTCAAACTTAACGCCACTGTAAGCGTAGACTTTATAATAGAAAATTTAAAGTAAAGTTTTGTTTTTTTATTGACAATTAAATGCATGTATTATTTTTATATATAGTATAGATATTTGTTTATGTTATATTTATATCTCTATTAAAAAGGTGAGTATATGTCAAAATCCAATTTTCCTTCTTTTGGCTATAGCTATAGCCTTCAGGAGTTATATAAAAAGTCATCAGGAATAGCCCCATTAAAAAAAGCTCAAGCAAAACAACTTCTGAACTCAAAAGCAGCCAAATTTAATTCATCAAACAGCCTTGATAAAAGAATTTAAACTTAAATAATCTTTATTTAAAAGCCCTATTTTTTATAACGGGGGCTTTTTGCAGATTATAAAAAATTTAATTTTTTTGTACGATTCCGAACAATTCGGAAAAACTTATGTTTAATATCTCTTATTTACTTTATTTGTTGTCATTGCGAAGCATGAAACATCTCTAAAATCATTTATTTTTCTTACAAAGCAAGCTTCCAACATACAAATTTAAACTTTTATAGCTGGAAGATTCTTTCGGAATCTGTCAATCTTTCTCAAAAAGACAATATGCCAAAAAGGATAGATGCTGAACTTGATTCAACATGACACTTTCTTTTATTGCCCCCGTATGCTTACATCGGGGTAATTCATTTATGCCTCGCAATGACCTCTAAAAAATACACCTTAAGATGTAGATTCATGGAAAGATGAGCTTCTTTTAAAAATAAATAATAATAAAACCATAAGAACAAACCCGAACATAAAGGAAAATTAAATGAATAAAAAAATATTAAACATAAATGAAACCAGAGTTTTCCCTTTTAAACAAACGAATTTAACTAAAATTTTAACTTATTACATCCTTAAATCAAAATTAATAAAAAATTAAAAACAATAAAAGAAAGGAAAAGACTATGGACTACTTGGATTTACCTATAAACAAATCCCAACAATACGCAAAAATAATTGAAGATACGGAAGAAATAATTCAAAACTTCCGGGACATATCGGAATTAATGGTTAAAAGACTTGAAAAAACAGAAAACTCAATGTTCACATTAGGCAAAAAAGTTATCCACGAGCGCGGTGAATTTTTAGATCCTTCTGTTAATATAGGCAATGACCGGATAAACCTTTTTTAAACAAAATTTTCATTACGAAGAGGAAAAAACATCTCTAAAATCATTAATTTTTTTCCGAAGCAATCTTCCTTCTAAAACTTAAATTTCGTATACGGGAATATTTCTTCTTTATTGTAATAATTAAAACACCAAACTTAAAACCTCACAATGAATTAAAAACCGGCGGTAAAACATCTTTACTGTCTGTTTTTATAAGGCGACCAGCAAACTCTTAATTCCTCAATCTCCTTTTCCAGTCCAATTAGACTAAATTCAACATCATTCTCAATTTTTTCAATTTTTTGGGAAAAAGTCCTGTCATTTTTTCGTTTTTCCTCAATAAATCTTAAAATATTAAATTTTTCAGTTTTAAAATTCCAAACATTTTTTATTCTTAAAATAATCTTAAAATCATCATCTTTTCTGACATTATGTTGATGAAATCCGTTTAAGATAATTTCAGACTGTAATTTATTTGTTAAATAACCTCCATTTTTAAAAGCTTCTTTAATTTCATTTCTTTCTTTCAAAAAAAATAAATTATTTTCAACAAATTGTTTTTTTATCTGTTCTTTTTTTTGTTCATGACATGTATCCTCATTTTTTGCTACCCCTTCGGTATTTTTTGCTACCCCTTCGGTATTTTTTTCCTCTTTAACAGCAAAACCATTGTCCTTAAATTTTCTTTCTTTTAAGAGTATTTCAGTAGCCTTAAAATCTATTTCTTTTTCAAAAACAGGATTTAATATCTCTTCATTAATCACTCCTAAAAGTGCATAAGTTTTTTGAGTAAAATAAATTTTTCTAAAATTTTCTTCAAAAACAATAACAATAATACCTTCCTTTTTGAGCTCGCTTATAGCCTGGCTGATAGCCCGTTCGCCTGAACCGGTGCATTTCATCAACTTGTTATTCTTTGGATAAACAAACCCTTTCTTTGGATTATACATATTGGCAAGACTAAACATAACAAGCCTGGCAGTAGGACTTAAATCCACCTTAGAGAAAAAATTCATATCAGTAATAGCTCTTAAAAGGTTAAAACTTTTAACATTAACATGAAGAGCCTTATTTTCATGCAGCACTTTGAATGCGTTACAGCCCTGCACCTCATTCTCTTCACATCTGTTTTGGGCTTCATCCTTCTTTTCCTGACATTTAGTCAGAAAAAGTGGAGTCCTTTCGCCCGCTTCGCAAACCTTATTCATGGTTAAAAAACCTCCTTAAAAAGTTCCCAACATAAACTATTGCACTTTCATGAGGAGCCTGTATAATTAAAATTAACTTCTGACATCAATTTAAAATTAAAAACAAGGCGCTCCCCCGGGAGTGCTTTTTGTTTTAAAACAATATTAAATTATAAAGTCCCGAACAGTTCAGCATTATTTTTTTAATAAAACCCCATTTATTACAAAACATGAAGAATAAAAAAATAATTAAAACACTTGTCGGAGCTACAAAACTTTTAACAAATTCTCCTTCCAAATTAAAAACTCCTCCAACGCATGCATGAATATACAATCCGTTGTATAATATGTCAAGGTCATTTCGAACGATACCGAAAAAGACCGGAAGATACAAACACAACCCGAACACTTCAGCACATTTCAGTTTTATTCAACATAATTCAACGAAAAGGGGAATTCAGCAGATGGCAAAAGAAAAGAAATTAACGGTAAGGCAAGCGATTGAGACATTGGGTCTGGGCAGAACAACTATTTATTCTTGGATTAAAGAAGGAAAGCTTCGTGCAGAAACAACACCACGGGGCAAGTTAATACTTCTTACAGACGAAGAAGAGCAAAAAATACGAGAATTAACCCAATTATATTCAGGCGAGTACATTTCCGAACAGTACGATGATTTTGAAGATGATTCAGAAGGGTTCGAGACCATCCACGAAGGTACTGTTGTGTACACTGACCCTATTCATAACAGTTCGGCAAATTTCAACAATGTTCCAAAACAAGAAGATAAAGTAATGCTTGAAATGTTACGGACTCTTAACAATCTTAACGAAAAGCTTTTAAATTATTCAGAACAGGCAGGCCAGGTAAAACTGCTCTCAGATTCAGAAAACAAAACAAAAGAAGAATATTTCAAGATTATACAAGAAAACGCAGCATTAAAAGTTCGCTTAGATTTGATGGAAAAAGAAAATACCGAATTAAAAAATAAAAGATCTTTTTTCGGAATAAAAATAAAATAACCTTAATTTTAAATATTTAAATAAAAAGTCATGCCAAAATTTAAAAAGCATGACTTTTTATTTATAAATTTTTGTAAAAATAATAAAACCGAAAATATGATAGGTTGATTTTCATTAAATTTGTGTATAATCAAATTAACTAATTCAATGCTATAAATTTTAAATGCCTTAGGAGTCTGGTCTTAAGGCTTTTTGTTGTTTATAAAAAGAACTTTAATTAAACTTGTTTAAAAGGAATATTTGTTTGTCTTAAATAAAACTGCATAATAGAATCAGCGGTTTTTTCCTTGGCTTTATTTGTGTTTGAAGTACTAAAAACAGCTGTATCTTGGGTAATATTAGCTTTCATCATAATAGGAGCTTTATCTCCAAACCTTTTTTCAAGGGTTTCTTTTGTTTTATATGCAATATTAGACATAGTTTGAATTTGTTCTTTATCTTGCGGCTGAGCAACAATCGAACCGAAAGAAATTTTGCGCGGATAATTAACAGTAGTGTTGCAATTAAATAGAATTTTCATGATCTTTGTTTTTTGCCTCTTTTTTAAAATAAATTTTGATCTCTTTTTAGAGCAAATAATGAATAAATAATTTTTTATAAAGTGTTCTTTCTACACTTATATTATACCTAAATAAAAATAAGTAAAGGGGTTATTTGTTGAATATCAAAAATTAGCAATATAGCTAATAAAGAAACTCTTTTTGTCTTATATACTATATGGAACAGTTCAATATTGTTCGGTTGTGAAAAATGAGCGAAAGTCCGAAACGGTGACGCAAAGGCGACAGCAATGTAGGGCAGTAACTCGTTCAAAATAAGTATATAAAGAAAAGAGGGAGATTAAATGGGAATAGCTTTATTTTTAACAATAGTTTTTTTACACATCGCATTAGGGCTTGCGCTTGCTTTTTTGGTAATGCATTTTGCGTTTAAATCAGAGCATAAAGCCCTTAGAAATTTCGGATTTATAGTCGGTTATTTATTAATAGTTCTTGCAATATTAGCAATGTTGTTGGGATCAATTTTTGTTGTTAAAAAACCGCAATTTAGACATTGTCCATATATGAATGAAAGACATGAACAAATAATGCAGCAGGGCATGCCAATGATGCAAAAACAAAAAGAAGAAAATAATAAAGAAATTCAGGAAGAAAAAACAGAACAGAAAAATGAAAAAAATATTGCTTATAAACAACAAATAAAAAAAGAAAGCAAAAGCTGTCCTATAAAAACCAGAGCTCAAATTGAAAAAGAATTAAAAGAAGGAAAAATAACAGGAGCAGCATGTAGTACTGAAATGAAAAAGATTCAACAAACACAAAAGCATGAAAAAAAATAAAATAATATAAAAAAGAAAATATTAACTTTTATGAAGCCGTTAAGTCTTTTAACAGCTTCATTTTTTAATATGAAAATAAAAAAAATTAAATTTATCGACAAATACTATCAATTTTTTTATTTACAGTTCTTTAAGCATATGAATAAAGATTTAAAATTTTTTAGAGAAAAATAAAAAGAGTCAGTTAGAAAGAAGGGTATGTAAAATGTTAGACAAAGTAGGATTGAGGTTCGTTGGAAACATTCAAAAAACCAAAATGGATCAACCTGACAACAATTATGCAGCAAATTTGTCGTCAAGATTCAAAACTCCTGAAGATAAAGTCGACATAAGCTCTTCAAATAAAGTTATTTCTTTTACAGGACATAATTTTGAATTTAAACAAAATAAAAATGTTCTTCATTATATTTCTTTTACGGGATTACAGGATCCTCGAAAAGACCAACCTATAGGCATTCAAATGAGAGTTACCGGTGTAAAAAGAAATCAATCAAATACGATTGAAGACCCGTCAAAACCGCAAGCGTCTTCTTCAGAGCCGGAAGTTATTCAAAAAGGAAAAAAAGCTAAAGGCAAAAAAGGCATAAGAAATTTGGATAAAAAACTTCCCGGAGCTAAAGGACCTATTAATAAATTAGCTGACAGTAACTGGAAAGACGGTCAAGAATTATTATTTACACAAGGACAAATGAGAACGCCCGAGGGAATAAAAAATACAATAAATTTAAGTGAACCTAAATATGGTAATTTAGGAAGAGTTCCCGATGAACTAGCTCCTGCTCTGGAACCATTATTGAATGATCCTGAATATAAGGATGATTTTAAGTTTGAATTATCAAACGTGATTGCGGGAATGACAAAAGGTGCTTCAACCATAGGCTTAAGAGCAAATCTTCTTTATACGGGTACAGACCCTGAAAAAAGAGCAACTGTTCAGGAAACATTTCATAATATATTAAACAATCCTGAATGTGCTAAAAAAGCCATGCTTTATCAGGAAAAAACCTCTCCTGATCAAATTTTAAAACTTATTTTTAATCATGAAGAAGCTAAAAAAGTCGGTTCTGCAGATAAAATGGAACAAGTCATAAATAATATCGTTAATGTTTTTGATGATCCTGAAAATAAAAACTTTTTGTTTGTAGGGCATTGTAAACCGGATGGGGACACTCTTGGTGCTGTATTAGGGATGAAAAACGCAATGGGATTAAAATATCCTGATAAAAATATTGATTGCGCAATAGATGATAAAGTCCCAGGTTTATTCCGCCATAATATTCCCGGAATAGACGGAGAAGTTAAACGCGCAATAAATCTTGACCATGAAAAAACCATGCAAAGTAATATTGAAAAATTTAATAATGATTTAGACAATAATCTTGCTAAAGCACAAGCTGAAATTTTACAGGATGAATTACAAGATATTAAAGAAGGTAAAGAAAAAGGTAAAACATTAGATTTACAAAAAAAATATGATGTAGTTGTAATGTTTGATGTTCCGACACCGGAAAGATTTTCAGGAGCATTTAAACAATACATAGATGGAGCTAAAAAAGTTGTTTATATTGATCACCATCCGCATAGAAAAGCTGAATGGCAAGATGCGCAAGAAAAAACAGGCTTAAATATAGATAAAGTTCACCAGAATGGATTAGCATGGATTGCGGATGCAGTTCCTGCAGCCACACAGCTTGTCGGAATTCTTGCTTCAAAAATGATGCCTGATTTAAATAAAATAGCCACAGGCGAAAAGAAAGCCGCTGATGTATTTAAAACACAGGATCAACAGGATAAATTAAAAGCAATGTCAGCAGCTCTTGTAACGGGTATGTCAACAGACACAGGCTCATTCTTAAGAACAGCAAACCTTCTGCCGGAGGATATGCTTAAACCTGCACAGCAAAGACCGAACTTTATGCCGGAAGGTATGTCAAAATGGCTTATGGGCTTAACAGACGGTATTAAAGGAACTATTGATAAAAAATGGCTGAGAGAAAATATCTCTTATGACTTGGACGATAACAGAATTCCTGATTTAGATTTAACAGCAAGAGAAACAATGCTTGATTACTCTGTAAAAGGCAAAGTAATCGCAGAAGATAAAAAAATCGGTACATTAGGTCTTGGTATTGTTCAGGTTGACTATGAACAAATGTTTGATGTATGGAACCTTGCCAGAAAATCTGAAAAAATAAAGAAAGGTAAGGCAGAAACAACTTTCCTTGATGTTCAAAATGGCTTTAAATACGGCGAAGTAATGAATATACTCCGTTCAAATCCGACAGAACATCCTCCTGAAAAACCAAAACCGGGAGCTTCAAAAGTAGAACAAGCAGCAATGGAAGATTATGAAAGTGCTTTTGATGATAAAAGAGTTGCAATATTAACCTGTCAGGACAAAAAAGAAGGATTCCTTGATGAAAAATTAAATATTGCAACACAAAACGGATTAAGACTTTCTTTAAGATCACAAGAAGGAACAATCCACGCTGAATTACTCGCCAACTTATTCCACGGCGGCGGACACGGCGGAGCTTCAGGCGGAAGAGTAGACCTCCCGGGAGTTGGATTAAAAACACCGCTGGGTGTAGAAATTGACGGCAAAAAAGCTCAAAGCCCGAAACAAATCCTTGAACAACTTAAAGAAAATCATCAGGTTATGAACAGCGATAAATCCGATGAAGATAAAAAAGCAATGTGCAAAAAAGTCAAGGTAGTTCTTGATCCGACCGGAAAACCTTGTACAGAACTAATTACGGATATTGTTGCCGAAATGAGAAAAGAAGATCAGGCAGGAAAAGATAAAATCGTTTCATTTAAAGGAAACCAAAATATATTCAAAATCAGCGCCTAAAATAGTATTCAGTGAGAATATATGCTTAACCTGAACATATACATATCAGAATCAAATATAAAAAGACAAACACTTGCTAATCCTTTGCAAAAAGGGTTAGCAAGTGTTATTGCCTCTCCGCAATATAAATATAATTTGCAAGCTGATACAGTATGCTTTTCAGGCAAACCTCAAGGGCAGACGGCTTTAGAAGAAAAAACCGTTCTTGAAAAACTCAATAATACTGACAGGTTAATAAATCAGTCAGGTGTTTTTCTGGAAGAAATAAACAAAAAATTTGATTATCATTTAAAAATAAAAGAAAAAAACCGTTTAATAGAAACAAAAAAGCTTTTAACAGAAAAAGAGTTGGAACTTAAAAAGCTTTCTGAAAGCATTAAACAGGAAGAAGAAAGAAAAAAACTAGAAGCAGTAGCAAATAATTTAAATAGAGTTAACGAAATTCTTGCAGCAAGAAAAATATTAAATAATCAAAAAGTAATAGCCAGACAGGAAGTAATAACCAAACAAGAACAATCAAAACAGGAAGAAACAAAAAAAATAACAGAAAAAACCCCTGAACCCGTAGAAAAAACTGTTATTCAAAGAATTAAAAAAACAGATGTTTTGATGACAAAAATAAATGATTTTCTTACATCAATAAGCGAAAAACCTGATTGTAAATTAAAAATAAAAGAAAAAACCCGTTTAAAAGAAGCAGAAAAACTTTTAGCTGAAAAAAACGCTTATCTTCAAGCGCTGTCTGAAAAAATAAATAAAGAAAATGAAAAACAAAAATTCGAATTAGTAATGGCTAAATTAGCTAAAACTGACGAAATTCTTGTTGCAAGAATAGAATTAAATGCAAAACCGCAGCCTAAAAAAGTAATAATTTATACAGATACCCCTGAAAGAACAAAAAAAAAGCCGGTACAAAAATCGAAATCACCTGTTAGAGAAGAAATTGACAGATTAAATCAAATAAGAGGCACTAAAAATCTAGCCAGACAAAGAGATATTCTTGCTAAAAAAGTTTGCGGAATTAATGAAAAATTAAATATTCTGTCAGACTTTTTGACCAGAATAGAAAATAAACCTGATAAAACTTTAAAATCTCAACAAAAAAGCCAGTTAAATCAAATAAAACCGGTAGTAGATAAACTTGAAAGACAAGTTACGGAACTGGAAGAAAAAAGTCGGAAAATAAAAGATAATGAACAAAAAGAATTACAAACACAAAAAACAAAAGAAAAAATAATACAAATAAATAAGGCATTACAAGCAAGAGCAAACATAAAACTGTCGAATTGCACACAACATCCTTTCAAGGGTTTAACAGCGAGCGTCGATTTGACTTACAAAAATACTCTTAATCTTAAATCAACACCGAATTTTTCCGATGAAATTTTTCAAAAAGAATTAGATAAAAAAATTCCCGGAATTATTGATGAAAAAAAAGCAGCAAAAAGAGTTTCTTCCCTATCAATATACTTAAAAGAAAAAATGATAGGATTTGAAGTTCCGGAATATGGATTAAAAGAGGAAAAAAGGGGCGGATACCAGTGGTTTGAAAGAGGACTGGAAAACCTTTTAATAGGAAGTAAAAAAGCTAATTTACAACCTGAAGAATATAAAGATACAGCAAAAGAACTGTTCGGTATTTTGTCAGTTCACGATAATTATTGGAAATCACCGGAATTTTCGGATTATTTATCATTATTAAAAACAAGCAAAACCATAACAGAAAATCAAAAAAAAGCTGTAGATGCAACAGTCTTGGCGATACAGGAATTAAATGAACCAAAACAAGTTAGTTTTGGAGCGCAAGAAATAATATCTATGAGAGAGCGTGCTTTTACTCCTATGAAGTTTATGCCTGAAATTTATGAAAAATGCGCATATACAGGAAACCATCTTGATCGTGATTTAGATGACGAAGAATTGACACCGAGTGCAGATCATATAATTCCTCATAGCTGGGAAAACAGTACAAATGATGATGGAAATTTCATTATTTGTTCAATAGAATCTAACACAGATAGAGGAAATATATCATTAATAAAGTATTTAAAAGGCAATAACGGAATATAAATAACGTGAATTGTGAATTAATTTGATTTTTTTAAAAACCACTTAAATTTGTCATTCTGAACTTTTTTAAGCTACCAAATCCAATTTTTTCTTAAATTTAGGACCATGACATTCATTATAAATCTTTTCCAGATCAATTCTGTTGCTTTTAATTTTAATTCCGGCCATTTTATAAGCAAAGTATTCAGCAACAAATTCTGATTTATTTGTTGCAGCATAAGAATTTAAGCATTTTGTTATTTCATTTTTTGTTTTTCTGTCAAATTTTTGATCACCTAAAGATAAATAATTTTTTTTATTATTTATTGCTTGATAGGCATGCGCAAATTCGTGATATATGTCCATTTTAGCATTATATATTTTAGGATCACCACCTGATGAATGAACAACATAAGGCAAATTTTTGTTATACTTGTAATGAGGGGTATTTAAATAAATTTCAGGTTTTACTTGTTTACGCTCACTTTCAGTATAAGTGTAAGCCATATCATTTGAACCTCTTTCAAAGTGGTCGGCTGCATCATTGCAATGAACGGATATACCTTTGGGAATATTGAATCCGGCATTTTTAATATCAAAAAAAGCATCATGAACGGATTTTGCCAGTATAAGGTTTTTAATATCACAATTATCAAATAAATAAGACTTAATACCCAGAGTGGAAAGATTTCTTTGATATAAAAAGATTTTTTTTTGATAGTCTTCCGGTTTGCCGGAAAAAACCGGTAAATTTACGGAAGAAAAGTTTGTTTGAAAAATTTTATTTGCATAAACAGGCTTAAAATAATTAGTTATTAACATCAGTTAAAAAATCCTTAAACTATTAAAATATAGGATATATGAATAAAAACCAAACAAGAAAAAAAATAACAGCAAAAACAAAAATTTTTTATAGATATCGAACTAATTTAAATATTTAAAAAACAACTTAAAATTAATTAAAACGAGTTTGTTTTCAGGAAATCCGGCTTTGTCGAATTTTTTCGAAAAACAACACTCTTAAAAGTTATATTGATTTTATAAAATTTTTAGGTAAAGAAAAATGGACAATCTTTGGACAATAATATGGGATGATACTTTATTAACAGGTGTTAAAGAACTGGATAAATTACATGAAGCTATTGCCGGTAATGCAAATAAAATTTATGCAATTTGTATTAACCCTGGAACAAAAGAGGAAGAAATTATAAAACTTGCCGGTTTTCTTAAACAGCAGCTTATGATACATTTTGATTTGGAAGTTGATTTTTACAAAAAAAACAAACTTTTATGTTATGAAAGACATGTTTTTCTTCATCAGGAATTTAAAGATGAATTAAAAAAACTTGATAAATTAAATATGCCAATTATTGTAAAAGCCTTGATGACAAATCAAATAGCTCTTTTTTATCTAAAAAACCACCTTATAGAAGAAGATAAAAAATGTATAAAAGAATTGAAAAATAAAGAAGTTTAAGGTTTTAAACAAACTGTATCTTCTCGAAATAGTCCGATAATACTTCTTTTGTAGTTCGGTATTAAAAAAGAATTTTATAGTGTAATACCTTAAAGCAAAATTTAACATGCCTTTAAAATCGATTCTAAAAGCATGGCTTTAAACAAAAATTTTGAATTTCTAAAATTATAAAAAACCGGTTCAAAAACAAATTTCCGATTTTCAGAAATTTTTTCTTAGGAGAAATTCAAGGCAAAAATGATTTTATTTTTTCGCTAATAATTTATTAAGATACCACTGTGATTTTTTCCTGATAAAATCCCCCACATCTTGAGATTTAACATCAGGATAAGGCGGAAGTCGGCAAATATCAATTTTCCCCGCGCTGGAAGTGTAGGGATGTTTAAGCCCGAACTCCATGTGGGTCAGAAGAATGTTATCGTCAATAATTTCATACCCTTCCTGAAAAGCAAGAATAGCATTAGTTTCAAAGAGTTTTTCCGTTTGAATTTTTGTAAGCTTATATTTCCCCTGATTTGTGGGAGAAACAAAACCCGCCATTCCGCAAACAGCAACACCAATGGACATAGTATTTCCTCCGCCGGTGTGAGCCGCATAATCCCCAAAGGATACGCAATCATTAGAACTGACGGAATGTAAACCAAGATAAAGCAATCCTTTTGCATCAATCAAAAAATGATAATGTTCCAAATCCTGATTATTAGGGAATAAAGTCCCTGCTGTCCAGTGATTAATGATTCTTCTTTTCATTGTTTTTATCTCTTTTTTTATTCTCGTCTTGCAATCAACATTTCATAAATTTGGTCAATTTTGGACTTAATTTCTTTAAATTCGGCTTTAATATCCTCGACCATGTTTATGGAAGCAAACTTTTTATAAGATTCTTCCATAATTTCCCTGTGTTTTTTCTCAAGCTCAACAGGTCTGACAAACATCCCGAATTGTACGCAAAAACCAACAACCGCAATAATGACAGCTGCGAAAGGAAGAAATTCATCCATTGTTTTAATTTCCTTTTTTTATCCTGCCTGTAATTTTGCTTCGTCAAATATTTCTTGAATATCTTTCCGCAGCTCTGATTTAAGCGCAAATTGAAATAAAGACAGAATAATTCTTATGTATACAGGCAAAGGAAGTTTTTTGAGTTCATCAATAACCAGATTAACCACATATTCAAACTTAACTTGCCCTTGACCACTGCCGAGAAAAGTTTCCGCCTGTTCTATTTTAATAAGAGCAATTCTTTTAATAGTTTCTTTTAAATTTTTTGTTATCATTTTCCCCCCTTTATTTTTACAACAAAAGAATAAGTTATAGTTTTCCAGACCGGCAGAGCCGTTCTTCAAGCTATAACTACCGCTTCGCAACAAAAAACCCCTCTATGACTAGAGCGGTTTTATTAAAAAGACTTTTTTAACTAAACAGTTGGGTTAAAATCCAGAAAACCCTTTTTTTGAAAGTAAGATCTTCTTTCTACTATTATTAAGTGTGCTGAAAAGAAAAATTGCGTTTTTTTCTACAAATATTAACTTCTGTTAAGCAGTTTAACACAAGATTTTTCCAAAAAGAACATGATTTAAACATTTTCCTCCCTTTAAAGTGGCACATTTGATTAAACCTTCTTCCTGAAATCCTGTTTTTTTCGCATAATTAATGGCTATTTTGTTAAATTCGGGAATTTCCATTTGGACTCTTTTTATACCTGTAGTTTGATGAAGAAATTTTAAAAGTTCTTCCATGGCGTATAAAGAAGTTTTCCCCCAGAATTTTCTGTCAATACAAGCATGAAGTTGACATGAATGCGGATAATGCCAGTGCGTAAGCCATGCCGTCCCGAGAGGTTCTCCATCTAAAAGCCCCACAACAAACCACGGATAAAGAGAAGTAATTTCTTCCACAATATAATCCAGAAGCTCGCCATCTTCCTGCGGAAAATAATCATCAATAATAAGTTGTTTATTTTCAAACAAAAGGTCTATAACAAAAGGCAAATATTGAATATTTTCAAAAGAATCGTTTTCAATATCCGCCCTAAGCGGTAAAAATTCAATCATAATTCCTCCTTTCGTGGGGAGTTCGAGGGGGCGCTCCCCCCTTGACTCGTTTTTTCGTGGTTTTTGAAGAAACGGGTATAAAAAGCTATAGCCCATTGTTTGAGGGGTTAAAACCCCGAGTTTGGGCGTGCGTGAAATATAGTCTATAAACCCTAGTGAGTTTAAAAAACAAGAAATTTTAAAAGTTTTCTTCTTTGGTGACTTTCTTCTTTTGATGCAAAAGAAGAAAGTCACTAGCAGGCTTTAGCCGGACATATTTTAAAAAATAAAAATAATGTAATCTAAAAATTTTTCTGAAGCTTTTTTGTCACGGAACGAACAGCTTTTAATTGCTTGTCAGCAGTCTTAAAATTCTTTTTTGCCTCCAAATAATCCGCTTTTTTTTGCTCGGCTAAAGATTTTAAAGAATTTCTTTCGCTTTCACATTTTGCCTCAAGCTGAAGAGTTTTATTTATAATCTCCTGAACATTTGAATCGTTAATATTAGGACTAACGGAAGGAATAAAGAGATTATTGTCATTTAATTCCAACGCCGGACAACCTGTTTTGATAACAAAAAGATTAAAAACCAAAACTAATAAGATTAATATAATTTTTTTAGCCATAATCGACCCCTAATTTTAAAATAAATTTAATTGCTCTTATTAATTTAAATCAAAATTTTTTGTTTGAACCCATTTGAATACACCATTTTAAGCAACATCATATTCAAAAGAATACCCGAGGACGGAAAAATGCTGCCCTGCTTCAAGATTTTGGAAACCTATCTGCAAAGACTCGCATGAGCCGACAATAGGAATTTTTTTCCTGACAGCCTTGTTGCTCGTCCAGTTGCTGATGTCCCATGACCCTGTATCCCAGACCAGTTCATCTTCGCTTATAACCTCAACAGTTTTATAAATCCGATCTGTCTGACTGTAATCCATGGAATAAACAACATCAAAAGGATATTTCTGTGTTTGATAAAGCCATATATTAAAGGAAAGAATTTCTTTTGAAGAATCGGGAGCCCCGAAAGTAAACCATGGAGAAAACCACCACGCTTCTATTGCTGCCCCGTTAAAAGAATCTTCAACATCTTCAAGCAAAATTTCCCCGTCAGGCGTGCCTGTATAAATTTTTTCATTTATTAAAGTCCCGCATGTTATAGACAGACCAACTCTTTTGTACCAGCTTTTATGAAAATAATCGTAAATATAGCATACATCAAGATCTTCACTTGTTTCGGAAGCAAAATAATACCAGATTTGATTTTTGCTTTGATAAGGAATACATATAACTTCACTGAACTTAGAAGTATTTAACTCAGGGAAAACGCTTTTAATCTTAATACTAATATCATCCGCAATGGTAATTTGCCCGAGGGAATTGAAATTCAGGGTTGTAATAGACTCGCCGTTAAAGAAATACTGATTATTGTTAACTGTTCCGATTGCCCATGGACTGATACAGCCGTTATCCGCCACAGGTTTTATAATAAAATCAGAAGGAGCCGAACCTGTTAAGACATAAATACCTTTTTTCTTGTAAATAGCAAGAAATTCGCCGTAATTTTCAAGCGCGATAATAGGACTTGAATCGTTGTGAAAATTAACAATAGACCCTGCATCCCCTAGCGTTGTCCAGTCGTTAGGATTTCCGAGAGCGGAATAATAAAGCCCCGAACCGGAAGCGATAAAAAGCCTCGCTTTATAAGCTTCGCATGGAAGACCAATAGGCGCACTCCCTTGAAGAGGAGTTGCTCCATAAAGTTCTTCGTAAAATAAAGGTGTATCAGCCCCGTTAGTAATAATAACTCCGTTGTTAAAATTAACGAAATTACACTTGGTTGTTTTGTCCAGATCGGAATATTTTTCGCTTAAAAACCCTGTTTCTGTATCGAGCCTGTACAATTTTCCTTCAGAAGTTGTGATAATTGGATAATGAACCCCTTGTTTTGTATAATCCCATATCCCGAGGATTTTAGTTCCTTCGGGAAGGGTCGTATTAAGAATATTTCTGTTACCTTTCATTTTAATAAGCCCGCCGGACTTGTGTCCTTCGACATTTTGAGCATCAAACCAGTCGGTTTTATTTTCGGATTCATTTAAAGAAGCCATGGAGGAAAAATTGTTCAACCCTCCGGTGTTGTTAAAATAATTTAATTTTGGCATGCCATTTATCCTTATATAAATGTATCTTTTTTATTATTTCTCTTTCGTGCGCCCGTTGCGAAGGTTTCGTAATATTTCACCCTGCACACCGAAGGCAAGCCCGTTTTGTTTGAGGAGGCAGAGCCACTTTATAACTTAGCTGCTTTTAATCTACATTAATAAATCTTGGCGAAGACACCGAGTTACGGGCATTAAGCAACTATAAGCTTAAAATCGTAAGCAGGGTAGAAATATAGAAATCGTAGTTTAGGGCAAGTTTTTCTTTACATATTTTCTTTTACATTAAAAGAAAGTATGTCGGGTAAAGGGTAGAAGACTCTTTTATAAACAAAATACCTTATAAAATAAAAATTTTTTCTAAAAAAAGGCAATTTCCCATGGTTTTTTGTTTTTATATAAATATAGAAGGATGGAAGGTAAAGACGGTAAGTCTTACAACTTTTAAAAAAAGCGAATAATACTTGTTGTCATTCAAAGGCGTTAATGCGCTTACCTAAGTAATTGGTTGATGAATCATGCACAAAGGTTAAGGGTTTTAATGACAGAGAAGACAGAGTAATCGCCATATTTCTTCAGCAAAGAGAAAGGGCTGTTTGCGAAAAGCAAACGCAGCCGCTTTGATTAAGAAATTACAGCGAAAAAATACGCTTTAATCCTGACATGAGCAAAGTGAAACACAAACATGAGTTCTTAAAACAGGCGTAATAATTGTGCTTGCTAACAAACTCATTATAGGAAGAGGAAGGAAATTAGGGAATGGCTGAATTACAACCTGTTTCAATGAACAATGCTTCAACACCCAAATTTGGTATGTTACTCAATTATAAAGCAGAGCAGCAAAAACCGAACTTGTTTGTTAATAATGCAATGGATAATCCGTTGTTTACTAAATTTGAAATGCCTCAACCAGGCAAAGACGGGAATATTTTCGGATAACCGGAGAAAGATTTTAGTCTTTCAGATATTTCCAGGACTTAGTTTATAAATTTTACCCTCAATACCTCACACCTCTATACCCTAACAAGGAAGCATATCGTAAAATTCCTCCTGCTTAGAACAAGCAGGTTTTTTATTGCTTTACTTCAAATTTTTTGGAGAGCCGGAATATTTGAGACTTTGCGCAACCATGATATATACACCTATAATACCTATAATACCTATAATGTCATAAACCGTCATTTTTATTTCTCCAATTCTTTATATAAATTTTGAAGTTTTATATCAGTATCTTTGATTGTTGATAAAATAAGATATTCAAAAAAGAAACCTATTAATAATAGTATTATCTTAGGAATACTGTTTAAATTTAAAATTAATGCGGATAATCCGCTGACCAAAACAATTTGAGCAGTCCAAAGAGTTTTTTTGTGTTCTATTTCACCAAGAATTTGTTTTTTTAAGGATTCTTCTTTCATAAATAAGATTATACTAAATTATTTTTATAAGAGGAAGTATATGTTTTAAGGCTTAAAAAAATCGCTCAAAATTTGCTGCGTAGGATTAACAGACTGATTAATTACTATTAAAGGCGCAGAATCACCTGAATAAGAGTCATGTTTTTGCATATCGAGAAGAAACTCAAGATATTTTTCTCTTGCAAGCTTGTACTTGTTATCTGGCTTAAAGTTTTGCCTGTAAAGAGAATACGCCCCCCACTCAATAACTTTAATAAACCTGTCGGGAAGAATAGTGACATCTGTTTCCAATTCCAGAGCAGATTTTTCCAACGTTTTATCAGAATTATAAGCAAAATTAACCGTTAAATATTTTATAGTTAAAGAATAAACAGCATCAGGAGTAGGATCAAGAATTAACTTGTCAGAATAAACAGAATATCTGCAAGGCTTTCCGCTTGTCTGCGCAATAGAATCAAGATCAGAATGAAGCATAAAATAAAGAGGTTTTGATACATCCTGAATTCTGACACCGTTTTCAATAATTCCCGAAGCCGTAACGCCGTTAGGAAGATCGTATTCTCTTTGCCCGATAACAGTTGATAAATCAAAAGACCTTTCCCTGAAAGTCCAATAAAATTTTGAACAAACTTCTTCAAGAATGTCATTTATGTATTGTTTTATTTCCGAATACGGAGATTCTGTTGTTAAAAAAGAAGTGGGTTTTTCTTCATGAGCTAGAACACAGACATTTTTAAGAATATCGTAAAAATTTGGCATAATTTTTTTCCTTTTTTCATATTATGTTGTCATTGCGAGGCTTACAAAGTAAGCCTCGCAATCTATCTTGAGAATTTATCAAATGTAACAGATTCTCACGTCGGGGCTAAAGCCCCTCCTCAGAATGACAAAGTCTTTAACCCTCAATAATCCTGTGATCAAACATCACAACATAATCATTCACATACTTAATCAAATTTTGAGCCTGCTCGCCGTTAACAAAAGTTTCTGTTTTTTGTTTTCTGTTAAAGACTTTATAAATAGTGTTTTTATGGAATTTTTCTTCTTGAGTAAGCTTTAAAAAATCCGTTTCAATAAGAAAATTCTCTTTATTGTTTCTTTTTTCCCGTAATTCTCTGGCATCTTCCATTTCTTTGTTTATCTTGTTTTTAAACTCCGTTTCATAATCAAAACGAATGTTGTTATCAAGAATTTTTTCTTCAAGATTGTTTTTTTCTTTTTTGTCATGTTTTTCCATAAAATCCTCCTTCTGTATTAATGTATTTATTCTTTTATTCGTACGCCCGTTGCGAAGGTTTCGTAATATTTCACCCTGCACACCGGAGGCAAGCCCGTCTTGTTTGAGGTGGCAGAGCCACTTTATAATTTAACTGCTTTTAATCTACATTAATAAATATTGGCGAAGACACTGAGTTACGGGCGTCAAACAACTGTAAATTTTGATCACAAGCAGGGTAGAAATATAGAAACTGCAGTATAGGGCAAAGTTTCTTTTGCTTCATTTTCTTTACGACTAAAGAAAATGAAGGCGGTTAAAAGGGTGCAGCCCTTTTTATAAACAAAAACACCTTTAATAAAAATAAAGAACAAAAAGAAGACCGCTTTTGGCGGTCGGGGTCTTTATTAGTTTGTGTCGGGTTATTGTGTTATAGGGTGTGGAGTTATGAATTCCTGTTCGAAATTATCGATACCGTGTCCGAAATAAAGAACTTTTAACTGATCCTTAACATACATAGGATCTTTTTGAACCAGCATCATGGAAGCACCGGCTTCTCTGGGAGAAAGAACTCCGTTATATACATTGATACAATCTTGAAAAATTAACCAGGTAAGGAATTTACCGGGAGTAATTTTACCGTATGGAGCAACAAAATCAATAACATCACCGAAAGGACCGGCTTCTTGCGGAGTTAAACAGCCATCGTTATCTCTGTCAAAAGCGCTTATGTAAACTGAAGAATAAGCCAGACCGTATTTAAAATCAGGAACCCCGGTTTCATCATCAATCGGCATATAAGGAATGTAAGCAGATGCTAAAGATTGAAGAGCTTCATTTTTGGAAGCTTCTTCAAGCCCTATTTCACCATTCATAAATTGTTTTACTTTTGTTTCAGCGATTTTTTTGCCTTCCTGAAGATAATTAAGAACGTTATGAGCTGTGTTAGCTCCCCTTCCTTCAGAAGTTTCAGCATTGTATGGTCCATGTAAATTATTAATTAAAATCATTCCACTCTCTCCTCTTGCCCTAAATATTAATTCCCGAATATCACGTTATTTTGTGAACATAGATAAAAAATATTAAACCCTTAATTATCACCCCTTGTATTAATATAAAAACAAACGCTTGAAAAAAATTGCCTTTTTTGAAAAATTTTTTTAATAATTTTAATAAAAACCTGCTTTTATTACAGAAACAGTGCTGTAAAAAATTTTATTTAGCAATTTTTTTCTTTTTTATGTTTTTAATCTTATATATGTAAAAAAGGGAGTATACATGTTTAATACTGTAGATATGGGGAAAATAGCTTTAAATAATTCAAATATTTATCCGGATAACAATAATAATCAAAAAAAACAATCTAATGTTTCTTTTTCATCAAGAGGCGGAGTTGTTCCTAACGACATTAAAAAAACTTTAAAACATACTAAAAAATTAGATAAAAATCTTGGAGCACTAAAGTCATACCTTGAAAGATTTCTAAAAAAAGAAGAGTCGGAAATTTTAAATAACCTCGGAGCAAAACAGATTTTTATTCATCCTCATTTTATATAAAGACTTCAAGAACGCATGGGGAAAGGAAAAATTTCAAAACCGAGAGCAGTCCTCGATGCATTACTCAAAGGTGATGTATACCAACAAAATGGTTTTAAAGGCGTTATTATAAGAGGAACAGAAGGTTTAAACTTAATTTTATCCAAAATTAATAAAAAAAACTGGGAATTACTTTCTGTATATCCCGGAGAAACACCTTTTTCTACCTGGAAAAAACTTGATATTACTCATTAATTAAAATTTCTCATGCAAAATATACTTAAAATGCTTCTAAAAGGTTGCTATTATTAACTTTTTAATTTTTATGAAGTTTTTAAATCATAAATTAAACTCAAAATTGAACATTAAAAAAACCTATAATAAAACTTACTACCTGTAAAGTAAGATTTTATAAGGGTTTTAAAAAGATATGAAAAATTTTTTCTTAACATGTCAACAAACATGTTCACTATTTTATTTTTAGAGTTGTATAATATGCTTAAAATGTAATAAACCCTGTTACAAATTGCATTTACATACAATAATATAAGTTCTCACGTTAAAAACAGCTTAAAAGGAGAAAAAAAGTGAGTTTTTTATCAAAAATGAATCGTGTTTTCGGAGCTATGTTTATGGCTCTGATGGGACTATTTGTTGCATCGATGCCGTCAATGGCAAGCGAAGCGGACTTAGTAGTTCCAAATTTATCACAAAGCCCGGCAAGCTATAACCTATTGCTTATCGGAATCGGAATTTGTGTATTTGGTTTAGTTTATGCACTTGTCGAGTACGTAAACGTAAAAAACAAACCTGCTCACAAATCAATGTTAGAAATAGGAAACCTTATTTTTGAAACCTGCAAAACATACTTAATACAGCAAGGCAAATTTTTATTAGTTCTTGAACTGTTTATTGCAGGATGTATCGGTTTTTATTTCGGATACTTACAACAAATGAAAGCTGCTGATGTATTGTTAATTCTTGCAATGTCAGTGGTAGGTATTCTTGGATCATATTCAATCGCATGGTTCGGAATAAGAATGAATACTTTAGCTAATGCAAGAACCGCATTTGCTTCACTGGAAGGCAAACCATACGGAATTATGGCTCTTCCTTTAAGAACAGGAATGAGCATCGGACTTCTTTTAGTAAGCGTTGAACTTATTATAATGCTTTCAATATTGCTTTTTATACCCGGTCACCTAGCAGGGGCTTGTTTTATCGGTTTTGCAATCGGTGAATCACTCGGCGCAAGCGCATTAAGAGTAGCAGGCGGTATTTTCACAAAAATCGCGGATATCGGTTCCGACTTAATGAAAATACAATTTAATATCAAAGAAGATGACCCTAGAAATCCGGGAGTTATAGCTGACTGCACAGGGGATAACGCAGGCGACAGCGTAGGGCCGACAGCAGACGGCTTTGAAACATACGGTGTAACAGGCGTAGCACTTATCAGCTTTATCCTTTTAGGCGTAACCGAAGAATACAAAATTCCTTTACTTACATGGATATTCGTAATGCGTTGCTTAATGCTTCTAACTTCACTCGGCGCATATCTTCTTAACGGTATAGTCTGTGAAGCTATTTACGGCAAAAGCAAAAAATTCGATTTTGAAATCCCATTAACATCACTGGTTTGGGTAACATCAATTTTATCAATCATAATGACTTTCGCAGTAAGCTACTGGCAGCTTCACGCATTACCAAACAAACTATGGTTAACACTTTCAGCGATTATAAGTTTCGGAACACTCGGAGCAGCATTAATTCCTGAATTAACAAAAGTGT
>Ga0209212_1000866_pt1 | contig 55182 bp, 65 predicted proteins | sample RifGroC2_FD_183996 | JGI IMG/M metagenome (GOLD analysis project Ga0209212, IMG submission 183996) | Groundwater microbial communities from Rifle, Colorado, USA - Groundwater C2 (SPAdes) (version 2) | ecosystem: Environmental > Aquatic > Deep subsurface > Groundwater | place: Rifle, Colorado...
ATTACTTGACTGAATTTGTCAAAGTCACTCGCTTTTTTGGTCAACAATTTACGTTTAAAGAATGGAATAACTTTATTAACAAGACTTGGTAAGTCACGTACGACATACGCCAAACTCTTGTCTGTTTTGTCAGTTTGACTATTCTGTTTAATATACCCGCAACCTAGTCTCTCCCTAAGTTTCTCCAAAACTATCTTTCCTGATGGATTTTGCGAAACTTTAAAGAAGTAAACTACTTGCCAATGGGTAAGTGTTTCCCGGCTTTTGACTATTCCAATATAGAAACAGCCTTCGCCTTCAACAAACCCCACCAAATAGTCATCACTGACTTTACTGGCTAGTCTTTCCTGCTGATTGTCTTGCCTTCGAAATCCGAAGTTGTGCTTCATTTTTACTAGTATATAAAATATATACCAGTAGAAACATTTTTACAAGAGTTTCCAGCATTTAGTCAGATTTATCCCCTCACCTGGAATAAGGGTCTTTTCGTTTTATAACAGGCCTCCAAAAACGTCTATTCGAAAAGTTAGACAGCAAAGTCTACTGTCTTACGACGTTCTGAACCCAGCTCGCGTACCGCTTTAATGGGCGAACAGCCCAACCCTTGGGAGGTACTACCCCCCCAGGATGCAGTGAGCCGACATCGAGGTGCCAAACCGCCGCGTCGATATGAACTCTTGGCGGCGATCAGCCTGTTATCCCTAGGGTAGCTTTTATCCGTTAAGCCCCGCGCGTCCCACGACGCATCGGGGGATCACTACGACCTGCTTTCGCACCTGTTCGAGCTGACGCTCTCACAGTCAAGCGCACTTATGCCGTTACACAAACCGCTCGATTTCCATCCGAGCCTAGTGCACCTTTGTACCCCTGCGTTACCTTTTAGCAGGGTACCTCCCCAGTAAAACTGCCCGCCAAACCTTGTCCTCCCCCGCGATTCCAGCGGGGTTGAGTGAGTCTTGAGATATCAAAACGAGAGGTGTTTCATCATTCCCCGCCAAAGGCGGGGTCCCTCCTACACTAAACTATTTCAATATCCAAAACAGCGCCTGGTTGCAGTAAAGCTCCATAGGGTCTTTTTGTCCTAGTAGAGGTAGGCCGCATCTTCACAGCCATTTCAAATTCGCCGGGTGATAGTTCAAGACAGTTATTCCGTCGTTATACCTTTCATGCGGGTCAGAACTTGCCTGACAAGGAACTTCGCTACCATCGAACAGTTATAGTTACTGCTGCCGTTCACTCGGGCTTCATTTCAGAGCTTCCCCGCAGTTGCGGGGTCACTCATCCACTTGACTTGCGAGCACTGGGCAGGTCTCAGCCCGTATACTGTCTCTTTCGAGTTTGCACGGACCTGTGTTTTAGTTAAACAGTCGCGGAATACTCTTTTGTTGCACCCCGCAGTTGCGGGGAGGACATCTTGCATAGCTTACGTCCAGCTTTTTTGCCGAGTTCCTTGAACTACCTTCTCCCGATCGTCTTAGTCTTCTCGACCAACCCACCAGTGTCGGTTTGCGGTACGGCATGATAAACATCTCGTTACGAATCTTTTCTTGAGGATTGAAGATCACCAAGTTGTCGAGGCCTTGCGACCCCAACTCCCCGTCACCACTCAATTTAACGCCGGCCTGGATTTTCCAAGACCAACTATTTTATGGCTTAGATGTCATATATCACAACAACATCTGGTTACTCCTATCCCGTCCATCCCTAACTGATGACGACATTCACCATGTAGCCGAATATCTACGGCTCGTCCATTAGCTACGCCAACTGCGGCCTCGCCTTAGGTGCCGACTCACCCCCCGTCAAACAATGTCGCGGGGGAAACCTTGGGTTTTCGACGCTCCGAATTCTCATCGGAGTTACGCTACTCATTCCGGCATTCTCACTTGAGATCACTCCACCCTGATCTTTGCAGAAGGGCTTCACTGTTCTCTCAACGCTCCCCTACCACCCCGCAGAGCGGGGTCTGTGTCTTCGGTAGAATACTTAGCCTCGGTAAATTTTTCGCGCCAAATTTCCAAATCGACCAGTGAGCTGTTACGCTTTCTTTAAAGGATGGCTGCTTCTGAGCCAACCTCCTGGTTGTCTGAGAAATTTGACTTCGTTTGACACTTAGTATTCATTTAGAGACCTTAGACGACAGTCTGGGTTGTTTCCCTTTAGAGCGGCCCGCTTAGCCGGGTCGTTCTGACTCCCCCGCCCAAATACCAGAATTCGGAGTTTGATTGCTCTCGACGGCGCGAACCGCCTAGAGCATCCAGTGCTCTACCTCTGATAATCATTAGCGGAAGGCTATACCTATATATATTTCGGGGAGAACCAGCTATCTCCTAGTTCGATTGGCATATTACCCCTAACCACAAGTCATCTCACAGATTTGTAACTCTGACGAGTGCGGGCCTCCCCCCGCCTTTCGGCGGGGATCACCCTGCTCATGGTTAGCTCACTAGGTTTCGGGTCTTCCATCCAGTACTAATCGCGCTGTTAACACTCGGTTTCCCTGCGCCTCCTCAGCCACTGGCTGATTAAGCTTGCACTGAACGAAAACTCGCCGGATCATTCTTCAATAGGCACGATATCATCGTCCAATGGACGACTCTATCTGCTTGACAGCAGACAATTTCAGGTTCTATTTCACTCGGGTTTTGCCCGTTCTTTTCGCCTTTCCCTCACGGTACTAGTTCACTATCGGTATGCTAGAGTATTTAGTCTTGGAGTGTGGTCACCCCGGATTCCCACAGAGTATGTGCTCCATGGTACTTGGGATACTACTAGAGGTAACTTAAATTTCGCCGACCCGGCTGTCACGGTCTATGGCGTGCCTTTCCAGACACTTTGGCTATCCAAATTACTCCCATATTGTAGTCCCGCAACACCCCGCCAAAGGCGGGGTTTAGACTCTTCCGCTTTCGCTCGCCGCTACTTACGGAATCTTCGGCCATAGGCCGACCAGCTTTTAGCTGGTTGTAATTTCTTTTCCTGCCCCTACTTAGATGTTTCAGTTCGAGGCGTTCCCCGCTCACGCTTGCGCGCGGCTCCCCGCCAGAGGCGGGGGGGTTTCCCCATTCGGACACCGCCGGATCACAGCTTCGTGGCAGCTCCCCGACGTCTATCGCGGCCATGTACGTCCTTCTTCGGCTCCAGCATCCTAGGCATCCATCGTCTGCTTTACGTATATTAATGCGGCTCTACTACTTAATTCTCTTCACTTTTCAAGGTGCCAGAAAACCTCGCTAAAGGTTCGTCTCGGCCTCCCCAAAGGGACGCCGGGACCAGCCTTCAGCTTCATCTGGTGGACCCGAGCAGGCTCGAACTGCTTGCCTTCTCATTGCAAATGAGATGTTCTACCCGTTGAACTACGGGCCCGGGTTCACAACTAAAAAAGCCTCTTGCGAGGCTCACTCATGCTGCTTTCCCCACCGCGGTCACCCCGCAATGGTCATTTTTTGTTTAGAAAGCAAAGTTCTCATGAATTCGTCAGCCTCGAAAGGTAACTCCGATGATAGCCTATGGCTAGGAGCCTGTCAAGCCCACAGGTTTCTAGTGTATAATTTGCCCCACGGGCGCTTGGTTCAGCGGTAGAACGCTTTCCTGACCGTGCCCGCGTGCCGCCGGCATAGCCTTTGGCGACGCACGGCCGAACCGCAATCAAAAGGGCTGCTAGTTCACTGGTAGAACGCTTTCCTGATAAGAAAGAAGTACTAGGTTCGATTCCTAGGCAGCCCACCAGCGGGCAGGCGCGGTAAGAACGAGGTCCCAGGTCCGACCGTGTCCCTCGTAGCTTTAGCGAAGGAGGATTCCTGGCTCACCCACAGAAATGGAGAATTCTGCGAGTCTGGGATGGGGTCCGCCCCATTTTACTAGAGATAAGATGAAAATATTTAGCGACGAATTTACCGATTTTCTAAAACGAACTCTTATTTGTTTCTGGAGGGGACACAAGAGAGGGAAATGGATTGAGGTTTACTGGGCGGTGGCTCATTCAGCCGGATACAAATCCAGATTTTGTGAAATTTGTCACAAAGAGTTAGAAACAACAAGAAGAAAAGCTACTTTTGTACCTTCTGAAGTGTAATCTTTCTTCTGGGAAAATTGACCAGCAATTCGTATTTTGCTAGCAGAGCTGTCCCGGCTAGTGTTTCCGCCCCGGCAGTAAGCGTTGCGGGAACTGTTTCTTTTTTCCCATCGAGCTTGACTTTGACAGAGAATACCAACTCTTGGCTTCTTCTGCCATCGGCATACTCCACCGGGATGATAGTAATAAGCTCAATGCCCAAAGTGACGGCGATACTGATAGGGAGAGAAAGATAGCCGTCAAAACCGGTATCCAAAATTGCTTCTAACAAACTGCTTTTTCTGGCACCGACAACTGTAAACCTAATTTTAGGATGATTTCGTGAGTCAAAGAATGTTTCCATACGAAAGCGGCTGTTGATACCCAGAGAAAGTTACAACAGCAGGGAATCCGATTTTCATTAAATAAAAAACTTTTGTCGGAAAGCGCTTTTTTGCTTTTTCTATAGCTTCCATTTGGGTTTGTCCGAGAAAATATTTTCCCGACTCAACTTCAATGGCAACAAAATCGCCCGAGCGTTCTTTTTCTACCTGCTTGCTTATCTTTTGGTAAATCTCTTCGCCTTTGCGGGCAATTTCTGATGGGTACACCGTCGGAAGAGAGATTAAAGGTTTATTCATGGTATCAGTGTATCATCGTGTATTAACTTGTGCAATCATAGCCTTGCGCACCATCGCAAAAAGCTTGCCCTGAGCCGCTCGATTTCGCTCGGGATAAACTCCGTCGAACGGGTCGGCTCGGACAAATCATTTCCTGAATAGGTCACAATACATTTCTAGCTTAATTTTCAGTTTTGGTGTATAATTATAAAAATGAGCAATTTAATTGAGCAGGCTGTAAATAGCGTTCGTGAGTGGCGAAGAGGACGCAATCTTAGACAAGACAGTGCTTTGGGTTTTGTGATGGGGGAATACAAAAAACACGGGGGTGTAATTTTGGGGGCAAAGGATGACCCCTATCGACTAAAAGTGATTCCCGATAGTATAGAACTGTTTAGACAAAATCCTGATAAGCCGATTTCCGATCTGGAAGCAGAGAGAGAAAAAGTACAAAATTGGGTACAAGGCTATGCCATTCAAGCGATGCTTGTCCAAAGATATTTAAGAGTTGCCCTAGGACTTCCGCCCGATTTACCGGATGAATCTAATAGTCCAGAAACTAAATAGTCTAAAAATTAAGATCGATTAACAAAAACAAATTATGTTAGAAGGAATTTATCGAGCATTAGGAAAGGTAGATGATAAGATGACTCAGGTTGAAGCGGGTTTGCTTGTACCTTTATTTAACCGCCAAGGCATTGAGGTAAGATTAACCAGATCATCAGAAGAAAGAATAGAATTTTTAACAGAATTATTTAGGAGCTTGGATGAAAGAGGAGGTATAAAAGAGATTAAAGCAGCACTAGGCGGTGATGACGGGGATTTGGATGAACTAGTTGAAGCACTTATCGGGTCCGGTGTTGCTCCGCCTCCGGGAATCGAAATCTCGCGAATTAGAATTACAGAGGTGCCAACAGGCCCGGCTCCAGAAGATGTGAGGCGTTGTTGGGTTGGTATGGAGATGTTGGCAGTTAAACTTCCTACAGGATCTGGAGGCGAGCACGATTTTATTACAAACGAAGCAGGACCTATAAGAGATGCATATGCAGTTCTGGCACAAATTGCGGTTCAGGCATTAGGAAAAAGGTCACCACAAGCAGCGGAGTGGTTTCAACAAAATTTACCTCCAGACCTACCAGCATTAACTTTTGGAGCGGACGAAGTAGAGATTTTCGCTTCAACATTCAAATAAGAAACTAATTTGCTCGGCTCCGCCGAGCAAAAAATCGCGCGCCCTTCGATTTCACTCAGGGTAAACGCGAAACATACCCGTCCGCCTTTGGCGGAAGCGAGGCCGACCGTGTCCCTCGTAGCTTTAGCGAAGTAGGAAGGTCCGAATTTTTTCGTAAAGAGTCCACTATAGTTTCGCCTTCAATTCCCGAATCTCCCTCTCCAATCCCTCCACCATATTTTTGTACACCATAAACTCCGTATACCGCAGTTCAGAGATGGAACTCTCGTGTCTTACTCCCCGGAAATTCCTCCTCTTTTCTTCGTAAATCGGCTTATACTTCGCCAACTTTTTTTCCAAATCATCTAATTTTTGCTGATTATTCATACAGCTATTGTATAACAATACCAAGCAATGTCCCTCCCTTAAATTAAGGGAGGGATTAAGGGTGAGTTATACAAATTGTCTTCTAAAAAGTGGCAGGAAAAGTGGCGGTCCATACTTTGACGTTTGTAATAGATCCCACTGGTGGGTCATCTTTTTTTAATGAAGAAACGACCAAATCTTCAGGGTGTGTTTCACTCCTAGAAAGGAGGTGATCCATCCCCAGCTTCGGCTAGGGATACCTTGTTACAACTTAGCCCTCATCGCCGATTTTACCCTCTTCCCGCTACTGCGGGACGTCAGGCACCACCGACTTTGCTGGCTTGATGGGCGGTGTGTACAAAATCTGAGAACGTATTCACCGCGGCCTGCTGATCCGCGATTACTACCAAGTCCGTCTTCATGCGGACGAATTTCAGCCCGCAATCTGAACTGGGGGAAGTTTTGTTGGGATTGGCTCCGCCTTGCGGCTTGGCAACCCATTGTGACTTCCCATTGTAGGATGTGTGTGGCCCCAGATATAAGGATCGTACTGACTTGACGTCATCCCCGCCTTCCTCCCCACTGTATGCGGGGCAGTCCCCCGTGACTATTGAACACGGGGTAGGGGTTGCGCTCGTTTCTGCACTTAAGCAGACACCCCACGGCACGAGCTGACGACAGCTATGTAACACCTGTCCCGCCTTCATTGCTGATCGCTCCGTATTTCTACAGAACTAAAACGGCGGGATGTCAAATCTGGGTAAGGTCTATCGCTTCGTCTCGAATTAAACCACATGCTCCCCTGGTTGTGCAGATTCCCGTCAATTCCTTTGAGTTTTAGCCTTGCGGCCGTACTCCCCAGGCGGTCCGCTTCACGCGTTAGCTCCGACCCCCACCTTGCGGCAAGGATCAAGCGGACATAGTTTACGGCTAGGACTACAGGGGTCTCTAATCCCTTTCGCTCCCCTAGCTTTCGTTCCTCAGCGTCAGTCAAATCCCAGGTACCTGCCTTCGCCCTTGGTGTTCTTGTCGATATCAACGCATTTCACTGCTACACCGACAATTCCAGTACCCCCTAATTGACTCGATCCCGATCATATCTCGCCCCTGCCCAAGGTTAAGCCTTGGAATTTAAAGCGAGATGCATCGGGACGCCTACGAACTCTTTACGCCCAATAAATCCGGATAACGCTTGCACCCTACGTATTACCGCAACTGCTGGCACGTAGTTAGTGGGTGCTTATTCTCCCCCGCATATGCGGGGACAAAAGGAGTTTACAACCCGAAGGCCGTCATCCTCCACGCGGCGTCGCTGCGTCAGACTTTCGTCCATTGCGCAATATTCCTAGTTGCTGCCGACCGTAGTCGTATGGCCCGTGTCTCAGTGCCATTGTGGCTGACCGACCTCTCAGTCCAGCTACCCGTCATCGCCTTGGTAGGCCTTTACCCCACCAACTAGCTGATAGGACATAGGCTCATCTTTCAGCGGGCAGTTACGCCCTTTCTCCCGCCAAAGGCGGGACTTATGCGGTATTAATTGGCCTTTCGGCCAGCTATTCCCCACTAAAAGGTAGATTCCTATGTATTACTCACCCGTCTGCAACTGGGGGTACCGTATGGCACCCCCCGTTCTACTTGCATGCCTAAAGCACGCCGCCAGCGTTCATCCTGAGCCAGGATCAAACTCTCAAAAAAATTCCTACCACTTTTCAAAAGACAATTACGCATGTCAAAGTGCCCCCGTATTTTACACTTGCCCCAGCAGCTTGTAAAGCACAATTCCCGTAGACACCACCACATTCAAGCTTTTATTCACTCCCCACATGGGAATCTCCACAATCACATCGGCTATATCCAGCACTTCTTGACTCACCCCCTCGGTCTCATGACCGACAACCAAAGCGATACTTCTCCCTCTTAGATTAAGAGGGAGATCAGAGAGGGTGATAGATTTCTCGCTTTGCTCAACAGCAATTATCTTTACTCCTTCATCTCTTAGTCTCTTAATCTCTTCGTCAGCCTTCGGCACATATCTCCAGGGCACCCACTCTTCCGTCCCCACCGCCGCTTTATGAATTCGGGAAGATGGCGGCCTCTCCGTCCCCCCGCACAAAATTATTTCTTTGGCCGCCACCGCGTCTGCCAGTCTAAAAATAGACCCGATGTTATATGTATCCAGCACGTTATCCAGTACTATATATATGGGTTTTCGCTCTATCCTTGCCAATTCCTCATCAGACGGTTTGGCCGCCCGCAGTTGTTTGGCGTTAAGTTTCACCCAGCCACCTCTCCGCGTCAAGAGCCGCTTCGCAGCCATATCCCGCCGCCGTTATCGCCTGCCGGTAGCGATAATCATGCACATCCCCGGCCACAAACACTCCCTCCACATTAGACATCGTCAGATATTTTTGGCTTTGGCGCTTAATATAATCTTTTTCGTCCAAGTCAATTTTCCCCTCAAAAATCTGACTGGCAGGTTTATGCCCAATGGCTATAAACACGCCGTCACAATCCAATACCTCACCTCCGAGGTATCGTACTCCTTTGACTTTATCTTTCCCTATCACCTCAGTTATTTGTGTATTCCACATTATTTTGATTTTAGGATTACTCTTTACCCGTTCCTGCATAACCTGACTGGCTCTAAACTCGCCCCGCCGGTGCACAATAGTCACTTCGCCCGCGAACTTCGTCAACACCAGCGCCTCCTCCATGGCCGCATCCCCTCCTCCCACCACAACCACTCTCTTGCCTTTAAAAAACGGCGCATCACATGGGGCGCAGCTGCTCACTCCCCGCCCGATCAGTTCCTGCTCTCCCGGCACATTCAACCACTGGGCAGCCGCCCCCGTCGCAATTATCATCGCCCTGCTTTTATATGTCCCATTTGTCGTATCTGTCCTATATGGCCTATTGGTGAAATCAACACGAGTAGTATCCTCATCCTTTATCACTACCCCAAACCTCTCCGCCTGTTTGCGCATATTGGTCATCAAATCCGGCCCCTGTATTCCTTCGGCAAACCCCGGGTAGTTCTCCACTCCAGTGGTCAGCATCAGCTGTCCCCCCCATTTTGACCCCGCAATCATTAAAGTTTTCAAGTTCGCCCGGGACGTGTATATCCCCGCAGTCAATCCCGCCGGCCCCGAGCCAATTATTATTACATCATATGTTTCCATAAGTTTCCTACACTTTCTTAAGCAAATCAAGATATCCTTGCTTACCAGCGAATCCAACTTGTCGAGCGAGTTCGACGCCATCTTTAAACAAAATCACTGTGGGAATACTCATCACTCCGAATTTTTGGGCAATTTCCGGTTCCGCATCCACATCCACTTTTCCCACCAGCATTTTTCCGGCATATTCATCAGATAGCTGGTCGATTACCGGCGCTGCCATCTTGCACGGCCCGCACCACTCTGCCCAGAAATCAACCATCACCACCCCGGTTTTAATCTTTTCGTCAAAATCTGCCTTACCTAAATGTGCTGCAGCCATCCTTTCAATACTAACACAATTATTATCCCCACCCCAAACACCGCCATCTGCGCCACCGTCTCTCTTTTCTTTTCTGTATGCCCATGATGTAACTCCGGAATCAAATCAGAACAGGCCAGATAAATAAACATGCCCCCGGAAAAAGACAGCAAGACCGGCAACATTCCCTCAATCCTACCGCCAAAAGAATACATCAAAACCGCTCCCACCAGCGACGCTCCTGCCGACGCCAAATTAACCAGTATCACCTTTTTTCTGGCCCAACCTTTAGAGAGTAGCACCCCAAAATCCGCCATTTCATGCGGGATCTCGTGTGCCGCCACCGCCAAAGCTGTCACGATCCCCGTGGCCGGCGCCACCATGAATGTCCCCGCTATCACTACTCCGTCAATAAAATTGTGCACCGTATCCCCCACGGTAATTAATATCGGTGTCCGTTGGCGTCCCTCATGCTCCTCGTCGTGGTGGTGATACCACAAAAATTTCTCCAACAAAAACAAAAATATTATCCCTGCCAATACCCATCCCCATATTTGTCCTATCTGTCCTAACTGACCTATTTGTCCTATCGCTTCCGGTAATAAATCAAAAAACGCTGTCGACAGCAATACTCCCGCCGCAAATGATATTAAAAGCAGCGACTGCTCGTGGGTAAACGCTTTCTTGCGCAGAGCCAGCAATATTCCCCCACCCAAACTGGCCACACTTCCTACCGTCGTCCAAATTAATATTTGACTTATTTGTCCCATACGTCCTATCTGACCAATCCTATCAAAGAAATCGCCAGTAATATCCCCCAGACCCCCCCGATCACCCCGACTTCCCCGACACTAAATTCCCGGGCAAATACCCAGAACCACTTCTTCTTGTCTCCTGTCAAAAATTCCGTGAACAAGCGCACTCCCAGCCCCACTACCACTCCAGCCGCCAGCATGCTTCCCACACTACTCACTATCCACAACCCTAACACCGTCACTACCAGCCCAGTCAAAATATTATGTACCGGCAGCCTCGTCCTCTCTCCACTCGTCGCCTTTATCAACTCCCACGCTTCTTTCCAACTCCTAATTTCCAACTTCTGCCTTATCCGTTGACACGATAGCTCCTGTGGATTGCACATGGCTACATAAAACAAATGATCCGCCTCCGCCAGCGCGTAGCCTATTACCCATCCCACCATCAACCACACACTACTTAGCCCTTGGCCCCTAGCACCTAGCACTGTGGCCAACACCACTATTTGTCCTATCAGTCCTATCCGGCTCATATGTCCTATTGTACTATTTTAGCTGTTTCAACTTCCACATAAACAAGGCCCCCATATTATCAGCCCTGCTGTCAATCACAAATCTTTTGCATTGTTCCAAAATTGACCTGTCTATAGTTTTAGCCAGCTTTATATATAGTGACTTGTGAGCAAGATCCCCCAGCTCGGCCGCCAGTCTATACCCATAATCCTGCCACTCCCGCGAAACATATTTATTTTTGTCCCCAGCCTTTTTCTCCTCCAAAATCTGTTTTATTGATTTCATATTAGTTCCCCCGCTATCTCACTCAAAACTTTATTTAATATTTCCTTTTCCTTCTCCGTGAATTTTTGCAATACATAAGTTTCACCATCAACCGGCGTTGTGCGATTATCAATGCCAATTCTTATCCTCCAAAAATCTTTAGTCCCCAAGGCCCTCTCCACCGACTCCACTCCATTATGTTCTTTGGGTCCCTTCCCGAATTGAATCTTAAATTCTCCCAGTTTCAAATCCAAATCATCGTGCGCAACATATAAGTTACGTCCCTCTCCTAGTCCTTGCAATAACTTGCCGGATTCATTCATAAAAACATCTTTTGTCTTCACCAACACCAAATCCCCAGTTTTATATATTAACGCATCGTAATGCTTCCTCCACCCATAACTACTTAGCCCCTGGCACTTAGCACTTAGCACTTCGACCAACATCACACCCGCATTATGTCTTGTCCCCGCATACTCTGCCCCCGGATTCCCAAGTCCAATAATCACTTTCATACCCCCATTATACTAGCGGCACAAAAACAAACCTCCCATGCTTCTCAATCTTCAACATCTCCCCCCTAACCGGAATCACCATCCTCCCCCCTTCCGCCAATTGACTAACCAAAGCTGGCGGCACCTCATCTGCATCCGCCGCCACTATTATCCCGTCATATGGGGCATATCTTTTCCACCCTTTCTTCCCATCCCCAACCTTAATCTTCACATTTTTGAGCTTTAACTTCTGGAGTCTAAATTTTGCCTCACGAGCTAATTGAGGAATAATTTCCACAGAATAAACTTTATCAAAAAGGCGGGCCAAAATAGCGGTTTGCCACCCGCTCCCCGTTCCCACTTCCAGCACCCTCCCTCCACTGCCCAACAACTCCAACATCCGGGCTACGGTATAAGGCTGGCTTACTGTTTGTCCATACCCAATCGGCAGCGGCCTATCCTCGCCCGCCGCCCACCTCCACTCCTCCGGCACAAAAGCCGCCCGGTCCACGGCCGCCATGGCCGCTCTCACCCTTTCTTTATTATCTTGTCCGTCCATGCTCCCAGCACCGGAAGCCTGACTGTCTCCCCTTGATAAGACTTAACCGCCAGTACCAAAGAGATCACTAGCGCCGCCACATTCACCAGTGGAACCGCCAGCGCCAAAATCAAAGTCATGGCCAAAGCCGCATCCACTGCCACCACTGTCAAGCCCAGCAGTAACGACTGGACCGCATTCCACCGCACCGTAGAATTTTTCTCTATGATCAGCAGCACCACGGCGGCTACAAATCCCACCACCGGCACATATACTGCGGCCGACGCCATATTTGGAGACAGGTTAATAAAAGTTGTATTTTTAATTGCCATCATCATCACCTTCTCTCTTGCTGTAATTTAACCATTTTTTTTATCTCTGCAACAGTAGTAGAATCTTCCGGCTTTTTCTCCCGGAAAGTTACCAGTCTGGGAAACCTCAAAGCATATCCCGATGAGTGCATCGGCGAGCGGGTTATCTCATCTGCCAGTATCTCCACCACTATTTTAGGGCTCACCCAGTGGTCGCACTCCATTTGTTTGCCCACTTTATAATTTTCCGGCTTATTTTGAGTTTTTGCACTTTGCAATTTGAGTTTTAATTCCCGCCACTCCGTGTCTGTTAGACCGGTACCAATCTTGGCCACTGTCACAAACCCATCTAAATCAGGTTGATACACCCCGATCAAAAAGTCCCCTATTCCAAACCCGGCCCGCTTGCCCTGCCCCGCGTCATACCCCATGACTACCGCGTCAATCGTGTCCGCCAGAGCCGACTGGGTATAGCTTTTTTTGTACTTTATCCAATTAAAGTCCCGCGCCCCCGCCTGATACGGCCCGTCCAGTTTTTTGGCAATAATCCCCTCCGTCCCCGCCGCCAGTGCCTGCTTAAAATATTTCTCTATCTCTATCTCCGTCTCTATCTGGATCCTGGGCATCAGTTTTACCACCCTTCCCGGCCCCACCAGTTTCTCCAGCTCCTCCCATCTCTCCATATTTGTCCTATGTGTCATATCCGTCTTATTGAGAAGCAGCACGTCAAACAGGTAAATTTTCAGCGGCACTTTTTTGGCCATGGCGGCAATATCATATTTTCTTTTGCGTTGCACCGTTTCCTGAAACGCCAGAAACCTCCCATTCTCCCCCACCGCAATCATTTCTCCCTCTACAATACAATTGTGTTTTATTTGTTTTTGTAATCCTTCACAAATATCGGGGTACATGTGAGTCACGTCCTCTAATCCCCTTGAAAAAAGTTTGATATTTGAATTTTTTAATTTAGAATTTATTTGAGATCTGAGATTTGAGATTTGAGATTTCATAATGTGCGCCTGAATTCTTAATCCGTCCAGTTTATATTCCACCGCACACCTGCCGTTCCTAGCCCAAATTTCCCCCGGATTTTTCGCTCTTTCCGCCCGGGCCATCAGCACCGGCGTCCCAATCTCCGGTTCCATCTTAATCTGCTTAATATTCTTAGTCTGCTTAATCTGCTTGGCAACTTCCCCCAGATCTGCTCTGACATTATATATTTTCTCTATCTCCCCTCTCTGGCTTTTATCTCCCGCCAGCATCCACGACAAACTATCTAACACCGTCATGTCCGAAAATCCCGTCCGCAATTTTCCCAAAATTATTTTCACCGCGTATTTCGCGCTCACCGCGTCTAATTCGTCCAATAATTTTCTGATAAGTTCTTGTTTTCTCTCCTGGCTCCCCTGTCCCCCTGTCCCCGCAATCTCCAATAATTTTTGATGCACTTCTTTTATATCTAAATTTGTTTTGAGTTTTTGAAGTTTGGAGTTTTTGAGTTTTTCTACCACGAGCCCCAGATCACCTCTTTTTTTAAATAATTTTTCGGCCTCCGGTCCCAAAGCTTTTACCATCATCTTGTCTGCGACTCCCGTATCCGGCGAAGCGTACGCCGGCCCCAACCGACCCTGCGACAAATACGCGATTAACCTGGCATCCTCCGGATTGGCCTGGCCAAAAAGCTGCGCCAAAATCACCGTCATCTCATTCCTGCTCCTCGTCCCCTCCAGTTTCTGCAAATACCTGGCCAGCTCCGCAAACTTCATGTTAGCTAATATACCCTCTTAGCAAGAAATATCCAAATGCCACCACTGCTAGAAAAAGAATTCCCAGAATAATGCTCACCCATCCCGGCTCATAATGGGACATCTTATATACTCCTTCCCCCACCAGCGTCAGCCCAAACAAGGTGGGCAAAGCCAGCATCACATAAAACATTTGCGCGTCGGCGGCCATTATTTTTTCAGCACGTACCTGGCGGATTTCGTGCTGCCTCTCTTTATAATAACCTCCTTGTCCATCAAATCTTTCAAGTCGCGGAGAATCGTATCTTCCGAAACCATCGCCAGTACCCCCTTAGCCTCGCGCATGCTCATTTCCCCGTTGCTGTGCAGATACTCCATCAGTTTTATCTGCCGCTCGCTCAAACTTACCTGCTCACCCCGCCTTTCTTTTATTTTAATATCCACCGACAGTTCCCGCACCTGTTCTTTAATTCTGGTCAGTTCCATGGCCAAAGCCTGGGTAAATACTTCCAGCCACGGCGTCAGATTCCGATCTTCTAACGTGGGTGATTGGTTAGATACTTGCATCAGACTGCCGAAATATTCCTCCGCGTGTTTATCAAAATATTCCTCCAGGGCGAAAAATCGCTTAATGTCATATCCTTCATTAAACAGCACCAGGGTAGCCATCGCCCGGGCCGTCCGTCCGTTTCCTTCGATAAATGGGTGCACCGCCGCCAGCACATAGTGCGTCACCCCGGCCCGCAGCACCGGGTGTTCCTTGCGCCCGAATTCTCCATTCAACCAGCGCAGCAGCTCATCTACCAGAAAGGGCACGTCTACAGCCTGCGGCGGCCTAAACCCAATCTCCCCCGTCACCGAATTCTTTAGAACCACCTGGCTGGTCCGGTATTGCCCTGTCTGTTCTTTAGACACGATTTTCTCCACCACCAAGCCGTGCAGTTGCAGCAGCAAATCCTTGGTGTAATTAAACCCTGACTCCCCCGACTTCCCCGATAGGCCCTCTATAAAATCCAGCACATTCCGGTAGTTAATTACCTCCTGCACGTCCCGCTCCCTGGCCACCACCTCGCTCTCCCGCCCTTCCATGACTGCCCGAGCTTCGTTAAACGTCAGGTCGTTGCCTTCCAGGGCCGTCCCGTAATGGGCCGCTTTCAGTCTGGCCTCTCCCCTAAATTTAGCCTCCCAGGCCGGTACCAGCGGCGCATTCATAATCACTTCCCGGGCGGCCTCCACCAAGCCAACATTCTGCAAAACCGAGGTGCTTATGGTGTATTTAGGAATATACATATCCACTGCGGATATTTTACGGAAAATATGCGGGAATCGCAAGTCGTTATTACCACCTGCCCGGTGTAACCCTCTACTAACTTCATCACTTCTTCCCGATGCTGATGATCCAGCTCCGAAAATATGTCATCGAGTAAAAGCACGGGGCTTCCTCCCAAGTAACTTATTTCTTTGCGCTTTAATCCCAATACCGCCATTCTTTGTTCACCCCTACTTCCATACTTCGATACATCTCTTGGAACTTCGGATTTAGAATTTAGAATTTGGACGACAAAGTCGTCCCGGTGCGGCCCGACCAGTGTCGCCGCCGCCGCCACTTCCTCAATTTCATACTGTTTTAATCTGGCCTCGCTAATTACGCTTTTGTCATACTCTGCCAAATCTGTTAAGTATTCTGCCCGTTTAAGAGTAATATACTCCCCGTTTTTTATGAGCAGCCTGTCCCAAAAAAACAGTTGGCTTCTTTCTGCCAATCCTTCCCTAATCATGTCCAGCAGTTTATTTCTCTGCCGCAGGCCTTTCTCATAACTAATCAGGCAGCGCCGGTACTCCCGGTCCATTTGCGAAATCACAAAATCCAGATATCTTCTCCTCCCGCTAGGACTCCCCGTTACCAATTCCATATCCTGCGGCGAGAAACACACCGCCGGCATTCTCCCTACAAAATCCACCATTCTCCTGGCCACGCCGTTTACCAAAAATCTCTTTCTGCCTTCAGTCATCGTTATTTCTATTTGTCCTATTTGTCCTATTTGACTTATTTGTCCTATTATCTGGAAAAAGTTCTCTCCATGCTTTACCATCTCCTCCTCGCGGTCCGCTCTAAAGCTCTTTCCGACAGCCAGCATATATATGGCTTCCATTAAGTTGCTCTTCCCGCTCCCATTCTCCCCCACAATTACGGTTTTCTCCCCCAACTCAAACGTTCTCTTTTCATAACTTCTGAAATTCTGCAAACTTATTTTCGTCAGCTGCATAGCAGTATAATACCAGAGCCATGCGCATCTTGTTTGTCACCGCCACCTACGCTCCCTCTATTAATGGTGTGGCTTATCAGGTGCAAATCTTAAAAAGGGCCATTGAGAAACTGGGCCACCCAGTTATGGTGCTGGCTCCGTCGTTTCCGGGATACCTGGACGCCGAAAAGTCGGTCGTCCGCTATCTGTCCTTTCCCAACCCGTTCGCCAAATCTCACCCCATTGGCATCCCCTTACTCAACCAAAAAACTGTAGCCAAGTTCTCCCCCCAAATCGTTCACACTCACCACCCGTTAATTGTGGGCAAGTTGGCCACGTTATTGGCGGCAAAATACCACGCTCCTCTTTTCTTCACCGCCCACACCAATTATCAGCAGTACTTGTATCATTATTTTCCCTACGGCTTAGAGTACACTTCAAAAATCTTGTCTACTGACATCAAGACACTGGTTCAAAAATGTCACACCATTATTTGCCCATCTCCCGAAACCCAAAAGAGATTTATCAAACTCGGCCTCCAAAACACTCAAGTCATCCCCAATTGCATTGAAGATGGAATATTTACTCCTGTTTCCCAAAAGAAAACGTCTTACCCCACCCTAGTATTTACCGGCCGGATTGAAAAAGAAAAAAACCCTTTAATGCTGATTAAAATCAGCCGCCACTTAAAAACACTTATCCACAACTTCAGGTTGTATATCGCCGGAACAGGAAATATGCTCCAACAAGTTTCATCGTTAATTAATAAATACCATTTGCAGGAAAACATTTTGGTTCTCGGCGACACCCCCAGACTTCTTCTTCCCCGCCTGTACCAAGACGCCAATTTATTTATCACCGCATCTACGTCAGAAGTCATGCCCCTGTCTGTTATCGAGGCCCTTAGCTGCGGGTTACCCGTGGTGGCCTTAAAAAATGCCAATCTCGAGTCCCTGGTCACCCACGACAGAAATGGCCTGATCCTGCCCGCCTCTCCCAAAATTATTGCCACCCAAATATGGAACCTCTTACAAAACCCCCAAAAACTCTCAACCATGTCCAAAAACGCGGCCGCCGACTCAAAAAGATTCGTCGTCACCAAAGTCGCCGCCCAACTGATTTCCCTCTATTCATCCGCCATTTAACGTTTCTGACACTTAGGGCAATAATAAGTTCCCCGGCCCCCTAAAACAAATTTCTTAATTACACTTTTACACCTTTTACACTTTTCCCCCTCCCGGTCATATACCCGGAAATGGTCCTGATAATGTCCCCCTAATCCATGCAGGTTCACATATTTAGCATCCGCCGCCGTGGCCCCGCCGTACTTTATTCCTTCCCTGAGCACCCTGACCACCCCGGCGTACAAATCGTGGTATTGCTTGGCCGTTAAAGTATTGGCTGGCCGCCGCGGATTAATCTTCGCCTCCCACAGCGCATCATTGGCATAAATATTCCCCACCCCGGAAATAATTTCCTGATCCATGATGGCAATCTTGATAGGTTTTTTAAGTCCCTTAAGTAACTTAAGAAACTTAGGGGTGTTTAAACTAAAAGGCTCCGGCCCCAGCTTGTCTACAAACTTAGGATTCAGCATTACCCAGCCAAACATCCTCTGATCATTGAAATACAATGTTCCACCTGAGAGGTGGAACATTGCTCTAGTGTGTTTACTGGGCATCTTGTTCACAAAATCCTCTGTCGGATGCCCACCCACAACCCTAGCACTTAGCACTTGGCCCTTAGCACTTGGCACATAAACAAGCTGTCCTGTCATTTTGAAGTGAAAGCCTAAATTCAATCCCGGCCCAAAATTAATCAGCAATACTTTACCTTTCCTCTCAATACTCACCACTTTTTTCCCGACTATTTTACTCAAATCTCCATGCACAGTTTTCAAATTTCGAATTTCAAATTTCAAATTCGTCTGCCCCACCAGCACTTTCTCCAGTTGCAGTCTCACTGTTTCTATTTCAGGTAGTTCCGGCATAGCCTAGTTTTTTTTGGAAAAACAGCTTAAACAACCGGTGCGCCATCAAAGTCCCGGTTTGGTAATCCCCCATGCCTTTCATCAAATGTGACCTGATCGGCTTAAACAAATTTAAGTTTATCCAACTCCAGTCGGTATGGGCAGTAATCACCCACTCCTTTTTGTCGACACTTAAAAAAAGCCTCAAATGTAATCTTTTCCTTCTAATCCCCATCACCGCAACCAGATCCGCATGGTGTCTGTTTCCCACCACAATCCTAACATTAAATCCCATTTCGGCCAGCATCTTCTTTATTCGGGCCTTATCCAGTCCCTCTCCCCGCAAAACCAAAACTTTGTTTATCGGTTCCTTGCCTGACAATTCGTGTCTGCTTAATTTTCCATGAGACAAAAATTCGTTAACATTGGCAGTTGTTATCTTAATTGTTGAGACGTCCGGAAACCGCATTAGTCAATTCTATCATTTGTCTTTTGAAATTTTCCTTGGAAAACTTCCGCGCATGTCTTTTCAAATTTCTAATTTCTAATTTCAAATTTTCAAACCTCTTTATTGCCTCTCCCAACCCCTCCACGGAATAATCATCGAATAACACGCCAGTTTTGCTGTCAACCACAGATTCCCTGTACCCTCCTCCGTTAAAGGCAATCACCGGCGTGCCGCACATTTGCGCCTCCACCGGTGTCATCCCAAAATCTTCATCTTTGGCCAATGCCAAAAATCCTTTGGCCCCTGTCATCAATCTTGCCTTTTCCTCTTCATTCACTCTCCCCAAGAAATTGAAAATTGGAAATTTATTGTATCCCGCAAACTCACCCGCTATCTTTAATTTAAATCCATATTTTTTCGCCGCCTCCACCGCCATTTCAATCCCCTTTCCTCCTACCAACCTACTCACTATTAAATAGTAGCCCATATCACCCCCCTTCCCCCCTCTTAATTTAAGAGGGGGGACCGAGGAGGGTGATATAACCTCAACTGGCGGATACACCACCACACTTTTCCTCCTATAAAATTTCTCGATTCTCTCCGCCACATTTTTAGAATTTGCCGCAAAAATATCCACTTTCTGCGCTTGCCTAAAGTCATACATCCGCAAGAAATGCCCCACTACAGCCGCGTATACCCGCACCGGCCAATATTTTTGCAAATTTACCGACGTGGGATACCCATATAGCCAGCGCGGGGGGGTGTGGCAATAACAAATCTCTGCCACGTTAAATTTCTTACCCAAACCTTTAGTGATGTACCAGCTGGCCGAAGTAATAATCAGGTCAAAACCAGAAAAGTCAAAACTTCCCCAAATCCAAGGAATTAAAAACCGCAGTGGACTATATAATTTATTATAAAAGGGCAAACTCTGAAACCACGACGTGATAATTTTTTTACCCGCAAACGCTTTCACTGTCGTCGATCCCGGCACCGCAAAGGCGGTATAAATCGGTGCTTCCGGCCACATTTCCGCCAGGGCTTCCAGCACCCTCTCCGCCCCTCCATACTCATTCAAATAATCGTGGACGAGAGCTATTTTCATCCTGCTGACCTCCCATTCTCTTAACTAAACTTTTATATCCTAATTCTTGCAAAACTTCAGTTATTTTTTGTGGGCTGGGCGTTGAGCATTGAGCACTATTGTAAGTCACTGGAGCGTCAATTCTAATTGTTGCCAGTCTTTTTGATAATTCTCCCCCTTCATACCCGTCAACAAGTTTCCTTATAGTTCCCTCTCCTAGATTAGGAGAGGGTAAGGGTGAGGTACTTATAAATCTATATATTTTTTCAAAACTTCCAAACTCTTCAATTAATTGAACCGCAGTTTTCGGACCAATGCCAACAACCCCCGGATAATTGTCGCTACTGTCTCCTACCAAAGCTTTGTAATCAACAATCTGATTCGGGCGCACCCCCATCCTCTCCATCACTTTTTCCTCATCCACAATTATCGTGTCACTTAGTCCTTTAACCGGCATATATAACCTTATTTTCTTATCTACCAACTGCATCAAATCCCTATCTCCAGTAATTACAATTATTTCGAGTTTTTGAGTTTTTGAGTTTTTGAGTTTTTGGCATATCGTCCCAATCAGATCGTCAGCCTCGAACCCCGAAAGTTGAAAAACAGGAACTCCCATTTTTTCCAAAACTATTTTTAATTTGTTAACTTGTCCCCAAATATCTTCACTTACTTGTCTCTCTTTTTCCCTATTTGTCTGATACCCCACGTACATGGTGTGTCTAAAGGTAGGATCCGGATGGTCAAACACCACTGCCAGATGCGTCGGTTTCAACTCCTCAACGGCCTTGAGCATCATACTTAAAAACCCATACACCCCCGCCGTCGCCTCCCCGCTCCTATTCCTCCAATCCGGCAGGGCATAATAGGCTCGATGCAGCACACTATTCCCGTCGAGTATCAAAAGCTTCATGCCATCATTTTAGCGAATTCGTCCCCATCCATAGTCTCTATCTCCATTAATTTATTCACCACCTTATCCATTTTCTTGCGGTATTTTCTAATAATCGCCAGGGCTTTTTTGTAGGCTTCATCAATTATTTTTCTCACTTCGCTATCAATCTTATTCTGCATTTCCGGAGAAATTTGAGTTTGTTCCATATAGGCCCTCCCCCAATCGATCACGTCCTGAGCCGGCCCGTAATTAATCGGCCCCAGATCACTCATCCCATATTCCATCACCATATCCCGGGCTACGCTGGACGCCTTATCAATATCGTTGCTGGCCCCGGTTGTAAATTCATGGAAAACCAGCTCTTCCGCCGCCCGCCCCCCCAGCATCATGGCAATTTGGGCCAGCAGCCGGGACTGGGTTTCATACACCCGGTCTGCCGCCGGCGGCACCAAAGTATGCCCCAGGCTCATGCCCCGGGAAACTATAGAAATCCGGTGCACCGGATCCAATCCTGATTGGGCCCAGTTCACCACCGCGTGCCCCGTTTCATGATAGGCCGTCATTTTCCGGTCGTCTTCGGTCTGCAATCTTTTTTTCTGCGGCCCCAGCTTGACTTTAGTCGCCGCCTCTTCAATATTTTCCGTGGTTATTTCTTTTTTAGCTTCTCTGGCCGCCCCGATGGCCGCTTCGTTAAGCATATTCTCCAAATCCGCCCCGGAGAAACCCACCGTCCGCTTAGCTACCGCTTCCCAATTTACCGACTCTACAAATGGTTTGTTTCTGGCATAAATCGCCAAAATAGCTTTCCGCCCTTCTATATCCGGCATATCCACCATCACCCGCCGGTCAAACCTCCCCGGCCGCACCAGCGCCGGATCCAAAAGTTCCGGGCGGTTGGTGGCTGCCAGCACTACCACGTTCTCATTCGCCGCAAATCCGTCCATTTCTACTAAAATCTGATTCAGGGTTTGTTCCCTCTCGTCGTGCCCCCCCATCAGCCCATGTCCTCTCTGCCGGCCAATGGCGTCAATTTCGTCGATAAAAATAATCGCCGGCGCGTTCTTTTTAGCCGTAGCAAACAGGTCCCGCACCCGGGCCGATCCCACCCCCACCAGCATTTCCATAAACTCACTTCCTGCCATTGAATAAAAGGGCACGCCGGCTTCTCCGGCTATCGCCCGCGCCAAGAGCGTCTTACCAACTCCGCTTGGGCCAATTAGCAGCGCCCCTTTGGGAGTTCTGGCTCCCAGGGCTTTATACTTGCCCGGATTTTTCAAAAAGTCCACTACCTCTTCCACTTCTTTTTTGGCTTCATCCACCCCGGCCACGTCCGCAAATTTCACCGACTGCTTGCCTTTATCAAACAGTCTGGCCCGGCTCTGTCCAAAGGAAAAAATACTGTCCTGCTGCCCCCTGGCCTGGCGCATCATGTACAACAGCACCAACAGCACCAGCCCCGTCCCCACCACACTTGGCAGCACTGCCGCCATCACCTGCCCAAAAGTCTGATCTTTAATCTCGTATTTCACCGCGTCCGGTTTAATTTGCGCCCGGTCCAAAATTTCCGTAAAGCTGACATTCCCTTCTTTGCGGGAAAACATTACCTCATCTTTTTTATCTTTATAAGTCAGGGCCAGCCGGTCAGCAAACACTTCCACTTTCTCCATCTTTCCCGTCCGGATATCCTCCAGCGCCTGGGATAGCTGCACTTCTTTTTGCACTTTGGATCCGGACGTCCACAATCCCGCCAGGGACGCAACCATCAACCCCACCACCGCCCACCAAGCCAGCCGCTGTAAATTAAACTGCATCTGAATCATCACTCCCCGCGCCGGTTTACCCCGAGCGGAGTCGAGGGGTTTTTTTCCATTCGTCCTATTTGTCCCATTGGCCTTAGTTGTCTTATCGGACTCCTTCTTCATAGCGCCCTATTTTACCTTACTCGGGCTCCCACTTCCACCTATGGTTTTACAAATCCCACCCTATCGTACACTTCCAGAAGTTTTTTGTGGGACATTTCATAGGATCTTTCCGCTCCGTTTCTCAAGATCTCATCCAACTTCTCAGAGTCCGCAATTTCATAATATTTCTTTTGAAAGTTCGTTAAAAACCTCTCTACTTCGTCAGCGACTGCAGTTTTAAACTGGCCATAGTTTAGACCAGCAAACCTTGTCTCCGATTCAGAGACAGAAACACCAGCCAACTGGCTATAAATTTCCAGCAAATTAGAAATTCCCGGTTTCTTATCCCAGTCATACTTAACTTCTGATCCACTGTCAGTAACAGCTGCCATTATTTTCTTGCGGACCGAGCCCGGATCTTCCAGCAGACCCACCACCCCGTTAGAATTTGAGTCGCTTTTACTCATTTTTTTGCTGGGATCCGTCAAGCCCATCACCCGCCCCCCTACCTTGGGAATCTTCAGCTCCGGCAGGACAAACGTTTCCCCGTATTTGGCATTAAATCTTTCGGCCACGTCCCGCGTCAACTCCACATGCTGCTTCTGATCCTCCCCCACCGGCACCTCTGTCGTGTCATAGAGCAAAATGTCCGCCGCCATCAAGGCCGGATAGTCAAACAGTCCCACACTTACAAATCCTTTCCCTTCGGACTTTTCCTTGTACTGGATCATCCGGCCCATCTGGCCCATGGATAAATAGCAATTCAAGACCCAGCCCAAGTTTGCATGATCCGGGTTGTGCGACTGCACAAACAACAAAGATTTTTCGGGATCAACTCCGGCGGCCAAAATAATGGCGGAGATTTCTTTGGTTTTTTGGGCTAGGGTTTTAGGGTCTTGCGGAATAGTAATTGCGTGCATATCCACCACGCAGAAAATATTTAATCCGGCATCCTGGCCTTTCGCCCACTGCCTTACCGCCCCGATATAATTCCCAATATGCAAATCCCCCGATGGCTGGATTCCCGAAAACACAACTCTTTTATCCATACCCCATTCTACCTCAATCTCCCCTCATATTTCAGCTCACCCCTAACTTTATATGTCTCCAGTTTCGCCAAGCCAGCCTTCATCATCTCTTCCTGCACCAGCTTGCCTTTTTTACACCCTTCGGGATTTTCTGTCAGCCCCGGCCGGGAGCGGTTAAAAGACAGCCGCATGTAATCGCTTGGCAAAAATTTCGGCGTAAATTCACAATTTATCCACACCCAAGCCAGGACCCGGCCGTATTTATCATCTTGGTACCGATCGTACTCCAACCACACTTTCTTATCTTTCACCAAATCACTTAATCTCTTAACCGCTTCGCCTGCTTTTTCCTCTCCCCGCCCGGGAGCGTTTACGCCAACCGTCCTCACCCTCACTCCGTTTTGCAATTCAAAGGTATCCCCATCTGTGATTACTCTCACTATCCCGCTATCCGGAAACGCCTGTTTATTCCTATAAATATCCGGCCCCAATTTCTGCCACCCCGTCCACCCCAAAACTCCCGCCAAAAGCAGTCCCGGTATCAACACCTCCTTCACCCCGATTTTCCTTAGCCACTTGGCAGTGAGGCGACTTTGTTTCTTAACCACATCTCAAGTATCGCATATTTCCCTCTCCTGAAATAAGGAGAGGGACCAAGGGTGAGGTTTTGAAAGGCGTGGCCTTTTTGACCCAGTTTGATATATACATGGCCACCTGGCAAGAGATGGTATAATATATCTGCCCTTTAAAAAGACATGCGGGGTAGTGTAAAGCCGCACGGAAGGCTAGTAGTATGGGCCCTTCCTGTAGTAATGCAGGACAGCAAATTTGGCTATATCGGTGGACACCCAGCACCAGTTGGTGCTGGACTATACCGAGGCAACCCTTCGACTTCGCTCATGGCAAGTCCCAGGAGAGTCCGTAGAGACTACACGCCAAATACCCTTCGGGGTAATGATATAGTCCGACACTCAAAGTAATTTGAGATTACAGATCAAGCATAATCTTCCAGACCGGGTGCGATTCCCGGCCCCGCAACAAACAAAAATCTAAAAGCTCCTTTGGTATGAGCTTTCTTTTTCTTATTGAAATTTAGAAACTTTTAGAGTAGTGTGTAATTAAAATATGCGAGATATTGAACAATTAATACATGATTGGGAGGTAGCGGCGGAAAGTGATGGAGCTCCGCCAGAAATAAGTGATGAGGAGAGACAAGCCTTGGCCGTAGCCTTTTTGAAAGCACAAACTGAACGAGGAAAAATTCATGGCTGGCCGATTTTGGGAATGTCATTCGAACAAGCACGGCGGGTCGATCAACTCGGTGAGAAGATGAGGTCGATCCATGGTTTTGTCAGAGAGTCGTTACCAGTTATCTCGCCACGCATGATAGCGACCGACGAAGAGGCCCAAGCCTATATTAGGACAGTTGGAACACAGAGGTGGGGAGTAAATTTAAGAGGTGTGTTAGGTAAACTCACGGAGCGTTCATAAAACCAGGTTCTGATTTCATGGAGTCCCCGCAACAAGAAGCGCAGCTAAATCCCACCTTCCGGGTGGGATTTTTGGTTAAAGTAGGGTGAGTTATGGGGTGATACATGGTAAAATTAAGGCTAAATCTGGCTGCGTAGCTCAGCGGTAGAGCGGAGTCTTCATAAGGCTATGGTCACAGGTTCGAATCCTGTCGCAGCCACCCTAGTCGGCAATATACACCTTCCACCACCTCCGCCAATTAGGCTGGCGCCCTTCCGAAGCTTTGGCGAAGGAGGGTTCCGATTCGATTTTAGGCAAAACAACGATCGTTTCCCCTTCTTTTCCTAGTCCCAATTTCTCCCTGGCTTCTTTTTCTATAAACTCCGGGCTTTGCACCTCCGCCAGTCTTTTCTTTAGCTCCTGATTTTCTAACTCCTGACTCCTGACTCCTGACTCCGCGTCCTTAATCCTATCCCCCGCTTTCCACAGTCTCCACACATTCGCAGACAATCTGACTGTAAACACTCCCATCACCAAAACCAGACCCCAATACAAAACTCTATTCTTTGTCTTCATATTGCCAATTATCATTATATCCTGTAGAATCCCTTTGATTTAATTAACCTGTAGTATGAATAATTTACCCACACCTATTAGCTTCGATATAGCCCTGGAGAAGTTTATCGCTCACCTGAAAAGTCAAAAGCGCTCCTCCGCCACTATCACCGCCTACGGCGGCGATTTAACCCAGCTCAAAAATCATTTTGTTGGCAAACGCATCACCCAAGTCACTACCCTTACTCCCCAGCACCTGGCCGATTATCTGGCTTTCCTTTCCGCCAACAATTACACCGCCAAGTCCGTCAGCCGCAAGATCAACTCTCTCAAAACTTTCTTCAAATTTTTAAACCAAGGCCGTCTCACCCCCACCAACCCAGCCGAAGCCTTAGCCCACCCTAAATACACATCCTCTGCCCCCCGCATTCTTACCCCGGCCGAATACGCATCTCTGCGTGACGCGGTCCGCCTGGATATCAGAATGTCCGCCATTATCGAGCTGCTTCTGCAGACCGGGATGCGCATTTCCGAGCTGGCCAATCTGCACGTAGAAGACGTCCGGAAAAACGAAGTTTACATCCGTCCTTTGGAAAATAATGGCCCGCGTACAGTTCCCATTAACCGCTCCGTCTCCACCGCCGTCCAAAATTATCTCAACATCCGCTCCAGAGTTGCTGACCCCCACCTTTTTATCACCAAAACCGGCCATCCCCTTTTAATCCGTAATATTCGCACCGCCATTGACAGATTTTTCAGAACCGCCGGAGTTAAAGGCGTCAAAGTCAATGATCTGCGCCACACTTTCATGGCCCACCAACTCTCCGCCGGCTGCGACCCCCAATACCTGTCCCAAATCGCCGGCCACAAACGCCTGGCCTCTACCACCAAATATCTCGACTACCTGCCTGCCGCCCGCCTGCCGGCAGGGCAGGGCAGGCAGGTGTCAAACCCCACCCCCCGCCTCACCGAACTTTAATAAATATGGAATACGATGGAATTTACAAAATATTAGACCCCGAATGGAAACGCAAAACCTTCCAGTGGAATCTGGGCTTACTCGCCCTGGGGACTATTGCAGATATAGCTACAACCGTAGCATTTTTGTCCATAGGACTAAAAGAAGCGAATCCTCTTAGTGTCTGGCTATTAAACAACTTCGGAATTCCCGGATTCGTGGTGGCAAAAATCGGCCTTACCACATACGGCATCAACGGACTCAGAAATCTATATAACAACATTAGACCTGATGAAAATAGAGGGTTAAAAGAATACGCCTACATCCTTACAGCCAGAACCGTCAACGTAGGGCTTGCTGCCGTAGCTGTGGGAAACCTACTTGGTTATTTTGGTGTAATAAAATAGTGGACTCTTTACGAAAAAATACGGACTGAGTTTCAAAGGTAGCCCGCCAAAGGCGGGCAGGCGCGCGAGTGCCCCCACCCCGCCTGCAAACGCTTTGCGTAGCATTGCGGGCAGGCCACTCGCAGCGCCATCTTCACGCTCGCCTGCCCGCCTCTGGAGGGGCCTTCGGCCTCGCTTATGTTTCGCACGCGCGATTTTTGCTCGCTTCGCGAGCAATTACCTTTTAACTTGAGTCATCGCCTTTCTATATGCTTCAACATTTTCTGTTATTAGTTTTTGTCTTTCTCTTTCGGGTAGTCTTGAAGACCACTTCTCAATGTATTCTAAATATCTATCTGCTTTCCCAATTTCAAAAGCATATCTATATTCTTCACAAGTAGCTAAGCCGTGTGCAACAGCAACGCGGTTTTTTGTACCAATACGCTCTGGGGGGGGTGAAAGTGACCAACCGTTTTTCGCGTAAGTCCACATTTCAAAAATTTCATGCCTGACTGTAACTGGAATAACATCTGTAAAATCTTCTCCGTTTACACGAAAGTCGTCTTCATTGACATAAATAGTGGCATCTTCAATAGCTTTTCCTTCGGGAACTTGGAAAACTACTCCCATAAAACGTCCCATTGCTGCCCCAGCACCTGCTAACCGAGCATACGAATTACTATCCAATCTTTGGACTCTTTGTTCCATTATTCCAAAAAAGGCATCTTTAGATTCTGCCGGCTGACCCCTGTTGATCAAGAGCTTATTGCCTTCTATTTTTACTGGTTCTGAAGCTGATACTTCTGACATATTTTTATTGATTGCTACCGGCCGTTAACTTGCCTAAGTATACCAAAATTTTCGGAAATCTGGTATATTGATTGTGGAACCAACTTTTAGGGAATCGCTTTTTTGATGGCGCAATCGGACAACTAGAAGCGATTCTTAGTTGGTTCCACCGGTTGCGCCATTTAAGTTTTAGTTCTTTAAAATTTTTGCGTTTTTCTTTTCCTCTTTTATGTGCGGCGGCTTTTTTGCGTATATAAACAGGGCTTTGCAGCGCTCGCCGCGGGGGCGGGCGCGGCGAGCGCCATTCTCGACTCGCCGAACTCTCCATTTCTGTGGGCCCGGGAGGAGTCGGACCTCCGCTCTTACTTTATAAGAGTAATGTCCTACCGTTAAACGACGGGCCCATGGCCGTAATTTTACCACCAAAGTTTAATAACAGGGGTGAGTTATAGTCTGGCTCTCTCGTTAATCTCCGCTTCCACCAGCCGCACGTCCCGCCCGTACTTCAGCCGCGACAATTGCTTAATCGCCTCCGCCAATTTCGGGTTAGCTATCGCCCGTTCGGCCACAATATCTTTGGTCACATCCATGCTAAACGACGGCACCGGTTCATTGTTCACAATTGTCTTGATATACACATTATATTTCTCCACATTCAGAATATCCGCCTCCGTAAACGTCGGTGCATACTCGTGCTGCAAATATCCCGCGTCAGACACGCCCGTGCGGAAAGCCATTAATGTCCCCACGTTGCCAAAAATGGCGTTCTTCACTTCCTCTTCCATCTGCCCGATAAACTGGTTGGCCACCACCAGATTCAGCTTATATTTCCGGGCTTCAGATAAAATGGTGGCGAAATCCGGCGTGGCGAAATTTTGAAACTCGTCTACATATAGATAAAACGGCCGGCGTTGAGCTTCCGGCACGTCAAATCTAGACATGGCCGCCATCAGTATCCGCGGCACCAATATCAGGCCCAAAAAGTTAGAATTTTCCTCCCCCATCTTGCCCTTAGACAAGTTCACAATCAGAATTTTGCCCTCGTCCATCACTTTTCGGAAATCAAACGCGCTCTGCGACTGGCCGATAATATTTCTGATCATCTTGTTAGTCACAAACCGCCCGAATTTGGACACGATGTAATCTAAGACCTCCGATTTATGAAAGTCGCTGGTTTGGGCAATTTGATCCGTCCAATACCGCCGCACAATCGGATCCGTCACTTTGGGCAGCATCTCCTGCACAAATTCCGCCCGCTGCAGCGCCTGCACCACCTCTACAAACGTTCCTCCGGGAATAGCGTCCAACACCGTCAGCATGGCATTTCTGATAGCGTGTTCAAACCGGGGTCCGATAATTCCCGTTTTGTGCGGATCATACAATTTGTACATCAGGCCGATGATGGAACTGGCCACCAGATGCCGCTCCTGTTCCGTCCGGGCGTCAATCATATTCAGCCCCATCGGCCGCTCCGGGTCAGACGGGTCAAAGAAAATTACGTCCTCCGCCCGTTCCGGCGGGATGTACGCTAAGATATCTGTCGCCAAATCATGCGGATCTATCAGAGCCACCCCTCTGCCCGCCCGGATATCCTGCAAGATCATGGTCTTCAGTAATTCCGTCTTCCCCGTTCCCGTCCGCCCGATGATATACATGTGCCGCTCCCGGTCCGCGTCAGAAATGAATACCGGCCGGGTTACTCCTCTATAAACGCTTTTGCCCAAATACAACCCGTGGTCCGGTATGCCCGCCGGAGCGGGCGCCCGTTTGGCATTCAGCCAAAAGATGTGCGGCGTCTCAATAGTTTTATTGGGAAAATGGTAAATGCCGGCCAGCTCCTCGGTATTCAATATCGTCTGCCCTCCCCAGACCACCATCGGCTGGTACCGGTAAATAAAATCCGTCATGAAAGCCCCTTTTAGTCTTACTTTCTTACTTTTAAAGCCGTTTAAATCTCCGTTGAATTGTTCGAAAGCCGCCCGGATATTGGCCAAATGCGCCTTAGCCGAAGTTTTGTCGTTGGAGCACACCACAATTCTCACCGTCGTTTCAAATCCGCTTTTGCTCACCTTGTTGTCTACCGCCTCCATGACTTTAGGATCGACCTTATAGCTGGCTTTTTCCGGGTCACTTTCGGTTTTCTTAGTCTTGCCTATCCAGGCCCGCCCCTTGCCCTTCCACTTATTATCCGCCGGGGCAATCAGCACTTGGATATGGGCCCCCTCCCCCTCCCCCATCTTAGCCAGAGCCGACGACAGTCCCGCCAGCGGATCTACCGTCAAGTTTTTATATACCTGGATTGGATTGTACGCGGAGTTGCGCATTACCAGCCAGCTAAATTCCACATTCCCGGTTTCGGTAAATATGTTCGGCTCCTCCACCACCTGGATATCCGCCCCCGGGTAACTGCCATGAATCTGCTTCTCCGTCAAATCCCGCAATTTCTCCGGCACCACGATATAAAACCGAATATCTTCTTTACGGGCCACCAGTTCAAAACTGATATGCGGCTGGGTTTGTAAAAAACTAAACCAGCCAAAAGGGCCGAGGCTGCCTTTTTTAATCGCATACAAACTGGCATAAATCTGTTCCATGGCGTCGATTTTTATCTCGTTCTCCCGCGGCACTGCTACCTGCAGTGTGGTCATGGCCAGACTTTTTTCCTCCCGGTCTTTATGCCGGTACCACAAAATCAGCAAATACCCCGAGACCACTATCGTCAAAAACAACACTGCCGCTCCCAGCATTAATGTCATCAATTGATACACCAGCCCCGTCAAATCCGCCATCATTTCATCTTACCATCTTCAGTTGGCGCAGACACCATTCCGCTAGCCACCTAATCCCCTCCCATATTTTGTGATGCAGGCCTTTTTTAATCTGATCGTCAGTTAGCGGCAGCGTCACTTTCGGCTTTTGCGGTACTGCCGCCGCCACCAGCACCTGTTTGGTGTAATCATCCACCACCGGTTTACCTAGCTCCGCCTCCTTCTCGACTTTTTCGATATACCCCTCGGCCTCTTTCAGCTTTTCTTCTTCCACATTAGCCGGTACTTCCTCAACCCTGGTCGCCTCCGTTTCTCTTGATCCTCCGGAAAATCCCCCGGCTATCGCTTCCAGCTGTTCCTTAAACCTCCCCCCGGCGTTATAAGCTTTCTGTGGATCCTGGGCAGTATCATCCATATTCTCTTATCTTATCAACTTGACAACTCCAAAAACAGTAACAACCGTTCCCAAAAATTTATCCATTTCATGCTATAGCGTTTTTTTAATAAACTTCACACTTCCTCTTCCAAAAATCCTGCCGAGGTGTGTGGGTTGGGGCTGTAAACACCACACCAACTTCCTATTGTGGCCCTTAGTACTCACCTAAAAAAGGCTTTCCCTCTCAGAATCCGTCGGCTAAGTAAATTATAACTTACTTCTCCACACTTCTTCTTTTACCCCCATTTTAAAATTCACCCATCTTCCCATCGTAAACAGCGCATCGGACAGACGGTTTAGATATTTCAGAATATTTTTCTCTTTAATCTCCGCTTTCACTACTTCTCTTTCCGCCCTGCGGCACACCGCCCTGGCCACCTGCAAATATCCCATCGGGAAAATAAAGTTTGACAATTTTGGTAAGTCTTTCGTTAATTTATCAATCAATTTCTCTAATCTCTTAGTCTCTTCATCTCTTAATCTCTTCTCACTCCCGGCAAGTTGAGAGCCAATAATAAATAGATTATTTTGTACCCTTTTTAATTCATTATCTAAACTCACCTCTTTCGTTCCCCTCTCTTTGATAAAGAGAGGGGTTAGGGGTGAGTTATAACAAAGCCCCACCCAACTGTTCAGCTCGTCCACCGCCCCCAGCGCTTGCGCCAACTGGTCATCCTTGGCCATCCTTCCACGAAACGTTCCCGTCGTCCCCCGATCTCCGGTTTTTGTGTATATTTTGTTCATCTTATATTAAATATCACTTTACTTCCGTCCCTAGATAATCCCACCGGCATCTCTCTCAATCCATTCATGGCCTTTCTTACCATATCTCTCTTGCCTGTCGGCACGAACAGTGTCAGAAATCCTCCCCCGCCCGCCCCGGATATTTTTCCCCCAATCGCTCCGGCTTTTTTAGCCGCACTATAGATCTGATCAATTTCCGGGTCAGTGATCCGGCTGGCCAGCTGCCGTTTTAGTCTCCACCCCTCGTCCATTAGTCGCCCCAATTGGTCAATCTTTCCTCTCACCAACAGCTCTTTCGCTTGCCTGGCTTGCCCGGCCATTTTTTTCAAAATCTCATTTTTATTTTTTATATTTTCCTTCTGCTCCTGCAAAATACTCCCCGCTTGCCGGGTCCGTCCGGTATAAAAAACCATCAGATAACTTTTTAGGTCGTCCAAAATTTCCTCGGACAACCCCAGATCTTCTGCTACGATCTTGCCCGACTTCTTAAACTCAATAAATCTCACTCCCCCAAATGCAGCTATATATTGGTCCTGCACCCCGATGGGTTTACCCAAAATTTTAATCTCTATTTCGCAGGCTTCTTGAGCTAGCCTTTGGGCGTCCGCCGCCCACCCGGTATATTGATACAAGGCGTTCAACACCCCCACTGTCACCGTACTGGACGAGCCTAGCCCTGAGCCTGCTGAAGGGACGTCTGATTGAAACGAAATTTCTATCCCCTCTTTTATGCCCACTTTCTTCATGGCTTCCCGCACCAGTTCGTGTTTCAGCTCCCCTACCCGGTCCACAATTTCTTTAATTGAATAATTTACATAAATCTGCTTATCAAATCTCTCTTTGACAATGACGTACACATATTTATCAATCGCCGCCGTCACCACGCACCCGCCGTATTTCTTATAAAAATCCGGAAAATCCGTCCCTCCTCCCAAAAACGAAATCCTCAACGGCGTCCGCGTAATAATCATGCGCTCATTCTACCACTAGCACTCACTGTACCCGCATCCGTAGCATTTTTTGCACCCCTCCTCAAATACCAGTTCCGCGTTTCCGCAGCCCGGACACAAATCCGGTTTTTTGGCAAACAAGCTTGCTTGTGCTGCTTGCGGTGCCTGCTCTGCCTGATAGCCAATTAAACCAAAGTGCGTCCCAATGGCTTTGGCCACCGCGTCCGGTAAACTTCTTATCTTATTCGGCCCAAACCCCACAGCGGATCCTCCCCCAATCCCCCGCAGTTGATCCATTATCTCCCGGGCTCTTTCCTTAGCCGGCAAATGATTACCGAATCTTAAGGTAGTCGAAATCAATCTTCCGATCGCCTCCGCCATGGCCGCGACTTCCGATCCGGCTTTACCAATAGTCACAAACAGTTCAAATGGATTCCCGTCACTGTCGTGATTCACGGTAATAAAAGCGCTGCCCACCGGCGTCTCAATCTGATACGTAGCTCCTTCCACTTTCACCGGCCTGGGCTTAATCAACTGCGTCTGAGGGCTAGTTTTGATCCCTAAGTTCAACACTTGCTCACCTTTACTCCCGTCCCGAAATACTGTAATTCCATTGCATCCTGTCTCCCAAGCCATCATATACGCTTTCTTTATGTCCTCCACTGTTGTATCGTGCCGCAAATTAATCGTTTTGGAAACCCCATTGTCTGTATATTTTTGGAACACCGCTTGGGTTTTTACATGCCACTGGGGATCTATCTCGTGTGCTGTCCCAAATACTGCTCGCACATCCTCCGGAATTTCAGATAGACTTCTAACCACTCCATGCTCCGCAATTTTGGCCATCAACTCTTCGCTGTGAAAACCCCGCTCTCTAGCGATTTTTTCCAGAGCCGGGTTTACAAATGTCAAAGTTCGGTTTTCGCTTTTGACAATATGCTGATAGGCTATGGCAAACAGCGGTTCTATCCCCCCGGATGCATTAGCCAAAATTCCAATAGACCCCGTCGGCGCAATTGTAGTTACGGTACTATTGCGGATTGGTTCATCTTTAGCATAAATACTTTTTTGCCACATAGGAAACGCCCCCCGCTCGGCAGCCAATGCTTTAGACTGTGCGTGTCCCTCCTCGTTAATCAGTTTCATCACTTTCTCAGCCAAGTTCAGCGCTTCTTGGCTATCATAAGGAATGCCCAATTCTACCAACATATCCGCCCACCCGCCTACCCCCAACCCAATTCTTCTAATTTTCTTCACTGTTTCATCTATTTGCTGCAATGGGAATGGATTCATTTCGATTACATCATCCAACATTCTCACGGCCGTACGAGCCACCTCACGAAGTTTCTCCCAATCTACCTTTTTATCTTTCACAAAATATCCCAGAAATATGCTTCCCAAGTTACACGCATCAAAGGGATACAGCGGCTGTTCACCACAAGGATTAGTGCTTTCCACTTCCCATCCATTGGCCCGAATGGGATTAGCTGTACTCTGATTAATTCTGTCAATAAACACTAACCCTGGATCCCCGGTCTTCCAAGCACTTTTAGCAATCTCGTCCCATACTTCGCGGGCCCTTAATCTTCCGGTTACTTCTCCGGTATGCGGGGCCACCAGGTCGTACTCCCCGTCCTCCTCCAAAGCTTTCATAAACTTATCCGTAATCGCCGCCGAAATATTAAAGTTAGTTATTCCCTTTCCATTATCCTTACAATGAATAAACTCCAAAATGTCCGGGTGATCCACTCGCAAAATTCCCATATTTGCCCCTCGCCTTTTTCCTCCCTGCTTAACCTGGTTGGTAGCCTCATCATAAATCCGCATGAAAGACACCGGACCGCTAGCTACTCCCACATTATCTCTCACCCGGGAGCCGGCTGGTCTCAGTCGACTAAACGAGAACCCAGTCCCCCCACCGCTTTGGTGAATTAATCCTTGCCACTTCACCCCATCAAAAATGCTGGTCAAATCATCATCAACAGGAATCACAAAACAAGCACTATACTGTAAATTACTTTCCGTCCCCGCATTCATCAGGGTTGGTGAGTTGGGTAAAAACCATCTATTCAACATTAATTTATAAAATTCTCTCGCCTCTATCTCTATCTCTTTCCTGGATTTTCCAAATTTTACCTCCGCTCTGGCCAATTCCCAGGCCACCCGCCAGCACATTTCTTCTACTGTCTCCACCACCTTCCCATCCTTATCCTTCAAAAAATACCTCTCATTCAATACCCTAATCGCCTGTTCACTCCATGGCTCACCTGTGATATCCGCCGGCACTTCCGGCATCGGCCCTGCCATCTTCCCCACCATCGCCGCCATCTCTTTATATTCCAATCTCTCCCACGGAACTCTCTTCGCGTGCCCATTGGTCTTGGCCCTTTTGTGGGCTGAGCGTTGAGCGTTGAGCGTTTGTAATTTTAATTCAGGCATATAATTTTTATCCCTTTCCTTCTTCCCTCTCCTGAATTAAGGAGAGGGATCGAGGGTGAGGTATTATGAGATTTTTTCTAGGAGTTTCTCGAACTCCGTCAGATCTGTCAGCTCCAAATATACGCTGGCAAACCTCATCCAGGCTACTTTGTCGATATTTTTCAGTCTCTTCAAAACCATCCGCCCGATTGTCTTGGAAGGAATTTCGGAAACTTCTTTTCTCCTCACTTCCCTTTCCACTTCATCAGCCAATTGGTTGATCAAATCTATGGACACCGGACGTTTGTCAAAAGATTTAATCGTCCCCCGGACAATTTTCTCCCTGTCAAACGCTTGCCGCCCGCCGTCCCTTTTTATGACAAAGATCGTCGGCCCCTCGACCCGTTCAAATGTAGTGAAACGCTTTTGGCATTTCTCACATTCGCGCCGTCTTCTAAGCGACTGTCCGTCTTCTGCTACTCTAGACTCCAACACCGAAGTTTCAGAGTTAGCGCAAAACGGACACTGCATATTTAGTGGCGGTCTTTAGACTAGAACACTACATCCAGCGCGTCAATCATCAACTTCTATATCAAATGACATCAACAACTTACTTAGCTTCCAATACCGTCTGGGCCAAATTTTCTTGCAAACTCTTTACCCCCGCCAAAGTTCTCTGCAGCGCTTCTTTCTCCACTCCTCCGCTTTTAGCGCTTATTATCTCCAATACTTCCTGGTGTTTGGCCACGGCTTTTGTCAAAGTTAACAACAAACTCTTCACGTCTCTCCCCTCACCAGACAATTTTATAGTCCTATTCACCGCTGATTCCAAATACTTCTCCGCTTTAGTAGCTGTACTTACCCCCAAGCTTACTTTTCCACCTTCCACTAGCGCCGCCGCCGCCCCGATTCTTTTGTCCGCATACAGAAGTTCTTTCCTGGCCTTGCCCGCTTCATCAAACGTCACCCACAGCTGCAACCTATCCCGCAAGGCTTTCACTTTATATAACGGACTATCCGGCAGCATTCCCGGATACGGCAAGTAATACTCTACCTTCACTGTCACCGGATCCACGGCCGCTCTTGGAGAACTCACCGAGAGGACTGACATCATAAGTACCGCCAACCCAAACAGCAGCGCCGCCGAGCAGCCGATCAAAGCGTTACGCAAATTTCCCCACGCACTCTTCCAGAAAACCTCTGTTTCGGGTAAATTTTGTGTACCAGTACCCATATGGGTACTCTCTAGTATGCCACACCTTGTCAAGTCTTTCAACCAACCCTATCACACAGTATCAAGGCTTTTTCCATAATTTATACACCAATTCTTACTTCTTTTGGGTAAAATTCATCGAAAGTCAAAATTCCATCCAGCTTGTATTTCTCCATCACCGCTAAACTAGCGCAATCCACAAACGACGTTCCCTTTTTCTCCTGTTTCAAAAAAATTTTCCACGAAGCTTTTTCTAACTCCTCGTCAATATAAATGCTTTCATCGGCTATGTCACCATAATCATTCATAAACTTTCTGGCTAACTTCATTCCCACTCTCATGCTCAACACTGTCGCTATCTCTTGTACGACCAGGTTTGTTAACACCAAGCCCCCGCCCAAATCTTTTACTTTCGAAAGCAATTGCACTGCTTTCTTATGTAAACTATCGTCTGGTCTATAAACAGCCACCAGTACGTTTGCGTCCATTAACGCCCTGCCCATTTGGGATTCCCCTCTCCGTACAGATAGTAATCAATTTTAGAAGACAAGTCCTTGGGTCCGCCCCTGCCTCCTGCTCCAATGAACTTTTTCCAGTCTCTCTTTTTTTGCGTCTTCGCTCTCTTCTTCTTCACCTCCTCCGCTCCTTCCCGGATCAATTGAGAAAAATTTAACCCGCTGGTCTTGGCCAACAGCATTAAATCTCTATGCAAGTCATCTGGAATATATACCTGCGTCCTTATCATGCCCTAATTGTATGTCGTATGTCATATGTTGTCAAGATCAAGTTCCGCTTTTTACACCAACCACCACGATCGTTACTAACAATGTAAATCTACTTTTACCCCCACAAACTAAATCCCTGTTCCACCTGAGAGGTGGAACAATATCACTACAATTTCGCCAAAACATTTTGCGCCAAAGAAGACGCGGCCTTCGATTTAACCGCCTCCTTAGCGGCACTTTCTCTTTCTTGTATTCTTTTAAGACTTCTACTTAGACTATCGAGTATTGTCCTACTAGTCAAATCAAGCATGACCCCCTCTTTTTTTCTCCCCCCTGCAATTTCGCCAGCGTCATTTACTACCGCTTCATCAGGTAACTCCCCGGCAAATACAACGCCATACTGAGTAAAATAATTACTGTATTCAGAATCCTGTCTAAGCCTCAAAAACTCCCTCCCTTTGCTGTCTACAACAGCATCACAAGCGTCCGGATATTTTTCTTTCACTCCCGCCATTATTGCCAAATTATTCCTTTCGTCGTCGGTCGAGCCCGTCTCCATCTGCCTTTTCAACTCTCCCTCCCTTGCCAACGCCGCATTTCTCCCTTTTGTCGCTTCCAAACCCGCCAGTTCCTGCGCCCGCCCCTGATCGTTCGTCACTCGCCCCTTATCAGGTCCTTCAGATACATGAAACTCATCCGCCATACCCCTATTAAACTCTCTCTCTCTACAAAAGTCAACCCCAAAAATTAATCCCTTTTTCTCACGACCGCGAACAAATGGTCTTAATTAGCAAAATCTATCCCCACAAATTAAACAGGCCGCCGATGGACAGGAGAATCCCCAAAGCCAGCCAGCCCAGGACAAAGATTACCACCGCGTTTAGAATCCAATCCAGCGTTTTTTCTTCTTTCGCATCCAACTGCCCTTCCAGCAAATCATCCTTTTTCTTAACAGCCATTACCAATAATATAATCCCCCCTGCGTTATAATTCAAGAGTGAGTAAAATTACTCCTCCTGAACTTCGTTCTTCCCCCCCTAATTTAGGGGGGGACCGAGTAGGGGGGGGCCGAGGGGGAGTGTTGAAAAACTGGAAATTATTATTATTTGGGATTTCGGGTTTAGGATTTAGTGTTTATATCTTATGGGGCCTGCCCAATCCCCTGCGCCTGACTACTAATCCCGCTCCCGCCTCCACTAAAATTCTGGACCGCAACGGTAGGCTTTTGTACGAAGTTTTCGTAGGGGAGCGGCGCACTCCCATCTCCCTTTCCTCCCTACCTAAATACGTGTGGCAGGCCACCCTGGCCGCCGAAGACCGGGATTTCTACAAACACTCTGGATTTAGTATTAGAGGTATCACCCGGGCCTTTATTAGCACTTTCTTCAAGAAAAATCTCCAAGGCGGCTCTACCATTACCCAGCAACTGGTCAAAAACGCTCTTTTGGAACCCGACCGCACTGTCAGGCGCAAAATCCGCGAATTCATTCTCTCAGCAGCCGTGGAAACCGCTTATAAAAAGGACCAAATTCTCGAGTTTTACCTCAACCAAGTGCCCTACGGCGGCACCGCCTACGGATTAGAATCCGCCGCCCAAACCTACTTTGGCAAAAAGGCGGCCGATCTGAATTTGGCCGAAGCCGCCTTACTGGCCGGCTTGCCCCAGGCCCCCAGTTTTTACTCGCCCCTCTCCCGCCCGGAACTGGCCAAAGCCCGCCAAGAATATGTTCTCAAGCAAATGCTCGACGCCGGATTTATTGACAACTCCCAATATCTAATTTCTAAGGACCAAGAACTGCAGTATATCCCCGCCCCTACTCTCAACGCGCCCCATTTCTCCCTGTGGGTCAAAGACTTACTGCTCCAAAAATACGGCTTGGCCAAAGTCGAGCAGGACGGGCTGATTGTTACCACCACCTTAGACCTCGGTCTGCAAAATTTTGCCCAAGCCGCCGTGGCCACCGAAGTCGGCCGGCTCAAAGCCGAAAAAGTCGGCAACGGAGCAGTCCTGGTCATCCGTCCCAAAACCGGCGAGATTTTAGCCATGGTTGGCTCCAAGGATTATTTTGACGTCAAATCTGACGGCAACGTCAATGTTACTTTGAGCAAGCGCCAGCCGGGGTCAGCTATCAAACCTATCAATTATGCCCTGGCACTGGAGCACCGCCTGCTCACCGCCAGCACGGTTCTGGCGGACAAACCCACCTGTTTTCTCATTCCAGACCAAGAACCTTACTGCCCGGTGAATTACGACAACCAATGGCACGGCCCCACCCAAGTCCGTTTCGCTCTGGGCAACTCTTTCAATATCCCCGCCGTCAAAACCCTGGTTCTCAATGGATTAGAAAATTTTGTGGCCAGCTCTTCGGCTTTCGGCCTGACCACCTTCACCGACGCCAAAAACTTTGGGCCCTCTATTACTTTAGGCGGAGGGGAAGTCACCATGCTGGATTTGGCCACTGCCTATGGCGTTCTGGCCAACACCGGCCAGCGGGTTAATTTAAATCCCATTCTCAAAATCACCGATCGTTCCGGCAAAATTCTGGAAGAGGCGCCCAAGCTACCGCCCAATACCCGGGTCATTTCTCCGGGGTCGGCGTATATTGTCTCTCATCTCTTGCTGGATAACGGGGCCCGGTCGGCCGCCTTTGGCTCCAGTTCGTACTTAGTGGTTAAAAACCATCCCGAAGTTTCTGTCAAAACCGGCACCACTAACGACAAACGCGACAATTGGACCGTTGGTTACAACCCCGATATTTTGGTGGCCGTCTGGGTGGGCAATAACGACAACTCTCCTATGAGCGCTGTGGCCTCCGGTGTCACTGGCGCCTCCCCCATCTGGAACAAGGTTATCTCATTCGCTCTCAAAGACGCATCCCCCCGCTGGCCGGTCCAGCCTCCCGATGTCATCGGGGCTCTGGTGTGTTCCCTCTCTGGCCTCAAGGTTCCGGACAACCCTCCGGGAAACTGTTCCCCCCGCTATGAATACTTTCTCAAAGGCACCGTTCCCCCACCCCAAGATGGCGACCTGCGCCGGGACATTCCCATCTTCCGTCCTACCCAATCACCGGCAACTTCCAGACAAATCATCGAACAGCCGGATCAAATTGAATACCAAAATCACGCTGTGGTTTTTGACCCTCTGGGCGTTCAGCTCTGCCTAGACTGCGCCGGCGGCTACGGCGAAGCCGACTCCATCCGTCTCGACCGCCACGGCCGGGCTGTAAAATAAGCGCTTTTTTACCAATTTCAAGCTATAGCGTCAATCTGGTAAATCTTTCACCCCATAGTCAATTTCAAATCTTGGCGATATAATTAGCCACCCTGCCTCCAGGCTATGCGCAAGTTCCTTATTTCCATTGGTCACCCCCTATATATTCTTTTAAAATTCTTTATTTCCCCCCCGCTTACGTTGAACAAAGTGAGACGCAAAAAATTGTTTAAATTTTTCGAATTAAGAGGGGGGGTCAGGGGGGGTGATACTCGAAAGAAGACCCGTAAAAAAGAAGTCGTCATTTATCACGCCAAAACCCCTTATCTCAAAAACTTCCTCAAAGCCATTTATCCCCTGACCCAAGTCCGTCTCCCCGTTTTGAAAATTCCCACATTGAAAATTCACTGGAAATTACTGGCATTAGTATTTATTGGGAGTATTGGTATTTATTTTTATGTTTTTAAGGATTTACCCGCGCCGTCATCCCTTACCACCCAACCCGTTCCCCTGACTACCCATATCCGCGACCGCTATGGAGTCGAGCTGTACAAAATCTATGCTTCTCAAAACCGCACCCTGGTCAAATTATCAGACCTCCCTCTTACTTTGCGCCAGGCCACTATCGCCATCGAAGACGCCGAATTTTATCAACATTCCGGTTTTTCCCTGCGCGGCATTTTCCGCGCTCTTATTAGTAATTCCTCACTCCTCTCTACTCGCAACTCATCCTCAATACAAGGCGGTTCCACTATTACCCAACAGCTAGTCAAAACCGCTCTCCTCTCCCCCGAGCGCACCTTACAACGCAAAATCCGCGAACTGGTTTTGGCTGTTCTGGTCGAACTGCGTTATCCTAAAGATCAGATCTTGGAAATGTACCTCAACCGGGTTAGTTTCGGCGGGGCTGCCTATGGGATAGAAGAAGCCGCTCAAACTTACTTCGGCAAACCCGCTTCTGACCTGACCCTGCCTGAATCGGCTCTCTTAGCGGGTCTGCCCGCTTCCCCCACTACTTATTCTCCATTTGGAGCCCACCCGGACCTAGCCAAAGCCCGGCAAAAAGAGGTTCTGCGGCGCATGGTCTCCGAAGGCTTTATCACCTGGAACCAGGCCGACGCCGCCTCTGCCGCTGATCTGCAATTTGCCCCCCAAACCATAGACATCCAGGCTCCCCATTTCGTGATGTACGTCCGCGACTACCTGGCCAGAAAATACGGCACCGCCATCGTTGAACAAGGAGGATTGGAAGTCATCACTTCTTTAGATCTGTCCATCCAGCAAATTGCCCAAACCGCCGTCACTCAAGAAGTAGCCAAAGTCGCCTATCTGCGTATCGGCAATGGAGCCGCCGTAGTTACAAATCCCCAAACAGGAGAAATTTTAGCTATGGTCGGATCCAAAAATTATTTCGATATCGCCAACGACGGCAACTTTAACGTCACTACCGCCTTGCGCCAACCCGGATCGTCTATCAAGCCCCTCAATTACGCGCTCGCCCTGACCCGCGGTTTCACCCCCGCTTCCACTATCGACGATTCGCCCATCGTTTACAAAACTCCGGGCCAACCTCCATACTCCCCTGTCAATTACGACGGGCGCTTCCACGGCAAAGTTACTTTACGCACCGCCCTGGGCTCTTCCTACAATGTTCCGGCCGTTAAAATCCTGGCCGCCAATGGTGTATCCAATTTCATAGAATTTGCCCGTAAACTTGGTATTTCTTCCTGGACCGACCCGTCCCGCTACGGCCTGTCCTTAACTTTGGGCGGAGGAGAAGTCACCATGCAGGACATGGCTACCGCTTTCGGAGTGTTTGCCAACTCCGGTTCCCGCGTCGACCTTTATCCTATCCTTTCCGTCCGCGATTCCTCCGGCCGCCTGCTCGAACAATCCTCTCCTTCCAGCCAATCCGTTCTCGATCCCCGCGTCGCATATCTTATTTCCAATATTCTCTCCGACAACGCCGCCCGCACTCCGGCTTTCGGTCCCAATTCCGATCTGAACGTCCCCAATGTAGCTGTCAAAACCGGTACCACCAACAATCTTAGAGACAACTGGACCATTGGTTACACACCCGACCGCCTGGTCGCCGTCTGGGTGGGCAACAACGACAATTCCCCCATGAGCTACGTGGCTTCCGGCGTCACCGGGGCCTCCCCCATCTGGCGCCGCATCATGACCGAAATCCTCAAAACCACTCCCTCCGCCGGCTTTGCCTCCCCGGCCAATCTTGTTAAAGTCAATATCTGCACCATTACCGGCCAGTTAGCCTGCGAGGGTTGTCCCGGCCGCAGCGAGTACTTTATCCCCGGCACCGAACCTCGACTCGCCTGCACCAAGGAAGCTATCGAAAAACTTTTGGAAGATAAAGCCAAAAAAGACCAAAAAGAGCGTGATAAACTTCTCCAAGGAATACATGAACCGTAACTACAAAAACACTCTCATCCTCCCGACTTAGGACATTTCATTAAATAACCAATAAAACCGGGAAATCCCGAATTAGTAATCGTATTATTTGATTTTTGCCGTTTGGCGCGGCCGCGGTATATGACAAATAGAGGTGGCTGGGGTAAAACGGCAGATTAATGACACGGAGAGCGTGATAAACTACTTCAGGGTACATCAACCCCATGAAAGTAGGTTAAACTAGGGTCATGGTTTCCCCTGTTCCCCCAAGTCAATACTCACGCCTCCTACCTTTTTTCCCGGACATTCCGGAAAATGTGCATATCCGCTACTTTCTAACCAAAGAACAGGAACAAAGGCTACTCTACGTCAGCGGCAATTTTGGTAATTATGAATCTCCAGGCAAAAAACCTCATTCCTGTCTGGAGTACCGACAAAAACAACCTAGCATCACTAAAGGTTGCCCAAAAAATCGGGTTTACCCAAATATCTATAAAAACCTACATTTGCACACAAAATGATAAACTTCTCCAAGGGATACATGAACCATAACTACAAAAACACTCTTATCCTCATCGCTGCCCTCTCCGCGGCTGTGGCGGTTATTGTGGTTTTGCGTTTCTTTCTGCTTCAAAGTCCCAGATAAGTTTGGTCAGCTCCGGCACCAGTTTTTTGGCCCTATCTATGTCTACTCCCTCATTCATAATCACTAATATAAACGGTTTTTCGGCCATCACGATTCCCGCGTCTGACCAAATATCCAAATCCGTCCCCACTTTATGAATCACCCGCGTACCGTCCGGCACTCCGGCGGGAATCCTCTCCTCGTAAATACTGCCCTGCAGCAAATCCAGTGTCTGTTGATTTTTCTCTTCATATATTTTCTGCCACATCGCCGCCACGTCTTCTGCGGTCGTCGTATTTTCGCCAAAATCGGTATTTTTCATTCCCAACCTCTCTATCTCTATCTCCATTTCCCTTCTCCCCACCATATTTGCCAGGACATAGGCAGCCGTATTATCGGAGTTCTTAGCCATATACGTCACCAGCTGCTTTACCGTCAATTTTGCTCCAGCATTCATAAATTCAATCGGCCCCGAACCGCTCTGCTTATCTGCGTCTTTCAACGCGTAAGTATCTTCTAATTTCAAATCTCCAATTTCTAATTTCCGGAACACTGCCGCCAAAATCGGCACTTTCATGATCGACGCCGCCGGCAACACCTTACTATCCCCCACTCCGTATCCTTTTTTCTCATCCAACCTGTACACCGCCACCGCCCAATTGCCCTGGGCGGAATTTAACCGGCTGCGGATTTGCGCCACCGGTTCTCCCGCTATTTCTTTTCTCTCTATCTGATAACTGATTTTAAGAGGTTCCAACTCCGGTTTCTGCTCCCTCCACCATAGCCAGCCGCTAATAATTCCCGTCACCACAAACACCCAGCCGATCAATTTTCTGTTCACCGGCATCCGCTTCAAATTTACCTGCCGCACCAAATTGGCCATTTTGCTACTTTACTAGATTGGGAGGTGTTCTTCCAGACAAACCTTCCACCAGATTTGCTACTGCCGCTGTTCCCATGGCCTTCCTGGCCTCAAATGTGGCCGAGGCAATATGTGGCGTCAAAATTACATTCTCCATTTCCAGAAGTTCCGGCCGGGGATTAGGTTCATTCTCCCACACGTCTAAAGCCGCTCCGGCGATTCTTCCGGTTTTTAAGGCGTACACCAGCGCCATTTCATCGACCACCGGCCCCCGGGCCGTGTTTACCAAATACGATCCCTGTTTCATTTGCATAAAAGTCTGCTCATTCATTAAATGTGTAGTTTCAGAAGTAAGTGGTACATGCAAGCTTATATAATCAGATTGCCCCAGCACCTCTTCCAATTTTGTCCCCGAGCTGCGGCTATGCGTCAGCACTTTCATCCCAAAAGCCTCGGCTCTTGCTGTCACCAAACTCCCAATTCTCCCCATCCCGATCACCCCCAAAGTTTTACCTTTCAGCAGTTGCCCCAAGAATACGTCCGGTTCCCAGCCTTTATATGCCGCGTTTTTAGCAAAATCCGCCGCCGGCAATAATTGATTAGACAAAGCCAGCATCAGTGTCCAGGTAAATTCCGCCACACTTTCATTTACCTCATCGCAAGGCGTATTTGTCACCAAAATATTTCGGGCCTTGCTGGCTTCAACATCCACGTTATCAAATCCCACCGCGTAATTGGCAATTATTTTTAGCCTCTTGTTCTTATCCGCCGCCAGCACTTCTGCGTCAATCTTATCCGTCAACAAACATAATAATCCGTCATACCCCTTCTCCAATTCCGGTTTCAAATCTCCCCCCACGGTCAATTCATATCCCGCCTCTAGAAGCGGCTTCTTAATCTCTTCCCAAAAGGGAATTTTTTTGGTTACGAATATCTTCGCCATACTCTCAATCTACCACAGTTGACAACGCATCAAAAGAGTCTAAAATCACTTCATGAAAGAGTTATCTCCATTGGCTGAAAGAACAGCGTCGATTATCGATAAAGATCGGGATGACGAATTATATTCAGCCGAATCGGCTTTTTACAAAGGATCACCAAACAAGCTACCGTTTAGACAGAGATTGAACGCGGCACAACGAAGGTTCGCCGCAACAAAAGCTCGTGAGGATAAATGGAGACGCCGAGCCATTATCATAGGCTAAAACTCTCTTGGAATTACTCCTATACTCTTTTCCTGCCACTCCTGCATTTTGTCAGCAGTCAAAAGTCCGGCTTGCGGGCCGATGTAACCCAAGACCGAGGCCGAATTGACCGTTCCCCATTTCAGACACTCGTCCAGGGGTTTGCCTTGCATATACGCCCCCAAAAAACCCGACCCAAAAGCGTCCCCCGCCCCCGTCCGCTCCACCACCGGCGCCTCTACAATCGGCATATGCCAGAATTTACCACCGTCGTAGGCATACGTCCCCGCCGGCCCATCGGTAATCACCACCACCTTCGGCCCCATTTTTTGCAATCCCACCAATAAGGCCTTTATATCGGTCACTTCCAGTCCCAAAAGTTTGGCGGCTTCCTCGCGGTTTACAAACAGCACTTGGGTATTCCGGTAAGCAAACATCAACTTTTCCACCCCCGCCTTTATCTGTCTGGATCCGGGATTAAAAGCGATCTTTGTTCCGTGACTGACTGCCCAATCCACCGCTTGCCGGTAAAATTGCTCAAAATCCTCTCCCGCCGTGGTCAGATACATCCAATCAGATCTCACGTCCTCCCCAACTTTAAACCCACCTGCCGCCACTGGATAATATGACAAAATCGTCCGCTCTTCCTGATAATTAATGACTACCCCAAATCCGCTCTTTCCCGGCACAATATTTATAAACTGGGTGTCGATCCCCTCTTTTTGCAGTTCCTTAATCGCCCGCTCGTCCGTCCAGCTATCTCCCATGCTCCCCATCATGGCCACTCTATATCCCAAGCGGGTCAACCCCACCGCATTATTTCCGGTATTCCCGCCAATGGCAAACTCAATTCCCCTGACCCCGATTTTCTCTCCAAATCCCAGCTCAATCACGCACCGCTTGCGGTCAATACTGCACACTTCCTCCACATCCACATCCGGCAACTTCACAAACACATCCATCCTCGCCGGACCCAAACTCAACATATCATATTTCATAATTTTAAAATTTGAATTTGATTAAAAATTAAAAATTAAAAATTAAAAATTTTCCGGGCAATTTTCTTAGACAATCCCACCGGGTCATCACTTTGCCAGATATTTCTCCCTATGGCCATCCCCGCCGCTCCGGCGCTCATTATCTGCTCAATCTCCTCAATTAACTTCATCTCTTCTATCTTGGTTCCCCCTTGGGCCACAACTTTCGTCTTCCCCGCGCTTTTGACTACCCACTCAAAGCTCTCCGCATCTCCCGTATACGGCAGTTTTACCACATCCGCCCCCAGCTCCAATCCCAACCTGGCCGCATATGCCACCGTGTCCCGATCCGTTTCCTTGCCTTCTACATGTTTACCCCGCGGGTACATCCAAGCCACCACCGGCAGATCTTTCGCGTGGGCTTCGCCCGCAATCTGCGCCAACTCCTTCATCATCTCTTCTTCATGTTCGCTCCCCACATACACCGTATACCCCACCGCGGCCGCTCCCAACTCAATGGCCCGCTCCACACTGGTCAGTTGTAAACTCACCGGTTCCTCCCCCTTATGAAACCCCGTCTTGCCGTTTAATTTTAAAATCAACGGCGGCAAATCTGGCGTATAATACTTTTCAGCTATTCCCGCCCCAAAAACAATTCCCGTAAACACACTTGCTTCCCTGGCAATTTTGCAAATATACTCCGGATCCACATTTTCATCGTTAAAATCGGTTGGCCCATGTTCCATCCCCTGGTCATACGCCAGCAGCATTATTTTCCCGTCCCTGGAAATCTTGCCTATATCAACCATGGTTCCAGTCTAACCTAATTTCGGTTTTCGGACAATCGGTTATCAGAAACCGGTTCGCCGGCAATCCGGTTAACCGGGATCCGACTTCCGACCTTCCGACAACCGATCATTCGTTCCCCAACAGGAAATACAGAGCAGTCACCACTGATAGCACCCCAACTGCCATCTGCACACTCACTCCATACAAGGACCATCCCAAAAGTGGAGCCATCTGCACCGGTAGCATGTGAGCCAATCCTCCTACCAACAACAGCCCCCATCCCGCCGTCACCCATTTACCTTCATTTGTAGTTTTCTTCACCGCCATCTAAATCACCCTCTTTCGCGATATTACCTTTTTAACTGCTTCTTTTATTTTAACCACACTCATGCCATATTTTTCCAGTAGTTCTTCCGGCTGGCCGGATTCGCCGAAAGTATCCTGCATCCCAATCATTTCCATAGGCACCGGGTAATTTTTAACCAGTATCTCCGCCACCGCCGATCCCATCCCCCCCATTACCTGATGTTCCTCCACTGTCACCACCGCCCTACAATCCCGGGCGACTCTCATGATCGTTGCCACATCCATGGGTTTAATGCTGTGGTTATTTACCACCGTCACCCCTATCTCCTCTTTTTCCAATTCTCTGGCCGCCACCAGCGCCTGATAGACCAGCGGTCCGCATGCCACAATCGCCGCGCACAAGGTCTCTCCTTGTGCGTTTGCCTCCCACAGCACTTCCGCCCGGCCGATTTTAAACGGTGTTTCGGGAATGGTAATGACCGGTGTTTTCTCCCGGGTAAACCGGAAGTAAACCGGACCATTTGTTTCCGCCGCGGCCAACGTCGCCTTTTTCGTCTCCCAATAATCGCACGGTACTACTACTGTCATATTCGGCAGCACCCGGGTAATGGCAATATCCTCCAATGCCTGGTGCGTCGCTCCGTCCGGCCCCACCGATACCCCGGTATGCGCTCCCGCTATCTTTACATTAAGGCCTGAATAAGCCACGGACACCCGTAATTGATCCCAATTTCTACCCGGAGAGAATACTGCATACGACGACACAAAAGGAATCTTTCCGGCGGCCGCCAACCCCGCCGCGATGCCCATCATATTCTGCTCCGCCACTCCGCACTCAATAAATCTCTCGGGAAACTTTTTAGCAAATTCTTCCACTCGCGTGCTCTCTTTCAAATCCCCTGTCAAAACCACTATCTCCTGACTCCCGGCTCCTAACTCCACCAACCCCTCCCCATACCCATCCCTGGTCGGCACCATCTCCACGTCTTTATCAAATAATTTTGGGTTTAAAGATTTTGTCATATTTTTATACCTCTCCCCTGCCCCTCTCCTATAATAGGAGAGGGGAATTAAAGGGGTGAGGTATGGGGGCGTTACTGGTGTTCTGATTGGATTTTTCCTCCCAAAGTTCTTAATTGATGTAACGCGTTTTTAGCCTCATCCGCTTTCGGCGGTTTGCCATGCCATTCCGGTTTCCATTGCATAAAGTCCACCCCTTTCCCGGGAATCGTATGGGCGATAATCACCGTCGGGTTTTCGAAAACAGTTTTAGCTTTTTCGATGGCCGCGATTATTTCGGCCATATTATGTCCGTTTATCTCAATCACCGACCAATTAAACGCCGTCCATTTATCTACCAGGTTTTCCAGGGGCATCACGTCTTCTGTAAACCCGTCAATTTGGATATTGTTCCTGTCCACAATCGCCGTCAGGTTATGCAGGTTGTTCTTCCCGGCAAACATAATGGCCTCCCACGTCTGCCCTTCATCCAGCTCCCCGTCGCTCATCATAGCGTATACTCGCCAATCTTGGCCATCCATTTTGGCCGCCATGGCCTGGCCAATTGCCTGCGACAGTCCTTGTCCCAGCGGCCCCCCGGTGTTTTCCACTCCCGGCAGTTCTCTATAATGTGGATGTCCCTGCAGCCCACTCCCCAATTTTCTTAAGGTCAGAAGTAAGTCGTAAGGGAAAAATCCCGCGTGAGCCAAGGTCGCATACCACACCGGGCAAATATGGCCATTACTTAAAATCACTCTGTCTCTATCTTTTTTCCAGGGATCCTTAGAATCATAATTTAACACTCCCCCGAAATACAAGGCCGTAAACACATCCGCCATCCCCAACGGCCCAGCAGAATGTCCCGATCCCGCCTCCAGCAGCATCTTAATAATATCCTGCCGGATCTCATTGGCTTTTAAATCTAGATTCATACCTGGAAAGGCTTTTCTGCCGGATCAAACACCCGTGGTTCATGCTCCAGCATATACTCAAATATCTCCAATGTTTTAATTACTTCTTCCGGCGTCTCCACCACCCGATATACCTGAAATTCCTCGGGCCGCATCCGCATGTTGGCCAAAAAGGTAGCCATGATATTTTCCCAAAATTTGCCATACAGAATCAGTGGTTTGTGATGCCCGAAATACAGCCGGGCCAACCCCCACGCCATGCCAAACTCCGAAATTGTCCCTGTTCCTCCTTTAAAAATTACATACGCCTGACTCACTTCCAGAAGTTTTAAAGTTCTTTCCAGATAATTATTTGCCTTTATCTCTTCATCAATGGGGTTATTTTTATCCTTTCCTTCAAAATTGGCCACGTCTTTGGGATAAAAAGTCACTCCCACTACATGTCCCCCTCCGGCCTTCGCCCCCTCTGATGTGGCCCGCATTACACCCGGACCTCCCCCATTGGCCACTATATATCCGGCTTTCGCCAATGCCACCCCCACGTTATATGCTTCTTTAAACAGCGGATCTTCCGGACTGGCGTCCGCAAACCCCAGGCACGCCACCGTTTTTATTTTTTTCGTTGTTCCGTCGGGCATTAATTCCATTCTAACACCCGTCTTGCTCCCACCGCCACCTCATCTACTCCCAAATTTTGCAACATCGGCAAATGCTGTTTCTCGACTCCCCCATCCACACAAATTTTGAGCTTTAAATTTCTCAAATCTCTTAAGTTACTTAAGTGACTTATTTTTTGAAGGATCTTAAGATCCAGTTCTTGCCCTCCAAACCCCGGTTCAATTGACATCAGGTTTACCAATTTGAGCTTTGGTAAATATGGCTTAATCGACTCAATTGGCGAATGAATGTCTAACGCCAGACAATCAAAATCTTCGGGTCTGGCTACACTTTCCATTTGAACTATAATCCGGTCAAATTTGGCCAAACCTTTTAAATATTCTTGTAAGTTTTTCTCGACGACCATCAAATGCGCGTCAAACTTAAGCCCCTGCCCCCAACGTAGCTTCATGCGAAGTGGGGTTATACTCTTATTGGCCGCGTACTTCCCATCCACAAAATCAATCTGCACCCTCGTAAATTTCTTACTCCGCTTAATCCGCTCAATCAGCTCAATCAGCTCACTCTGCTTATCCGTTAATATCGCCGGAATTATCTCCATAACTTTGCGAATTCTTCTAACGCCTTTTTTTGCACTTCTTCCACTTCATTAATAGCCGCCGACCCAATCAGCAACTGGTCCGGCCCATTGCACAAATCCGAACCAATATAAATATTCTCCGTTATTTGGGAGTACTCCATTTCATGGCCGTCGTTTCTCCCCGCCATATTTATAGACTATACCATACTATCTATATACCTCATCATGGGGCCCAACATCAATAAACAATGCGATTTTTTTATCAACCCACATAAACTTCACTCTCTTTTTACGATTTATAGAAAAGGACAAAAAACTTTTCAGTTTTCCTGACAAAGCGTGGGTTTTTAGTCCTGGATCATTGGGGTTTTCACGAAACAGATCTGTGCGTACAGAGAGTTCTTTCTTCTCTTTGGCAGACAACCGCTTGGCCCGCTTGAGAAAATGCGACGATAGATTAATTTCCATACTCTCACAACAAATCGGACAGCTTCTGGCCCTTTTTCAATCTTATTGTTTTACTCAATCTATACTCTTCCAATGCTTCCTCACCAATCTTCAACAAATATTTCTCTTCCATTTCCCTTATTCTTTCTACCCCACTATTATAAGTAGCCGCATCCATAACCACCACATCGGGTTCGCCATTGTTTACCACGATCAAAGGCTCCCCAGTTTTCTTTATTCTGTCTACTAACACCCTATAACCTCTCTGTAAATCAGATACTGTGGCCATAAATGGGATCGTCGTCATCATATGAGCACAATACTACTATATATATAATTATATGTCAAGTTATCTGTCCAAATATAATCGTTTGCTCTACTAACCGGTTGGCATAGCCCCATTCATTGTCATACCAGGCCAGAACTTTGACCAAATCCCCATCGATCACTTGCGTAAACTCCGGATCGATAATGGCGCTATATGCACTGCCGATAATATCCGAGCTTACTAAATGCTCCGGCACCCCCGACATCCCCGAGACCCCCAAGATCCCTGAATATTTCGGGCTTTGGCTCGCCTCCACAAATACCTGGTTTACTTCCTCCCGTGTCACCGGTTTTTTGGTCACAAACACAAAGTCGGAAATTGATCCGGTCAACACCGGCACCCGCAAAGAAATCCCATCAAATAATCCCTTTAGTTCGGGAATAACTTCTGTGGTAGCAATGGCCGCTCCGGTGCTGGTAGGTACAATATTAGCCGCCGCTGCTCTACCTCGCCGCAAATCTTTATGCGATCCATCCTGCAATACCTGATCATCGGTATAAGCGTGCGCTGTAGTCATGACGGCTTTTTTAATTCCAAATTTAGCCTGCATCACGGCTGCCACCGGCGTCACGCAATTTGTGGTACAGGAAGCATTCGAAATCACAGTCGGACTAGCTCCTGACTCCTGACTACTAACTCCTAGCACGTAAGTGCCCACATTCCCGCCTTTAGAAGGAGCCGAAATAATCACTTTTTTAGCCCCGGCTTTGGCGTGTTTCAAGGCTCCCAGCTCATCCGTAAACTTGCCCGTGCACTCCATGACCACATCCACTCCATACTCAGTCCACGGCAGCAGCTCCGGGTCTTTCTGCGCCAGCACCGGAATCTTCAGTCCCATGCTTTCAACAATCAAATTATCTTGGTCACACGTTACGGGAATCTCGAACTTTCTATAAGTTGTGTCGTTCATCAACAAATGACACCAGCCGGCAGTATCCATGGAGCCACTGGTATTAATCGCCACCACCTCCATCTCATTATGATGCTTAAGCAGCCAAATCCTAAACGCCAATCTCCCAATCCTACCAAATCCATTAATCGCCACTTTGACCATATATTCTTATGATATCACCGCTTCTATCCCCACCAAAGTCCCGGTGGCCAGAAACTCCAGCATGGCGCCGCCACCCACACTTATCCAATCAAATTTCCCCAATAACCCAAATTTACCCAAGGCCGCTTCGGTATCCCCTCCCCCGGCGATTTTATACGCCTTGCTATTGGCAACTGCTGTAAAAACTTCTCTCGTGCCTTCTGGCGCTTCATCATATTTGCCCATCGGCCCGGCCAACACAACTACTTCAGCTTTAGAAATTAGAAATTTGAAATTTGAAATCTCTTCATCACTTATATCCAATCCATCAGGCCGCAATTTAGCTCCAGGTAATAACCCTCCCCGCAAAACGGTCCATCCCTTTTTCTCAAAATCATCAGCATATTTTTCTTTATCTCCTTTCGCCCCACCAATTACGATAACTCTCCCCTGCATCCCCTCTCTTAAATTAAGAGAGGGGAACGAGAGGTGAGTTATTTCCTCTTCAAATCTTAACCCCACACCCACTTCCTTCCCCTGTGATTTCATAAACCGGGGCAGGGCGTCAATTGAACAGTGTTTGCGGTGGCTGGTCGCAAACGCCTCATTTACGTATACATCCCACCCCTCGGCTAATTCTTCCGCCAAACTCCCGTCATCAGCTTCCTCCCGCGGATCAGCCCGCAAATCAGGCTCAAATTTTCCCTTGTGTCCGATCAGTTTTACCTCCTCCGCCCCATTTTTTTTCAAATATTCAACAATTTCTTTAGTCACTCTTTCCCGTTGCGAATCTTTTCCTGACCACTCCAAATCCGCCCGCACCAGCACTCTTTTCTTGACCAGAAACGCATCCCCTATTCCGGGCAGGTTAATCATAACCTAATTTAATCACACCTCACTTATTTTTGCTGTTGGTCAGCATAGCATAGGCTCCCCAAACACCGGCCGCTCCCACCAGGATATATATCCCTTTCTCGATTCCCGGCCAGCTGCCAAACACTATTGTAACCAAATTGTAGTTCAACAGGGCCACAAGTCCCCAATTGATTGCCCCTATTACCACCAGCCATTTGGATACTTTTTTCACTTCCTTCACTCTTCTCACCTCCCTCCTTCGAATCTTCTGATTTTTTCTATCCTGCGCAAATACCTATCCGTCTGCACAAACTCCGTCTCCAGAAAAGTCTCTACTAATTTTAAAGCTTTTTCTTCCTCCATATTATCAGAGGCAATAGCCAATACATTTATATTATCCTCTTTCCTGGCGGCGTGCACCTGGTCCGCCTCCCACCCCAGCCCGCACCTCACTCCGGCCACTTTATTGGCCGCCATATCCACTCCCACCCCACTGCCGCAAATCACAATTCCTCTATTTTGAGCGTTGTGCGTTGAGCTTTGAGGGCTGACGCGCTGTCCCACCGCTATTGCATAATCCACATAGTCATCACTCGGGTCGTGCTCATACGCCCCCACATCTTCAAATTCATACCCCCGTCCTGCCAGCCACTTGGCAATTTTAGCCTTTAATTCGAATCCCCGATGATCGGCTCCAATATAAATCATAATTAGTTAATGATAACAGATCCCCCTTTTTCAGCGAGAAACTGAGACAGCCATACTTCCCCAACCTATAAGATAATTCAGACCAAAAATAGCTCTATCAAATACCGTCTTGGGAACAAGCGCCCTTTCTTTCCCCATCCATGGATCTGAATAGGCTACCCAACCCCCTTCGTCCTGGCTATCAGGGTTAATAACTACAGTATGAGCTATATGTATTCCTCCCTGTAAAATCCCCCTGTCTACCAAAACCGCACAAATTCCCAACTTACCAGTCTTTATTTCTTCACCTGATATTAACCCGAATTCTGGTCGCACTCTCTCGAATCCTTGGGGGATTAGCGCCCGAATTTCTTCCAAATAGTCTGGGTGTTCTACATAAACCGTAAGTGGAATATCAGGAAAGACTTCGCTTACACCAAAAATTCAAGCTAAGGGAATATTTTCTTTGCATTTACCAAACTTGGCTCTATTAATTCGTTCCTCAACGTCGGCCGGGATGGGAGTTTCTGGCCTAGCTAACTTGATAGCCCAAGTTACACCCGCACCGACACAAGATTCAGCGTCCTTCATTGAAGGCAATTCTTTCCAAAGGTTTCCCGTTTCTATTAACTCTGCCATAATTCCACTAATAAATCATATTTCTAAGCTTACCTTTAATTTACCACCCATAGCGTCCGCCAGTCTTTGTAAAAAAGATAAAGTAGGTTTGGTTTGGGCATTTTCCACCCGGGAAATTACCGATTGCTTCGTCCTCATCTTCCTCGCCAGTTGCGCTTGTGTCATCTTCTTCTCAATTCTGGCCTTAATCAACGCCCGGGCCACTTCATATTCTAACCTGGTTTTCTCCCAAGCTTTTCTAAACTCCGGGTCTTTCTCCCACCTCTTTTTATATTTGTCCCAAGTCGTGGCCATAACTCATTAATATCACAATTTTGCTATATTGTCAACCTCGAGTTGTATTCCCCGTAATCTGACAACACATATGCGACAACAGATATAAACTGTTGTCATGAGAGTAAGACCAAAGCTAATAGTCAAATGTCTTCGGA
>Ga0209212_1000867_pt1 | contig 55162 bp, 47 predicted proteins | sample RifGroC2_FD_183996 | JGI IMG/M metagenome (GOLD analysis project Ga0209212, IMG submission 183996) | Groundwater microbial communities from Rifle, Colorado, USA - Groundwater C2 (SPAdes) (version 2) | ecosystem: Environmental > Aquatic > Deep subsurface > Groundwater | place: Rifle, Colorado...
CGGCGGGCCCTTCGCCCGGATGAGCGTCGTAATCTTTCAAATAAGGCGTTTCCACTTTTTCTTCGCGCAGTAAAATGCCGCCCAGGCCGTTTTTAACGGCTTCGACCCGAAATATCGTCTCGACCTGAAAAGATATCGGTATCAGGGCGTATTGCGGCAAAACTTCGACCGGTTCCTGAATGATGTCTATATTCATAAGCCATCCCGCTTTTTAAATAAATTTATTATTTAAATTTTACCACAGCTTTTTATTTTTTGCCACAAATTAAAATATGAGTTGAGGCATATTGACTTATAGGCCGATTAATGAATTTTTAAATTAAAACAGAGGTAAATCTGGTTGACAATATAATAAATTTATAATATTATTGACTTGATTTTAAAAAAATATATTGCGGCGGTAAACTTGCCGGAACGATGTTTTTCCTCCGGAACGATTAAAAACTGCAGCTATGGCCCGCCGCGTTAAAGAGTGTTGAGTAAATGGAAGAAAACGCCAAAAAAGGTTTTGCTGAAAACCGAATATTTTTAATAGCGATGATCATTTTCATTTTAATAGCGTGCGCCGCGGGAGCGTCTCTCATAAATTTTAAAAACACGCCGCCCGCTGTATCGGGCGTTAAGATCACACTGAAAGAAAATAAGATTATTTTAAGTTACAGAAGGTCAGACCCCGACGGGCCCGATAAAAAAGATTCTATAGCCTGGTTTTTCAATAATAAACAGGAAAAAGAATATGACGGATTGAGACTGGTCCCCGTTCCGGCGGTCCTCGACGAGACCGTTGAAGTACTTTGCTCGGTCACGGCCTATGACGGAATAGAACGCTCGCCCCGGGCTAAAAGCAATACGATAAAATATTTCCAGGGATCGCGGAGTGTCCCGGACACGGCCGATACCGGTGCCGGGCGGAACGGCGATCCGGGAACTTCGCCCGTTGAAAATCCAGCGAATATTTCCGCCGGCGGCGGCGATACCGGACCTGTTTTTTCAAACGCCGTTCCGGCGGATAATTCAAAAAATGTTGCCGGCGGCGGCTTCGGCGAGAATAATATAGCGGCCGCTAATGATAATTCAAATGGTGAAAGCATTTTGCCCGAGCCGGAAAAACAGCCCGGCGGCGGTCAGGCTCCGGAACCGGCCGCTAATGCCGCTGTTACAGGGCAGCCCGGCGCCGGCGATGATAAAAACGGCGAGCCGGAGCCTCTATTTAGAAATAAACCGGCCGAGATATTTAAAGATAATTCGACGAAAAAAGAGCCGGCTCCGTTCGCTGATGAGGCTGATACGACTACGCCGGAATTTATTTCATACCCGCCGTATATACCTTATCCTTCCTATGTGCCGTATCCGCCGTACCCGCAGTATTCCGGGCGGCATCGGCATTCCCGTCACCGCTCGAACCGTCATCAGCCGCCAGTTTTGCCTGCCGTTGAAACCTCCGCGCGCAATGAAGGCGAAAATAACAATGAGACCCGGCTTCATATAGCCGCGCGCCGCGACGACGTTTACCTTGCCGCGGAACTTCTGAAAAAAGGCGCCGATATCGACGCGCGTGATGTCAACGACGTTACGCCGCTGCATTCGGCGATATTGAATAATTCGCTTGAAACCGCGAGGCTTCTGATAAATAACGGCGCCGACATAAAAGCGCGCGACAATAACGGAAAAACCCCGCTGCATGTCGCGGCGCGCAAAAAATCCAAAATAATCGCGCTTTTACTTTTCGAAAAAGAAAGCGTCACGGTCGATAAAGTAAAAAACCCGGAGCTGGTCAGGATAAACAGACTGGTAAATATAACCGACAACCGCGGCCAGACGGCACTTCACACTGCGGCCGTATTCGACGCCGGCGCGGTCGCCTCTATACTTATAGACAGCGGCGCCGACGTTAACGCGCGCGACAAAACAAAATCCACGCCGCTTCATTACGCTTTATTAAATAAATCGCGCGCGGTGGTCCCGCTACTGTTAAGTAGCGGCGCCGACCTGAGCGCGAAAGACGAATTCGGGCAGAAGCCCGAGTATTTCGCCGATGAAGAAATGAAAACATGGCTCTTGCCGAAAGATACGGCGGAAAATTCGCTTAAAAAACCCGGAAAATAATTTTAAAAAATGGAGCTGATGAACCATGCTGAAAAAATCTTTTCTATCGCTTCTGCTCATCTCGGCCGTATTTGCTGTTTCAGCCTGCGGCGGCGGAGCTTCGTCATCGGTGATCCCCGGCCCGGGCGAGGACATGGCGGCTAAATACGCGGCGTCAGATCAGAAAGCGGCCGCCGTTGATAAAAGCCTAACGGCTGCGTGCTGTTCATGGGGAAAGTGGCGGAGCCGAAATACTGACCCGCCTTTTTATTGAAAAATTTCAATCATGGCGGCTTTTTTCGATGTGCTTCATTATCGTTTCAAAAAGGCCGCGGCTGTTGGTTATGGGCTTGGTGATGTAATCGTCCATGCCGGCCTCGATGAATTTTGCGCGGTCTTCCGGCATAGCGTAGGCCGTCAGGGCTATTATAGGAACCCGCCGGCCGCCGGAGTTTTTCTCGAGTTCCCTGATATGCCTGGCGGCGTCCAATCCGTTCATTACCGGCATCTGGCCGTCCATTATCACCGCGTCGAAATCGCGGTTCTTATAAATTTCGACGGCTTCCTCGCCGTTATCGGCCACGGTCACATTCCAGTTGAATTTTGCGGCCAGAGCTTTGATGAATGCGCAGCACATATCGTCGTCTTCGGCCAGAAGGATTTCGACGCTTCTTTCAGTTTTCATTTCCTGCGGGGTTTTTCCTGTAAGGGCTTCCAGTTCGTAATTCATTGTTCATTACTCCAAATGTTATATCTTCAAAATAAAGCCCAGGTTAGACATTAAATACCTGATGATTTTACTTCTTTTTAAGTGAAAATTCAAGTTATTTTTTTAAAATTATTGATTTATGTTGACATACCTTCTTTCATGTGTTATAATTTTGCCAGGTCATTAATTATTAAAACTTCTTTTTTTATATAACTTTTAAAATCCGATTTAATTCTTCGAATTATTTTTTGTTTTCGATTTCATTATAAAAACTTATGTTTTAATTCTAAAAACCCGGTGCGCCGATACGCTGCACGCTTCGGCATTAAATCGGGTTTGCGAAATATTTGTCTCTCCGTTGACATGAGCGGGTTTTACGGGCCAATCGCCCGGCCCCTTTTCCATTATTTCAGAAAATATTGACCACGGCAGCCTTCATGGGCGCCGGGTATGAAATTCATGAAACACCGGCTGGTTTTAACGGAGCCCGCCAGGTGAAGATTTTATTTAATTAAGGTGAAAAATTATGAAGAAAACCACATTTGAAGATCTCAATCTATCAACCAACTTGAAAAAAGCCGTTACCGACATGGGATTTGTCGAAGCTACGCCGATACAGGCCGAAGCGATACCCGTGCTTCTTAAAGGCCGCGACATTATCGGCCAGGCGCGCACCGGATCCGGCAAGACCGCCGCTTTCGCGATGCCCATTATCGAACGCATCGATATCACGAGCAAGGCGCTTCAGGCGCTTGTAATATGCCCCACCCGCGAACTTGCGATACAGGTCACCGAAGAATTCCGTAAACTCTTCAAGTATTATTACGGCCTTTCGGTCGCCACCGTTTACGGCGGGCAGGAAATGGGCCGCCAGATAGCCGCGCTTCTTAAAAAGCCCCAGATAATCGTAGGCACGCCCGGAAGGCTCATGGACCACATGAGACGCCGCACGGTATGCCTCGATACGATCAAATTCGTAGTGCTCGACGAAGCCGATAAAATGCTCGACATGGGTTTCCGCAACGATATGGAGACCATTCTCGGCCAGACTCCGAAAACCCGCCAGACGGCGATGTTCTCGGCGACGATGGACCGCGAAATAATGAGGCTTATGAACCGCTATCAGAACAATCCCGTCCATATCGATACGACCAAACAGAAAATGGACGTTCCGAAGATCGAACAGACATACTATGACATGCACGAAATGGATAAACCCGAAGCGCTCACCAGCATTATCGATCAGCATAATTTGAAGGTCGCGCTCGTTTTCTCCAACACCAAATCGAAAGTCGACCGCATAGTCAAAAAGCTCAACAACAACGGTTATACGGCCGCCGGCATTCACGGCGGACACGACCAGAGACAGCGCGAGAGAGCCATGAACTCGTTCCGCACCGGCGCGGTCGGAATACTCGTAGCCACCGACGTAGCCGGCAGAGGCATCGACGTAAGCGGCATTGAAGCCGTTATCAATTACGATTTCCCGATGGACGACGAAAATTACATACACCGCATCGGCAGAACCGGCAGGGCCGGCAAAACCGGAAAAGCCTTCACTTTCGTCGTCGGCAGCCAGTTATACGATATCATGCGCGTGGGCCGCGAATCGGGCCTCGATATCAAACGCATGAGCATTCCCGGCGCCGGCCTTTCCGCAAGGCGCATACAGCAGTAATCCATCTATAACCCTATAGCGAAGCTTATTGAAAATTATAAGCGCCGCATTCCGTAAAATAAGGCCGCCTGAAATTATTTCAGAGCGGCCTTATTAATTTTAATTCAGCCGTGCGGCTATTAATTTCAGGTTACTGTTTGATTATGCTGACGAAGTATCCGGTCTGGATGGCGCCGTTCAGCTTTGCGTAAACATTTATATATATCTGCGATCCCGGGCTTGCGCCTGAAATGTCCAGCGTCGTCGAAACCGTGTTGATATCGCTGAATTCCTGCGAATTTCCGCTGATGCTGTTCCAGAATTCATAATTTTTAAAATCGGCGAACGGGCATTTTTCCCATGTGAGCGTGACCGTATTTCCGCTGACGGTAACGGTGCCGTCGAGCGGCCTGATGCCCGCGGGGATCGTGGAAACATTCAAAACAAAGGTCTGCTGAGAGCCGTCCGTGTAATTTACCGTGAAAGTAAACTGCTGTCCGGCTTTAACGGGATACAGGCTCCAGTCGGGATTGGTCGCCACGTCGTAGGTATTGCCCTGCTTATATCTCCATTCGGTGCCGCCCTGAGCTTTTTCGAGCTGGAGCGTTCCCGTGACGTAGCCGCCCGAAACGCTTACTGACTGGATCGGAAATGAAGACGATTCATTGACGCTGAACCAGAGTCTGGCGTATCCGGTATTATTGGAGGATGCGCCTATGTCTTTCTGATACTGCGCGGTCATGTAGATCTCTTCTGCCTTGACGCCGTTGCCGGCTACGCGCCATTTGCCGTCGGCTTCCTTTCTGACTATTAAATTAGGCGGGCCATCCTCGAATTCGAGAGATCTGGAGTAATAATTTTTATAGTCGGAAGTGATCGCGCATCCCTGGCTTATGGTGTCGAAAGCTCTGGTGGTTAGCGCTCCCGTCGTTCTATTTCTGACGGTCATAGTTCCGGCCATCCCGGCCAGAAAATTCATGGAACTCATATAGTAGAGCGGCTGCGAGGTTATCTGGAAAGATACCAGCTGTTCGGCTTCCGGAGAAGACGGCGCCTCGCTCGTGTATTGGATCAGCGTGTCCCTGTTTATGCCGTTGAGCATGAAATCGGTTGCGGCCAGCGCTTTTAATTCGGTGATCTCGGTTGCGGTCAAAGCGTCGCCCATGGAGCCTTTTCCGTAAATTTCCATGAAGCGCTTCGCCGCGGTCTGAGCCGCCGTAATATCCACGGAGGAAAGGACCTCGCCGGCGTTCGTTGAGATCATGTAATAGGCGTTAACCGCGTCTGAATCGGTGTATCCGCTTTTGATCGCTACCGCTTTAATGGTTTTAGTGGAGGACACTGTTATCGCCCCGCTGTAGAGCGTTCCGACGGTCGCGGAAGGCGTCGAGCCGTCAGTGGTGTAATAAATGCTTGCGCCGGTCGTAGCGCACGTTATCTGCACGGTCTGGGCGGCGGTATATAGCCCCGCTGAGGGCGTCATAACCGGAACTGCGGCTTTTTGAGCGGCCGGTATGATATTGGTTCCGAATAGCACCTTATCTGAATCGTAATTTAGCTGTATCTCGGAAGTGAAGTTCATAAAATACGCTTCGCCCGCTTTCATCTGCGGATCGACGCCGTCGACCTGTTCGATCGCGCCGGAGCTGTTGCGGATGATCTGAATGAAAGATCCGGACGCCGGGATCCATTTATAAATGCCGCGGATGGCTTCATAGCTTGTCATTAAAGCGTTTCCGGTTTTTGTTTCCGGCATTTTCGAAAAACCGACCAGGTTGAAACCCGTTTTCAAATTTATATTTCCGACTGCGCCCAGTTCGTTTCCGGCGGCCATTACTGAAAATTGCGAGGCAGCCTTGAATATGTAGCCTTTTCCCGCTGCGAACGTCGTGAGTGCGCCTTCGCTTAAACTGACAAAGCTTCCGGCCGACGCGTTGAAGTAATAAATATCATCTATGCCGGGGTTTAATTGTTTTAACGATGCCGGCGTCGCCGTGGGAGCCACGGTGAACGAAATGAAATTGAAACCGGCCCTGAGCGCGATCGTCTGATCGGCCGCGAAAGCCGGCGACGCCGACACCAGTGTCAGCGTCAGGATGAAAATAGCGATGAGTCTTTTAAACATTAAATTGCCCTCCAAATATATTTGTTGATAATTCAGGGTAATTATAGTTATTTATCTTAAAAAATACAAGTCATTTGTTGGTATAAGCGAATTTTTATTGACAAAGTAATTTATCGGTGATAAAATATGCGCGTTATGCATATACCTGACGGGCTTTTAACTAATAATATAAATATCGCCACCGCGGCCGTTTCCGGCGGCCTGTTTTATTATTTCAATAACAAACTTGCTAAATCTGCGGATGACGGAAAGCTAAATATCGCCGGCGCACTGACGGCGTTCGTTTTCGCCGCGCAGATGATCAATTTTCCAATAGGATTCGGCGCTTCCGGCCATTTTCTGGGCGCGCTTTTTCTGATGCTCGCGCTGGGCGCGCCGCTCGGCTTTATCGCCATGAGCGTGATACTGGTCATTCAGGCGCTTTTTTTCGCTGACGGCGGTATAACCGCTCTCGGCAGCAATATTTTCAATATGGGCATAATGGGCGGCCTTCTTCCATATATGATCTTCGTTAAACTACATAAAACCTCCGCATTTTTCAGGACCAGGGCGGGGTTTCCGGCGCTCGCGGCCGCGTGCGCATATATTTCCGTCATCCTTGCATCGTTCGCCTGCGGCCTTGAAATAGGGATGTCGGGCGTCGCCGCGGTTAAGACGGTGCTTGCGACTATAGTGTTTATACACGCTTTCATAGCGGCGGGCGAGGCCGCGATAGTTTTTATGATACTCAATTTTCTGGCCGCAGTGAGGCCGGAACTATTCGCCGGATATTTTTCGGCCGATGAAAAGCTTTGCTATAGCGAAGAAAGTAAATAATTAAAACGGACGATAATGAAGAACATAAATATTAAAAATTCGATATATGTAATATTGTCTTTAGCGCTCGCGGCGGCGCTGTTATCGCCTATGGCCTCGGGAAATCCCGACGGCCTCGACTGGACGATAGAAAAACACGCCGCGTCGCCGGAAGAATCTGAAGGCCCCGGTTATTTCGTATTCAGCGATTATAAAACTCCTTTTATTAATAACGAGTCCGCGTCGACCGTCGTTTCAGGCTTCGCCGGCATCGCTCTGATATTATTATTTTTTAAGTTCTACGGCCCGCGCGGCAAAAATCCGGATCCGGGCGGCGCGCTTAAAACAGGCGGCCGTCAGGTCTAATCAGCCTGGATCAGAATGCATTTTAAGATCGACGAGTATTATGAGATCGACGGCGTAATACAGAAGTTAAATCCCGCTCTGAAACTGAGTTTTATCGTCATCATCCCGCTGGCCGCTTCGCTCGCGCCGGTTCACAATCCCTTAAAACTCTTCCTGCTTTTATTTTTCACGCTTATACTGGCCGGCGTTTCGAAGATACCGTTTAAAACTTTCATTAAAAGATCTATTCCGGCGCTGCCTTTCATTATTTACGCGGCCGCGGTGTTTATTTACGCCGAAATATACGGAGGAAGTTTGTTCATGAGCGGCGGTCCCGGCGCGACCGGCTTTTTTGATCGGGATATGACCGGCCTTTTACATTCATGGCCGCGTTTTAAAACCTTCGAGCAGGCTTTCGCTCTGAGCCTTCTGCTGAAGATCTTAATAAGTCTGAACGCCGTTATCGTTTTCAGCGCCGCCACGTCGTTTCGGGAACTATCAAACGCGCTTTATTTTTTCAGAATGCCGGAGATCTTCGTCAAACTATTTAAAAACACATGGCGCTACCTTCAGAGTTTTATAAATGAACTTATGACGATGAACTGCGCGGCGCGGCTCAGGTTTTTTGCGCCCCAAAACCTTTTGAGAGTGAAGACCTTCGCTATGATGTTCTCGATGCTATTCATTAAAAGCCTCGACCGTGCCGAATTTAATAATATATCCATGAGGCTCAGAGGCGGCTGCGGCCGCAGGTCAGAAGCGGGCGGCGTCAAAATGGGCGGCTTGAGAGGCGTAGATTATAAATTTATAGCGGTATCGGCAGTATGCGCGGCGATATTCGGCTGCGCGTAGCGCACTAAATAAAAAAATAATAAAACACAAAACTAAAAAAGATAATAAAAAGTAAAAATCAAAAAAAGAGAACAGAAAACAGAGAACAGAAAACAGAGAACAGAGAATAGATAATAGAGAACAGATGAGGATTTATGAATAAAATTGTCGAGGTTAAAAATTTAAAATTTGCCTATGACGGCGGCGGCTTGATACTAAACGATATTTCCTTCTCGCTGAAAGAGGGAGAGACGGTTTCAATAATGGGCCCGAACGGCGCCGGAAAATCGACGCTTTTATGGATCCTGACGGGCGTTTTCAAAGGCTTTTCAGGAAGCGTTGAACTCGCCGGGCGGCCTTTAAAGGATTTTGACGAAAGATCGCTTTATAAAACGGTCAATCTCGTTTTTCAAAACCCTGAAAACCAGATATTCTGCGATACCGTCGAGGAGGAGATCCTGTTCGCGCCCGAAAATATGGGCGCAGGCGCCGCTGAAATGAGCGAAAAATTGAAATTTTACTCGGAATCGCTCGGACTTTCTGATTTATTGCGGTCTGAACCGCAGCACCTGAGCTTTGGCCAGAAAAAGAGGCTCGCGCTCGCCTCAGTAATGATAATAGAGCCGGACGTACTCATGCTCGACGAGCCGTCGTCGAATCTCGATTATAAAAGCAGGCTGAAACTGATAGAGACGCTCAACGGCTATAAAAAGGCGAAGATAATAGTCACTCAGGACATCCATCTGGCGCTGGCCGCGTCATCCAGGCTAATATATATGGAAAATGGAATATTGAATTACGACGGCGGCTTCGATCCGGAGCGGCTGCGCGAAAAGTGCCCCTGCCTGCACGAAGAAATTCTCGATTTCAAAAACATAACGGCGTCGCGGAACCTGTGATTTTCAATATGAAAACAGGTCAGTATCGACCCGAATCAACGGCAAGATTAATTTGACAACTCCGCCTTTTTAATGTATAATAATGGTCTGAATATATTTAAGACATATAGTTGAGAAATTTGCTTTAAATGCGTTGTTTTTCTTAAAAGTTACACGCAATAACCTCAGGCAGATTATTATTAAAAATAAAAGGAGCGGAATATGCATCGTTTATCAATACTCCTGGTTTTATTCGCCCTCGTTTTAAATTTGGGATTCGCTCACGCCGCCGAAGAGATCGGCAACCTCGGAAACAAAACCGCCTACAGGCACATGCTTTTAGATATCAGCCAGGTCGGTCCGGCCGGGCTCGCCAAATTCAAAAGCGACAAGAACATGAGCTACTGGTGCGAACTCGATAACGACTTCTTCATAACCTATGTCAGCGGCAAAAGGCCCGTATTTCCGCCCCAGGCCGTCGCCAAAAACGAGATACTTACTGAAAGCAACCTCAGCGAGCCGATGCTCGCCATGAAAATAGGCAAAGACTCGCCGCTCGACGAATTCGCCGCTCAGATCAACGTTATTTATGACAACGGCGCGCACACGATATTCCAGGCTCCGCCGAACGTTCTCAAAGAGATCGCTAAGAAAGAAAGCAACCACTTCAAACTCGAATCGATGAGACAGAATCTTCCCGTAGCCGTCAATATCAGATATATCAAGATCCCCGATATTAAAAGCGCAGAAACCGTCAGCGTGAACCTCGAAAGGCTCAAAGGCTATATCAAAACTTTCGAAAATTTCAAAACCAGATACTCTTACTCGCAGGGCTACCTCGACGCGGCAAATTTCGCTGTCGAAGAATTTACAAAACTCGGTTTCGAAGCGAAAATCGTCGAATATACCGACGGCGGCAAGAAGCAGTATAACGTCGTCGCTCAGAAAAAATCGGTCCCGGCCGGTAAAGCCAATAAATTTTACGTAGTGGGCGGCCATCTCGATTCGACGTCGCCTTCCGCCGCGACGAACGCTCCCGGCGCCGACGACAACGCCAGCGGCTCATCGGGCGCCATGGAAGTGGCTAATATCATTTCGAAATATCCCTTCGCCGATAAGGTCAGATTCGTCCTTTTCGCCGGCGAAGAACTCGGCCTGCGCGGAAGCAAAGCTTACGTCGCCCAGCTCAAGGCGAGCGGCGAAATAAAGAACGTGCTCGGCATGGTCAATCTCGATATGATCGGCTTCGATAAGGTCGCTCCCATTTCCTCGATGTGGCAGACCAAACAGGAGTTCCACCCGTTCGTCGATAACTTTCTGGCTGCCGCGAAAGAAGTCGGAAAATTGAAGATCACCATGTCATACAGCCTCTGGGGCAGCGACCACGTTTCGTTCGCCACCGCCGGCGTTCCCGCTTTCCTTTTCATCGAGGACGAATACGGCTCGAACCCCAACTACCACAAAGTGACCGACCGCCTCGAAACGCTCAATCCTGAAATGCTGCAGGAATTCGTCAGGATCGTTGCTCAGGGCCTGGTTAACATGCTTTCGCCGGCAGTCCCGGCGCCCGCTCCCTCGAAATAGTCGGCCTGCGGCCCAAATTTTAAATATTAAATTTATTGAATATTAAATTATCGGTTTTTAAGGAGAATTAATTTGAACATCAAACTTCTCAACGTCGGCTTTGGAAACATAGTTCTTTCGAACAGGATCATCGCGATAGTCAGCCCCGATTCGGCTCCCATGAAGCGTCTCAAAGAAGACGCCCGCGAGCGCGGCATGCTCATCGACGCCACCCACGGCAGGCGCACGCGCGCGATAATAATAACCGATTCAAATCACGTGGTCCTCTCGGCGGTCCAGCCCGAAACCTCCGCCGGCCGCCTCCTCGATAAAGAAGTCAAGTTCGAGAAGGAAGACGCTTTCGAAGAAGCGTCCTCCGATGACGCCGCCAAAGACGGCGCCGACGGAGAAGATGAGTGATATGGCAAGGCTGTATGTAGTTTCGGGGCCCTCGGGCGTCGGCAAAAGCACTATAGCGCACGCTATACTCGATAAATTCAAAGACTCCATAATTTATTCAATATCCATGACGACGCGCCATATCCGCGAGGGCGAGATCGAAGGGCGCGAATATATATTCACGACCGTAGCAGAGTTCGAAAAACTCATATCCGAGGGCGCTTTTATCGAACATGCGAAGGTCCACGACAATTATTACGGTACGCTCAGGTCCCAGATCGAAAGCGCGCTCGCTAAAGGCATCAACGTGCTTCTCGATATAGACACGAAGGGCGCGCAGAACATCAAGAAAAACTATCACGACGCCGTTCTGATATTCATAGCCCCGCCTTCGACCGACGAACTCAGGCAGCGGCTTTTAAAGCGCCACACCGATTCCGTCGAGGTCATCGAAAAGCGCATTCACAACGCCATCCAGGAGATCGAAATGTCTTCGACGTACGATTACATCGTTAAAAACATCGACCTGGAGCAGGCCGTCGGCGAGTGCGAAGGCATAATCGAAGACCACATGAATAACGCTTCGGCCCGCGCGTAAATTCCGCGTTCCGGATTAAGGGTGATTGCAATTTCAAAGATCCTTCTGTGCGTATCTTCATCGATCGCCGTCTATAAATCGCTCGATCTGGTGTCGAAATTAAAGCAGGCTGGCCACGAGATAGTGACCGCCATGACGGCCGACGCTCAAAAGATAGTCACGCCCGTGCCGTTCAAATCGCTTTCAAGAAACGAGGTCGTGACCGACCTTTTCGACGATAACGCCGTGATCGCGCACATCGCGCTTACCGACTGGTGCGATATCCTGGTGGCCGCGCCGGCCACTTACAACCTCATATCCAAGATCGCCTGCGGCATAGCCGACGACGCCGTCACCACGATAATCGCCGCCTGCAGCAGAAAGCCCGTTCTGATCGCGCCCGCGATGAATACGGCGATGTACGAAAACCCCATTTTAATAGAGAATTTAAATAAACTTCGCAAATTAAAGAATTATAATATAATAGAGCCGGCTGAAGGTTACCTCGCCTGCGGAACGACCGGCCGCGGCCGCATGGCGCCCGTCGAAGACATCATCGCGAAGATCGCTGAATTAACCGGCGATAGTGCGCGCGGCGCGGCTTCATGCTCGAAAATCACCGCGGCTGCGTCCGTTAAATCGCCTGCGGCTAAAGTCCATCCGCTTCGTAATAAAAGCGTAGTGATCACCGCCGGCCCCACCCGCGAATTTATCGACAGCGTGAGGTTTTTGACCAATCCGTCGACCGGGCGCATGGGATACGCTCTTGCGGCCGAAGCCGTAAAGATCGGCGCGCGCGTAACGCTCATAAGCGGGCCCGTCGCCATCGCGCCGCCCGAAGGCGTGTACAGCAAGATCGACGTGGTCACCACTAAAGAAATGCTTGACGCCGTCATCGAAAATTTCGCTGACGCAGACGTTCTTATATCGGCCGCCGCGCCCTGCGATTTCAGGTTCATCGAAAAGCTCGGCAAAAAGGCCGCTAAAAAAGATATTATCGATAACGCCGGCCTGAGGCTGGAAGCGACCGAAGATATTCTTGAAGCAGCTTCGGTTCTTAAGAAAGGGCAGTTAGTCGTCGGCTTCGCCGCCGAGGACAACAACCACCTCGCCAACGCCGTCAGAAAAATGAAGGTCAAATCGATGGATATGATCGTTTTGAACGACGTTTCAACGAAAGATACCGGCTTCGCCTCCGATTACAATAAAATAACAGTCATCGAAAAGGGCTCGGAAAACGCCCCGGACGATTTTGAAAAGGCTTCGAAGGCCGAATGCGCCCGTATCATATTAGACCGCGCAGGCGCGCTTATGGCGAAAAAAATAAAAACGAGAAACGGAAAGAAACTTAAATAAAAATGTATTGCAAAGTAGCCGTCCCCATCCCCGTAGACCAGCTTTATACATATAAGGTCCCCGAAAAATACGAAGGAATGATATCCCGCGGCAGCAGGGTTTTCGTCAATATGAAAAACCAGGCCGACCCCGTCGCGGCGTTCGTCGTCGAATGCTCGGATAAATGCGATTACGATCCGGCCCTCATCAAGCCGATCTACGACGTCATGGAAGGCGCGCCGCTGCCCGAAGACCTTATCAAACTTTCGGAGATGATATCGTTCAAATACCTTTGCGCGCAGGGAATGGCGCTTGAAATGATATTCCCGCCCTCGCTCACCTACCAGACCGGAAAGGTCGAGCAGTACTTCGATTTCAACCGCGGCGCCGACGTTTTCGCATCACTCAAAGACCCGGCCGTTACGAAGAACGAAAAACTCATAATTCAGTTTTTATATAATTCGGGCGCGTCCGATATTAAAAATATCGAAAAGTGCCTGCTGTCCACGCGTGCGACGATCAAAAACTCGCTTAATAAACTCGTCAATCTCAAATACGCCGTTAAATCGTTCAACCCGCAGAAGTTCGAATATGAAAAGGCCGGCCCGCTCGTTTATAACCTGGGCGACGACAGAGGCATCATTTTCACCGACGAACAGAAGGCCGCGATCGAAAACGTTACGCACCACGTCGCCATGGAACAATATCACGAAAGCCTGATATTCGGCGTCACCGGTTCTGGTAAGACTGAAGTGTATATAGAGATAATCAAAAAAACGATAGAAGCCGGAAAATCGGCGATAGTCCTGGTGCCCGAGATCGCCCTTACCGAGCATCTGAAGCACAGGTACCAGAAGGCTTTCGAAGAGGGTCTTGCCATCTGGCATTCGCTTGTCACCAAATCCCAGAAGGATACGATCTATTCACAGATCGCCGACGGCAGGGTCAAAATACTTCTCGGCGCACGCTCGGCCATATTCGCGCCTTTCGAGCATCTCGGCTGCGTGATCATCGACGAGGAGCACGATTCATCCTATAAGCAGGACTCGGGCATCAAGTACGACGCCCGCGAGGTCGCCAGGATGCGTCTTAAAATAAATAACGGCGTACTGGTCTCGGGTACCGCGACGCCTTCGATCGACACTTACCATGCCGTGATGGAAGAGAAGACCGACGCGAAGTATCCGCCGCTGATAAAGATATTAAAGCGCGTCGAGAACAGGCCAATGCCGTCATGCCATATAGTCGATATGGGCAAGGAATTCACCGTCAATAAAAATAAATCGATGTTCTCGGCGCTTTTAACAGAGAAGATCAACGACCGCCTTGCGAAGCGCCAGCAGAGCCTGCTTTTTCTCAACAGGCGCGGCCACAGCACATTCGTTTTATGCCGCGCGTGCGGCCACGTCATTAAATGCGACGATTGCGAGGTGTCGATGACCTTCCACATGCAGGAACAGAAACTGCTCTGCCATTACTGTCCGGCGGTTAAGAAGGTCCCGGTCAAATGCCCGAAATGCGAAAGCCCTTACATCCGTTTCTTCGGCGCCGGCACTGAGAAGGTCGAGGAGGAGTTCCGCAATAAATTTCCCGATGCGCGCGTGGCGCGGCTCGATTCGGACGTTCTGACCAATAAGAAGATAAGTTCGAAAATTCTCGACGATTTTTCGAAGAAAAAGACCGACGTACTTATAGGCACGCAGATGATAGCCAAGGGTTTTGATTTTCATAACATCACGCTGGTGGGCGTCATATCCGCCGACACCATGCTGAATATGCCCGATATGTTCGCCTCCGAGCGAACTTTTCAGATATTGTGCCAGGTCACCGGACGCACCGGGCGCGGCGAGCTGGAGGGCGAATGCGTCATACAGACGTATAACCCCGACAACTACGCCATCACATGCGCCGCGGCTAGCGATTTCACCTCTTTTTACGCGAACGAGTCCGAAATAAGACGCTCGCTCTTTTATCCTCCGTTCAGCAGGATGGTCAAGATCAGCTTTGCCCACGGCGAAGAAACCCTGCTGCTCGAGACCGCGGCGAAGATGGCGGAGGAGATCGCCATCCGCGTGAGCGCGCTCGGCGCCGGCGGGCGTATAAAGATCAGCGGCCCAGCGCCGTCGCTCATACCGAAGATCCAGAACATATACAGGTATAATCTCTTTATTTACGCCGGTTCCGAAGAAGAAATACGGGACAGTCTTTTCGACATTCTCAAAAAATATAGTTTTACAAATAAAAAACAATGTGTTAAAATAGCGGTCGATGTTTCGCCGAATAACACTTATTAACTTTTTTTAATTCAGGAGATCAGTGATGACAATTCTGCCGATATTCGTATGTACCGACAAGGTGCTGCGGCAAAAAGCCGGCGACTGCGCGAAGCCGTTTTCTCAGTACGCGCAGCTGGCTGAAAATATGATACAAACCATGTACAAGGCGCCCGGCATAGGGCTCGCCGCCCCTCAGATCGGAATATCGCTGCGGCTCGTGGTTTACGACGCCGGAAACGGCTCAGTGGTGCTCATAAATCCTGAAATAATTTTCTGGTCGGAGCAGACGGCGGCTTACGAAGAAGGCTGCCTTTCGGTTCCCGACATAACCGCCGAGATCATCAGGCCCGCTACTATCAAATTCAGGGCTTACGGCCTTGACGGATATAAATTCGAAAAAGAGGTCTCCGGTCTCGAGGCACGCGTCATTCAGCACGAATGCGACCATCTCTTCGGAACTCTTTTCATAGACAAACTTCAGGATAAAGATAAGCTGCTGATCGAAAAACAGCTGAAAAAAGCCGGAATGAAAGTAGCGGTGCTCAAAGCCAAATGAGAATATTTTTTCTGGGCACACCCGATTTCTCCGTGCCTTCGCTCAGATCGCTCGCCGCTTCGAAACAACATAAAATCTGCGGCGTAATAACCAATCCTGACCAGCCTTCCGGCAGGCAGCTTAAATTGAAGCCGCCTCCGGTAAAGACCGCCGCGCTCGAGCTTGGCATTCCAGTCTACCAGCCTGAAAAATTCAACACCGCCGAAACTCTGGAGATCATGAGATCGTCCGGGGCTGAATTGCTGGCCGTGGTGGCCTATGGCAAGATCATCGGCGACGCGATGCTCGCCGCTTTCAAGGACAAAATCATAAACGTGCATCCGTCGCTGCTTCCGAAATACAGGGGCGTGGCCCCTTACCAGTGGGCGCTCGTCAACGGCGAGACCGTCACGGGGGTCAGCATAATTTATCTGGTCAAGCAGCTCGACGCGGGCGATATAATTCTGCAGAAACGCATCGACATAAAAGAAACCGACAACGCCGAGATGTTGCATGACAGCCTTTCTTTAATTGGCGCCGAACTTCTGTGCGAAGCCGCCGGACTTATCGAGGCCGGAAAGGCCGAACGCCGCCCGCAGTTGGAAAGCGACGCCACGTATTTTAAAAAAATAGAAAAATCGATGGGCAAGATCGATTGGAATCTGAGCGCTAAAAAAATATCCGACCTCGTTCGCGGACTTTATTCGTGGCCATGCGCCTTTACGGCGATAGGCTCCGATACCGTGAAAATTCATGAGGCCGCGGTAGCCCGCGAATACTTCGGTCACGGCATGCCTCCCGGCTCCGTCATTATCGCGGACGAAAAAAAGGGGCTCGTGATAGCCTGCGGCGGAAACGAAGCCCTTAAAATAAAAACCCTCCAGTTAGCTTCACGCAATATGCAAAGCTGCGACTCGTTTTTGCGAGGTTATAAAATTAACGGCAGCATAACATTAAATTAATTAAAATTACGGCCGATATAAAACTTGAGTTGTTTTAGTTTTATTTTTCGATAAAACTTTACGGCTTATTTAGTGAACGTTTTATAATGAGGTTGTAATTTATGATTAATGCCCGGGAATGCGCCATACGCATATTGTATCAGGTCGAAACTCAGCTCGCATACTCGAATATCGTCATTGACGACATTATCCAGAAGAACGTATTCAATACGCTCGACAAGAATTTCGCGATACAGCTGGTGTACGGCGTAATACGCCACCAGAACACCCTCGATTACATCATACTTCAGTTCATCGAGCATAAGGAGAAATTCGCCAGGCTCAACAAGTGGCTGCTTCTCTCGCTTCGCCTCGGGGTCTACCAGATCATATACCTGGACAAAGTCCCCAACTACAGCGCGGTCGATGAATCCGTCAAACTGGCGAAATCTTACGGCCCCGTCGGCTCTTCGAGTTTCGTCAACGCCGTCCTGCGCAACGTATGCGAGCACGCCGAGCGGCTAATCAAATTCGAGAACGAGGCGGAAAACGTCAAACTGGCGCTCCACCTTTCGCATCCCGTCTGGCTGATCGAACGCCTTACCGCCCAGTTCGGAAAACTCAACGCCATCAAGATATGCGAATCGAACAACAACGCGCCCAGGATCTCGATACGCGTCAACACTTTAAAGACGACGGCCGAGGCCATGATGACGGCGCTCGCCTCCTTCCTGCCCGAGCCTTCGGCGCTGGTGCCGGACGGCATAATCCTGAAGAATTTTTCGGAACTGACCGCTACCAATTATTTTAAAGAAGGATATTTCTATATACAGGACGAGGCTTCCATGCTCGTCGCGCACGTCGTAGACCCGCGGCCCATGGAGGTCATTTTCGATTTCTGCGCGAGCCCGGGTGGAAAAAGCACACACCTGGCGCAGCTTTCTAATAATCAGGCGCTTATTCTCGCTTACGACAGATTTTCTCATAAGATACAAAAAATTAAAGACAACGCGAAACGCCTCGGTATCACCTGCATAACGCCTAAACTGCAGGATGTATTGAAGATGAACGAGACCAGGATGGCCCACAGGGTGCTTGTCGACGCTCCGTGCTCGTGCATGGGCATAATCAGACGACACCCGGAACTCAAATGGCGCCTCGAAGAGAAAAATATCGACGCGCTGGCTAAAATCCAATATCAGCTGCTCGAAGTGGCGGCGTCGCACGTAGTACCCGGCGGCATAGTGGTCTATTCGGTTTGCACGTTCGAACCGAACGAAACCATCAACATGGTTAAAAAGTTCATTAAAAACAACCCCGATTTCGAATTATCACCCTTCCCGCCGCACATAGTGGAATGGTTCAAAAAAGCGGGCATAGACACCGAGACCGTCGAGAACGGCTACCAGACATTCTTTCCATACACATGCGGAATGGACGGATTTTTCATCGCGCGTCTCGTAAAAAATGCGCCGGTGAAGCAGTAAGAACGGAAAAAATTATGAGCGAAGCCCGGAAAACCGATATATGCGGACTTGAACTGAATGAATTTGAGGCGCTTCTGAAACAGGACGGCGAAAAACCGTTTCGCGCCAGGCAGGTTTATAGATGGATATTCGTAGAGGGCGAACGCGATTTTGAAAAAATGACCGACCTTCCGGCCGCCCTCAGGGCTAAACTCGCCGGAAAATATGAAGCCTCTCCCTGCGCCATAGAGCGAAGGAGCGTATCGGGCGATAAAATGGCCGTAAAATACGCGCTGAGGCTTTTCGACGATAACATCGTCGAGGCCGTCAAAATATACGACGGCGACGAACTTGACAAATACACGGTATGCGTTTCCACGCAGGTGGGATGCCCCGTCAACTGCGCTTTCTGCCAGACTGCGAAGATGGGGTTCATAAGGAATCTCGACGCGGCGGAAATCGTAGGGCAGGTCATAGCGGCCGCATTCGACGGCGAAGGTTCGCCGGAAGGCCTGTCGAACATAGTTTACATGGGTATGGGCGAGCCGCTGCTCAACTACGACAGCGTGGTCAAATCAGTCAGGATCATCAACAGCCCCGACGCGCTTAATATATCGATGAGAAAGATCACCATTTCCACGGCCGGAGTGGCGCCCATGATGAAAAAACTCATGGCGGAAGCGATGCCGTTGACACTAGCGCTCTCGCTGCACGCGCCGGACGACGCGCTCAGAGAAAAACTCGTGCCGCTGAATAAAAAATATAACATAAAGACATTGATAGACACATTGAAAATTTATGTCGAAACGACGAAGCGCCGAGTCACCATTGAATACGTGTTGATAGACGGCGTGAACGACAGAAAATCGGACGCGCGAAAACTCTCGGAATTATTGAAGGGCCTCATGTGTCACGTGAACCTGATACCGATGAATAAGACGGAAGGCAAATACGCGGCGCCTTCGCGCGGAAAAATATCGGAGTTCAAGAACATACTTGCGGCCGGCGGGATAAACGTCACCGTCAGAAGCTCGCGCGGACAGGATATCAACGCGGCCTGCGGAATGCTGTATAAAGAATTGAAATCGAAAAAAAATATCGAATAAATAAATAAACTGATATATCGAAAATATTGAATATTTATGCTGAATAATAATTTTATATTATAGACGGAATTAAGCGGGAGGATCAATATAATGCGATTCACACGAAATAAGGCGGTCAGAGGTAATATTCTCGTATCGCTGCTCAAGTTTTTAATATTTATAATATTTTTCGTGATCTTATTCCAGTTCGCCAAAATGTACTCGATCAAAATGATGAACTCCTTCTTCAATAAAGAAGAAACGAAGGTGCCGAACCTGGTTTCGCGTGACGGAATGCCGGTGCGCATCGAGGACGCCTTCGAGCTGTGCAAACAGCATAAGCTGCTTCTGGACATCAAGGACAAAAAATATGATAATAACATTCCGGAAGGTTGCATAATCACTCAGGATCCTCCGCCCGACACCATTGTCAAGGCGAATCGCGCGATGGAGGTAATACTGTCGCTGGGCGCGAAGACCGTCGACTGCCCGGACATTACGGGCAAAGACCTGCGCGACGTGTCTTTTACTATACAGAAGGAAGGATTCCTTCTCGGTAAGAAGTCTTACATATTCTCTGAAACGGTTCCGACCGATACGGTGATCTCGCAGACGCCCGAAGGCGGAAAGCCAGCCCCTAAAGGCGCGCAGATAGACCTTCTGCTCTCGCAGGGAAAGGCGAATACGACCGTGAAGGTCCCGAATTTCATAGGCAAGCGTATAGAATCGGCCAGGATCGTGCTCAGCAAGATCAACCTCGAAACCGGAAAGATCGGTTTCGATAAAAAGGAAGGCACGGCCGCGGGGATCGTTCTCGCTCAGGAACCGGCGGCCGGAAACGACGTGGCGGACAAAACGCCCGTCAACTTCATAGTCTGCGATAACTCCGATAATCCGTCCGGCGAAAACAAGGACGCCGTGATCATAAAGACCGACGGCGGCGAGAAAATCGAATCGAACGAAGAAAATTTGATCAAAATAGACGCCGGCAGCAAGGAAACGCCCGCGCCCCTGATCGAAACCGCTTCCGATAAAAAAGACGCGCCCGCCGCTGCTCCCGTGAAACCGGAAACCCCTGCAGGGATCGAAGGCGAGAAAAAAGTCGAGATCATTAAATTCATAGTCCCTCCGGGCCAGAAGAGCCGCGAAGTAAAAATGGTTCTTTTAGACGACATGGGTCCGCGCGAGGTTTATAAGAACCCGCATTATCCCGGCGAGGTAATAGATCTGAGCGTTAACGGCTACGGCGCTATGAAAGTGCTGGTTTATCTGGACAATGTTTTTTTCAAAGATATAGAGGTAGGTGTTAAAAGATGAAACTGCTCAAAGATAAATACAAGCTGCTTGAAAAGATCGACGAAGACGAAAAAGTGATGCTGTTTCTGGCGCAGACGGTGAAAGAACCCGTCGTCAACGTGGATATCAGGACGCTGAAGCAGAGGCGTATGAAGAACCCCGAGTTCGTCCAGCGCTATACTCAGGAGTTCCAGACCATGGCGACGCTCGATTCGCCCCTGTTTTTAAGGGTCATCGATATAGACTTCCATCAGGACGTATTTTTCGTGGCTTCCGAGCACGTCGACGGCAGAAGCGTTCAAGCCATTCTGAAGGAACGCGAAAATCTTTCGCTCGCGCAGATCATAAATATTATCACCCAGCTGACAAGGGCTTTCGGACACGCGCTCCGCGAGAACGTAAAACACCGCTCGCTCACGTATTCGGATATAATTTATCAGCCGAACGGAAAGATAAAGATACTTCAGTTCCACATACCGCGCGACGTTATATCGAACAAGGATTTTGAAAATAAAATTTCCAGCGTGAGCGCGGACATTTTCTTCATCGGCTGTCTGTTCTACGAATTGCTCGCCCGCGCGCCGCTTTTTACCGCCGACGGTATCAGCGTCAGAAGCCTCAGAGTGATAAAAGACTTCAAACTCGAGGCAGGAAGCGTTAAAAATATAGCGCCCCCCCAGATCGAGGCGATTAAAAATATTATTTTCAAGTGCATTACAAGCGACATTTCAGCCAGATACCAGTCCATCGACGAACTGCTCAACGCGCTCGTCAGGTTCGTATCCGAGCAGGTAAATAAAACCGACGTTCTGACCAGTATGCAGGTTGATCCGTCTAAATTCATGAGAACGGCCGCTGACGAAGCTCCGGCCGACAAAAAAACTCAGGCCGGCAAGGGTAAAAACCAGTCTTCATTCGCCGATTTTAAAGTTCCTGCATTCAAGGGGCCCGGCGATACGACGCAGACCGGCAACCCCGATTTTCCCCTGAATTTGAATTCAGGAAAAGAAAAACGCTCGGGTGCGCCCGCAAACGATGAAGCCGCCTACGATATTTTATTCGGCAAAAAGAATGCCAGAGAAATGAAGACCGTCGCCTATGGCGGCGACGCGAAGAGCGCGGGCGAAGACGCGTCCGGCGAAAACCCTTTTATGGCGAAAGATAATTCGCGGGAATATGATCAGAGCGAAAACGACGCTTCGGCTCGTTCTAAAACGGCCGCAGGCGGAAGATCGGCCGACGGCGAAATGTGGAGTAACAAAAAAACGGCGGGCGCGAAAAGCCTGCTTGCAAAAATAGCCAATTTCTGGTATAGTATGTTATTCGTAATAACGGGATTTTTAAGTTTCCTCCTTTATGTTTTCTGGTAGGAATCGGCGCCTTTCACGTGCCATCAAAACGGCGCGGCGGGGGGCGAAGCGAATAAATCGATCATAGAACGCGAGGGGAGAAAGGACTTATAACCCTTTCTCCCTTTCGCATTTATATTTAAGTAATTTTCAATGAACGAAAACGAAATAGAACGGAGCGATTATAATGTCTGATAAGAAGGTTCTGATAGCGCCTTCGATACTCTCGGCCGACTTCAATAAGCTCGGCGCCGAAATTGACGCCGTGACGAAGGCCGGCGCCGACTGGTTACATTTAGACGTCATGGACGGCCACTTCGTGCCGAATATATCCTTCGGCATACCCATACTCGATTCAATCGCGAAGAACGCGAAAATACCCATAGACTGCCATCTGATGATCACCAACCCCGAGCAGTTCGTCGAAAAATTCGCCGCCGCGGGCGCCGACATCATCACCGTGCACGCCGAGGCAAGCTTTCATATAGAGCGCCTTCTGACACAGATCCGCTCGCTCGGCAAAAAAGCGGGCGTCTCGTTCAACCCTCACACCGACGTCGAAATGCTCAAACACGTCATGCACGCGGTCGATCTCGTTCTGATAATGAGCGTCAACCCGGGTTTCGGCGGCCAGAAATTCATAGAATCGTCTCTTGCGAAGATCGCGCGGGTGAAAGAAATAGCCCGCGAACACGGCCGCGATATACATATCCAGGTGGACGGCGGTATAACGCGTGAAAATAAAGACGCGGTCATAAAGGCCGGCGCCGACGTCATAGTCGCCGGTTCGTCGGTTTTTTCAAAAGCCGATTACGCCGCGGCGATAAGCGGCCTGAGATAGGGGCGCGCCGATATGAACGCCGGAACTGATATTGAAAAAGGCGGCGGGACCGCGCGCGGATATTTCGAAAGGCCTCGGCTCAAAATGGCCAACATAGAGCTGGACGACCTTTCGTTCGGCGAGATCGTCGAATATTCAAAAATTATAATAAACGAAAAAAAGCGGAATTTATTTATTGTGACGCTCGACATTCTCGGCGCATACAACAGCCTCTTCGACGAACGCTACGCGGCGATAGCGGGCGGCGCGGATATTATCACATGCGACGGCGCCGGGCTTAAAATGCTCTCTTATATAAAAAGTCCCCGTAACATCAAAAACAAGGTCAGCGGCGTCGATCTGAGTGAAAAGTTCCTTGGGCTCGCCGCGCGTGAAGGCTTCAGGGTCGCCTTCATCGGCTCGAAACCCGAGGTCGTCGAGCGCCTGGAGGCCGAGGTCGGCTCGAAATTTAAGGGGACCGGCGAGTGCTTTTACCATCACGGATATTTCGACGCGCGCGGCCGCGCCGCCATTATCGAACGGCTTTCGAAATTCGCGCCGGACATCGTCCTGGTCGCGCTCGGAAACCCTGCGCAGGAAAAGTTCATCGCCGACCTCGGCCCGTTTTTAAAAGGCGCGGTCATGATGGGCGTGGGCGGCACGTTCGACGTACTGTCGAAGACGCTCAGGCGCGCGCCGGCGGTAATGCAGAAGTTATATCTTGAATGGCTTTTCAGGTTGTATCAGCAGCCTTCGAGAATATTGAGAATGACCAATATTCCTAAATATATTTTATATGCTTTATTCAGCGAGGCGGTAAAATGGATACGGAAAAAATAAACGCGAAACTTTTCGACAGTCTTATAAATAAGATCAGGCACACGAAACCCTCTAAAGTGACGCTGTCCGGCGCGGCCGAAAATATAGGCGCGTTCATAATCGACAGGATGGCCGCTGAATTAAAAGGCGCGGCTTATTCGAATTACGACGCCTTTCTCATCGTGACGCCCTGCCAGGATTCGGCCGAGCGCGCCTGCTACCAGCTAGAAACGCTTCTTAAGGCCGCGCCGCCCGCCGTGAACGCAAAGGATGCCGCCGGCCACAAAGTGTGCCTTTTTTCCTCGCTCGAATGGTCGCCGTACGAATTTCTGTCGCCGTCGCAGAACCTTCTTTCAGACAGGATGTCCACGCTCAAAAGCGTAATAGATTTCGAAAAGGGCGCGAAAAAATTATTTATAGTGGCCCCTATCGCCGGTCTCATGCAGAAGTGCGGGCCGTACAGGGAACTCGAGAACGCCGGCATTAAAATAGCGAAAAACGATACTCTCGATATCGAAAAACTCGTCGAATCGCTTGCCGAGGCGGGCTACAGCGCCGAGGATCCCGTCATCGATCTCGCGCAGTTCGCCGTGCGCGGCGGCATCGTCGACATATTCATCCCGGGGCTTCGCAACCCCGTGCGCGTGGATTTTTTCGGCGACACGATCGACTCCATAAAGACGTTCAATATCGAAGACCAGCGGACCATCGAACCGATCGACGAAGTTTACATACTGCCCGCCGGCGAGTATATTTACGGCAAAGCCGAGCTGGACGCGATGTACAGGAACATGAATAAAGTATCCAGACTCGCGCCTTCGCACGAGGCCAACCGCATAGCCGAAGGAATAAAGATCGCCAATATCGAGCGCTACGCGCCGTTTATGTACGATCATTGCATGCCGACCATCGTCGATTACATGAATAAATATATTTCGAAATACTGCGTTTTTTACTACTCGAAGGAAGACATCGCGGCCGAAGGCGCCGGGTTTTTGAAAAAACTCGAAAAACTACATCTGGAAAATAAGGCTGAAGACGTTTATTCGCTTCCGCCGGAACAGTATTACAAACATTCCGACATTCTTATAAAAGACATAGAGCACAATAATTCCGCTGTCAAGATCAACCTGACGCCTTACGACGATTCCGGCATGGACGAGGACGGCCATGTTTATTTCGACCTTTCGGTCGCGCCGATGCCTAAATTTGCGGGCAAATTCAACCAGTTCATAACGTGCGTCAAAGAATTTCTCGACGATGCGAACACCGTACTGATGATACTTCCGACATCCGGCCAGATAGGGCGTATGGTGGAGGTTTTATCCTCGCTGAAACTTGCCGTCGTCGTCGGCGAAAATTTCATGACATCGGCGCTCGCGCGAAAGACGGTTTATATCAACGAAGGCTACCTTCACGAAGGTTTTATATATAAGGATGAAAAACTCGCCGTATTTTCGGGTTACGAAGCTTATGGCGAGCACCAGCCGCTTTACGACAAACAGGCCGAGATCGACGTCAAGGCGAAAGCGAAAAGCCGCTACCGCAAAATTTCATCGCATCTCGAGCTCGCCGACGGCGACTACGTTGTGCATGTAAATTATGGAATTGGAATATACCGAGGCCTTACGCTTCTTTCAGCTGGAGGACGCGAGGCCGACTATCTGCTGCTCGAATACTCCGACTCCGATAAACTTTACGTTCCGGTCGACGCCCTTTCGATGCTGCATAAATATATAGCGCTCGACGGCGCCGAGCCCAGGATCGGAAAGCTCAACGACTCGTCCTGGAAGCGTCAGAAGGCCACCGCGCGCAAATCCATAGAAAAGCTGGCGGCCTATCTTGTCACGCTTTACGCGCGCCGCTCGATCGCCAAGGGCCACCAGTTCGGCCTCGATAACGACCTGATGCGTCAGTTCGAAGACTCCTTCGCATACAAGGAAACCGTCGACCAGCAGAACTCCATAGTCGAGGTTAAATGCGACATGGAAAGCGAAAAGCCCATGGACCGGCTTATCTGCGGCGACGTCGGCTTCGGCAAGACCGAGGTCGCCATCCGCGCCGCTTTCAAGGCCTGCATGGACGGAAAACAGGTCGCGTTCCTCGCGCCCACGACGATTCTTGCCATGCAGCATTACAACACGCTTATTTCGCGGTTCTCATCGTATCCCGTTTCGGTCGATCTGCTGTCGCGTTTCCGCACAAAATCTGAACAGAAGGAGACCGTCGAAAAATTAAAGGAAGGCAAGGTCGACGTGGTCGTCGGCACGCACCGCATCATCCAGAAGGACATGGGGTTCAAGGACCTCGGTCTTCTCATAGTAGACGAGGAACAGCGTTTCGGCGTAAAACACAAGGAGCGGCTGAAGGAACTTAAAAACCACGTGGACGTTCTCACGCTCACCGCGACACCCATACCGCGCACGCTTTATATGTCGCTGGTCGGCTCGCGCGATATTTCGACGATCAATACGCCGCCCGCGGAGCGCCTTCCCGTTAAGACATTCGTTTTGAGGTATTCTGAAGATACCGTGAAAGAAGCCATAACCCGCGAGCTTTTAAGGCGCGGCCAGGTCTATTACGTTCACAACAGGATCGATACAATAAACAGCGTCGTGAGCAAACTCTCGGCGCTGGTGCCGGGCGCGCGCGTCAGGGCGGCTCACGGCCAGATGGACGAAAAGCAGCTCGAAAAGATAATGGTCGATTTCTGCGACCGCGAGTTCGATATTCTCGTATCGACGACGATCATAGAGAACGGCCTCGACATATCGAACGTGAACACCATCATAATCGAGCGCGCCGACACTTTTGGCCTTTCGCAGCTTTACCAGCTCAGGGGCCGCGTAGGGCGCGCGAAGAACCAGGCTTACGCCTATTTTTTCTTCCCGCACGAATCGATCCTGAGCCATATTGCCAAAAAACGGCTCCAGGCGATGAAGGAATTCTCCGAACTTGGCTCCGGCTACAAGATAGCCATGCGCGATCTCGAGATAAGGGGCGCGGGCAATCTTCTCGGCCACGAACAGCACGGCCACATCTGCACGATAGGCTTTGAAATGTACTGCAGGCTGCTCGAAGAGGAGATCAAAAAGATAAAGGGCGAATCAATCGAGCGTAAAGACGAGTTTGACTGCGAGATCGAGATCAATACCAACGCTTATCTTCCGACGACCTATATAACTTCCACCTACCAGAAGATCGACGTTTATAAAAGAATGGTCGCCGCCGCCGGTTTCGATGAACTCGCCGAATTGAACGACGAACTCATCGACAGGTTCGGCAAATATCCCGAGCAGGTTTATAACCTTTTTCAGATCGTCAAGATCAAAATTCTCGGCCGCCGCCTCAAAGCGCTTTCAGTTAAGGAAGAAAAGAAGCATATAATAATCAAGTTTCAGAACGCCGGACAGATAGACCCTTCGGCGGTTGAAACGCTGCGCAGAAAATTCGGGCAGAATGTCACTTTCAGCGACGACGTGGAGATCACTCTGCTGTACCTCACTAAAGCCGATCTCAAAGGCGACAATCTTCTGCAGATGATAATTTCGGCTCTCAAAATTCTTGACGCGTCCCCGGCCTCCGGCGCCAAAAAATAAGTCGGATAAGTCAACTTAAAGATTGACAAATATATTAAAAACAATTATAATCATGGTGTTATCATAAAAATATGGCCTGAATTTTTTTATAAAAAAAGAGGTTATACCATGAATAAAAACCCCCGTCTCTTTTTAATGTTAATTGCCTTTGTTATCTTTTCTATAATATCGGTTTCGGCCGCTTCGTCTTACGCGGCTGAAAAAGGCAAAAATGAAATAGTTCTCAGTTTCATGAACACCATGAACGACGAGGAGAACGAGACGCTTTTCGAGCTGGTCAAAGAATACGGCGCGAAAAATCCCGACGTAAAAATTCAGATCGAGAACGTTTCTTTTTACGACGCCAAAAACTTTCTGGAAGAAAAATTCAAACAGAAAAGCCTTCCGGACATAATGAGGGTCGAAATCAGGCTCATACTCCCATACGCAAGGCAGAAGATGTTCGCCGCGCTCGACTCGCTCGTCTCAACTTCCGACTACGTCGATTATTTTCCTTATTTATATAAATTCAGCGTGCTCAACGCGAAAGAACTTTACGGAATACCGCAGGTCACCGACTGCCTTGTTCTGCTTTATAATAAATCGCATTTCGCCTCCGCGAAGATCGACGGCGCGCCGAAGAACATGGTCGATTTTCTCGCCGCCGCACGCAAACTTACCGTCGACGAAGACGGAAATTCGGCTGAAAGCACGCTTTTTAACCAGTTTAAAATATCCAGATACGGTTTTTCATATCATTTCGAATCGTATTATCTTCTGCCGTTCATTTTCAGCTTTGGCGGCAATTTATGCGACGAGGCCGGCGCGCCGCTCATCAAATCCGAAAAGACCAAATCGGCGCTTAAGTTCATATATGAATTGAAGAGCAAGCACAACGCCGTTCCGGCGAAGATAGACCCGAAGTTCGGCCACGACTTCACGCTTATGGAATTTATGGACGGCAGGGTCTCGATGATCATAGACGGTCCCTGGAACATCAAGAAAATATTGAAGGGCTCGGCGTTCAAGAACGCGTCGAACCTCGGAGTGGCCGTCGTGCCGCGCTCGCAGAACTCGGCCTCACCGATAGGCGGTCAGTATCTATGCATTTCGTCGTCGTGCAAATATCCGAAAGAGGCCTACGATTTTATGAACTTTATCAATTCGAAAGAGGCGCAGCTCAAATTCGCCCGCCTGAATTATATAATCCCCACCAGGAAATCGGCCATGGAACAGATCCAGTCCGACCTCGCGGAACCTGATTTTTCGATAAGGAAAGCCCTCTTCGAACAGATGAAACTGGCCGCGCTTCATGTTTATAACATACCCGAACCGGCTTATCTGGACGAACTCAACAAGGCTCTCGAAAAACTTCTCAGCGGCCAGACCGGTTTCGACGAAACGCTCGACGGCCTCGACAAAAAATTCGAAGCCATGGCGAAAGAGCCAAAATAAAATCATTACTACACTACAAAATAAATTAGACGAGAAAGAAAAAGAAAGACGTGAGATGAAATGGGCAGTGAAATTAGCGATATCATATTAGACAGGCTTATCGAAGAATGCGAGGGCAAGGGAATCGAAGTCAAAAGCGAAATGATTTCGAATATATCCAAGCATCTTGCCAATAACCGCGATCCCTTCGCGAAACGCTCGCTGAATTATGCCTTCTGGAATTTGATCACCTACATGCTGAAAAAGAAGGTTTCGGCCACCAAGGGCGCCGAGCCGATGAATTTTACCAGCGACGAAGTGCTCGCGGTCAACTACGGCTATGTTTCCGATATGATAGCAAAGTCTTCCGATAAGTTCTCGCTCGACACTATAGACGAAGCTTTCCAGCTTTCGACATGCATAAACGACGTCGATATCAAATTTTACAGCGTCACCGAATGGCTCAATGAGCAATTGAAAGAGTTCATGGGCATTTACGACATAGACAAGCTCAAGGCCGACTACGACGCCAAGTCGGCGAAAATGCAGGAATATAAAAAGAGCAATGAAGACAACTTCATGCAGAAAAAACTGGTGCTGGGATCTATAGCGAAACAGATGAACAATCAGGCCATGTTCATGAGAATCTATGGCCTGACTGAAAAGGTCAATCAGTGCACCAGCAAATACTCGCTTTATAAATTCAAGGGAAACTCCGGAATGGCGCTTTCGAAAGAGGAACGCCTCGAGCTTATAAATATCGAAAACGAAATAAACACCGCGCGCAACGACAGGAAAGAACTCACTAAATCTTTCATGATGCTCAATAACGACCTGTGCAAGTGCGAAGACAACGTAATCGACAACGAGATCGAACTTCTGGGTCTGGTAGCCGGGCTCGCTAAGGCGAAGGCCGACCTGGAGAGTTTCATCATTTCAAAGAACGAAACTTCCGGCGCGAAAAAAGAAGAATTTATAAACGACCGCGTCACATATATCAAAAATATGGCGGAACTCGTGTCGAAGCGCAATAAAATAGAGCCGACGCCATGCCTGAGCGAAAAAGTGAATGCGCGCATACCCGATATCATAATAGACGCGCTCTGTGAATATTTAAAGGCCGATCCCCGCGTTTTCAAAACTAAAAAATTCAAGCGCTTCGGATACCCGTCCGTAATTTTCGTGCCGGGTTACGGCAACGGCATTTACAGCTACGATTATAACGCTTTTATTTTTCCTATATTTCCCGCGACGAACTATAAAGAGTCGATTATTTCGGCGATGGTTCTCTACCGCTGGGATTGCGATGAAGACAGGGAATTCCGCGAGGCGTACAACAGCCTGAAACCTTATAAAAAACTGTCGTTCGTCGATCTGCAGCGCTCGCTCATCAAAGATTTTACAATTTATATAACCAAGGAACTCAAGGGATACAAAATTTTCGATAAGGAGCTCCGCGACTGGTTCGCATGGCAGATCGCGCCTAAAAAAGACGAGATCGTCGATTTCGAGGTTATGAAGCACGGCGAAGCCCGGCGCGAAAGCAAACTCGCCGATGCTTCGCGCAGGTCTGACGACAAAGCGGTCGAAGCGTCCCTTCGGGCCGCTGAAGCGGCCGCGAAATGCGCCGCGGCTGAAAAACTTCTCATGGAGGCCGAAACGGCGCTGAACGAGGCGCACGAAACGGCGTTGAAGATCGCGGCTGAAGCGGCGCGCGTATCCGAAGAGGCCGCCAATAAATCGGTGGAGGCTGCGCGGGCCGATATCTCGGTCAAGGCCGAATTCATGATCAAGGCCGCGGAAGCTTCCGGAAAAGCCACGGAAGCCACTATAAAAGCCGCCGAGGCCGCCAGGAGCGAAAACGAGGCTAAAATAAATTTCGACGCGAAAAAGGTCGACTTTGAAAGGCTTAAGAATGAGGCCGAGGTCTCGCAGCGTATCGCGAAAAATGAAGAAGCCAAAGCGAACGAAGCCAGGGCGAGCGAGGACGCGAAGATAGTTTCGATAAAAACCGGGCTCGGCGAAATGCTTAAACTTGCCGCGGCCGAGGAGAGTGAAGCGAAGCGGCTCGCCGACGAACTTAAAAGTGAGGCCGATATAGTTAAAAACGATATGCAGGCTAAGTTGTCCGCGGCGTTCAAGGCCGAGATCATCCACAGAACGACTGTTGAGGTCCTTGACTCGGTCAACGGACTGCTGAAACTTTCGGGACACGAACTCTTAAAGGCGAAAAGTTACGACGAATTAAAGAGCGAAGCGGCCGCGAAGGTCGAAGCCCTGGCTGTTGCCGAAGCCCCTGCTGAAGAGCAGCAGGGATTTTCCGAATCCGAAGGCGACGATATGCGCGCCCTCTTCGAAGAGCAGCTCCGTGCTTTAAAAGACGAGATAGAAAAACTAAAAAAAGAAAACGGCGAACTGAGAAAGGCGGGAGCGGGTCAGGACGCATCGCAGTCTCAGCAGCCGGCAAGCGTTTCACCTCAGTCTGGCGCGGAAATACCGGCCAGCGAAAAATTCGCGGCGGTCCGCGAATTTCTGTACGGTAAAATAAAGTCAATTATAAAATTGGACAGCGTGAATGAAAAATTATCCATCACCCCTTCGGGTAAAAACAAGGAAGCCGTTAACATTCATTTGACCGACATTAACGCCGCGAACGGAGAGCTGGACCTGATATTGAACACTCTGGCGATCCAGGCGAAGCTCCAGAAATTCATCGAAATGACAAAGTGATATCGATAAAGTTATTTTATTTTATTGACGGCGATAAGCGCCGGAATGCAAGAATGCGGAGGAACGAATGAAATTTATATCCGAAAAGAATTTCGGGCCGGAAAGATTCATTTCATTTTTATTGTTCGGTTTTATTTTATCTTTATTTATTCTGACCGGTCATTCGCAATCTTACTCCCAGCAGCGCGCCAAAGTTAAAAAAACGCCTGAGCCGGCCGCTGCACAACAGAAAAAAACACGTGCGCAAGCGCCGCCGGTGAGTCTTTTCGACGCCGCGTTCGAAAAGGAAATTTCAGAATTCGAATTCATAGATAAAATGACCGACGAGATCGAATTTATGCGTATATATACCGCTCTGGCGGACGATATGAGCAAATTAAAAGGCGCCTTTGCCGCCGCGGTAAGATCGGCCGACAAAAATTATACGGCATGTCTTTCGACCGCCAAAACCATCCACAGGCGAGAATTGGCGACGGCCCGCGACAGAATTAAAAATAACAGGGCCCCTGAAAGAGCTGAAAGTCTAAAATCTCTTCTTCTGTCGATAGAGCAGGAACATAAAAATTATTACGAATCGGAGGCGAACAAGGTAAAAAATATTTTCAAAAGCCTTTTCGATTCTTTCAACGCTTCATACGCGATCCAGAAAAAATTTTTGATATCGAATACGACGTACGACAGTGCGACTTCTGAAATTATGCTGGCGCTCGGAATATTCGAAACCGGAATAAAAGAAAAAAGCGCACGCGTCGAAAATTATATTTCCGGCAAATTCAACGCCGTCGGTAACGGAGTTGATCATGGCGACAAATAAGGTTTTTGACGATATTTTTTCGGGGGACCATTCTGAACGCGCCGTGGCTTTTAAAAACAATATAAAATCGGCCATAGCCAGTTTCAACGCGAACCCTACGAACATCGCTCACATAAGGTATTTAAACAGCCAGTACTGGGACATGGTATATTTCATAGTCAAAAAGAAGGTTATGAGCACGGGCGGTCTCAGTTTCAGCGAGAGTGAAAAACTGGCGGTCGATTTCGGCTATATTTCCGACGAACTGCTTGGCGAAAATAAAGATATTACTCCGCGGGCACTTAACGACAGCGTCAGTGTTAAAAACGGCAGGCGGGGTCCCGTTCCGTGTTTTTCAATATCGAAGTGGCTTCAGGAGCAGCTTCAGGATTTCCTTGGAATCAACAAACTGAAAGAATATGAAAAAAAATATGAGGCGCTCGTTAAACTGGTAGATAATTTAAGAGAAGAAAAGCGCGTAGTGATAGAATCCAAGAAAAAACTCGACGAAGATTTCAAAAATAACAGACCCGCGGGCATTTCCGCCGCCGCCGCCGAAAAAATATCGGCTTTCAACGCTATGATCGACGAAGCCCTTGAAAAGTACGGCTCGCTGCGCTCGAGGATACAAAACGAGTTGCTGCTGAAAAAAAACGAGCGCGTGGAATTCGTAACGATGGAAAATCAGATAGGCAAAACGCGCGACGAACGAAAGAAATTTTATAAGAGCCTTCCGGCGTCTAAAGCCGATTACCTCGCAAATCTGGTGTTTTTAGAGGATATGATAATCCAGAAAGAACATGAAATATTCGATAACGTCACGCTGATAGGAAAAAGCAGGCAGAAGATCGAAGAATTCATATATTCAAAAAAAGAAATATTAGACGAGGAAAAGGACGATTTTTTAAAGGAAAAAATATCGGCCGTAAAAAATATTATCGATATAATATCAAAAACCAATAAAATAGATCCCGTCATATTTCTGACCGAAAGTCCTCAGGAAAATATACCTGACGAGCTTTTTGACGTGACCGAAAAAGTGATGGAATTCGATCCGGGCCTGTTTGAAAATAAAAAAGTCAAACTTTACGGGCGTCCCGACATGATACTGGCGCCGGGAAAAGGCCGCGGCGATTACGATTATCATATGAACGCCCTTTTAATTCCTCAGTTTCCCGTAAAAGACTATATCGATTCGATGCTTAACGCCCTGGCGCTTTACCGCTGGGAGTGCGACGACGAAAACAGAATGAAAAACTCTTTTTCGAATCTTAAATCAAATAAATATTATACAAGTTCGTCAACGCTTATGCAGTCTTTTATCAAAAATTACTGCGTGTATATGTCTAAAAACATTGACGGCGGCGGCGCGGTCAGAATAAGCGAGTTCGATTTTGAAACGCGCGCCTGGTTCACCTGCTATATATCCCGCAAAGAGGCAGATCTTGCTTCCATATCGGAAGAAGAAGAAATTTATGAAAGCGAGTCGGCGGATGAGACCGCCGAAGATAAAACCGCGGCCGCGCCCGAAAAGACGCCTGAGTTCGATGGAAAAATCACGGCTGGCGATCCTGAAGTTGAAAAAACCCCGGAATCTGAAGAAAAAAAGGAAGAGCCGAAAGAAATAAAAGACGGGAAGGCGGAACCGATCAAGCCGGAAAGAAAGCCCGCGCTTAAACTTCCGGGCGAATTCGGAAACGAGACCGGCGAGAAAGCTCCGGCCCCGCAGGTCGCCTCCCGCCCCCGCAGGTCGTTGAAACTTCCAGGGGAGTTCGACATGAGTGAAGATTCGTCGGAAGAGATCGGCGGCGGGAAAGAAAGCCCGGCCGCGAAAGAGGTCAATGAAACCATATCGCTTCTTCTGAAGGAAAATTCCGCCATAATAAAAAAACGGATACAATCGATATTCAAGTTTGGCGAGGTCCGCGTGGAACCTGGAAAAGACCACCAGCTCGTGAATATTACCATTTCTAATCTCGACGCAAACCAGGTAAAGCATTTTTTGAATTTAATGTCGCTGCAGAGCAAGTATTACAAGTTCATGTCTTCTATAGTTAAAGAAGAAGATCTGGGATGATTGAATATGCAACCTAATGTCCCTCCAGTTGCGCCTACGCGCGTAAATGAATTTTTCAAGAGCGTTTCCGACGCCTTCGCCGTCAATAGAAGCAATGCGGCGCTGTTCTTCTTTATAGTGCTTTTTTTTATACTGGCGGTATTCGTTTATTATAAATATATCCGCGTCAGGCCGAAAGAGGCTGCTGAGCCTAAAAAGCCGCAAAAGCCTCAGTTCGTCGCGGGAACCACCGTGAACCGCCTTATAGAAAGCCTTTTTACAGGAGAAACTTCACCGGAATACATTGCGCTTAAAAATCTGACGAACTATTATATAGACAAGTACATAGAAAATTCTCTGGACGCGCTTACCATAAACGCTCTGAACACCAAGTACTGGGAGCTGGTTTTATATATCATAAACCAGAAATTTAAGAATGGCACCGGAAATCTGCTGGATATCGCTTTCAGCGAAGACGAGAAAAAAATAATCGATTTCGCCTATCTTTCGAACAATCTTATCATGTCCGGAGGCACTTTCAACGAGAATTCCCTCGATGAATCGCTTCGTTCGGAAAATTTCATCAAAGACCACGATATCAAATTTTATACCATAACTTCCTGGCTGAGCGACAGTTTGAATGAATTCACCAGTTCCTACGCTATCGAGCGCCTGCAGCTCGAATTCGAAAACCTCGTTTCAAAAATTAGCATAGCCTCTCAGGAAAAAGAGATAAGCCTTAAAACAAGGAAACTTCTCCTGTATGAAATATCGAAGCAAAACGCAGGGAAACCTTTCTTGAAAGCGCTTATGGCGACCAGCGAAAAGATCGACCGCATAATAGACGCTTATTCGTTCTATAAGTACAAGACCGAAAGCGGCTTTTCGATGACGAAAACCGAGCTTCTCGAATTCGTCAATATCGAGAATTTTCTTATCAACAGTTTGAGGAACGAGCGCCGGGAAGAACTTAAAAGCATTGCCTACGGCGAAAGATACAACAACGAACTCGTAAGCCTCGAGACCGAGATAATAAACAAGGAATGCCTGCTTTTAAGCCTCGTCTCGCTTAAAGCCAGATGCATGACCGAGGTAAATAAAAGCGTCAAATGCCAGAAAGAGGCCAGCGCCCAGTCTAATATAGAGTTCCTCCAGTCGAAGATCGAATACCTGAAAAACACTCTAGGCATAGTCGCGAAGAGAAACGAGATCGAGCCTATTTTATTCATGACCAAAAAAATTTATAAAAAGATACCCGATACGGTGTTTCAGATTATCGCGAAATTCATAGAGGCCGATCCGCAGGTATTCAAGTCGAAAATGACGAAAAGCGCCGGGCTGCCGGATATTTTATTTGTACCCGGCTGCGGCAACGGCATATATAACGTCGAGACGAACACGCTCATTCTGCCTGAATTTCCGATCAAAGACTATAACGAACTGGTGATATCGGCTCTGGCTTTGTACAGATGGGAGACCGACGATGAAGGCAATCTCAAAAGGTCTTTCCACTCGCTGAAATGCAATAAAAGGCTTTCTTTCGCTTCTTTGCAGCAGGCGTTCATCAAAGACTACGTCCTTTTCGTGACGCGTGAAAAAGACGGCGGCGGCGGCCTTGACAAAGAGATCCTCGACTGGTTCAAATTCGAGATAGCGCCTAAAAAGGGCGAAGAGATAAGGATCGAAGTTAAGCCCAGAGCGGTTTCAAAAGAAGCGAAAGAAGCCAGGGAGATGCAGCAGGATCCGCCTGAGGCCGAAACGAATGACGTCGGCGCGATCGACGCAGTTTTGCTGCAGGCCGTGCAGGAGTCCGTTGAAACCCCGTCCGTCCAGGCTGCCGGAGAGATACCGGCCGAAGAAATCAAAGCGCAGGCGGATGAATCAGTGAAAGAAATTCAGCCGGCGCCCGCTGAAATTCCGGCGGACGTCAAACCAGTGGAGCCTTCCGGCAGCGATGATCAACTCAAAAAAGAACTTGTTTTCGATAAATTGAAACTTTTATTTAAAAATAACGACCTTGATGAAAACAGGGTAGCGGTCAATTTTATCGATGAAAAGCATAATTTTAACATTGAGTTTAAGAACCTGAGCGTCAACGAGTTCGAGGAACTGGTCAGAATGATCTATGATAACCCTAAATTAAGGGAATATCTGATCGATCTTTACAAGAAAAATATAAAATAGATTGGGGAATATATATGTCTCAGACTAAGGCAAAAGAGAAAGAATTCGAGATCAGGCCCGATTTTCTGCCTTTCCACAGGGCATGGTTCGGCCCTGAAGAAGAGAATGAAATAATCGACACTCTCCGGTCGGGATGGATAACGACCGGCCCGAAGACGAAGAAGTTCGAGGAGGAATTCAGGAATTACTGCGGCGCGAAACACTGCGTGGCGCTCAATTCCTGTACCGCGGCGCTGCACCTTGCATACGCGGCTCTCGACATCGGCGCGGGCGACGAGGTTATAACTACTCCCATGACATTCGCCGCCACGGCCAACGTCGCGGTGCATCTGGGCGCGAAGCCCGTTTTCGCGGATATAATGCCCGAAACGCTGAATATTCATCCGGCCGAGGTCGAAAAGAAGATCACGAAGAAGACAAAGGCCGTTACGGTCGTTCATTACATAGGCCAGCCATGCAAGATGGACGAGATAAACGAAATAGCGAAATCTAAAAATATAGCCGTCGTAGAGGACGCCGCGCACGCGACCGAGGCGGCTTACAAGGGGCGTAAAGTAGGCTCCATTTCAGATATGACGGCCTATTCCTTCTACGCCACCAAAAATATCACATGCGGCGAGGGCGGCGCGCTCTGCGTCAACCGCGATGACCTGATAGATAAAATTAGAATACTCAGCCTGCACGGGATGAGCAAGGATGCGTGGAAACGCTATTCCAACGACGGTTTCAAACATTACGAGATACTCTATCCCGGATACAAATACAATATGTTCGACATTCAGGCTTCGCTCGTTCTGCATCAGCTCAAAAAGATAGAACAATTCTGGGAATTGCGGAAACGCTACGTTGAAAAGTACAACGATGCGTTCAGCGGGGTCGAACAGATCAAAACGCTCAAGATCATGCCGGATGTGAAACATTCATACCATCTTTATTCTGCGATATTAAAGACCGAAATGCTAAAATGCACGCGCGACGAGTTTTTGAGCGAACTGCAGAAACTGAATATAGGCGTTTCCGTTCATTTTATAGCGCTTCATCTGCATCCGTTCTACCGTGACACTTTTGGCTACAGGCGCGGCGATCTTCCGAACGCGGAATACGCATCTGACAGGCTTATCTCGCTTCCGCTGTTTCCGAAAATGAACGACATGGACGTGGAATACGTCGTGGAAGCGGTTAAGCACCTGATCGATAAATTTAAAAAATAAATATAAAAATAAAAATTAAGAATAAGCGGGAAATCAATAAAATCAATTAAAATAAAACGAAATTAATTTAAACTAAACTGTGAAAGGGTGTATCATGGCTAAGTTCATATTCATAACCGGCGGCGTCGTTTCGTCGCTCGGAAAGGGAATTACCGCATCGTCGGTGGGCAGGCTTTTGAAGTCGCGCGGATTGTCGGTCACCATAATTAAATGCGACCCCTACCTTAACGTCGATCCGGGAACCATGTCGCCGTACCAGCACGGCGAGGTCTTCGTCACCGACGACGGCAGCGAGACGGATCTCGATCTCGGCCACTACGAAAGATTCTGCGATATCAATCTGAGCAGGTACAACAACATCACCGCCGGCCAGATATATAACGCGATACTTATAAACGAACGCCGCGGCGATTATCTGGGCGGCACCGTCCAGGTCATTCCGCACGTCACCAACCACATTAAAGAGCGCATACAGAGGCCGCTGGTTTACCATAATTACGACATCGTAATAGTAGAGGTCGGCGGCACCGTGGGCGACATCGAGTCGCTTCCTTTCCTGGAAGCCATCAGGCAGATGAAATTCGACTGCGACCGCGAGAACGTGATGTATATACACGTTACGCTCGTACCGTACATAAAGGCGTCGGGGGAATTGAAAACCAAGCCCACGCAGCATTCCGTTAAAGAGCTGCGTTCGATAGGCATCACGCCTGACGCGATCGTCTGCCGCACCGAGCATCGTCTGAGCATGGACGTCAAAAAGAAGATAAGCCTCTTTTCAGACGTGACGCCGGAAGCGGTCATAGAGGCGCGCGACGTGGAATCGCTTTACGAGATACCGCCCATAATGGAAAAAGAAGGCCTGGCGGCGGTCGTCATTAAAAAGCTGCAGCTCGAATGCGGCCCGCTCGACATGAGCGAGTGGGAAAAATACGTGACCGCGGTCCATAAAAAGAAAAAATGCGTTACGGTGGGGCTCGTCGGAAAGTACACAAATTTGAAAGACGCCTATATAAGCGTCGTCGAATCGCTCCACCACGCGGGCGTCGAAAATGATCTGGGCGTTAAGATAAAATATATTTCCTCCGAGATCGAAACCGATAAAATGATCGAAGAACTCAAAGACATCGACGGAATACTCGTTCCGGGCGGCTTCGGCGAGCGCGGGGTCGAAGGCAAGATAGGCGTTATAAAACACGCCCGCGAGAATAAGATCCCCCTTTTGGGGCTGTGCCTCGGCATGCAGCTTATGGTTATTGAATATGCCCGCAACGTCTGCGGCTTCGCCGGCGCTAACTCGACCGAGTTCGACGAAAACACCGCCCACCCCGTGATACACATACTGCCCGAGCAGAAGGAAGTGGAGAACCTCGGCGGCACGCTAAGGCGCGGATTATATCCGTGCCGTGTGACGGAAGGAACCGCCGCTCACGAAGTATATGCCAGTACGCTGATATACGAGCGCCACAGGCACAGATACGAGGTCAATAACTCCTACCGCGACGCGCTCGTCGAAAAGGGCCTCGTGATATCGGGAGTATCGCCGGATAACAGGCTGGTCGAGATCGTCGAGATAAAGGGCCATCCTTATTTTATAAGCTGCCAGTTCCATCCGGAGTTTTTGTCGCGTCCCATGAAGGCCGCCCCGCTTTTTGCCGGATTCATAAAGGCCTGCGGGAAGGGAAAATAACGAAACAGAGAATAGAGAATAGAGAATAGAGAATAGAGAATAGAGATCGTTTAATAATTCATAAATAAAAGCGTCGGCAGGGTTTTAGGATTGCCGCCGCTTTTTATTATATGCAAGATCACCATGGATCGTTTTATTTTGAAAACACCGCGCTGAAGATCCTGTTGTATTTTTTGGCGCCTATTTTATTTTTGGTGTGTTTGAACGCGGAGAAGGTGAGCCCGGCGTTGCCGATGTTGTATTTGACCGGGGCGCCGCCGTAAACGTTCGCGGCGATCTCGCCTGCCAGATTGATTATGGCCGTGTCGAGCCTTTTTATGACCGATGTGATCACCGCGCCGGGCGCTATCGAGTCCTGGTCGGAATCGATGCCGATTATGTATTTTTTGCGTTTTCGGGCGGAATCTATCGCGCCGAGTCCGGACGCGCCCGCCGCGGCAAATATGACGTCACAGCCGCCGTCGTACATTTTATCGGCGATCCTGGCGCCCGCGGGTGCGTCGGAATAGCCTTCGACGCCTTCGGCTATATATTCAGACGATATTTCGTTTTCTTTCAGTTCGGGATTATTTTTAACGGCGGCCGCCCTGAAGCCTTTTTCGAAATCGAGGATGCCTTTGTCGCGGGTTCCGCCGATGAATCCTATCTTACGGCTTTTAGTGAGGATCGCGGAGACGGCTCCCGCCATGTAGCCGGCTTCGAAGTTGTCGAATTCTATCGATTTTACTTTAGAATTTTCAGCCTTCGCGTCGATGACTATGAAATGTCTGTCGGGATATGAGTCGGCGAGCGAGTCGAAGAGCTTCGCGTAGTTCGAGCCGATGCCGATTATATAGCGGTGATCGCCTACCGACAGGATGCTTTTTATATAATTATCCATATGGCGGTCGAAATAAAGGTATATGCGCGCGGCTTTTATTTCAGGATAAAGCGAGGCGCTGATCTTTATGCCGACCTCAGCCATCTGCGTGAAGGGATTGGAGAGGCTTCCGACCGGCATGAAATAGATCACCGAGATCTCGCCGCTTGTCGCGGAACTGGCCGGCGCAGTGGGGGCAGCCTGAGCGAAAGATGGCGGGACCGCCGCGAAAAAAATTATAAAAATAACTATGGCGGCTGTTATGAATTTGGCAGTCGATGATAAAAAAGAAATTTTACGCATACTGGTTTATCACTCCGGGTCGAAATTTTTATTATAAAACACGCGGTGGACGATAGTTTTATTATATTCTATTTTTCGGAAAAATTCAAGTTCAAAAATTAACGGGCGGTTTTGCATGAAAGTCAAAACGACGGAGTTTTCAATGAATTGTTGTTCATTTTGCACCAGTGCCAGTAATCGACGCTCGACACGGGCTCTTCGTCGATTATAATTCCCGCCGAATCGTAGAGCACCATTGTCACGTGGCTGGCCCTTTCAGGAAGTTCTATGCGCGGCCTGGCGCCTTCGATCATCCTGAATTTGCGGTCTATCCATTTGTAGTCGCTTATGACGAACTCGCGGCGCGCGACGTCGTCGACCGATCCATCGCCGAACGGCATGCCTTTCGCGTCGTAATAATAGAGATTTTCGAGATAGCCGTATTCGTCGAATTCGTGAAGCTCGAACGCGAGCCCGTAATTGTAGCAGATAAGGTCGTTTTTAAGGCCGACGTTGAATCGCAGGACCTGTTTTTTGTCGTTGAATACTATAAGCTCGATCTCCTTGGTGTAGTCGCGGTCGCGGGTCATGAGTTTAAGTATTCGGCTCCTGTCGAATTTTTTAACGATGGCGCAGTGCGGGTAGACGTTTGCGGTTTTGAAGTGGTCGAGGACGGCGCGCGTGCCGGCGAAGACATCAGAATCAGGGTTCGTGACCAGAACTAAGAAGGAAACCAGGAATATTATATATAAGCGATATATGATTTTCATTGGATATCAACCAGCCTTATTTTCATAATAAGATCGCGCCGAGCTCGACGCGGCCGACTCTAAAATATTATATCAGATGTCTTCATTTTCTTCAACAGGTTAAAATTTTTTGAAATAAAATAATGAAATAATAGTGAAAATAAAAAATGAAGAAGAAACGAATAAAAAACGAATAAAAAATAAAGAAAACATATAGAAAAAATAATGGATAATAATTTGTTTTAAAGCCTGATTTGTTTTATAATGTTACCGGGATCGGGTTGATCTTTAATTAGAGAAGGAGGAGCCGCCATGAAGTTTTATGAAAGCATAGCCGAATATTACGAGTTCATATTCGACCCTGAAGATTCGGCTGAAATTATCGACGGGCTGTTTTTAGGGCCCGGTTCGCGAAGGATAATAGATATAGGATGCGCGACCGGAAAGCTTGCGGCGGGCCTTGCCGCCCTGAAGCACGAAGTAACGGGTATCGATCTCGACGCGAAGATGATCGGAATCGCGCTGGAAAATTATTCGCGGAAGGGATTGAGCGTAAACTTCGCCTGCGAAAATATGCTTAACATATCTAACGCCTTCGAGCGCGGTTACTTCGGAGCCGCCGTTTGCGTCGGAAACACCATCGTGCACCTCGACGGCGCAGCCGAAATAGAGGAATTCTTCCGCGCCCTTAATCTTATACTAAGCCCCGGAGGGGTTTTCGTGGGACAGATATTAAATTACGACCGGATAATGTCGAAAAAAATAGATAAACTCGCTTTGATCGAAAACGATAAAATTAAGTTCGAAAGATATTATGATCTCGACACCGTGAAAAACAAAGGAAAAATAATATTTAAAACGAAACTGACAGTGAAAGCAAACGGTGCGGTGATCGAGAACGAGGCGCCGCTGTATCCCGCTAAAAAGCAGGAGATCTTCGGGGCGCTAACTGCCGCCGGATTTACGGATATAAATTTTTATTCGGATATCGAAAAAGGTCCGTTTTCAATCGAAAACAGCGGCCCGCTGGCGTTTGGCGCGCTGAGAGCGTAGTTTTTTTCAGAGGCGTTTATAACACGACGCCGGCCAGGATGGCGTAGTTAAGTATTACTTTGCACACCGATTCAAGGACCGTAGTGTAAAGGAAACACTCCTCGAGGTTCTTTCCAACGGCGAACGAGCCGTGGCCGCGGACCACTACGACTTTTTCATGCTTCAGAAGAGGAGCTATCTTAGCCGCTACCTCGGGTGAGGCCACGGCGGTTTTGGCGTCGATGACCTTTATGCCTTCGGGGAAGTAATATCCGCCTTCGGCGTCGATGGGTCTGATGATGTCTGTTTTAAGGGAAAGCGCTATCGCCGACGGCGGATGGGAATGTATAATCGCCGAGCAGGAGCCCGTTTCGTAGATCGCGCGGTGCACGACGAGCTCGCGCGAGGCGTTTTTATCTGAAAATTCGTTGCGGGCGAGCGTGGTCTCTATGAGGTCGCCGATCGCGATATTTCCGAGCATTGCGCCCGATCGCGTTATGGTGAGAGTTCCCCTCCCGCCGCGCGCGCAGTGCGAAATGTTGCCCGAATGGGAATTATTAATGCCCATAAGGAAAAGGTCGCGTCCGAAAGTTTGAAACTGGCCTAAAAGCTCGTATTTATTCATAAACTACGCTCCGAATGTTTTTTTGATGTTTTTGACGAAAGGCTTTTCTATGACGCCTTTTTCAGTGATGATAGCGTTGATGTATTTAGCGGAGGATACGTCGAACGCGGGGTTCTTGACCCTGGCTCCCGGCGGGGTTATCCTCACTCCGCCAACCGTCGTGACCTCCGTTTCGGAGCGCTCCTCTATCGGAATGCCGTCGCCGTTCTTCAGCTTAAGATCGAAGGTGGATTCTGGTGCCGCGATGTAAAAAGGTATTTTATTCTCGTGCGCGAGGATCGACAGTGAATATGTGCCTATTTTATTGGCCGAATCGCCGTTGGCGGCGATCCTGTCGGCGCCGGTTATCACCATGTCGATCTCGCCTTTTTTCATAAGCCAGCCGGCCATGTTATCGCATATCACAAAATAAGGTATGCCGTCTTCGCTGAGCTCGAAGGCCGTGATCCGCGCGCCCTGAAGATAGGGGCGAGTCTCGTCCGCGAGGACGTGCTTTAATATCTTCATTTTGTGCGCCGAACGGATGACGCCGAGCGCGGTGCCGTAGCCGCAGGTGGCGAGGGCGCCAGCGTTGCAGTGGGTGAGGATCCTCAGGTTCTTGCCGTGCTTCTCTTTTATATATTTTGCGCCGTTGCGGCCTATGGCCTCGCATATCGCGATATCTTCGGCGTCCATCTTCAGGCAGAGATTTTCGAGAGCGCATATCATCGTGTCGATGGCGCACGGCCTCGTTTCCAGGACGTGTTTCAAAACCCTGTCGCACGCCCATCTCAAATTGACCGCGGTAGGCCTTGTTTTTGCCATGTCTTCGCAGGCGCGCGCGAAATCGGCAGTGAATTTATCCGTTTGAGAATCGCGGTATCTGGAACGGTTTTCAAAGCACCACAACAGAAGGCCGAAGGCGCCGGCCACGCCTATCAGCGGCGCGCCGCGAAGTTTCATTTCGTAGATAGCCTCGCGCATGCCGGCGAAACTGCCGCATTTTACGATGACTTTTTCGAGCGGCAGCTTCCGCTGGTCGATAAATACGGTCTCTTTTTTAGACTTATTATATATTATGCTTTTTTCCAACAATTCTGCACTCTCCGCTCTAAACTTTAATTTGATAAAACAATTTTTCGCCGCTATTAAAATATATCTTTTTTGAGCCTCGACAGCCTTCCGCGAAGCCTGAAGATCGATTTGGTGTGAAGCTGCGATATGCGCGACTCGGAGAGCTTCATGATCTCCGATATTTCCTTGAGGGTCAGTTCGTTATAATAATATAGTGTAATGACGAGGCGCTCCTGGTCCGACAATTTATCGATCGCTTCGATGACTATATCGCGTACCTGTTCGTTCTCTATCGACAACTCGGGATTTTTAGCCGCGAGATTTTCGACGAGCTGATATTTCGAAACCAGCTCCCCGTCCATGTCTTCGGCGTAGGATTCGTCGAGCGACATTATGAACGATCCGTATTCGTCCTCGTATAATTTTTCAAGGTCGTCGCATGTTATTTCGAGATGCAGTGCGATCTCTTCATCGGAAGGCGTGCGCCCGAGTTTTATTTCGAGTTCGTAAAGCGCTTCGTTGAGCTGTTTGGTCTTAGCCCTCACTCTGCGCGGCACCCAGTCGAGGTGCCTCAATCCGTCGAATATCGCGCCCCTGATTCTTTTGGTGGCGAAGGTGACGAATTTGACGTTCATCGAGATGTCGTATTTATCTACGGAATTTATCAGGCCGAAAGTGCCCCATGAGACGAGGTCTTCGAATTCTATATGTTCAGCCAGGCCCATTTTTATACGGCCGGCGACGTATTTGACGTAATGAGCGTATTTCAATATCAGCTTTTCGCGGACCGCGAGATTGCCGGTTTTTTTGAAATTTTCCCACATCGCGGTTTCTTCAGGCGAATCTTTGAAATTTTCATTTCCGGGTTTGCCTTCTTCTACGGCGTCCTTTTGAACGATCTGCTCAGACGGTTCAAACGGGCTTCTTAAAACCAGGCTATTGAGCAATAAAGCTAGCAAGCGCATAATTTTTACTCGTCTTCTAAGATAGCGCCCGCGGCGTCCTTTTTAGTTGTTTCCCTTATTTTGACGGGAGTGCCGTCAGGCGTTTTGGCTGTTGCGGCACCCTGGGCCGCTTTATTCGTCTGCGGGCGTTTCAGAGTGGTTTCCGATGTCGCTGTGCCTGCGGAGGCGCCTTTTGCCGGCGCGATCTCGACGGGTTTAGTGTCGCCGCCGCTGCCGGCCGTCGATGCGGAAGGAGTTTTGGGCGCGTTCTTGACCTCGGTTTTAGCTTTGCCGTCGTTTTTCTCCCTGACCTCGACTTCGACTTTGCCGTCGCCTTTTTCTTTCAAGCCGGCTTCTTTAGTGTCGGCGTCGGGGGCTGATGAAGGAGCGGGTTCAGGAGTGTTTTTAAATCCTTCCTGATTGTCTTTGAAATCGCGTGTGTACCTGTTCATTTTCTGTTTCGCGTCTTCCTCCTGCTGGGAGTCGGGCACTCCGAATTTTAAGGGCTCTTTTCCCTGGGCCTTGTTTAACTCGTTGTTGAAGATGTTGGTGACGTTCATTTCTTCTATATCGCGCTTTTTTTCTTTTATTCTGATAAGCGAGGTTTCGCGGTTCTGCTCTTCCTCGGTGGAGGCCACGACGTCGTTATAGATTAAAACGAACTGGTGGCGGGTTATTTCGTCGTACAGGACGACGCGGTCTTCGAGTATGTCGCGTATCAGTTTTCCTTCGATATAATCGCCCAGGGTATATTCTACGGTCCTGCCGGTTTTAATGCTGAAGACGGCGGCGAGAAGCGGTTTTTCTTCGACCATCTCGATGTATTTGATTATCAGGCCCAGGCTTTCGGATTCTATCGAATTGAGGGTGTCCCTCGACTGCGCCGCGGCGCCGGAAGAAATCGTCAAAGTCGACGCGATAAAAATAATTATAACGGCGAGCCTGAAAAAAAAGTGTGTTTCAGCCCACGCCCCGCCTGCTTTTTTATGTTCTTTAAGGTTTTGATATAAGCTCATTTACCGTTCCTGTTCTTTAGATTTATTGCTTGTTTTCGACTATGGAGTGCAGATATTTGAACCGCCTGCATTCGTGTTTTAAATCGTCGCCTTTCGCCTTTTCGTCGCGGCCGTTAGGGCCTCGCGAATAAACGGTTTTGGGATGCCAGCCCGCGGCGTTGCGCGGCGAGTCTTCGGCGAATTTTTTATAAACTATGCTTGCGCCCGGAGGAAGGCTGGCCGGCAGTTTTTCGCCCGCCGCGGCGTTTATTTTTATTAGCGTTCCGTCGTGGGTTTTATAGCCCAGAAGCTCGAGAGAAGTTATTTCGCCGGACTCCGGAAGTACCAGATAATCGAATCCCCAGGGGTCGCGGAGTTTATCTAAATTAGCCATGTATTTGCCTTTTAATTCGTTGAGGGTCCTGAGTCTTACAACGGTTTTAGCCTGTGAAGAGTTCTGGTCGATCTCGTATTTGGAGATCTGCTCGGCCAGGGTCGCGAGGTCCTGCTTGGCGCGAACTTTTTTAGCGTCGAGCGACCAGCTCATATACTGCGGTATGGCGTAGGCTGAAAGAATGCCCAGAATGGCTATCACGATAGTGATTTCGATCAGGGAAAACGCCTTTATGCGTTTGATATATTTAATAATTTCAGACGGCTGCATATGGAATAAATTATATCATGGATTTGGTAAAAATGCAAAATAAATTGTGGAGCGTCAGGTCCCGACCGCCGGGATAAATATCGAAAATTTATCAGCCGCCGACACGCTTCGCGAAAGCGATTATATGCGAGTCGGGATCGGCCGCGTAAGCCGCGATATCGCCCCAGTTTCTGGCTTCAGGTCCGCTTACGGGCGCAGCGCCGGCGTCCAGGGCGCGTTTATAATATAGATCGACGTCGTCGACGCTCAGGTAAAGTTCGGCGCGCGGAGCGCCGTTCGTCGATGCCGGGTGGGCCGTTTTATCGCCCAGTATTTTAGCGATGCCGTTTTCCGGCATAAGGCCGAGTTTTACGTCAGGCGCGAGGTCGAATTCCGTCATTCCCGGCACGTCGAGCGCGGGTTTCAAGCCGAGCGTTTTTTCATAAAAATCGCGCGAGCGCGCCTGGTCTTTTACGTATAGAATAAACCATATTCCTTTTTGTATCATTGATATCCCCCTTTTACACAAAAAAATAAAAATTACATTCAGAATTTTACAGGTAAGTTGAGAGTTGAGAACGGAGAGTGGAGAACTAGAGGACTTTTGATGATTTGAAATATAGTTAAAAATATAAATATTCCATTTTATTTGTCAAAAATCCTTAACTCTCCACTATGCACTCTCCACTCTCCACTAAATTAAAGTCCTTTCATTTCCTTCGGCAGGAGAGTATCCTGAATTTTGGTCGGGTCGGCGAATTCCTGCTCGGGCCTGAAATTGAGCTTTTTAGACCCGCGCTGGTTGATATATTTAGAAAGTTCGAGGTTGATATTCATCGGCACTTCGACACCCGCCTTCGTGAGGCCCTGGCGTAAAAGCGCTTCGGCCTTCGAGGCGTAAGCTACCGAATCTCCTGCTATGCGCATGGCCTCGGGCGGATTGTGGAATCCGACGGAGTTTTCCGCGCCCAGGAATATCGAGCGGTAAAACGCCTCTAAATAATATTGCTTGGCTTTGTCGTAAATGGCGGTTTCCATGGTTTTTCCTTTTTCCTGCTCCAGATGGGCGAGTTCGAACAGCTTCGCGGCGGTCGCCACGGCGTAGCCCGAGCGGTTCATGAGAGCGAGCGTTTTTTCCTGGATCGCGACCACGCGTTCTTTGAGCCATTCAGGAGTTTCGGCATGGCACTGAAGGCAGGCGCGCATATCTTCCTTGAGAGGGCTTTTCACGTCGTGGTCGGAAATTTTGTTGGCGCCGACGCGCTTATAAGGCATGTGGCAGTCGGCGCATGCAGCGCCGGCCTTGAAGTGAGTGCTGTTGCGGGTGAAAAATTCGAATTCGGGGTGGCGGATGAATCCGACCTTGAATCCCGTCACGGCCTGTTTCCATTCGTTGTGCGCCGGGCTTTCCTTGATGTTGGCGATTATGGTCTCCACCGATATGTCACCCCATTTTCCGCCCTTCCAGGGAAATATGACGTCCGTTGATTTCATCCCGGCGTCTTTGGGGATTATATAAGTGACGTGGCACTGGGCGCAGGCGACGTTGCGCATCTCTTCTTTAGAGCACGACGCGTGGCCTATGGTTTCAAGGCCTTTCAATATGGTCCATTTGGAAACTTTCAGATCCATCGTTTTATTATCGTGGCAGTCGATGCACGCCACGCCAAGCTGGCGGTGGTTTTCGGGTATCATGTTGACCGCGTCTTTATATGGCGAACTGAATATGGCGCCTTTAGTGTCGCGGACGAGTTTATCGGCGTAGGGGCTCTTGCAGGCGAGGCACGCGCCGCCCGCCTTGACGCGCGAAGAGTCGACCTCGCTCTGGTCGATCATCATATAGTGGTGGCCGCGCGGCTCGTTATATTCGATGCCGAAGCCCCAGCCGTTGAAAAGAAGCGCCATATAGGGAAATTCGCTTAATTTGTCGTAGATTATCCCGTCGTCGTCCCAGCCTTTTTTATATGCGCTTTTATTCGATCTGCGCGGCTCTTTCGTCCTGACCCAGGAATCATATTCCAGCGGATACAGCTGACCCCATTTCGACGGCTCGAATTCGCCGTCCGCTATAACGCCGGTCTTGACCTCGACCGGCTTCGGCGGCGCGTAAACAAAAACCACCGATATCACTGCCAGAGATACGGCTATGGCCGCCGCGCAGAGCGAAATTATTATTTTTTGAATATTCATGATCGTACCCCTTATATAATAAAATATTAAATATTGTTAATATGTGATATATCAAACGGCCGCGGCCGTTAAAAAATTCCGGCGGTCTTGTGCCTTATGCTCCTGTGGCAGGATACGCAGTCGCGCCCGGCCATGTCAAGTTTGAATACGACTTCGCTGTGGCACCTTATGCAGTTATTTTGAACTACTTTTTTGCCGTGAGCGCTGAGCCGCGGCGTATCGGAAAAATTACCCGTGAAAAAAAGCGCGAGGTCCTTGTTGCCGTCCACGGATTTCCAGAATAAATGTTCGATCTTATTGTCGTTCGGAAGATGGCAGTCGACGCACTTTTTGCCCCTGTGCGCGGCGGCGTGGTTGAAATCTTTATAATGGCCGTCGTGCAGATGGCATTTAGCGCAGAATTCCGGCGATTCGGAATATTCGTAAAGTCCGCCGGGCATGAAAACTATATACGCGCCCGCGGCCGCTCCGGCGCAAAGAAGAACGGCGGCCAGCATTATGATCTTTTTAAATTTTACGGCCGTTTCTAATATAAAGTTGATATTTATGCTCGACATAATTTTTATTATAACATATTATTTGCTGAAGTAAAATCTAAAAATATAATCGATTAATTAATTTCTTAAAAATAATTTTATGATATAATATGATTTATGAATATTTTAACTTCCGGCAGAATAGAGCGCGAAAAGATCACGATCGGATATATGATCGAAATATACTGCTCGGTTTCGCACGGCGGCGATAAGAGCGCCTCGAAACTTTGCGGCGCCTGCGAAGAACTGCTCGCCTATGCCCGCGCCCGCCTCGATAACTGCGTTTATAAGGGGGCCAAGCCGGCCTGCTCGAAATGCAGGGTCCACTGTTATAAAAAAGATATGCGCGACAGGATAAAAGACGTTATGCGCGTAAGCGGCCCCCGCATGATGATTTATCACCCGCTGCTGGCGCTGGCCCATCTTTTTGATGCTTTAAAAAGAAGCGAAAATGTGGTATAATTTTAACTGTAAATAAAAAAAATAAAAAATACATAAAATCGAAATAATAGAAAAGAAATTAAATTACGGAGGAATGATCATGAAAGAGTTTTTATTAACGGCTAATACGCTAATAGTATTTGTTGCGGTATTGATTTTGATATCTTCTTCGGCAGCCCTGGCGGTGGAGGTCGTAGGGCACCGTGGCGCCGCGTTCTACGCTCCCGAAAACACGATCGCTTCGGTTAAAAAAGCCCTTGAAATGGGCGTAGACGGCGTCGAGATCGACGTTTATTTGACTAAAGACAAAAAAATCGCCGTCATTCACGATAAAGACACCAAACGCGTCAGCGGCGGCGCCTCCATGCTTAAAGTGGCGGAAAGCACCTGTGAGGAGCTTAAAAAAGTGGACGCCGGGTCTTTCAAGGGCGTGGCGTTCAAAGATGAAAAAATACCTATGCTCGAAGAAGTGCTTGATGTTGTGCCGGCCGGCAAAAAATTATTCATAGAGATCAAATGCGGCGTCGAAATAATGCAGAGTCTGGTTCCGATGATACAAAACTCCGGCCGTGCCGAAACGATAGTTATCATAAGTTTCAGCCTCGACGTGGCGGCGCTCGCTAAATTGACGCTGCCGCGCTGCGAGTCATACTGGCTGCTCGACGCCGATTTTTTCTCTTCGGCTAAAATAGAGGACGCCATAAAAATAGCCGCAGCGAATAAACTTGACGGCCTCGACATAGATTATAAGTTAGCTTCGGCCGAAGTAATTAGAAAATCCAGAGCGGCAGGGCTTAAATTTTACGTATGGACGGTTGACACGCCTGAAACGGCGCTTATTTTAAAATCATACGGTCTCGACGGCATAACCACCAACAAGCCTGACGCCATAATCGAAAGGGTCCGCGAAAAAACCGCGCGCTAGGCGCAGAATTCGTCGCAGAACTCAGCGCACAGCGCCGCGAAAACTTTCGCCGCGTTGATTATATCGCCGTTTTCCACGCAGAACCGCGGATGGTGCAGCGGAAAGCCGGCCGATCTATCCTCTTTTCCGCATCCGAAAAAAACGAACGCCGACGGAGCTTTCTGAGCGTAATAAGAAAAGTCTTCGCTTCCCATCGAGCGGTCGTGCCTGGCCAGAAACCCGCTTTCGCCAAGCGCTTTGCGGCATGCGGCCGCGAATATTTCGACGGCGCTTTTAGCGTTCACCGTCACCGGGTAGCCGTCGATCCATTTAATGCTGTATTGCGTGCCGAATTCGGCGCATTTCGATTTTATAACGTGTTCGAGTTTTTTCTTGAGCGCCGCGCGCGTTTCAGGGTCCAGGCTTCTGATCGTGCCGGAAAGGCTAGCCCGCGCCGGCAGGATATTTCTGGCCGTGCCTGAATTTATAGTGCAGAAGCTGATGACCGCCGGGATGAAAGGACTGGTGTTTCTCGATATTATTTTTTGCGCGCCGGTGATCAGTTCGGCCGACTGAAGGATAATATCGTCGGCATCGTCCGGCTTTGCCCCGTGGCCGCCGCGTCCGGAAAGTTCAAGTTCGAATTCGTCCACGGCCGCCATCACGGGACCTTCCATCACAGAGGCTTTTCCCGACGGCAGGTTAGGCATAACGTGAAGCCCGAAGGCCATTTTAACATTTTCCATAACTCCGGCCGCGATCAGCGGGACCGCGCCGCCCGGCGATTTTTCTTCGGAAGCCTGGAAAATAAAGCGCAGGGCGCTTAATTTAAACGAGCGTCTGAGAGTTTTGTAATTTGCGGCGGCCGCGCGCAGCGCACCGTAAAGCGCCGTCATGTGAACGTCGTGGCCGCAGGCGTGCATTTTTCCGGCCGCTTTTGAACTGAAGCGGAGCCCCGTTTCCTCGTTTAACGGCAGGGCGTCCATGTCCGCGCGCAGCGCGGCGACGCCCGAAGCGTAATTGTCGTCTTTGAAAACGACATCGACCCAGAAGCCGAAAGTTCCATCAGCGTGGCAAATTTTTAAAAATTCTTTTTTTTCGATATTCGATAATATGAATTTTTTGGTTTCCGCTTCTTCGTCTGAAAGTTCCGGATTCGCGTGCAGATGCTCGCGGAACTTTAACAGCGCTCCGGAGCCGGCGTCGATATGATTTATTAAAGAAGTCAACGCTTCGTTTCCTGTTCCAGATGCATTTCCATTATCTTTATTCTTTTTATCTTTATTATTCTTTTTATTTTTATTTTCGCGCTTCATTTTTAAAAACCCTTGTCGCAATACTTCTGAACGAGTTCTATTATTTTGCTGTCTCCACAATTTTTAGCGTGTATCAGGGGAGTTTTGCCTTTATAGTTCGTGTAATATGTATTTGCGCCTTTTTGCAGAAGGAGTTTTACCGTATCGAAGTCTCCCGAGTCTATGGCATAATAGAGCGCGTGTTCGTCGTTAAGATTGGAGACCTTGTAATTAGCTTTATTATCGAGCAATACCTTGACCGCCTCGCTGTTTCCGCTCGCGGCCGCCAGCATGAGAACGGTTTCTTTTTTTTCGTTTATGGTATTGACATTCGCGCCTTTTTTCAGCAATTCTTTGATCTTTTTGGCGTCGCCGTCCGTAGCGGCCTGTATTAGTTCTTTTTTAGGGTCGAATACATTCTCGTTGCCGCTCAGATTGACGAAAGCGTTGAGATAGCCGCCCGGATCGCCGCTCACTTTAAGAGAATACCGGGCGCCTTTTTCTACGGAAAAATTAAGTTTAACCAGAAGCGTCGATCCGGCGTCGAGTTTCGGCAGTTTTTCTGAGGGTTTGACCTCTTTTTTAGATTTCGAGTCGACCAGCGCGAGCGGCGGGAGCGGCCCGTTGTCGGGGCCCGTGTTTTTTACCGACAGGCTGATGAAATAATTATCAGATCTCGATTCCTGTTTTTTCAACTCTGTTTCGACGATAGTGTAAATGTAATCACCGCAGACGATATCGTCTTTTATCCCGAATTCGGGCGTCTTGTCGTCAGCGGCGAAAGCCGTGCCGTAAAAGGCCGCGCCGAAAAATAAAAATATCAACGCCAAAATAAAAATATTCGAAAAACCTGATATTCTTTTTTTGATCCCCTTAATTTCTTTCATTTTAATTCGCCCGCCTTTGTGATCAATTTAAGTATTTTTTTAACTATATTTTGCTCGCGTATACGGTCGAATACGCTTTTTTTGACCGTGATCGCCCCGTATGGACACAATTCCTGGCAGCAGAAGCAGCGCACGCATTTTTTCAGGTCGAAGCCGACAGATTCGTTCGCCCGGAAATCTATGGCGCCGGCCGGGCAGATATCGCGGCAGATCCCGCAGAATTTGCATTTTTCTTTATTATAATGCGGTTTCGAAAGGCTGAAACTTCTTAGCGCCCGCCTCACGAAGCCGGCCATCGGCCACTGGACGTTGACGGCGCGCGGCAGTTTGAAGCCCGTTATATTGAAATCGGACGGGCTGCCGCCCAAAATTTCTATTTCTTCGAGCCTCGAACCATCGATGCCCATTTTGCGCGCGGCGCGTCCGGTGTAAAAACTATTCGGGCCGACTCCTATCAGGGCCGCCGCCACGACGTCTATTGCCACGCAGTTCACTCCGCCGGCCAGGATATTCAATTCGCGAGGCGTTCCGCTGCCGGGACCGTTGCCCTCCATGCCGTAAACCCCGTCTAATATACTGAACGCCGGCGCTACGGCCAGATTCAGCTCGACGAGCATCCTGGCGAAAAAATCGGCGTCGACTCCGGCCTTGAAATGCCACTGAGGCTTTAGAAGGCCCGCTACCGTGCCGAAGATATTTTTAACGCTCATGGTGAGCACCATCTGCCCGTGTGATTTCAGTTTGGCGAGGTTGACTATCTTATCAGCTTCCACCGCTTCGCGGGCGATCTCGAATTTTTTGAATATTGTGTTTTCGGTGTTCACCTTTATTTCGGCGTTTTTTTCAAAATTGACGAACTCCGGGTCGAACTTCTTCACGAAATCGTATATGCCGCATTTTTTAGCGACCGTTACGGCGTCGCCGAAGCCCGGACTGTCGCCTATGACTATGCGGCAGCCGATATCGCTTAATATGCGGCATATTGAATAAACTATTTCGGGATGCGTCGTGACGTGCTCTCCGGACCTTCTGGCGAAAAGCAGATTGGGTTTAATAAGGACCTTTTCACCGCGCCTGAAGAAGTTTTCGGCGCCGCCGAAAAAGCCGAATATCTTAACGACATTATTATAAATTTCATTTCTGTCGTAAGATCGGGTTTTTATTAAAGCGACTTTTTGCATTGCGGTCCAGTCTGCGCCGTGGTTCATTCACGGCTTTTAATTTATTTTTTTTCGCTTTCGTTCACGGTGCTTACGTAATTGAGCCTTAAATTAGTGATCATTGTCTGCACTTCGTTAGCTTCCCTGTCGTTGATCTTGCCTCTCAATTTATCGAGGATTGCCGCCATGCAGTCTATCGAAAACTGCGCCTGCGGAAGGTCGACTTTTACTTCGCCCGATTTGGGATCGGCCGCGACTTTACCCAGGCATATCCAGGCCTTCTGACCGAGCATCATTGTGAATGAAAGAGCTATTGAATAGGCGTCGATCTGCGCCATAACCTGTTCGGCGTTCTGATGATCGTGCTGATGGTCTTTCTGAGCGCTGGAACCTGCGTTTGCGGTATCGATGTTTTCTGACATTATAACCACCTCTGATATTTAATATTAACGATGCCAAGGTTTTAAACTTATCAAAGTCTTTTTCAATTCATAGTTTAACAGATAAAACGCAAAAATTCAATACTATATTTTAATCTATATTTCAAGCGAAAATATACTTTTCGGCCGAAGATAATTTTAAGATTGCCTCTCAATTTTTTTGCGCGAAATCAGAAAATTTTCGTGAAATGAAAAAAGAGACCGCTTTTTCAAACGGCCTCTTTAAAACGATCATTAGATCGTATTATTATTTTTTGAATTCAGGTTGATTAATTGCCTGCGGGTACTGCGGGTGTTTCAGGAGCGGGTTCCGGTGCCGGCGGCGGGGTCATGGCGTTCGGGTCCGCGGGTGCGTCGGGAACGGGTGCGGGTTCCGGTGCAGGTGCAGGAGTTGGAGCGGGCGTGGTCACGCGGCCGGCTTTTTTGTCCTGCTTCTTTGATTTGTTTTTAGGATCAACTTTGGGTTTTTCAGGCTCCGCGGCCGGAGCGGGCGCCGGTTCGGGCGCAGGCGTAACTACGGGTTCGGGCGCAGGTGCAGGAGCCGGTTCAGGTGCAGGAGCCGGTT
>Ga0209212_1000869_pt1 | contig 55127 bp, 59 predicted proteins | sample RifGroC2_FD_183996 | JGI IMG/M metagenome (GOLD analysis project Ga0209212, IMG submission 183996) | Groundwater microbial communities from Rifle, Colorado, USA - Groundwater C2 (SPAdes) (version 2) | ecosystem: Environmental > Aquatic > Deep subsurface > Groundwater | place: Rifle, Colorado...
GGGCACAGGGCGCAGGGCGCAGGGCACAACAGGGCGCAGGGCACAGGGCGCAGGGCACAACAGGGCGCAGGGCACAGGGCGCAGGGCTTAAGGAAAAAATTATTGAATAACCTTATTATATTATCAGGATAACCATGAAAAGAACTCATTTATACTTGTCGGAAATACTATTATTTTTTGTATTTGCAGGAATTATTGTATCATGCAGCACTCCAGAGAAGAAAGCAGAAAAAGAGATAGATTCATTCATGAAGAAATCAGGCACAGTGGGACTTTCCGATGCTGTGGTTAAGGATAACAAAATAATTTACACCCGATACTGATCGGGTTTACTTTCCCGCATGCTTTTCCATATCGCCAAGAATCTCAACAGCCTTAACTTTTGCTATATCGTAATGCGGACAGATCATATCCAGTGGAATATATCTGTCAATACCTGATTTAAGAAGCTCTTCGCGAACATTCGGCTGAACACCCGACAGTACTATTCTCACCTTATAATTTTTCAGAGTTTTCAAAACCTCCTTAAAATTGTGCATGCCGGTGGCATCAATGAAAGGAACATTCCTCATTCTGAGCACCATTACTTTTGATCTGATACCTACCTCTTTAAGCACCTCCTTATACTTGTTGGCGGCGCCAAAGAAGAATGGTCCGTTTATTTCATAGACAGATATCCCCTTTGGAAGAGAAGCATATTCTTCCATATTGTCGAAATCAGCTTCAAGAGATGAAATCTCACTTAGCTTTGACATCCGCTGCATGAATAAAAGTGCTGACAGTACCATTCCTACCTCAATTGCAATAGTAAGGTCGGCAAATACCGTAAGAAAGAAAGTTACAATGAGCACCAGAACATCATATTTTGATCCTCTGGTGATTGAGATAAAAGATCTCCATTCGCTCATGTTATAAGCTACCACTATAAGAATTCCGGCAAGACAGGCCAATGGTATCATAGCTGCAAACTTTCCGAAAAACAATAATATAAGTAAAAGAGTAAGGGCATGAACCATACCTGAAATAGGTGTTCTGGCTCCATTTTTTACATTTGTAGCGGTACGGGCTATAGCACCTGTAGCCGGAATACCTCCAAACAGTCCGGATGCTATGTTTGCAAAGCCCTGGGCAATAAGTTCGGTATTGGAGCGATGTGTGCTGCTGATCATACCATCAGATACAACTGCAGAAAGGAGAGATTCTATTGCTCCAAGCATAGCAATGGTAATGGCGGGCTGAATATAACGAGTGATACCTTCAAAACTAAAGGAAGAGAAATCAACAAAGCTTATTTTAGCAGTTATCACTCCAAATACACTCTCTATTGTCTGAACCGGAAGCTTAAAAAATGTTACAATTAGTGTCATCAGAATTATGGAGATAAAAGCCCCCGGGATTTTCTTCATGAATCTTTTAGAATAAACACTTATAATTATGGTTGACAACGCGATACCAACAGAATACATATTGGTCTTGTCGATGTTATCAAAATAAGCAACCCATTTTGCAGTGAATTCAGAAGGAAGTGTGGAAATCCCGAGTCCCAGAAAATCGTTAATCTGGGAGGTAAAAATGATAACTGCAATGCCGCTTGTAAAACCTACCACAAGGGGCAATGGAATGAACTTGATAAGCGTACCAAGCCGTAAAAGTCCAAAAAAGATAAGTATAACACCTGCAAGGATTGTCGAAATGATAAGTCCCTGGATTCCGTAAACCTGTACAATACTAACCACGATAACCACAAAAGCACCGGTTGGGCCTCCGATCTGCACACGGCTTCCTCCGAGGAATGATATGAGAAACCCCGCTACAATAGCTGTCACAATCCCTTTTTCAGGACTGACGCCTGATGCTATTGCAAATGCGATGGCAAGAGGAAGGGCGAGAATACCTACAATTATACCGGAGAAAATATCAGCCTGAATTTGTGAAAGGCTGTATCCTGCTCTTTGGTAGAGTGATATAGTCTTAGGAAGAAACAGGGGTTCCATTGTGGTTTTGTTGTAACGACCGCAAATGTATAAAATTTACTTAATTAAGAAAAGTTACTTATTACTGGTTTAGTCTATCGATTTTTTTGTTTATAATCTAAAATGTTTCTAACTTTTGTATACCAAAACCTGTTGGATTTTGGGAAAATAATTCAATAGTACATTAATATCGAAAATCGATCCGTATGGCTGCAACCAATGAACTTCTAATTCAGAAAGTGTTTCAGGAGATGCTGAAATATAAGCCATCGATGCAGAAAATGCTTATTGCCGATGATGATGAGGAGGAAGAGACAAAAGATCCCCGTCTTCTGGGTGATCTTATAATAAGGAACTTCCCCTGGCCCATAGGAGTTGAGCTGAGGAGACTATTCTCGGCTTCAACCCGTCAGCTCGACAGGATGAGGCTCGATCAGATCTTCAAGACGATTGAACGGACAATGCAGTTCATAAGTTTCCTTATGATAAGCCAGCTCTGAAAAGATATCAGGGGAAAAAACCTTGTACTGTCCGATGGTTTTAAAAAAGAGTTTGGGGACAGGATTATGGTTCTGAGTATGGGTAACTACACTTGGCTCATCAGGGCGATAGGAACTTTCATGCAGGAGAAGAATATCTCAACCTCGTCCCTCTTGTGATCGATACAAACTCGGAGGTAATAGACGATAAGGAAAAATTTGACATCAAAAAGGATATTTTCATGTATACAAAGTTTCGTGGTGATCAGATTATGTATATAGGAACTGAGGTTACCGAGAAATGCGATCTGAGGAGCCTGCATAACTATGCCAACCTGGTTTCACAGTTTAAGGATATGCTGACGACGATAGCAGGATAAATTAGCAGTTGGCAAATTAGAGAGCAGAAATCAGAAATCCGGAATTACATATGAAATCCCCATTCAAATTCCTCGACAGCTACACAAAAGACGACCGGGAAATCTTCTTCGGACGTGAAAGAGAGATAGAAGAACTCTACCACAGAGTCTTCGAAAGCAAGATATTGCTGGTATATGGAGTATCAGGTACCGGTAAATCGTCACTTATACATTGCGGCCTTGCAAACAAATTTTCAGAGACTGACTGGCTTCCACTTGTTGTCCGGAGAGGAGGCAGTATGATTGAAAGCCTGACCTCTGTTATAAACTCTGCGTCATTAACTGCACAGCAGTCAAAATTTCTGACTCCGTCAGATTTCAATAAAGGTGTCCGGTCGCTATATCTTGATCATTACAAACCTGCATTCTTTATATTTGATCAGTTTGAGGAACTATTCATTTTCGGTGACAAGGAAGAGCGCCTGTTATTCATTCATATTGTCAAAACATTAACAGAATCAGAGCTCCAGTGCAGGATGATCTTTGTGATGCACGAGGAGTACATGGCCGGAGTCACCGAGTTTGAAAAGTTCATCCCGACATTCTTCTCCAAAACCGGAAATGTCTCTGACCTGCCCGGCAGTTTCGTTGTTACCGCTTCCTGCGATAAGAAATGTTATATATGGAACATTAATAAAGATAATAACCGGTTTAATGTATATGATTCACTAACAGGTCATAACGATACAGTCTGGTCGTGCGAATTTAACAGGACAGGTAAATATAAAATAACAGCATCTGCAGACAGCACAATCAGGATATGGGATTTAAACGGAAGGGAAAGAAATGCTGAATTTAGCTTTGGCTATAATTACCTGGATGGAAGACGCTATAAAGTTAAATACGGGGAGTATGACGATGATGTTGAAAATCCTGATTTATCACCTTACTATCGAAAGGTCTGTAATGCAACCTTCAGCAAAGATGAATTGTCAGTTGTTGCCACAGGTTATTTTTGATCAAATGATCAACCTGGCAAAAAACAGGTAATACATAACAAGGTATTGTATTACGATTTTCGCAGTAAGTTTAATAAGAATCTCAATACACCTTTTGTTTATATCTCAGGTACTGAAAGCAGCAAAGTCATTCCTGCTTTATATAAAAACATGGTAATATCGCCAACATGTGATGCCGTGGCAGTGGTCGATTCCAATGCCGGTGAAATATACCTGCTTGCTATTGACGGTCTTCATTTATTTACAGTGGAAGGCAATAATGCCCTGTTCTCATATGATGGGGATTATCTCTTTATAATCAGTCAGAACTCTATTTCAAAATTCCCTGTTAGTGCCATTGAAATAAGAAAGCTTCTGATGAAATATAATATAACAGGATCAACAGAAGCAGACAAGGGTCTTAAAATGGTTATCTAATGTAAATTACTCGTCAGGATTACCCTTTAATTCAATAGTATAATCAGGCATATCGAAACCATAGTTAACTATGGTTACATCCTTGTTCCAGATTATATTATGGACTTCCGGCAAGAGAAAACGGAATAAAAAAAGCATAAAAATCAATGTCCATGGGATCAATAATCTTATTATTATCTTTTTATGTAATGGTTTCCATTCTGTATAACCTGAAGAAGGCAGTGTAAGCAGAAAAATTACTGTTGCCAGTGGAAGTAAGATATTTGAAGTAGTGATAATTAAATTACCACCCGGCCAATGCATCAATTTCCATAAAAGTCCCATAAACATAAGCGTGATAATAAAACTCCCCCAGAATGTTACATTTTTAAAATACTTATTCCTTTCTCCCAGGTACAGGCATCTTATACCGAATATGAATGAGCCAATTAAGAAAAGTGCCAATACCATCGTTATTACAAGACCCGAATAGATAATATGGTATCTTTTTAATAATATGCTGATTATAATCAAAACTGTAAATATGATTGTACTCGTAAGACCTGTTGCATCTGTAAATACATTTAAATGAATAAGTGCAACAATTGTAAGTAGAAAAAGAATTACCGATATAATTATTACTATTATCAACATATTGGATAGATTTATTAAGCCAAAAACTGATAAAACCACTATCACAGGATAAGAATAAAAAACAAATTTTGCTGTTTTGCTTATATAGGCATTTTCTTTATGATAGATAAAATATGAGGTAACAATTGAAATCGCGGGAAATATCATAAAAAGCATCCATGCAATAGCAACCTCTCCTGTAACAAAATAATCAACTTCAAATCTGTCCGATGCCAATAATATTATGCCTGTAAGTGACAACAGACTAAATAATATCATTGCCAGTTAAGTAAAACAATAAATCAATAACTTTATCAAATATTTCAAAGAACAAACATACGAGTTAACACTAAGGGAATTAAATAATTGATTTTCAATCGCCTTTGAAATTATATTGATTTATATTATATTTACTTTTAAGCTGAGACTATGAGCGCAAAAGTAAATCCCATTGATATTACAAACGAACTGCTCTGGCAGTCAAGGTTCGGAGATTCAGCAAAAGTGGCTTATGACGCCCTTGATAACCTGGAGAAAGCGGAAAAGACGAAATATCCGAAAGGAATTGCTTATGCCAACCTTACTATCGCGGCAGCAAACTTCTACCAGTCAAAGAACGACGTAGCTCTCAAACACCTTTCTGAATCATTTCACTGGTTTGAAAATAACAAAACTGAACCAGGATATGTACGAACCCTTCTGCTAAAAGGAAATATTTTCGAGAGTTTCGGCGAATATGAGAAAACTCTGAAGCTATGGCTTGAGGCCTATAATGCTTCACTGGAATTAATTGAAAGGGAATCGGAAGGGGAGGCATGCAACCAGCTTGGACTGATCTATTACAGGTTAAGCAACTACAGCAAGTCACTTGAATTCTTCGAAAAAGGGCTTAAAATACGGGAGAAACTCGGCGATGAAAATGGGGCTGCATCTTCCCTTAACAGGATTGGGATGGTGATGCGACAGATGAGAAGATACGAAGATTCTCTGGAGTATTATTTCAGAAGTCTTGGGATAAGAGAAAAAAACAGACAAAATTCTGCCATTCCATGGACTCTTCTGGGTATTGCAAGCACCTTTGAGGATGAGAAAAAGTACACCGAAGCACTTGAGTATTTTGAGCAGGGGATGAAAGGTAGCGACAAGCGTTGCACACTACAGTGCATTATGGGTTCAGGGAGGGTTTATAGCAAACTTGGCAATCCGGATAAAGCACAGGAAAGACTTGAAGAGTCGCTTTTAATGGCCCGGGAATTAGGGGCAATGTCGCTTGTAGCAGAAGCTTATTCGGGTCTGGCCACACATTTTGAGTCGACAGGCGATGCCTCAAATGCTCTCAAATTTCATAAATTATACTATAAAACACGTGAGTCTGTCCAGAGTGATGAGGCTCAGAACAAACTCAGGAATATTGAGGTTGCCCATGCAGTTGAGAAATCAGAACAGGACAAGGAGATCTATCGTCTGAGGAATGTTGAATTAAAAGAGGCCTACGATATCATTGAGGAAAATAATAAAGAGATAACAGCAAGCATAAATTATGCAAGCCGTATCCAAAGAGCAATGCTTCCTGAACCTGAAGAGATAAAAGGATTAAGAAATAAGTACTTCATTCTTTACAAACCCAAAGACATCGTAAGCGGAGATTTCTACTGGTTCAACAGGTCGGGCAGTAAACTGATAGCAGTTGCCGGCGATTGCACAGGACATGGTGTTCCGGGAGCACTAATGAGTATGCTTGGAATTTCGTTTCTAGAAGAGATAGTTAATTACCGGGGTATAACTGAATCAGGAAAGATACTTGATGAGTTGAGAAAAGAGGTTCGGCAGGCTCTTCGTCAGAAGGGAAGAAAACAGGAGGCAAAAGATGGTATGGATATATCTTTATGCGTCATTGACAAATCAAAGAAAACAGTTCAATTCTCAGGAGCCTATAATAACCTGTACATTATAAGAAATAATGAGCTTATGGAGTACCATGCCGACAGGATGCCTATTGCAATTTTTGATATGGAGGATTCTGGTTTTAAGACCAATAACATCGAAATTTCCGACAGAGATATATTGTATATGTTCTCAGACGGTTATGCAGATCAGTTCGGCGGTCCAAATAACAAAAAGTATAAGTATGCCTGCCTAAAAACTTTCCTGTTATCAATTCACAGACTTCCTATGCAGAAACAACATCAGAAACTTGATGAAGAATTTCTTTCATGGAAAGGAAACAATCCCCAGATTGATGATGTACTGATTGTGGGACTAAAGGTATGAGGTGCGAGGTGTGAGGTCTTAGTCAGATACGATAGTACTATTATTGACAATAACATTTTCTAAATAATTTGAGGTCATTACTCCAACTCCCGACCATCTGGCCGCTCCATTCTGGAAAAGCATAAGGGTAGGCACACTCTGAACCCTGTATTTTCCGGCCAGCTCCCTGTTCTTATCCACATCGATCTTTATTATTCTGATCTTATCATCCATTTTACCCTTGAGCTGCTCAAGGACCGGCTTCATCATTTTGCACGGACCGCACCATTCTGCTGAGAAATCAACCAGCACAGGAACTCCGCTGTTAATAATATCATTGAAATTACTGGTCATATTTCTTCTCCTTCTTAAACCTCAGTATAAGATCTTTACCAAGACTGCTGATTACCCAGCCCAGCATTCCTCCATAGAGAGTACTCATGTACCAAACTGACTTGATAACGCATGTTCCTGATAAACAACCTATAAATTTCCAGTAGAGGAACCCTCCAATTGCCCCGGCAACTGAAAAAATGATTTCGATTAGATATTTTCTGATGAACTCTTTCATAAAATATTTTGATACAAAGTTCCTCACATCAAAATATCCGGTCAGTGACTAAAGTCACAGAAGAAAGTTTTTTCTGACAAGATTTGAATAATCGACTGAATTTCTTTCAGTTATTAAAAGATCTTTATTTTCAAGATTTCTCAAAAGTCTTGATATAACCTCCCTGGAGGTATTGAGTTGCATTGCAATATCCTGGTGAGTACCAGGGAAAACTGTCTTACCGGTTGAACTGAACCTTTCCTCGAAGAACCTTATCAGGCGTTCATCGAGTTTCATAAAGGCAATTGCATCTATTGTATCGAGCAGTTCATCGAAACGGTGCTTGTAAGAATACATCATAAATTCCTTCCACGATTTATAATCCGTCATCCATCTGTCAGGCATATTGACAGGAATGGATATCACTACAGAATCCTCTTCTGCAATCATTTTTATCCTGCTCTTCTGCAGTCCCATGCAACATGTCAGTGCCATAATGCATAGCTCTCCGCTTTTCAGGTAATACAGCAACAGCTCATTCCCTTCATCAGAAAGACGAACCACCCTGAGGGAACCCGAAATTACCATCGGGAAGGATTTAATATAATCGCCCTCGGCAAGAATTGATTCATCTGTCGCAAGTTCAATCAGAGTTGAAACCCTGTTAATTTCCTCCAACAGTTCCTTCTCCAGGAAGGGAAATGTTTTCCTTAGGAGATCATGTTTCATACTATAGGAATATCTTAATTTATGTTATTTTTTTTTGCCTCACACCAGGAAAAATAAAGTTAAGTACAAACCTAATTTATGATTTTCTCTATAACGCTTCGATACAAAACTATAACCTTTTTCCTTTCATTCTCCCAGTTCAGTATAAGTGAGGCATTGGCAGAGTTTTGCTTTAACCTGTTTCGCAATTCATGATTGTCCCTCAGTTCAATGATTGCCTTGCTGATCTCTTCAGGAGTTATAGCAGGAATTATTAGTCCGCAATTATAAGATTCAACTATCTTCCTGATCTCAGGAAGGTTTCCGGCAATAACAGGAATCCCGGCCGAGATATAATCGAAAAGTTTATTAGGCAGACTGTATCTGTAATTGTTATTTGTATCCTTTTCAAGACATAAACCTGCATCGGCTGACATTGAAATCCGAATAAGTTCATCCCATGGCATGCGGGGAAAGAATTTTATCCTTTCAGACAGCCCAAGCCTGTTGACCTTTTCTTTCAATAAAGGAATCACATCCCCCGAACCTGCAATGATCAATGATACATTCTCTGTCAGGTCAACTGCATCGATCAACTCCTCTCCTCCCTTGTCAATATTGATCCCACCACCCTGAAGTATCAGCAATAAATGGCCATCACGTATCCCCAGTTCCTTCCTGGTAAAAGGGGACAAAGAATCTGATGAAGGAGATAAGTTTCTTATAACAACAGGCATTACACCATAATCGTTCTTATATAAATCTGCTATTGAATCGCTTACAGTAATAACAAACTTCAGCCGAGGAAAAATCATTTTTTCAATCAAAGTCCATATCCATGTCACAAATGGTCTGCCGGTTAATTCAGGCACACCGGTGAAATATTCATGCGAATCATAGATAAGCTTCTTATGTTTTATCCTGGAGACTAAATAATTAGGAAGAAGTGTGTCAAGATCATTGGCAACAAGGATGTCATAACGATGAAAAAGGAGATAAAAGAAAAGCCTGATATTGTAGAATTTATAAAACAGGAATCCCCTGCTAAATAACATTCTAAATCTTTTTGTTTTAAAGGGTACTATGTTTTTTTTACAGCATTCGCCCAGTACCCTTCCTATAATCGTTACTTCACATCCCAGGCTGCTGACTGTAGCAGCCATCTTAAGTACACGTTGATCGTAACAAATGCAGTTGGTTACGGAGAAGGCGACTGATAAAGGGCGTGGGGCGTGGGGCATGGGGCAAAGGGCTTGGAGCTTGGGGCGTGGGGTGTGGGGAAAAGAACGACTAATTACCAAGTTTGTACCTTAGAATCAGAGGATTCTTGAAAAGACCTTTTTCATTGGTTTTATCCTGGAAGAACAACCTTAATGATGTGTTTCCAAGACAGTAGAGTTCATCGCCGGCTATTGTGCATGTAGTAGGCAGATTGAATAACGGATTTCCCTTGTCAATAACAGATACCTTTACGATCTCATTCATAGCGGCATTCAATTCATAACTTGCAATATACATCTCACTTTCATTATCCTTTGCGTTCACTATCCCTATAAGCGAACCCTTATAGAAAACGATTCCGTCAATACCTGCAGTACCAATCTGCGAAGGATCTCCAATTGGTCTGATTGTTCCTGTCCGGATGTCAATTGTAGTAATAAACGCTCCTGATGCAGGAAACAATATTCTGTCATCTGGCGAAACGGCAATCCCGTTAACCCACCGGAGCAGGCTGTCAGGTCCTGCAAAGAGTTCAAGCTTTTCAAGTTTTGCATCTGCCCGGTAAATTTTACCGGCATATGAATCAGTAATATAGGCTTCTCCTTTTTTTGTCAATACAAGGTCGTTTAAAAGCTGAGGCTCCGCGCTCCTGACTATTAATTTATTGACAAGTTCCTTTGAATCAATATTATAAATATGGATCGCAGAATAATTCATTTCGTCTCTTTTTATATTGGAAACAACCCACAGCCGCCTTTCGGATTCGTCAACCTTCATACCCAGTGTCTCCATAATACTGTCCTGGCCCGGATTAATAAAATCGCTTACCTTACCTTTGGTTGATACAGAGATGACCTTTTCCTTATTAATACTGCTGACAAAAAACTGCTTTGACACTGGATCGTAAGTAATCCCTTCGGGAATAAGGTCTTTCTCCTCAAGTGTGAACGCAACATTTGCAGTTCCATTATCATTCCTGCAGGAGATAAATACCATAACTGGTGACATAATGAAAATCACAAACAAGAGTCTGACTAAGTTTTTCATTTATATATAATAATTGGTAAACAATATCATTTGCAGATAAAGGTATAAAATATCATGAAAGCGGTTCTACCGGTAAATCTTTCTTCTGTTAAGTTCCCTCTGATATACTGCCGCATACCGGTTATGCTCGGCAAGCGTTCTTGAGAAGTTATGATAACCTGAAAAATCGGCCTTTGCAGCAAAATAGAGATAATCGTGTTTCTCAGCATTCAGTACAGCATCAATCCCTTCGATTGAGGGACAACCTATCGGTCCCGGGGGGAAGCCTCTGTATTTATATGTATTATATGGTGATTCCGTTTCGAGATGCACATTAAGAACGCGTGTAATAGTGAAATCATTAAGGGCAAATTTTATGGTGGGGCATGCCTGCAGCGGGATCCCTCTTTTCAACCTGTTCAGATATACCCCGGCTATACGAGGCTTTTCATCTTTCTTCACAACTTCATCATCGATTATTGAGGCAAGTATTGATACTTCATGAAGTGTAAGTCCCTTTTCTTTTGCCTTTTGAAGCCGAACCTCATTCCAGAACGATCTGTATTCACGGAGCATCCGTTTGTATAATGCGGATTCATCGGTGTTCCAGAAGAACTCGTAAGTATCAGGGATGAAAACGGAGATAATATTCTGCTTTGTGAAACCATCGGCACTGTAATTTGCAGGATCTGAAAAGAAATTCATAATCTGAACGGAATCCGTCTCAAACTGCTTCCCGAATTTACCTGCAATCTGATTAAGTGTTCTTATATTATTGAAAGTCACCCTTACAGGGTTCTGACGGCCTGACCTGAGAAGGTTAATCAGCTCATTAATACTAATCCCGTCTTTTATGACAAACCTGCCGGGTTTGATACTTTGGGGATAGTTTTTCTTTTTTGCAAGCCAGTCAAGAAGTTCAGGTTGTTCAACCTGCAGGTTTGCTCCGATTGTATCGAGAACCTGTTCATAAGATGAAGCAGAAGGAATATAAAGAATATTGCCTTTTTCAGCAGGATAAATGGTAATGCCAAAAAGCAGCCTGTAAGCAAAAAAAAGAAGAATAAGAGATATAATTACGATACCTGCGAATATATAGAGTAGCTTTTTCTTCATTTGTCATTATGCAGGTGCAAAGGTATAGTTATTTGTTTTTAGTACAAAGTCATTTAATAATCTACTGCCTTCTGCCTTTTGCCTTTTGCCTTACGCCTGTATCTATTATTCACAATAAATTTTTACATTTGTCTTACCTGATTAATAACTAACAAGAAATGGAAATGTCGACATCAATGCTTTTAATCCTCATTGCAATAGGAATAGTCACCGGAGTTCTGGCAGGATTGCTTGGCATAGGAGGAGCTATAGTTATGATCCCTGCGCTTGTCTTCCTCATGGGTTTTAATCAGCATATGGCACAGGGAACCAGCCTTGCTGTAATGCTGCCACCTATTGGAATCATTGCAGCTTATAACTACTACAAAGTCGGCCAGGTTAATCTTACCTATGCCTTAATTCTTGCAGCCTGTTTCCTCATCGGATCATACTTCGGGTCGAAACTTGCACTAAATCTGCCCCAGGCAACCTTAAAGAAAATATTCGCAGTCCTCCTGCTTCTTGTGGCGGCCAAAATGCTTATCGGGAAATAGTGCATGATATAACAAAAAGGGGCCTTATGAAATGCCCCTTTTGCTTTTATTATAAATTATGAGTATCGGCAATCATGAATAAGAAATTACAAACAGCTTGAAAATTATTCTATTTTCCCTATCCCGCTACGCGTAAATAAATTGATTTTTTTTGCGGCCGGGATGGTTGATTTAATGAAGTAAACAAAGTTTCCCCTCCTTTTTTAAGGAGGGGTGGCCGCAGCACATTGATAATTAATGTATTGCAAAGACTGGTTGCGGCCGGGGTGGTTGATTGGTTGGTTTATCAGATCGATTCTTTTCTATTAATAACTATCCTTATCGCACTTTTCAAATATTCAGGTTACTGGAATAAAAATCTGTTTTCAAAGCTTAATACATTAAACCCAAAGCTCTCCAGGTATTTATCCCTATTTTCATCTTTCTGTATTTTATGATATTGCCCATTGGGATCTCCGTCAAGTTCTATTATAAGTTTTTCTGAAGGACAACAAAAGTCAACAATGTAACGACCAATACTGTATTGTCTTCTGAATTTTCTTCCATCGGGTTTTCTTGATTTTAACATCTCCAATAATGCTGCCTCAGCCGAAGTGGACTTGTTCCTGAGGGATGATCTGAAAGATTTAAGGCCTTTTCTGTTGAAGAGGTTTTTGTTTTGCATAGAAATAAAGGTAACAAGAATCAGTAAATCAACCACCCCGTCCCGACGCTACCGTCGGGACACCCCTCCTTCAAAAGGAGAGCCTGCCCCGCTTTGGCGGGGGGAAACTTCTTCTGATCTTTGTATTTACATTACTACTCTCAGTTTGAAGGTTATGTTCCAGGGGTCGGTGTAAAAGAAGAACCGTTGCAAAACCCGACGAAGTCAAAATCAATGAGTTTTATATGCTTGATTCCTGATACTCAAATTATAAATTATCAGAACATCCATCCTGCACTCAGCAGAAAAGATTTCTGACTATAATCCAGCTGAAAGTTCTGTCCCCCTATTCTTACCGCATCACCAAACTTTTCACCAAGACCACCTGCATACCTTGCGTCAAGGGTAAGCTTATTTAAAATGTCAAGTCCTATACCGGCCTGAAATCCCCATACTGATGCTTTGTACATATTTTCAAAGTTAGGATCATCAATAAGGGCTTCAGGCGATCCTATCTGGATCGAAGCTGCCGGTCCGGCATTAAGACGAAGTGGTCCTAATTTGAGCCCAACGAGCAACGGTACGGAAATTCTGTTAAATGTCTGAGATTTAACTTCAGTAACAGTAGCAGTTTCGACAGTGTAATCAAAAGTATTTGAAGCGAATACCAACTCCGGCTGTACAAACAGTGCAAGAAGTTTAATTCTCATGAATATGCCACCATGGAATCCCCATGAAGCATCCTCAAGAGCTTCAATATTATTGGTTCCTGAGGAGATATCATAAGTAGGCACCGTTGTTGTTTCTGCGCCTGCCTTGATTCCGAATTTAACCTGAGAGAAAGCCGGAAATGAGATCATCACAACAAGAAGAAGTACAGATAATTTTTTCATCATTTCAGTTTTAATTATTTATGATAAGCGTTAAGGGCATTATTGTTACATAAAAATATCATATCTATAACATTTATGCAAGTGAAAAGGTTGATTTGAAAAATTTTATTTATGTTTCTAAAGTTAATAAACGTTAAGAATGGATAATTATTTTACCTCCGGCTCTTCATAAATTATCATTGATCTGATTTTGCCTGACCGGATGCAAAAGCATAAGCTGCTATAATAACAATAAAAACCGGAATATATTTTTTCATAATATTTAACACTATAAATTTATTTTCAAAGATAGAAATGTAAAACAAAAGGCAATTAATAATTACCTTAGGGCAAAAAAGGCAAAAGGCGCAAGGCGAAGAGCATAAAAAAAATGAAAAATGAAAAATGAAATTTTTTAATATACCACTTACAGTCTGGTTCCTGCTGGCAGCAGCTGTATTGAATGGACAGGAAACGACTGAAGAGAAAGGGTTAAAAGCCATCAATGAAGAAGTATTAAAAGCTCAGATGTACTTTCTGGCATCAGACTGGACTGAAGGAAGAGCTGCCGGAGAAAAGGGAGAAAGGCTAGCAGCCGATTATATTGCAAGCATGCTTCAATTATACGGCGTTAAGCCTTTTGGTGACCTTGGAAGACCAGGGTTAAGTCAAAGCGGGACAGTATATGCAGAAAGAACATATTTTCAGAATTTTGTCCTTCTGAAAACGATGCCGGGAGATGAACAGATCCTGCAGGTAAAATCAACTGAAGGTAAAACTATCAGAACTACAAGTTTTACCTGCAATGTTGACTTCACTTTAAGACCATCTGATCCTGCTGTTGAAATAAGTGCACCGGTCGTTTTCGCAGGATATGGTTATAAAAATGATAAGCTCAGGTATAATGATCTCAGTAAACTAGATATCAAAGGCAGATTTGTGATTAAGATATCCGGCTTCCCAAAATTTGTTACCGAATTACTTAATGAATCAGAACTTTTCAGAGAATCGCTGAAAATGGATTCGTTAATAAAAGCGATGGGCGCAGCAGGAATAATTGAATTCAGTCGCGATTCGAAGGTTGTTGGAAGGCCTGAAAGGCCTGATTTTATGGACATGTCTCCTTCTGAAGGTATACCTTCATCGGGAAAACCCCGTGCTTCATACAGGATACCCAATGCAAAAACGGGCGATTCTCCCCAGAGATTAATAGTTTCGGCAAAAACAGCGAATGAGATAATCAAAGGGACAGGCATTGATATTGATGATTACATTAGCAAGGCTGACAGGAACAAGGCTTATATTCTGAATCAGCTCAGCAGCAAAGAAATATACCTGAAAACAAGTGTTAAAACCACACAGGTTGCATTCAGAAATGTTGTTGGTATGATTGAAGGAAAAAGGAGTGACCAGTTTATAGTATTGGGTGCACACTACGACCATATGGGTATTGGCAATGGCTTCATCTGGAACGGAGCAGATGATAATGCATCAGGAACTGTTGGAGTAATGACACTTGCAAAAGCAATCGGAGAGACCGGTGTAAAACCTGATAAGTCAATAATCGTGGCATTATGGTCAGCAGAGGAACTCGGACTGATGGGATCGAGATATTACCTCGACAACTTATTCTTCCCTCTGAACAACATAAAGCTAAATCTTAACTTTGATATGATCTCAAGGTATGTCAGTGATTCAGAGCCCAATAAAGTAACCATGACATATGATAGCGAGTATCCGACTTTCAGGGATATCACGGTTTCAAATCTGCAGAAATACGGGATTGACCTGATTGTGGATTATCAGCCTTCTGATGATCCACCAGGTGGCTCAGATCACAGATCATTTGTAGCCAAAGGGATTCCTGTAATGAGGTTCAAACCAGGGCACAGGGAAGAGTATCACAGACCAGGAGATGAGATTGAAACCCTGAACTGGGATATTATGGAGAAGATAATAAAAATAAGCTTTACCAATATTTGGGAGCTTGCTAATTCGGATTGGTAATCGAAACAATAAACTATAATCTATCGGTATGAAAACAATTCTATCAGTACTCGTATTATTACTTGTGTCTCTTTTTCCGGTAAATATCCAGGCACAGGCAAAAGCAGGAGAAAAGTTACACATCATTATCATTGGTGCACATCCGGATGATCCCGACAAGGTTGGGGGAACAGCCTATAAATGGGCCCAGGCCGGGCATGATGTATTAATGGTATCGGTGACTAATGGAGATGCAGGGCATCAGTCAATAAAAGCCGCTGAACTGGCCAGCATCCGTCGTATTGAGGCCAGAAAGGCAGGAGAAGTAATAGGCATCAGATATATTACCCTCGACAATCACGATGGACAACTTATGCCAACCTATGAGAACAGACTCCAGGTTATCAGGGTGATAAGGGAACATAATGCAGATATGGTAATCTTCCCCAGGCCATATGATTACCATCCCGATCACAGGTACACAGGTGTCCTTGTACTTGATGCCGCCTACATGGTAACAGTTCCGACAATACTGCCTGAGGTACCGCATCTTAAAAGAAATCCAATGTTTCTTTTCATGAGTGATGGTTTTATTCATCCTGAACCATTTACGGCAGATGTTTGTATTGACATTGATGATGTTATTGAAAAAAAGATAGATATGTACCATCAGCATACATCGCAGATGTATGAATGGCTTCCATATAATAAGGGAAACCTCGATCAGGTACCGGCTTCTGAAAAGGACCGCAGGAAATGGCTTGGAGAAACCAGAAAAGGAGGATCTGATGCCAAACCCTACCGTGAAAAACTTATAGAACTCTACGGAAAAGAGAGAGGATCTGCAATAAAGTATTGCGAGGCTTTCCAGGATTCCGGCTATGGTGTTAAGCTGACAAAGGAAAATATGAAGGTTTACTTTCCCTTTCTGAAATAGCAGACCCGAAAGGATTCCCTGTGTGGCATGAAATTTGTGAGTATTATCACAAATATTCATCCCATGAAAAAATTATTACTAATAGTGCTTGCTGTTGTATGCCTGGCCCAATTTACCGCATCAGGTAAAACGAACTCTTCAGACAGAAACAAGCGTTATGAGAAAAAAGTGGCCAGACAGGAAAAGGTTAAAGAAGCTGTAGAGTCAAAAAGTTATGTAATAGAACTTGACCGTTTGTATATGTCGCGTTATGGGAATATTAATCTCTCTTCCGGTCGGAATTACATTATCATTAAAGGTAATAGCGCTGCAATAAGCGCGGGTTATATGGGACGACAGAGAGGTTTAATACCTGTTGCGGGGATCCGTCTTAACGGTAAACCTTCAGTATATAAACTGCATAAGAATGAGGCAAAGGGAAATTACAGAGTCGAAATGGAGGTGACAGAAGGGAGTGATACCTTCCATATCACCATGACGATCAGCGAAAACGGAAATTGCAGCGCTATAATATCTGGCGCTAAGATAGATAACACAAGATATTCCGGGAACCTGGTACCTATAGAAAAGAAGAAAACTGTACCCGAACCTGACTACATAAAGTTATAAAGTAATACTCAGGAAGAAAAATTGTCAGGCAAAAGAGAATATCAGTTATAGTCAATATACTGACTGTTCATCTTTAGCTCAATAAAATCGTCTCCCGATTCACAGTACCCGTATTCAAAGCAATATTGAAACTTCCTGCCATTTGATGTTTCAATAATGTGGGTAAAAAAACTGAAATTATATCCAAGAGCAAAAAGGGCATCCTTATGAACCTTTACTTTGCCCTCGGCATATAGGTCTGCAAGTATACGCCTGTTCCTTCTCAGCAAACCATGCACATTCCGCACAAAATTATTTGTTTCGCGGTTCAGCCTGTTGTTATAGTTGTTGCGGCACTGATCAGAGCAGAATTTCTTATCGGTACGCCCCCTGAGGATGTCGCCACAATCGAGACATTTCTTTTCCACAGCACGAATGTTTTGATAAAGATAAAAAAAATATAAAGATCAAGTGTGCTATCAAATTGATATTGACATAAGAAAACGTTTTCAAACGGATAGAAGTGACTATAAATGATTAGAAACCGACAATAACTGATTAATAACCGGGACACTCTTTTGTAAGGTTTTATGTTTGCAGAGAGAATAAATTAAATGTCAAACTAAAACTTTAAAATCATGAACTCACTAAGGAACAGAGTACAGTTGATCGGTCACCTCGGACATGATCCGGAAATTAAAACAATTGATGGCGGGAAAAAAGTTGCCCGTTTTACGCTTGCTACTGATGACAGTTATAAGAATTCAGAGGGGCAGAAAATCAAGGAGACTACCTGGCATAATCTCATTGCATGGAATGGTCTTGCTGATTTATCAGACAAGTACCTTAAGAAAGGCAGTAAGGTAGCTGTTGAAGGCAGGATTGTTTATCGCACCTATGAGGACAAAAAGGGAGTTACAAAGAACATAACCGAGATTATTCTCTCTGACTTTATGTTTCTTGATCCTGCAAAAGGAAACGGGAAAGAGGTTGCTGAAAAACAGGAATAGGCCGTAGGTACATGCCATGGCATGTACCTGCACACAATAGCTGCATTTCTGCTATCAGGGGCATGTTTTTACATGTCCCTGTCTATTTCTTTGTGCGTCTATTAATCTCTTCAACAGTTTTCAGAACAACCGACTGGTCCAAAGGCATAACTTCCAGGACATCATAGAGTGCATGACATATTTCGTTGTAGGATGCACTTATATTATTATTCTTCAGAATAAGATCGATATATCTGATTGATCTGTCGATCAATTTATTATTGCTTGCCTTTACATAAGTCATAACATTGCCTTCATATCTTCCCAGTCGTCCCATTATAAGTGTTGAGTGAATGTTCAGGATCATTTTCAGAACAAGATGGTCACATAACGGATCAGAGAAAGGTGTTGAGAGTACATGCTGGTTGTTTTCAAGATTAAATTGAATTCCTTGTTTGTTTTTTCCTATTCTGAAAATATGTTGTGTTCCGGGATTGCCTTCTTTGGTTCTGCGAGGAAGAACTTTCGCGCTGAAATCAAATCCAAGCAGTCGTTTTCTTGAGGCAATTCCAGAAATATCAGGCCATTCCAGAGTTCTGGGTTTGTGCCACAACAACGATTCCCATGCAGTCTCACTATTTTCAGCTTCTGGCATGTAGAGGTAGCAAAGTGATATTTTGAGATCAGATTCATGAACATTTTCAAACGGGTATAAACTGAATGTCGGAGAGCGCTCTGTGGTATCCGTAATTATTGTAATACCAAAACTATGGTCGGTCTCATAAAGCAGAAAATCGTTATTCTTATAAAAACCAGATTCACTCTCTGTGAATTTTCCAATAAAACTAATGTCGGTTGAGTTCCAGAACTTTTGAAGTTCACTGACTGTCTTCTCAAGCTCAGCTTCATTTCTGTCATTGTAGAATAATGCAAATCCGGCGGCAGCCAGCAGAATTGTTGAAGACTGCATTCTGGTACTTCCTGTAATACCCATTGGGCCGACAGTAAGATTTATCTTTTCAATACCCTGGTTCTGTAACACGCGTTTTGATCTTTCGGCTACGCTGCAAAGGATATCGTCAGGATTGCAATAGAGAAAGAATGGCTTGCGCATTGAAAGTTTTATCGCCTCTTCCACTGCACCGATAACAAATGGGGTCTCCCCTCCTTCTGTGGTACCAATAAGTAAATCTCCATCTTTAAATCCGGCCTCTGTCAGCTGACGGGCACCGTATAGAGGGTAATCCTCAAAATTCTCGATTGATCTTATCAGGGCAACATCACCACCCGACATAAAGCTGAAAACCCTGTTTTCCATCGGTTTACCATTATATACCTGTCTCCATAAGGTTTCAATTGTAAGGGAGAGTCTTCCTGTAGCCCCGCAACCACAGAAGTATACATCGTTACCTGATTTAAAAGTATCTCTCACAGCATCTTTCAGATAACAGATCTCTTTTACTTTTTCTGAAAGAACAGAAAGAGTATTCCTGTCGAGCCCTTTAAGAACCGATATTGCTTCAGGAAGGTTATTTACAGATAGATCAGATAGATTGCGCGTATCGGGATGTGATGATTCTGTAACAAGCGCTCCGAGTTTATACTGAGATGATATAGCAAGAAAGTTTTCTGCTTTAAGGAGGGATTCTTCTGACATTTAAACAATTTTTAAATTATGACTTCAAATATAGTATTTTCCTTCCTGTTGAAATTTATCAAAATGATATCTATTTCTTAAACAGTAAACTTTCATATCTGAATGCCTTATTCAGGCTCTTATTGAATGTTCCCTACCGGCTTTAAGAGCTTTCAGATTGAGCTCCAAAATCTCCTCTCCTTTCTTTCCGAACAGGCTTCTGAGTGCATCTTCAAGGCTGCTGTAAGACATTGCAATAAACGGAGAGGCTGCCCCGAGGATGACAATATTTCCTGCCCTTGCAGAGCCTATCTCCCTTGCAATAGAATCAGCATCTATTATTACACTGTTCTTTATCTTTCTGATCTCACTCAGGATGTCTTCAATCGGAGGATAATCGGGAATGTTGATCATCGGAGTTGAATTAGTGACTATCCAGCCATCTTTTGAAAGCCATGGCAGATATCTTAGTGATTCCATCGGCTCAACCGAGATTATAAGATCAGCTTTGCCATAAGGTATCAGATCAGAAGCAACAGGTTTGTCCGAGAGCCTGAAATGCGACTGGACATCACCCCCCCGCTGGCTCATGCCATGAACTTCTGACTGCTTCAGATAAAGGCTATTGGCAACAGCAGCAAGTCCGATGGTGGCAGCGATGGAAATTATTCCCTGCCCTCCCACTCCTGAGATTATAATATCATTTTTCATTTTGTATAATCTGATTTACCGGTTTGATGATTCAGTCCGTTTTCTCTTTGTTGCGGTCTGAATGCATTCCCTCGCTGCAATGATGACAGAGACCCCCCTGAATTCAAACTCTTTTTTCAATATACGTACATTTTCTTCATGATTTTTACGTAATGGAGTTAACTCCCTGATATGGCCGGCATCTACTCCCAGTCCTCTGCAAATTGAAACAAGCCGGCCTGTCGCATGGGAATCCTGTCCACCTGTCATTCCTGTTGTAGAGTTATCTGAGATAATAATTGTAACTGACGATCGCTTCACAACGGCATCGAGCAGGCCTGTCATACCTGAATGGGTAAAAGTCGAATCGCCGATTACACAAACGGAAGGGAACAAACCTGCATCTGCAGCCCCTACAGCCATAGTAACCGATGCACCCATATCAACACATGAGTTAATAGAGCTATAAGGAGGCAATGCTCCAAGTGTATAACAACCAATGTCGGAGAAAACACTTCCTGAACTATAAGATTTCAATGCCTCTATAAGTGCATTGAATACATCTGAATGACCGCATCCTTTGCAGAAAGATGGAGGCCTGTTCTTTACGAGAGAGGGAATCCCTCTTCCGTATGAGGTTTTCATACCCAGTGATCGGGCAACTAATGAAGGATTAAGCTCTCCGTCGCGGGGGACAGTGCCATCGAGTCTGCCATATATCTTTATACCATCATCCAGTATCCCGCGCAGGCTCTCTTCGACCATTGGAGCTCCTTCTTCAAGAACAAGTACAGACTTGCATCTTCCGGTGATGTCCTGCACAAGGTCTTTGGGAAATGGATAAGCAGAAATTTTAAGAACAGGAAATTCTTTTACTGAATCTCTGATATTCTCCATCAGGTAGTTATAGGCTATACCGCAGGCAATGATCCCCATATCTCTTTTCGTTCCGTCCCTGAAGATATTGTACCTGGTAATCCTGATATCATATTTAAGTTTTTCATATGATTCCAAAAGTGATTTGTATTTCCTGCGGGCGATAGAGGGAAGCAGAACGAACTGAACAGGGTCAGAGGGCAGAGATAGTTTTTTCTCAGGTAATTGTTCACACGTTGTTACACTGGCCCTGGAATGGGCAAGACGCGTTGTTATACGAAAAAGTACAGGAAGCTTATATTTCTCCGATAGTTCAAATGCATCGAATATCATTTCATATGCTTCCTGCTGATCGGATGGCTCAAAACAGGGAACATTTGCAAATTTCCCATAGAATCGTGAATCCTGTTCATTCTGAGAGGAGTGCATTGAAGGATCATCAGCTGAAACTACAATCAGACCACCATTAACACCGGTCATCGCAGAATTTATAAAAGGATCGGCTGCTACATTCAATCCTACATGCTTCATGGCTACCATTGCTCTCTTTCCACAGTAAGACATCCCAAGGGCAGCTTCCATTGCCGTTTTTTCATTAGCTGACCATTCTCTGTGAACATTTCTGTCTGAAGCGGTTTTTGATGACTGGATATACTCCATAATTTCAGTCGATGGCGTTCCGGGGTAAGCATACATTCCACTCAGTCCCGCGTCGAGTGCAGCCTGAGCAATAGCTTCATCACCAAGAAGTAGAAGATTCTTCATAAAATTCGTTTTGCATTATCTCTGTCCTCAGCAGCATAGGCGAAGAAGGATCATTTTACGTTAAGTTTAAAGAAGTTCAGTGTCTTGTAACCACCTTTGATTCAATATTAAGGTAGTTAGCAATTTTCTCAAGCGAAGATGCATGATGTCCGATACCAAGTGCAAAGTGGTGAGTGGGACCCTCTTTTATCCAGCTCTTAAGAAAGGTTTTAATGTCAGGTTCAAAAAAGCCCCTGGTATTGGTATTACCAGTTGGCGGAATGGGTCCTTTAACAGATAATCCTTCAGCAATTACAAATTTAAATCTTCCTTCATAAGTTGAGTTTATCGACAGCATTGTAATGGGTCCTTCCTTGATTTTAAATTCAACCCCGGCACCCTTCCCTGGTTTACCATGATATTTCTTAAGGCTTCGCAGTACAGGTTTCCCGTCTGCTATCGAAATATTATGCGGACCATCATGACCAACCAGAACGAACCCTTCATTAAAGTCAACCGGATGGAACTCTGCGAAACTTCCGCCAATTCCAAGTCTGTCAAAGATAAGCAGGGCAATAAGTGTTTTGAGATCAGATTCACCACACATTGGAATGTGTTCAGCTGTGAGCAATGAATTACCCACAATAAGATTTGACATCACTTTCCGAAGCTCACTCTCCTCCGGTCCGTCATAATAATAAGCAAGTCCGTCGAGGTTATTGCTTTTCACAAAATTGGTCAGTGCAACACTAACGCTTGCTGCAATATGCAAATCGTCGTTTGTGAGCTTCATTGAAATAGGGTCGGATACAGGGTCAGGAGTATCAAAAAAGCCAAGTATCTGCTTCTCCGCTTTCAATATATCTTCAGATGTCACTTCATTGTAACATTTCATCAGCTGGTTAGCCTCGCACTGCACAATATGACTACCGAAGCATGAGGTTATCATTGTTGCATCAGTGTGCATATCGAGCATAGCATTGATAGGATGACCGATATGACCCAGATGAGCATTCTTCAGATCATGAAGGACCCTGGCAATTCTGCAGAATTCTTCAATCTGATTGTCGGCATCTGCATCATCGTCAAGCGTGCCAATAATTATTTCGGGAACAGGTTTGCCCATCCTGACTGCCACTCCTGCAAATTCAGGCAGGGAGCAGATATCATCATTATAAAGCTGCATATAGGTAGAGGCTTTGGTATAGTCCATTGCCTTCATGGGCTGCAGTGCAACCATTACCATTGGTATATTCAGTGTTTTAATTATGATTCCGAATGTTCCTGATGTGGCATAGGTAAGCATATCACAGAAAACCATATCGAGGTTTGCTCCCGCAATCAGAGTTACTGATTCATAAGCTTTCCGCGGGGAATCGATTATTCCAAAATCGATTATTTCAGCATCATTATTGCTTATTTTACCGATGAGCTTCTGCTGCTTTTGTATCAGCTCATCCAGGAGACCCGGAAACTGCTCCCAGTATTTTTCATAACCTACACCAAATACTCCTATTCTGGGTTTAGATGTTTTGCCTGTCTTTTCGACTGTTATATTTTCGTTTGTAACCATTTATTAGTTTTTAAATTTTATATGATATTAAGTTGAATAATCTAAGGTCATCAGTTTTATCTTAGGAATAAAATAAATGAGGATAATGAAGGCAACAGGATACATTAATCCTGCATACCACCATAAGGGACTGTAAGAGAAATTTGTCACCACAAATCCAATAAACGGATTAAGCACAAGTGCAGATATTGCTCCGGCCGATCCCGATAAACCAACCACAGTTGACGTGACCCTGTTTCCAAAGATATCACCAATTGATGTTATATAGTTGGTAATCCACAATCCGTGGGCAAAAAAGGCCAGTGTCATAAGAATTATTATAATTACAGATGAATGTAGAAAGCCGATAGTTACAACCGGAACTGTGAGGGCAGCTGCCACTCCCATAACAATTTTTCTGGCGGAACCGGTATCTGAAGTTTTCTTCAGAATCAGGTCTGAAAACCATCCTCCAAGGAAATTTCCGACTCCCAGGGCAAGAAATGGAATCCATAAAATACTGCCTATGACTTCTAGTGACATTGACTGAATTTCATTGAGATATTTGGGTATCCAGAACATATAGAAATAAAATATAGGATCAAGGATAAACCTTATTACAATGAATACAAGAGCTTTCCTGTTCTTTAACAATGAAATAAATTTAATCTTCTCCATTGGAGGGATGTAAACTCTTGTTTCTTCTGAACCAGTTTCGCTATTATCTGTTTTTCTGTAAAAGAAAAGCCAGGCGGCAAGCCATAAAAATCCAAAGCTGCCGGTAATTAGAAAAAGGGTTCTCCAGCCAACCGATACCAGCAACCACGCACACAATGGAGGCGCTATTACTGCTCCAAGTGCGGCTCCTCCTATTGCAATTCCGTTTGCAACAGCATGTTTCGATTTTGGAACCTTTTCAATAACTGCTTTTACTGCTCCCGGGAAACATCCACCCTCTCCTGCTCCAAGCAGAAACCTGAAAAATCCAAAATGGAATACAGAGTTTGCAAGACTATGCAAAAGAGTGGCAAACGACCAGAAACCTACTGAAAATGCAAGCCCCAAACGACTCCCGAATCTGTCAATCAACACCCCTCCCAGGGTGAACATTATTGCATAACTGACAAGAAAGCCTGAGTTAATGAAACCATATTCGATATCTGAAATTATGAGCTCATCCCTGATCTTTATTATCGATACTGAGAGAACCTGTCTGTCCAGAAAACTCAAAGAGGTAGCCACCAGCAGCAGGCCAACGATAATGATATACGAATTCCTGGAGGTCCTTTTCATATAATCAATGCAGAATATTAACTGTCTCAATGGTTACCGGCCCAAGCAAGCCTGATTCTACAAGCGGAACTTCTGCCCAGGGAACAGTTTTACCATCAACTCCGGGAGGCGTGGTATGTGTTATGTTTGTATTTGTAAATTTTTCACCGGTAATAGCATCCCCAATGATGCGGTTGCACCATGAATTGGCAATTTTAAGAGTGAGAAAGTTTTCCCCATGGATAATAATACCTGTTATATCGAAGCGATGGGGTTTAGTCCATGTGATACCCAGCAGCTTATTATTAAGCCATACCTCCGCTACCTGTGAAACGGAGCCAAGATCAAGGAAGATTTTTTTATCATTCATCGGTTCCTTTCCGAACCAGAAACTGAAAGGCTTCTCATATTTTGCTATCCCGGAGAAGTATTTGATTCCGTTGTCAGACAAACTGGTCCATGCGACAAGGTCTTTCATGACAAACTTAGGAGGGGCTCCCCATCCATCCGGAAATGTCACCTCCCAGGGACCTTCTATCTTTGTGATCATTTTACTTATCACTTTCCTGGAACGCGTATTGCTAACCTGTCTGAAAGCACCCGGGTCGAGTATGGCAACACCATCCGACATAAATTGAAGATAAGGAGGATCCTCGCTTTCACTCATTATATTTTTATAAGTCTGGGTAGGATCTGAATTTCTGAATACAATAAAACAGGAACCAAAAGGAGGAAGTGTAAGAGGCAGATTTATATATGTGTTCCCGGTTTCATATATTGTTACCGGTACTATTTCTCCTGATACCGGGTCCCATAACTCGGGGACCTTTCGGTTCTGCCGAAATCCGCATTTGCGTGAAATCCACTCATTGGCTGTATTCCTGATAAAATAGAAATCAAGGTCATCAATCCTGTAATGTATATAGTCAAGAAGAGCTGTTTCATCATCCCTGTAAGAAAAATCTGGCCTTACATTCAGGTATTTGATCATCTCCTCAGGGTCAGTACCGGTAATAACAGCTCCGGCAGCTGACAACCTTTTCAACGCTTCTTCAACTTCCGGCTTTCTGATCTTCTCTTTTTCGAGCGCCAGTATACTGAATGATGAGCCATCAGGAAGGAACAATCTTCCATCTTTAACACCCAGGTTATTTACAAGAATTTCTGTATTTATTACTTCATAATCATAACCAGGGCCAACTTTGAAATGAGTGTTTTTAGGGGTAGCTGAATTGGGAACTTTATCTCCATAATACCATAGGACATCTGCAACGAATTTAGTCTCCTGAAAAATAAAGGAATTTCTTGCGAGATAATCAAAGAATGGTCTGATCATTGGCCACCAAACCCTTTTATCATTGAAATGAGTTCCGGCATGGTATACATAACCGGGGAATCCTGTACCCTGCGGATTATGACTGAAACCGTGAAGCACAACTTTGTTCATTCCCTCACAGAAGGCACGGTCGCCAAAAGGCTTAATATCAGCAGGTCCTTCCTGCCAGTGCCGGAACGATGTAAAGGATTCCTCCTCTACAATTCCCAGCCCGTAAATATGTGAGGCAGCAGATACCTCTTTAACTACTCGGAGAATATCAATACTGTCGATACCGTTGTCATCCTTATACCATCTTGAATGGTTAACCCAGAATTCACCCCGTGGAATATCAAGAGCGCCAAGCGCCTTTAATGGTTCGGCAGGTCCGTTGTATAGCGGATACCCCGGGCCTCCTGCTTCGCAGTTTATTTTCAGTCCGTACTTATTCGAAATCTCCTTTGCCTTTTTATAAAGGTTATTTATCATAAGTTCCGACAAGGTTCTTTTAAAATCAGTCTGAACCATATCAGTTATATCCTTGCTGAATAATTCAGGGTTGAAAAGTGAGGGAATGAATTTTGTTATTTCATACCCGTTGATTTTTCTGAATTCTGAAGGAAGAGAGGAAGTCCATACAAACCCGCGGGCTTCATAACTGGCAAGATAAAGGCTTTTAAGGGCAGTATTTCTGAAGTCCCCCAGGACAGGCCTGAGTTTGTCAATAATGTATATCAGGTGAGTCTCAACGGCAACAGAATCAAAATGGTCAATAGTAAGACCAGCGGAAAGAGGACTCGGAAGCACCAGCTCCTGACCTGAATTGGAACTTACATAACGGCAGATATCCCATTCTCCCGGCGGAACATCCCATTTCAGGACGTCGGTTACTTGATTAAAAAAGGGTGCCAGGTTGATAACAGAAGAGGTATCTATATCGCCTCTTGCTGCACCTGCAGGCAGAGCAAGTACTGCAACCTCCTCATAGTATTCTGGTCTCCCGTTCTCTCTGAAAGGCACCAGAGGTTTGCCGGTTCCTCCTACCAGGGAAGCCTTTGGAAAAGTGACATCGGGGAATGGCAGGATTGTCTCTATACGTCCCTGAACACCTCTCATACTGACTTTGGAAAAGTAGAGTGATTTCCCGGCATACTTCGGTTCCACCCAGCTGCCACCGGCATTCCAGCTGCTTGCCAGGTTCAGCCCGGCTGTAAGGCCCAACCGTCCGGCTTCGGTAATCACGGCTTTTAAGATTTTAAGCGACTCATCGCTCATGAAAGCAGGCCCCCCGGGAATCATGGTATCAGATTTTGGAACACCTATCTCGAAAATATCAAACCCGCTTATCCCGGCATTTTTCATAGCCATCAACTCCGTTTTAGCCCTGAGAGTATCAATATTACCATTCAGGCACCACCAGTAAGCTTTTGGTCTGGCTGTCTCAGGGGGAATTCTGAATCCGTTACTGAGTTTGTTATAATCTATATCCTGCGCAATTATATGATCCTGCCACGGTATAATTAAAAGCAAGATGATGATATACAAAAACTTATTCATAAAAGGAGGTTTAATTACCTTCTAAAGTTAAATATTTGACAGCGAAAATCCTCATTAAATGATATAGTAAGGATAAAGTATTTTAAGCAATACTCTTTCCTGTTAAAATATAGTTAAATGTTTTACCGTTATACACAATAATGCGTATTTTGCAGCTGTAATTCTGTTATTACAGGAAATAATAGCCTGCTGATTGAACAAATTCATTTACACTATCATCCTGTTATTGCTTACTATCTCTGTGCTCAACGGGCAGGAATCAGAGCCGGAGAGATATCTTCAGGTAAGCGGAATAATATCTGATGAATCAAACAGGCTGGTCTCGGGCGCAGCAATAATTTCTAAAAAGCTCAAAAAGGGAGCTGTAAGTGAAAGGTCGGGTATATATTCGATAACGAGCACTCCGGGAGACACAATTTTTTTTCGTGCACTTGGTTACAAGAGGTATCATACTGTAATTCCGCTCACATATAGTGAAAAGCATGTTAAAATGGATATCAGGCTTGAGTTTGATACAGTAGAGATCACCGGAGTTAATATTCTTCCATGGAGAACATACAGTGAGTTCATAAGAGATATCACACAACAAAAACCGATTGATCCGATAATTGAGAACATGAATGATAACCTGGCATCCATTTATGTTGCCATAGCAAATCAGTCAAACCTTAAAGTCGCACCTGAAGCAGGTTATAAATATGTTATGGAACAGAATTTCAGTAATTTGTCAACCAAGAACCAGTTTCCGGTCAATAATCTTCTCAATCCGTGGGCATGGGGTAAATTCGTGCAGGGGGTAAAGAACGGATTATTCAAGAACCAGAAGTTCAACAAACCCGAGCAACCCAAGGTTAAGAAGAAGATAAAGAATGCTGAGAATAGATAGCTGATGGCTGGTAGCTGATAGTTAATCTATGAGCGCTATTTATCTCAAAAAGCAGGATTATACAATTTGTTCTTAAAGGCATAGTCGTTGACGGTTTTCCTTGGTCTTCTGTTCTCATCCTTTTTCAGTACATCGGCTGGCAGATTGGTTCCATCACCCAGAAATCCTGCAGCCATTGCTGCAATGGGTTCAACGTCATCTCCAAGCCGGAAATATTCCCGTACCTTTTCAACCGAGAAGCCGCCCATCTGGTGGATATGTATATCGAAAGCCGTGGCCTGAATAAGCAGGTTTGAAACAGCCATACCTGTATCATACTGTGCAAATCTGTTTGGCTTTCCGTTGTGAGAGAATCTTGTTCTGGCCATACTTATTATAAGAGCATAAGCATTCTTAGCCCATATCTGATTACCTTCCACCAGAAATTCAATATAATCGTTGAACACCTTCTCATTCTCACGGGTAGTATAGACAAATAACCATGGCTGTTCATTATTGCATGAAGGTGCATGACCGGCCGCTTCCATCATTGCTTTTATTTTAAACTCCTCAACAGTTTGCTGAGATAAGGCATAAGGACTCCATCGCTCCTGTATTACCTCAAGTACCAATTCTTTCTTCATGACTCCTGATTATTATATGATTTCGGTATAATACTGAATTATGCTTTTAAGTATAACAACCAACAAGTTCAATATATAGCACAAATATCAGCGTGACAAATGTAATAATTTATAATTTCGCAGATTATGAAGAAGTACAAAGGCAGGCTGGTTGGAATTTTGGGTACAGTAATATTTCATCTTATTGTTGCTATCATCATTATGTCATTTCAGATCAGGTCATTGCAAGTTCAGGCAAGGGATATGTTTGAAATTGAGTTTCTCGCCGAAGAACAACCTGAAGAAGAAAAACTGATTGAGGTACCAATAACCACAATTGAGAAGATACTCCAGGGTGATGAAGAGATGCTGAACATAGCAAGGAACCTCGCAAACAAAGCTGATGCAAGAGTCAATCCTGATGATTACATTGATAAGGTTAAGGAAGAACTCATAAAAAGCGGAAAGCTAAGTGTTGATAATTATATTGATGAACAGAAGAAAGCTGCAGATAAAACTGATGAAAATCTTGCTTTCAATGATGAATCGAAAGTAAAAGATGACCAGAATAAGCCCTCCGAATCGCAGGAGATGGCTGCAAATTACAAGGGGCCGACACGTATCTACTATGAACTTAAAGGCAGGACACATACCTATCTGCCAATACCGATATATAAATGTCAGGGATCGGGAAAAGTTTCCTTGAGAATAGAGGTTAATCAAAAGGGTGCTGTGGAGAAGACCCTTGTAATAACAGGTGAAAGCACTACCTCCGATCCTTGCCTGGTTGAGGCGGCAGTCAGGGCAGCGGTGATCACGCGGTTCAATTCGGACCTTAAGGCACCGAAAATCCAGATGGGCACACTTACTTATCATTTTGTGGCACAATGACCAGTAACCGGCGACCGGCATGAGGAAGAGGCGGGCTATCAAAGCCAGTGAAAAAGAAAAAAGGATTATTCAGACTTACTTGTTAAATGCCAGAAACCGCAGGTCAAGCATTTATAGGCATGAATTTCCTTTACTCTCCGGTTTTCTTTAATATACCTGACCATATCCTCAGCCTCCTCTGGCGAATAATAAATTCTCTTCTTACAGGAAGGTTCTATCGGATTTAATTTTTTTGTATTTGAAAGTTTATAGCCCATTTTTCAGTTACCATCAAAACATTATCTCATACCGGAATTAGCTCTTCAAGTAATTTATTAATAAATTTACTGATTGTCAAAGCTAATAAAAGATGCACGAAATATAATATTGCAAGAGAAAATGTACGAATTGATCACTCGTGATAATTAAACTAATGGAACCGCTGTTTATTAACAACAAACCATGGACACTTATCAGATATGGTATTGGTATAATGTTTATTCTATCCGGAATCGCATATTTCATTTCAGAACTATCTGATAGCGGTTTCCACAATTATTTTATATTATTTACATACCTGTTAGCCGGAGCAGCAAATCTGACAAGGGATTTTGGTTTGAGCAGATCATATTTGAGACCTGAAGACAACCGCTTGATTATTAAACTTATGAACAAATTAAGACCAATAATCGCTGAGGATTCAGAGATTGAGAAGATAATACTGAAGAGAACTGAAATCGAGGTAAATCTGAAAAGCAGGAAGCCGGTAAGGATTAATCTGATAACTGCCAACCGCGATGAGAAGAATAAAATCTATCATTTTTTCATGAATTATTCAAAAGAGAGAGCAATACAACTTGAAAGAATTCCAGGCAGGTAACAGAGTATTAATATTGACCGGAATCAGCCGGCTTAACATCAGAATACATTTTTTTAAATATATTTAAAAGTTAATACTAACAAACTATAAGACAGTTATATGAAAAGCCTGGTATTGCTTCTGATATCCGTATCAATATTCCTTATAGGAATAATCTTCAAGCTTGTTCCTCTGCCTGGTTCAGGTATTATGCTTGTAATCGGGCTGGCTCTTTTCGTCGTATTTGCTGCCATTAAGTATATTGAGAAGAAAAGCCCCGTCATGAAAAAGGTCCTGATTATATCGTCAATAATACTTCTTGCATCTCTTCTTTTTGCAATGATAAAGTACAAGTACTTTGCAGAGCTTTTGATAGGTGCTGTAATAGCAGGACTGATTATCTTTCTTCTTTCACTTTTATCAGGCAGTAAGAATAAACCTGAATAATAGAGAATAGAGAATTATAGTCAGAATGACACCTATTTTCTTTCAGAATCAAAAAGAATTCAGAAAGTGGCTGGAGAAAAACCACAAAAGTGAAACTGAATTATTGGTGGGTTATTATAAAGCAGGCAGTTATAAACCCAGTATGACCTGGTCGCAATCTGTTGACGAAGCTCTCTGTTTTGGCTGGATAGACGGGATACGCAGATCAATTGATAATGAAAGGTACTGTATTCGTTTCACTCCCAGAAAGCCTTCAAGCAACTGGAGTAATATTAACATCAAAAAGGCAGAAGAGCTCAAAAATAAGGGGCTCATTAAATGTTTAATGAGCGCAAAACAGGAAACAACCCAACTCTCAAGATTAAATAAAACCATTATAGCCAGCAAAAAAGAAAAAAGGATTATTTAGATTTAAATCCTTAACTTTGAATTTAAAGACATTATTCTCTTTTAACAAAAAACCGATGAATAACGGAAGCATTGCAAAAGACTTTCCGATAGTTTGTGTAGGTGGTTCAGCTGGAGGCCTCGACGCATACATCAGGTTACTTAGCCATCTTCCGTCCGATATGGGTGTTGCTATTGTCATCGTTAATCACTTAAGAACCGTAGCCACCCTGCTTCATGAGATTCTTCCAAAACATACAAAAATGCCGGTTGAGCTGATCACTGAAAAGCTTGACATTCAGCCTAACCATGTGTTTATCATTCCTGAAAAGCACGATTTACATGTTATTGATGATGAGTTCCGGCTTAAGCCGATATCAAAGCCCAAAGGATGGCCCAATGTGATTACAATATTTCTCAGCTCCCTGATTAAAAACTGGGATGGGAAACTCATTGCGGTCATTGTTTCCGGATATGATGGTGACGGGGCAAAGGCTTTATGTGCTATAAAGGAAGCTGGTGGCATCACCATTGCACAGAAGCCCGACACTGCAGCACAACCAGATATGCCGGAAACCGCAATAGCAAGCGGATGCATAGATTATATTCTATCACCTGAAGATATTGCTAAAGAAATTGTGCGAATTGCCTCACACAGTGATAAATGATCCGGTAAATATCAGGTGTCAATAGAGGCAGCTGCCGGTGATGCTCCATGACAAAATAAAATGTGTGAATGTTGTAATTCTTTTCAATTATTGTGTAATCTCTTTTCGCAATTATACACCCATCTTTGTTAGCTGATTAGCCGTAATATTCATTCTGGGTATTATGAACATTATCTGTTAAACAAGTCATGAAAAAAGAGCAAACAGATTCAAAAATTCTTAAAAGCAGCTATATCCCAACTTCAGAATTTTACAGCCAGATAATTGACAGCTTACAAGATTATTCAATTTTCACCCTGGATAAAGAACTAATAATCAACAGCTGGAGTTCCGGCTCTTCAACAATATTTGGATATGAAACAGAGGAGATTCTGGGCGAACATTTTAGTAAGATTTTTACTGAAGAGGATAAAATAAATGGTATTCCAAAAGAGGAAATTGATAAAGCAGTCAGAGAAGGCAGGGCTGTCGATAACAGATGGCACATTTGTAAGGATGGAAGCAAATTTTATGCTTACGGTTTGGTTTTCCCGCTGATCGGATTAGATGGAGAAATGCTTGGATACGTTAAAATTCTGCGGGATCTTACTGAAAGAAGGAAATCGGAAGAAGCTGTAAAAAAATACGTAAAAGAACTGGAAGAACTTAATAACCATAAGGATAGCATACTTGCCATACTCTCACATGACTTAAGAAGTCCGTTAAGCGGGATTATTGGGATTACTGAATATCTGAAATCGGATTTTGCCAAAATGCAACGAAGTGAATTGGAAGATATGATTGACCTCCTTCATAAAGAATCAACAAATGAATTAGAAATGCTGGACTATTTATTGGAGTGGGCCCGGATAAAATATGCATCGGAAGCATTCACTCCTAAAAAAGTTGAGCTTATCCAGTATGTAAAAAAAGTTTTTGATACTTTAAATGAAGTCGCTGAAATAGCCGCCATTAACCTGCATAACGAAATAGAAGAAAACACAACTGTTTTTGCAGATGAAAAGATGTTACTCTCTGTCATTCAAAATATTGTCTCAAATGCTATCAGACATTCAAATAAAGGAGGAAAAATAACAGTTACTGCGAAGAAAAAAGAGGATAGGATAATTGTTCAGATCAGGGATACTGGTATTGGAATGTCAAAAGAGATACAGGAAAAACTTTTCACCCCGCAAAGGAACCCTCTTTCAAAAATGAGTAAAGAGAATAAAGGAAGCGGCATCGGACTATTATTGGTAAAAGGATTTTTAGAAACAAACGGAGGTGAGATATGGGTCGAAAGCAAAGAAGGTAAAGGCTCATCTTTTTATTTCACATTACCAATGGAAAAACCTCTCCAAAAAATTACTGCAGACAAAATTGATTTTGATGAAAATGTTTAATAACTTATAAAACCCAATTATAGCCTAAAAAAGAAGCTGCTGGTTATAATTGTATGGCCTGATTACTTCCGGATTGTTGCGGTTGGCAGTTCTGCTGTTCACAAGAGGGCTTATGGTATGAGCCTTAAGAATGCTCTCAGATGAAGGTTTAAGGAGATTTTTTGCATCGTCAGGAGAAAATGAAAGGTCGATCCATTTCAACTCTGAATCCTTGTCAAGAATTGCCGGCATTCTCCTTCCCGAATTGTGTATTTCTGACATCAGCTTATTTGCATCGGTAGTAACGATGGAGAAAGTTGTATACTTTTCGCCGGTATTGTTCTCAATCCATTCATCATATAAGCCTGCAACTGACAATATCTCATTTTCAGCGTGACTGATATACCAGGGGACCTTCTCTTTACCAACATGCTGCCACTCAAAAAATCCGCGAAGGGGGATTATGCATCGCCTGGTTTTAAAGCTTGAGGAAAAAGAGGATTTTTTATCAATACTCTCCGACCTTGCATTGAATGTTTTGTATCTTATCTCATTTGCATCTTCGATGTTTCTGGTCCATGAAGGGATCAATCCCCATTTAAGTAGTTTAAGATTTGACTTATCTTCCGAGCAGATTGCAGGCAGCTCGGGAAGGGCAAAAGCATGATAATAGTAGCTGGGTCTGTATTTGTCAGGATCTATTAAGGTAGCACCATACCTGTTTTCAAGTTCTTCTTTAATCAGGTTGACATTAACAGTGAAACACATAATTACCAGTAAAGAGTTTCTGTTGATGTGAAATTGACAGGAACGGGAAGGGAATAATTAAAAAGATCCTTTTCAGGCCACTCAGATATTTGCGATATAACCCTGTACATCATATTGTTGATATAGGAATAAATCTCCGGACCGTTCCATGCGCTTGAATTCAGAAGCACCACCCAGGATATGCCGTCTGATTGCCGTTTCATCATACCCGCACTTCCCGGAAATGAGCCGGTTCTCCACCATGTACCGTTATATATAGTTGTCTTCCATCCAACCGGTGCATATCCGTTTTCATTGTCTGTCATAATGCGGATACTCTCATTGTTCAGAATGTCGGGCCTGTTGCTGAATCCGTCCACCGCAAGCATCAGCCTCATCAGATCGGGAGCTGTTGCAATCCAGGCACCTGCTCCTCCCAATGAACGAATGTCGTTTCCTCCATAGCTTGGAGTAACCATCTCCCCTGTTCCGTAAATCGATGGTTTAAACACCTGATCGGAAGTTTCGTAATATGTTACTTCAAACGGAGTTTTCTCTGACGGAAGGTTGCCTGCAATTGCCATATCATAGATACCAAGTGGTTCCATAATAGCGTTTTTACAATATTCTTCGTAGGACAATCCTGATACTTTCTCTATTATAAGACCAAGGATACAATAGCCCAGATTGGAATATGAACGACCGGTTCCGGGAGTAAAGTGAAGTCTTTTATTAAGTGCGAACCTGACAATGGTTTTGGTATCGGCAGGCGGCTCAACACCCATCTTCTCTGCCACTGTTACAGGCATAAACATCTGGTCGCCATGTCTTTGTGACCAGCCTCCTTCATGACTCAGAAGATGACCAACAGTTATATTATAAACTCTTTTGTCTCTCGGCTCGCTGAAATAAGGATCATTAAGAATACCATCTGGTCCAAAAACCCTGTCATTAAGTGACAATTTCCCTTCCTCTCTGAGTTTCATTATGGCAACTGCCGTAATCAGCTTTGAAATACTCGCGACTCTGAATTTATTGAATGGCTGAGTTTCGGTCTTTGAAGCTGTATCAGTATATCCAAACCCCTTGGAGTATATAAGCTTACCGTCTTTTGATATTGCCACAGAAGCGCCTACGATGGACCATTTACGTAAAAAAGAGTTAATTGTTTTTTCAGCCGGGACATACTCACTTCCTGTTGAACTGTCATTTGTGAGCCTTACATTTCCGGGAACAAGCTTATCAGCCACAACAACACTCGTTTCTCTTGCTCCGGGATTAAAGCTAACGACTGATGCCAGCAGGGTTATAAGCAATATCTTCCTGTTCCTGTTCAATAGTTTAGTAATAATTCAGAGTACAAAAATAAGAAGTTTTCCGGTGTATGAACAATATTTTTGATTTTTACGATATCTGGTTCCTGATTCAATGCAAAAAAAAATATTCCATGACATCCGGAATTATTCGTTACAATAAAACAAAAAACTAACTTTGCTGACATGTCGGAAAAAAGAATATCAGTTTTTTGGTATGTAATTTATTTTCTTCTGTCAATCCTCCCAAATGCTGCATTATCGCAAGGTGGAGAAAATAGACAAGTCAATAATAAAATACAGCCTTCTGATACAATCGAATACATCCCTTCATGGTATTTCGGGGCGCTTGACTATAACCTCATGATCGCTGCTTCAAAGGGGCTTTCAACAGAAATTGACAGGCTTATTGAATTGGGTGCGAATATTAACTCATATACCGATGAAGGAGCCACTCCTCTTGTTTTTGCTGTTGCCAACAACCACCTAGAAGCTGTTAAAACTCTCCTGAAACATTTTCCCAGGCTGGATGATATAACCTCAGATAATGAGACTCCTTTGCTTATTTCTATAAAAAATAACTCTCCCGAAATAGCCGAAACCTTATTGAGAGCGGGAGCTGACGTCGATTTCAATGATTTTAACGGAGCTACCTCCCTTCACTATTCAGCATTAATGGGATATATTGAATTAGCTGACCTGCTATTGTACTACGATGCATCAATTGACTTTAAAACAGATGATGGCATAACTCCTTTACATACAGCAATACTGTCAGGGGATATTGAGATCGCTGATCTCCTGATCCAGAACGGAGCAAATATGGAAGCCCGGGATGATGAGGGATACACACCTTTTCTGAATGCTGCATCATATGGAGACACTATCATTATGGATATGCTCAGGAAATACGGAGTTGATATTTATACCAGGAACAATTATAATCACAATGCACTTACACTGGCTATTGCCTTCGGGCACAAAGATGCTGTGAATTACCTGATCAATAAAGGCGACAAATGGAAAACTGCAGACAGCCATGGCACTGATCCCTATAAAATTGTCTCAAAATACAAAAGAAATGAGATAGGAGAAATTCTGAAAGAAAATGGCATCCCGGGCAAGGTAAAATTTGGCATTGACCAGGCATCTTTTTCAGGATCGGCGAGATTTACCCCCCATGATTTCTACTCGGGACTAAATATTTCAATTAAAGAACCTTATCTGAATACAGGTTTTACCATTGGATGCGATATGAAATTATGGTATACCAGGATACTCATTGAAGATTCTGAGAATAGCTATTTTCAGTATTATGACAAGGGAGCCATGTTATATGCGGGCTTTTTTAAAGATTTCATGCTTACCGACAGGATTGACAGGGGGAAATTAATTCTATCTGCCTCCTTATCGGGAGGATACACTTTCGGGAACCAGTTCAGGGGAACTATGAGAACACCTGACAATGGTTTCAAACTGATACCGGCTGCCTCATTAAAATATACGAAAAACGCAATTTCCTTCTTTACAGGAGCAGAATATATTAAATCAGAATACTATAAAACAGGGCCGGTATGGTTCAGAGTTGGCATGGCATACAACTATTATTTTGACAATCAGCATATCAGGTTAAAGAGAATAAACTGGAAATAACAACAATGACCAGAATCATCAGAATCATATTTCTACTGACTATCGTTGCAATGTTTTCGTGTGAGGACAGTAAAAATTTTACCAATTGCGATGATTGCACTTCTGTGGAACCTTTTGATGTTATAATTAAAGCAGAACTTGACCCAAATAACGAACGGGGAGTACTGGTTACATTATGGGAAGGCAGAATTGAGGACAATATAATTTATGACTCAAAAACAGTCATTAATTCTTCAAAATATGAGAAGAAGGTTTCTCTGAACAGAACTTATACAATTACTGCAACTTACATTGTTAATAATAAATCATATACAGTAGTCGATTCTTCAACACCACGGGTAAGATATACTGAAGATATGTGCGAGAATCCATGCTATTTTATTTATGATAAAACTATGGACCTGACACTTAAGTATACTAAATAGGCGACAGGCGACAGGGAACAGGCGACAGGCGTCAGGTTCTTGGATATTTGAACAATGGATTTCCTGCCAGACCCTTTTCTTTTATTGCTAGTATCTCCTTAACTTTCAATGGCTTAATACTATTCTTCATATTCAGCGCTATTTTGAACAGCCCTGTATCGCCCGGAGTAAGAGCCGCAGTTACCGGATGAGATAAAGTAAATCGCAGTCCCATTTTTATATCATCGGTAGTGGTAAGCGGTTCATACCAGCACTTCGGATATTTTGCCTTATCCGGAGCATCCTTTGGCCAGGGGCCTTTTGCCATTGCCTTAAGCGCCAGTATACCCATATTTTTCTGTTTTGCCCTTTCAAGAACCTGTGCCCCAAAGTCGCCGGCATACCAGGTAACATAATTTACCGGGAAAAGAATTGTATCAAAATCATACCGGTCCATCATGGCAAGTGATGCCTCAACTGAATGTGCGGAGAATCCAATGAACCTTATCTTTCCTGCTTTTTTTGCCTCCTGGTAAGCCTCCATTGCACCTCCCGGGGCAAATATCTTTTCCACATCCTCCATAGTTGTTACAGCATGGAACTGGTAGAGGTCAAAATGATCAGTACGAAGGTTCTTCAAAGATTTTTCCAGCTCTTCCAATGCCCCTGTCTTATTCCTTTGAGTAGTTTTACATGCAAGAAAAACATTTTTCCTGTAGGGTTCCAGTGCAGGTCCGAGTTTTACTTCCGCATCGCCATAGGTTGGAGCAACATCAAAATAATTGATACCTGAGTCGATAGCCAGCTTAACTGATTCTGTTGCCTCATCCGGAGTGGCATTCATAACAATTATGCCTCCGAATCCGATCATTGAAAGCATCTCCCCTGTTCGCCCCAGGGATCTTTTTTCAATTTTACCGGGAACAGCTTTTCGTTCTATTCCTGAAAGATCTGCCGGAAACAGGCTGATAGCCGGCGCAGCAATTGCTGCAGCTTTGATGAAATCCCTTCTCTTCATAGCTTTTGATTCTGGTTAATGATTTTCGTATAATCTGAAAAGATAGTAAATTGGGAGGAATATTTGGTGAAAATATCGCAAAAAGCATCTTTTATGAGAAAACAATTTTGTAGTTACGCAATATTTGTTCTGGTACTGTTCCTTTCAGCATCATGCTCTGAAAAGAAAGAATTAAATACAGATGTCCTTGTAATAGGAGGCACAACAAGTGGCATATCGGCAGGTATACAGTCTGCAAGGTGGGGTGAGGGGTGAGGGGTAGTGAGTACCGAGTACCGTTATAATCTTATGACCGGATTCGCAGTGTATGATATCTCTTCATTCCTGTAATAGACCTTCTCAAGAAACAATCCGCTTGGAGGGGCAGTAAGTTTTGCAGGTATATCAGACTTAACTTTGAAGAACGAAGCAACATCGTCCGGTTTAAGATTGCCCCGCCCTGCTTCCACCAGCACTCCCGTCATCCGTCTGACCTGTTTCCAGAGGAAATGTGAACCTATAACGTGAAAAAGGATCAGATCGCCGAAATCATAAACCGATGCATGGAAAACCTCTGCTTTGGTTGATGACTGTTCTCCTGCTTCATCGGTGAAAGATATGTAATCCTTTAACCCGGGGAAGTTTTTTGCAGCCTCGTTCATCAGGTTGATATCCAGATTATCCTTGATCCACCAGACAAATTTTTTTCCGAAAGCTGTTCGTCTTCTGCTTATCTGATAAATATAGCTTCTGGCATGGGCATCGTACCGGGCATGAAACTTATCATGAGCTTCCCCGACATGAATAATACTTATATCAGGAGGAAGACGGTCATTTATTCCATATTTGATTTTAAGCGGAACAAGGTCGGTTTCTACCCCCAGATGTGCAGTCTGTCCGATAGCATGAACACCGCTGTCGGTTCTTCCTGCACCGAAAAGATCGATTGCTTCACTTTTAAATAAATCTCTGCACGCACCCAGTATCTCACCCTGTATAGTCTTTCCACCCTTCTGTATCTGCCAGCCTGCATAACGTGTCCCTTCGTACTCAATCGTAAGCTTATATCTTCCCATTTATTGTCTTTTCCGCAAAGGTAGTACAAATAAAAGGAAGAGTCGCAGAAAGAGATAATGGCTTAAAGGTGCTTCCTGACTTTATTCCAGTAGATTTTGGTTTTTCGTCCGGAACCGTTCCAGTTCTTTGCAATCTTTTCCAGGTTATACGGTCCTATCTGGGATGCATAATAGAGGAATATTTTTTCCGCAATATTATAATCATACATATCATTGACAGTGTAACTGCTTCCCGTTCTCCGGTTATAATCCCTGACCCTGATCGGGCGGATCTGAAAATATCCAACTGCATCTTCCTCAGCATTATATGCAAGAGTATCAAGTTTAGTTTCAACCATGCCAATTGCATATATGATCTTGCCGAAGGGATTCACCGAAACTGCAGGCTCAATAATAAGGGCATTTGTTGCCGGTGCAAAAAGGTTCAGTGAGAAACACACACACAAGACAGCTATTACCATCTTTTTCATCAATTCACTCATTTCTAATTTATTTACAAAGTTCATACTCTTCCAAACAACTATATGTAGATTAGGTTCAAATGTTATTAACATGGTATATAGGCGATTAACTCTAACTTGTTATTTAAAGTGCTGATAACATGCTATTTAATATAACCAAAGGCTGTTGGTAAGTAATCCCTGAATACGAGCCGCCATAAGTATATTTCTCTTTCCCCGAACTTTATTACCTTTAGTGCCGAACATTCCTGATATCGATTATGTTAAAAGTGTAGTATCGAAAATTATAGCCAGAATCGTAACAATAAGAATATGAAGAATAAATACATGAATCCATACATTGCAGGAACCTTATTGGGGCTGGTGCTGTTGATGGCAATGTTCTTATCGGGAAGAGGACTGGGTGCAAGCGGAGGACTTAAGTATTGCGTTGTCTCAATTGTTGGTGCCGTCGACAGACAGCATACTGATAATTCAGTCTACTATGGCAAGTATTTCGAAGACGGGAACAAGCCCTTAAAAAACTGGCTTACCGTAGAATTGCTTGGATTGTTGATTGGAGGTTTCATTTCCGGAGCAATATCAAAAAGACTGAAGTTACAGGTTGAGAAGTCACCTGATATTTCTGTTACAAGAAGACTTGTCTTTGCATTTCTGGGAGGTGTATTTTTCGTATACGGGGCACAGCTTGCGAGAGGATGTACCAGTGGTGCGGCCCTATCGGGAATGGCGGTACTGTCGCTTGCCGGATTTGTTACTATGATGGCCATATTCGGATCGGCCTATGTATTTGCATGGTTTTTCAGGAAGAACTGGATATAATAAAAGGCGAAGGGCGAAGGGCGCAGGGCACAGGGTTATTAACCCAGCATCAAACGCAAATAAACAGCATAACAAAATAACAAAACAACAAAATAACAAAATAACGAAATGGGACCAATAGTTACTTTAACAGGATTACCGGAATGGGTTGATTTGCTGTTTGCTCTGGTGATAGGGATCGGATTCGGATTTGCGCTGGAACAGGCAGGCTTTTCATCAAGCCGCAAACTGGCCGGTATGTTTTACGGATATGATACAACAGTTATAAAAGTATTCTTTACAGCTGCCATAGTCGCGCTTGTCGGATCTCAGTTACTGAGTTATTTCGGACTGCTCGATCTCAATCTTGTGTTCGTAAATGAATTTTATGTAAAAGCAGCAATTATAGGCGGAATTATTATGGGTGCAGGATTCATAATGGGCGGTTTTTGCCCCGGGACAGGATTAAGCGCACTCTCAATCGGAAAAATTGATGCCATGGTATTTGCTGCCGGGGGATTGGCTGGTGCTTTCCTTTTTGCAGAAACATATCCTTACATTCAGAATCTGGCCAACGGCACTTATAAGGGACCGGTGAAAATCAACGAGGCTCTGGGTATCTCTCCCGGGCTATTTACTCTGCTGCTGATCGTCGCGGCCCTTGTAATGTTTTGGATAGCAGAGATTGCTGAGAAGAGATTTGCCAGACCTGACATAACAGATAATATTTAATCTTTAACAAATGAATACTCGTGAAAAACTGTCAATAATTCTTTTGAGCATTGGAATTATTCTTGCTTTGCTGCCTTTAACAGGTAGCAGGTCATTTACGGTAAAGCCACAGAATTTGCTTTCGGATGCCCTCGATGAGAAATCATGGGTTACAGTTGACCAGGCTGCAAGGTTCGTGGCTACTGAAGATTCATCTGTTCTGCTTATCGATTTAAGGTCCTCCGGCGAGTTCAACCGTTTTAACATTCCAGGTTCAGTAAATATCCCTTATGACAGGTTCATTGAAATTGCTCCCGGAATAATTTCCGGCAGCGGTAACATGAAGTTTATCCTTTATTCCAACGGAGATTATGATGCGAACAACGCATATGTAATAGCCAAAGGACTTAAGCTAAAGAACATTTATGTGATGAAAGGAGGTCTTAATGAGTGGTTTAACACTGTTATGAACAGCCGTTTTACAGGCGAAAGGATCTCAGCCCGCGAAAATTCCCTGTATGAAAACAGGAAAAGAGCAGGTACAATGTTTACGGAGATTAACAGTCTCCCCGACAGTCTCAAGAGAAAATACTACGAAGCAAAACATGTTGCTGCAAAAAAGCTTGACGGGGGGTGTGAGTGAAAGGCACAGGGCGCAGGGCGCAGGGCTCAGGGCTCAGGGATTTTAGTTCCCCTCCTGGGAGGGGCAAGGGGTGGGTTTAAAAAAATAAATAATTCCACATAAAATGAATTTCATAAAAAAGTACAAAGTAATACTTCTCATATTAATACCAGTCGTAATTCTGGTGCTTACCCGTGCACTTGATACAAATCACTTCAGGACAGACGCAAAGAAACTTGCTGAACCATCCTTCTCAGGATCGAACATAATAATTCCTGATAAAGTCAATCAGCTAAATGGTGAAAAGCTTTTAATCATTCTCGGAAAAGATGTTATAAAACATGATTTAGCTGGAGTTGTCATTAAAATAATTCCTCCTGATTCAATTCTTTATAAAGAGAATATCAGATTGATACGCAAACATGATGGACCTGTTATACTCTGTTCGGCAGAAAATGATCTTGCAATCAGGATATGGATGCTGTTAAGTCAGATGGGGATTGAGAATTTATACATACTCTCAGATGATTCTGAACCTGAGGTATTAAAATATGAATTCCGGCCCGACACAACAGTCAAACCGGAATTATAATAAAAGATCAGAAATATTATTTCACCGACTCAAAATCATTCACATCTGCCGAAGTGAAGGGCAGCCAGGAAAGAGCAGTTTTCTGAGCAATCATCTTATTGTACATAAAACTGTTATTCCCGTATTTCAAAGTTCTTGCGTCATATCCGAAAAGTCTCAGGTAAGCAGTGGCAAATGCCGAATTATGTCCGGTCCCACAATAAACTACAACAGTTTTGTCAGATGGGATTGATGCCATCTCTTCAGTGAAGCCCAGGGTAGTATCAGGTTTATACCTTACAGCTCCCGGAATATGTCCGTCTTCATACTTATCCTTGCGTTCAAGGTTTATAACGAAGAAAGAGTGAGGATCTGCAAATACCTCATCAGCTGTAATCAGAATATTTGCTGTGCCCTCTTTGAAGAGTTGACTGAATCTGGCCGAACTGATATCGGCGCCTGCAGACAAACCTGTATTAACAGACGGCATTAAGGTTGATGCCGGTCTTTCGTTTGCCTTTGTTTCAAGCTGAGTCTCATATTTACCTGAAACATACTTCAGCCATCCATCTTTGGCATAATTGCTGTTCCAGGAGCACATTCCCCATCTCATGGCAAATACGTTTCCGTATCCCATCATCCTCAGGAGACATGTAGTATAACCCGACAATTGGCCGTCGTCACAAACCATTATGATCCTGTCATATTCAAATGGTTTTATCCCGGTCTCGAACCAGCCGGGCAGTTCTTCAAATTTCTTGTTAACTGCTCCCTTAATATGCCCTGCACTGAATTGCTCAGGGTTCCTGAGATCAACAACAAGAAGATTCTTTTCCAGGCTCTCATGCACCACAGAAGCTTTTATAAGTGAAGGAAATACCTGGCTGTTCACATAGTCACCATTCTCCTCGAGGTCTTTCAGAAGCAGCAATGTCTCATTCCCAATTACCAGATCGGGTTTAACTGCCGGTACAGGTGACTGCTCTGCAGTTTTCTTATTCTCTGATTTGTTACCGGTACATGAAGAGGCAATTACTGCAATCATCAATATTACAGTCAGTGTCCTGAGACTATTATGAATCATACTCTAAAGTATTGCCTGTGGTTATTCTTTGATAAGAACCCTGTCCTTACTGTATCGCAGGGTCTCCGTCCGGTTACCGGTTTCGTCATACTTATGCTCCGTAATAGCAACTCCGTTGTCAGGGTCGTTTATCAGGTTCCTGTCTTTGTCCATATTCTTTACTTCTGTAACTGAGCCGTGTTCATCATAAACATTCTGAACAACAGGGACACTCTTCCCTCCCAGGTATTCATTGTCCTGATCGTAGTATACTGTTTCAAGTGCATAACCGTTCTCATCAATCTTTCTTTCAAATTTTGACCATCCCGAGTAAAGATTTGACATCTGGCCAAATACATTGAAAACTTCAAATTTCAGAAGGTCACCTTTATCACTTGAGTTGAAAAGAAAGTAAGACACTCCGATATCACCGCAGTTCTCAGCAGTACAATTATATAAGGTATCACCCATATAATTTGCCATTCTGGTTACATATCCCTTATCGTTATATGAGAATCTGAGCTCAAAGAACGGGCAGAAGGGATTCATAACAACTTCCACATCAGCAAGATTGTATCTCTGCTCTTTAACCATACCGTCGGGCAGGATGGTCCATGTCCATGAATGGATTTTATTCCTGTTTTCCACAGGAGTTCCATCCTTTCCATAGAATTTAAGACCTGTACGGATCCCTTTTGCATCAAGTGAATATTCAGCAGTAAATACCCCTCCGGATTCTATCTGCTCATTATCCTTATTAAAATATCGCTTTATCTGTTTATTGTCTTTGTATTCATAGGTTATTCTGGCGGCTCCCATTGAGGAATTTCCGAGAAGGATATTGTTCCTGTTGAATTCAACTGACGATAAACGACCTGATTCATCATAGGTAAATTTGTAATTATTGATTGATTTTGCTTCATCAGCGGTGAGAGCATGAACACCTTTCTCAGTGTCGTAAGGTGTTTCGCTGAACTGCAGGCTCCTGTAATATTCAACACCTGCTTTTACATCTTTCTTTTCACTATTACCGGTACAGGCAACAATACCTAATCCAAGTACTATTGAAAGGAGTGCCGGAAGAATCATTTTGTTAAGTTTCATACTTCGTTTTTTGTTTAAAATTAGTTTCCAAAGATATAACAGTTTTAGTTCTGAAAAATATCATAATAACTTAAATAACAATCCTGCCGGAAAAAAGTTCAAGGTACGGCGGTACGGCGGTGCGACGGTGCGACGGTACGGCGGTACGGCGGTACGGCGGTACGGCGGTACGGCGGTGCTACGATATTGATTTAGAAGTTATCAAAAATTTTCTGACCTGGTTTTTATTAACTTATTAAGCATTATTGAGATCCTGTCACATTCATCTGCCAGGGATTCCATAACGCTATTCTCAACATATCCAATTTCACAGGCAATTATTAGTTGAGTCTGAAGTTCTGCAACTGATCCTTTAGCAATGTAAAAATATCTGACTGAAATTTTATTGGTTCCCGATTCATCGCCTTCGGCAATATTGCCTGGAATACTCACAGCAGAACGCTGTATTTGATCCTTTAGTCCGAAATCTTTTGTAAAAGGCTGTTTACCTGTAAGTTTATAGATCTTAACAGCTAATTCCTTGGCAAGTAGCCATACATGAAGTTTCTGATAATTTCCCATTTAGCAAGATAATATAGTGAGACATAATGATTTTCATGCAATTCCACCTGCATGATCTAATAATCAAATTTAAATAATATTCTGATATGTTTCAGATTGCCTCATTATTTATTTATCAAATCCGTCATACCGTCGTACCGTCGTACCGTAATACCATTCTTCTTATATTTGTAATCAAACAAAAACTGCCACTAATGGAAACAGCCTTTATTGATACTGATTTTTTCAGTTACGTCATTTTGCCTTTGCTGATCTTTCTTGCCCGTATCTGCGACCAGTCGATTGGCACAATGCGGATAATATTTGTTTCAAAAGGAAAGAGAAATATAGCTCCCATTCTGGGATTTTTTGAGGTTCTGATATGGATTACTGCAATCAGCAAGATAATGCAGAACCTCGACAATTATGTAAATTACATAGCCTATGCTGCAGGATTTGCAACAGGGAACCTGATAGGAATGATAATTGAGGAAAGACTTGCCATGGGGATTCAGATGATAAGAGTTTTTGCAAATGAAAGAGGCCAGGAGCTGGTCCAGATCCTTAATAAGAGCGGGTACGGAGCCACATCCGTTGAGGCTCACGGAGCAAGGGATGAGGTATATCTTGTATATACAATCGTTCACAGGAATGAACTTGGGAAAGTGATTGAAGTTATAAACACTTTCAATCCCAAAGCATTTTATACAATTGAGGATGTAAGGGCTGCCAATGAAGGTATTTTTACGCCACAGAAGCAGAATGCATTATCAAATTTCAGCCATATACTCAGGAACTGGAGGAAGGGGAAGTGACGGTGCGATGGTGCGACGGTTCGACGGTGCGATGGTACGACGGTTCGACGGTGCGATGGTACGACGGTTCGACGGTGCGATGGTACGACGGTTCGACGGTGCGACGGTTCGACGGTGCGACGGTTCGATGGTACAACGGTTCTTACCGCCGTACCTCCGTACCGCAATACCGTCGTACCATTTTCATTTTATAATCATATTTGACTAGATTTGGCAAAGTTTAATACTGCTTTTTATGGAAAATTTCAATAACCATCCTCTTTACCGTGTTCATAATATTGACAGTGCAATGAATTCACTATGGGATTTCTACAGGAGAAATTTTCTTCCATTATTCCTGATGTCGGTTGTAATGTCGCTTATTATTCAATATTCCTCAACATATATTAATCTCAGTGAATTACAGTCGGAAACTGATCCTTTTGTTATAATTGAGAAGATGAAAGTCTTTTTTGTTCCTATGCTCATTATTTCTCTCATAAACCTGCTTTTTACCACGATTCTGCAGTATTACATAATTCACAAACCGGTTGACGGCAGCAACAATATTGTAAGTTCTGTTCTGAAATCATTCAGGTATTATCTTCCTTATCTGACTATCATAATCCTTCTCTCTGTTGCAGGTACAATAGCAATTGCGCTTGGGCTTCTTGTTCTGGTGGTTGGTGCTTTCTTTGCCATCATATATGTTATTATGCTTTACCTTTTCATATTACCGGTGATGATGGTAGAAGGTACTGATATTGGCAGTACTATCAGCAGGGTATTCTCACTTGCACACCGTAATTTCTGGGCAAATTTCGGATGGGTTGCAACATTTCTTGTACTTGTAATAGTAGTCTCAGTTGTACTTTCAGGAATTGCACTGCTGCCATTTGCCGGAAGTTTCTTCAAAACCGTTTTCAATCCGGAAGAAGCAACTGCAGCTGCTGACCTTGTAAAAAATCCGCTCTACCTTATCCTCACATCTCTGGCCAACGCCATTACTGTACCTTTAATGCCAATTATTTCTGCAATACTCTATTTTAACGCTAAGGCAAGGGAAGATAAGACGGAACCTGATTATCAATCGATAAAAGAGGAAAAGAGGGTAAAGGTGGAAGATCTTTATGCGAGGCCATATGCTGATGATCATCCGGAGAATCCGGAGAGGAAAGATATGTAGTAACGGTACTGCGGTGCGACGGCGCAATGGCTTCACAGCTCAACGGCGCTTCGGCAGAGCAAGGCCAGGAGGGGAACCTCTATAGATCATTCTCTCCTTTTACATAACCGAAATTGGCAAGTATACCTCCGTCAACATATAGAATATGTCCATTTACGAAATCACTGGCTTTTGATGCAAGAAAAAGCGCTACATTGGCTATATCCTCAGGCGTTCCCCATTTGCCGGCAGGTGTTCTCGACATTACGAGGTCATTGAACGGATTGCCCTTTTCCCTTAAAGCACCTGTCATTTCAGTAGCAATATACCCCGGACCAATCCCATTCACCTGGATGTTATACTTTGCCCATTCAACGCACATATTTTTTGTCAGCAGTTTAAGTCCTCCCTTTGCTGATGCATAAGCTGAAACTGTCTTCCTGCCGTATTCGCTCATCATTGAACACATATTAATGATCTTCCCGCTCCTCTTTTCAATCATCTTCGGAACAACGCGCTTTGACATTATAAAAGCAGCAACAAGATCAATATCAATTATTTCCTTAAAATCAGAAACAGGCATATCGAGTATCGGCATACGTTTAATTATACCGGCATTGTTTACCAGGATATCTATTGAACCAAACTTCTTTTCAATCTCCGAAATGCCTATGTCAACATCCTTTTCGTCAGTTATGTCGAATTTAAGTGTATAAACCTCCAGTCCTTCTTCGTTGAAAGCTTTTTTGCACTTCAAAAGCTTATCATCATTCCTGCCGTTTACACATACCATTGCACCTGCTTTCGCCAGTACGATTCCAGTTGCAAGTCCAATACCCTGTGTGCCTCCTGTTACAAGGGCAACTTTTCCGGTTAAATCAAACAAGTTATTCATATTTTATTTTTTACCCCTAAATCCCCCGGAGGGGGACTTTAAAATCCTATCAGTTACTTCATTTCAATTCATTTTTCACCTTCCCTTCGTCTTCAAAGCCCACCCTGGGGGGTTTGGGGATTATTTCAGTGTATCAGGATGCCTTACATCCATATCACCATAATCGAGATTCTCTCCTGCCATTCCCCATATAAAGGTATAATTAGATGTCCCCGCAGCACTGTGAATGCTCCATGATGGGGACAATACAGCCTCTTCATTTTTCATCCAGATATGCCTTGTTTCATCAGGCTCTCCCATAAAATGACATATCCCCTGCTTCTCAGGAACCTCAAAATAGAAGTATGCCTCCATCCGTCTGCTATGAGTATGAACAGGCATTGTGTTCCATACACTTCCCGGTTTAAGCTCAGTCATTCCCATCTGAAGCTGGCATGTCTGTAAAACACTGTTCACCAGCAATTTATTAACAGCCCGATGGTTTGATGACTCCATATTTCCAAGAACAACCGTCTCTCCGTCAGAAATTGAGACCTTCTTCGATGGGTAGGTCTGATGGGCGGGTGCAGAATTAAAATAGAACCTGGCAGGCTTGCCCGATTCCTTTGAACTGAAAATTACATCAGTGGTTCCTTTACCGAGATACAAGGCCTCTTTATAACCAAGCTTAAAAACAGTTCCGGAAGCAGTTATCTCAGAATCTCCTCCGACATTGATTATTCCGATCTCCCTCCTCTCGAGAAATTCTTTGGCCTTAAGTTCATCAGTAGCTTCCAGTTTTAGAGGCATATTGACAGGCATAGCACCGCCTGCTATAAGACGGTCGTACATTGAATAGACAAGAGTTATTTCATCCTGCTGAAAAATATCCTGAATGAGAAAGGCTTTTCTTAATTCCTCAGTGCCATATTTCTTAACATCCTGAGGATGTGATGCATATCTGAGCTCTGTTTTCATATCTGCCGGTTTTTTCTTATATTACAAACATATCACATATTTCTTGATAATATGATCTGAAATCCATATTTTCGAAACGCAAAGCGAAGGCCCTGCAAGACTTAAATATCTTGTCATAAAAACCATGAAGATGAAACAATTCATAAATGAAAATTTTCTGCTGACAAATAAAACCGGAGAAAGTTTATATCATAAATTCGCTGAAAATAAGCCTATTATAGATTTTCACTGCCACCTCTCCCCTGCCATGATCGCTGATGACCGCAGGTTTGAAAATCTGACTCAGGCCTGGCTTGAAGGCGATCATTATAAATGGAGGGCTATGAGGATGAACGGGGTGGATGAATCATTCTGCACCGGAAGGGAGAGTGACTTCAGCAAGTTTCGTAAATGGGCGGAAACTGTTCCCGCAACTATCGGTAATCCTCTGTATCACTGGACCCATCTTGAACTCGCAAGGTATTTCGGGATCTATGATCTCCTTTCACCTTCAACATCTGATGCAATATTTGAATCTGCCTCTGCCATGCTCAGTTCAGGGGAATTTTCAACAAAAGGTTTGATAAGAAAGATGAATGTAAAGGTTATCTGCACAACCGATGATCCTTCAGATACTCTGGAACATCACATCAGGCTTAAAACCTCATTTGAGATCAAAGTGCTTCCAACATGGCGTCCCGACGGTGTACTTAAGACAGAAGACAATGAAAAGTATCTGGCATATATCGGAAAAATTGAAAGTACAAGTGGCACATCCATACGGACTTTTGATAACCTTACAGAGGTTCTTGATAAGAGGCATGAGTTTTTTCATAACAATGGAGGAAGGCTTTCTGATCACGGTCTCGACAGATTTTATTTTGAAAAGTATTCCTCTTCAGAAATTGAAAGTATCTTTCGGAAATTACTCAAAGGAGAGAAAATATCAGCTGAAGAAAATGAAAAGTATAAAACTGCAGTCATGACTGAACTATGCAGGATGAATCACAAACGCGGTTGGACACAGCAGTTTCATGTAGGGGCAACCAGGAATAACAATGAGAGGATGTTCAGGAAGATGGGACCAGATACAGGGTGGGACTCAATTGGTTCCGCTCAGGACGTATTCAGAATGTCGAAATTCCTGAGTTCCCTCGATATGACCGAACAGCTGGCAAAAACTATCCTCTATAATCTCAATCCTGCTGATAATGAGATGATGATAACCATGGCAGGCAATTTCAATGACGGCTCATTCCCCGGGAAGGTGCAGTACGGAGCAGCCTGGTGGTTCCTCGATCAGAAAAACGCGATGGAGAAGCATCTGAGGGATCTGTCATCGCTTGGGTTACTAAGACGTTTTGTAGGCATGGTGACAGACTCGCGAAGCTTCCTCTCCTATCCACGTCACGAATATTTCAGAAGATTGGCATGCAATTACATAGGTGAAGAGGTTGAGAAGGGTCTTATACCAAATGAGGAGGAGTTACTGAAACCATTGATTGAAGGAATATCATATAATAATGCAAAAGAGTTTTTTGGATTTTAACCTCATCCCCCTGGGGGCTGTTGAAAAAGACCTTTTAAACCGCAAAGGACACAAAGTAAGCGCAAAGCACACAAAGTTAAAACATTAAAATTCAGATCTTTGCGATCTTAGCGTAAATCCTTAGCGACCTTTGCGGTTAATGGATTTCCTCTTTTTCAACACCCCCTAAGTTAAAAAGTCCCTCTCCCCCGGGAGAGGGATTTAGGGTGAGGTCCGTAAAGAAGTAACGAAAACAATAAAAATGAACGAATTAAACTTAAATGGTAAGGTGGCTGTTATCACAGGTGGTGCAGGTGTGATCTGCTCTGTAATGGCAAAATCGCTTGCAGCTCAGGGTGTTAAGACCATAATACTTGATCTGAACAAGGAATCGGCAGTTGCTGTTGCCGGAGAGATTGAGCAGGAATTTAAAACACAATCTATAGGCGTATCAGCAAATGTCCTCGATAAGGCATCGCTTGAAGCCGCAGCCATGGAAATCAAAGAGAAATTCGGCACTATCGATATCCTGGTAAACGGTGCCGGGGGAAATTCCCCAATGGCCACAACAAAGGTTGAAAGAATGGAAGGCACTGACAATGAGAACCCTGAAGATACATTCTTCGGACTCAAAGAAGAGGGCTTCGATAAAGTATTCAATCTCAACTTTAAAGGAACTCTCCTGCCCACTATGGTATTTGCATCCGGAATGGTCAGGAAGAAATCAGGGGTTATAATAAACATCTCATCAATGAATTCCTACCGTCCCCTGACCAAGATTGCCGCCTATTCAGCTGCAAAAGCTGCTGTTAATAATTTCACACAATGGCTGGCTGTTCATTTCTCCAAAACAGGTGTAAGGGTTAATGCCATTGCCCCCGGATTCCTTCTCACAAACCAGAACAGGTTTCTTCTTATTGATGAAGCCACGGGAGGATTGACTCCAAGGGGAAAAAAGATCATAAACGGAACACCAATGGAGCGCTATTGCCTTCCTGAAGAATTAACCGGAACCCTAATATATCTGGCATCAGATTTATCGAAGTTTGTTACGGGAATTGTGATTCCGGTTGATGGGGGGTTCAGTGCGTACAGCGGGGTATAGGTTCCTGGTTCAAAATTCAAAGTTTAAAGTTTAATGCTTAATGTTTAAAACCTTGAACCTTGAACCTTGAACCTTGAACCTGAAACAGTTGTTTAGTATAGGAATGTTAATTCTTATATACAACCAATAAATTGTTAATATGATATATTTTCAAACCGGTTCAGAAAGTACATCTCTAAGTCAGAATGACCTGGAGATGGGCCTCTATTCAGCTCTTGCAAAACTGGGTGAAAGAAAAAAGGTACTTGTTGTACCTCCCGATTGTACACGTTTTCACTCAAGAGCAGGTGATATTACCACACTGATATATAATTATTACAGGGAAAACCTGAAAGATATTCTTCCGGCCCTTGGGACACATACACCAATGTCGGGAAAAGAAATAGAGGAGATGTTCAGGGGAGTTCCAAAGGATCTTTTCAGGGTTCACGACTGGAGGAATGATGTGGTAACAATCGGTACAGTTCCGGGCAAATTTGTTTCTGAAATAACCAACGGAACGCTGGACTATGACTGGCCGGCTCAACTTAACAAGCTGGTATTCAAAGGCAGACATGATTTAATCCTGTCAGTCGGACAGGTGGTGCCACATGAAGTGATCGGAATGGCCAATTACAATAAAAACCTTCTGATAGGAACGGGCGGACCGGAAGGGATAAATAAAAGCCATTTTGTCGGTGCAGTTTATGGCATGGAAAGGATAATGGGAAAAGCAGAAAATCCGGTAAGAAGCCTTCTCAATAAAGCGGCTTCTGAATTCATGTATCATCTGCCTGTAGTATATATCCAGACTGTTATTGGCCGCGACCATTCTGGCAAACTTGTCATCAGGGGGTTATATATAGGTGACGATATTGAGGTATTTAAACTGGCCTCAGAACTGTCGGTAAAGGTCAACTTTACAATGGTTGAAAAACCACTCAGCAAAGTTGTAGTTTATCTTGATCCGTCAGAATACAGGAGCACATGGCTGGGTAATAAAAGTATTTACAGAACCCGCATGGCAATGGCTGATAAAGGAGAACTGATAGTTCTTGCACCCGGATTGAAAGAGTTTGGTGAGGATAAGGAGATAGACAGGCTGATAAGGAAATATGGCTATAGAGGTACGCCAGCCACCCTTAAATCACTTAATGAGAATGAAGAACTCCGTAATAACCTCAGTGCAGCAGCACATCTTATTCATGGCAGCTCTGAGGGCAGGTTTTCAATAACATATTGCCCTGGCAAATTGTCAAAGGAAGAGATAGAATCGGTAAATTTCAGGTATACTGATCTTTCAGAAATGATAAAGAAATATGATCCTGGTAAACTGAAGGATGGTTTCAACACATTGGCTGACGGAGAAGAGATTTTTTATATTTCGAATCCTGCTTTAGGGCTTTGGGCTTCGAAAGACAAAGTAGAAAAATAAAGTTATTTTTATACCCGCAGGACACAAAGTCCCTCGCTCAGGCTCGGAAAAGCGCTAAGGACGCAGAGTGATATATTTAAATCTCTTAGCGAGCTTTGCGTAGTAACTTTGCGAGCTCGTATGTTAAAAATTTTATGATTGAATTATGATAAAATGGGGCATGATAGGATGCGGGAGTGTAACCGAAGTTAAAAGCGGTCCTGCATTCAGTAAAGTAAAAGGTTCAAGACTTATTGCTGTTATGAGACGGGACAGGGCACTGGCAGAAGATTATGCGAGGAGGCATAATGTACCTAAAGTTTACTCTGAGGCGCATAAGCTTATAAATGATGAAGAAATAAATGCTGTATATGTTGCCACGCCTCCCGGAAGCCATGCAGAATATGCCATTGCAACACTTAAGGCCGGAAAACCTGTTTACATCGAAAAACCAATGGCTCTCAACTATGCCGAATGTGAAAGAATTAACAATGCATCAGAAAAGTATGGAGTTCCTGTATTTGTTGCCTACTACAGGAGAGCCCTCCCGGGGTTCCTTAAGGTGAAGGAGCTTATTGAAACAGGTACCATTGGCAAAGTTCTGTTCTTTCATATCCAGCTGTTCAAGCCTGCTTCAGAAGATGAAAAGGCAGGAAAGCTTCCATGGCGGGTTGATCCTGCCATAGCAGGAGGTGGTCACTTTTTCGACCTTGCCAGCCATCAGCTCGATTACTTTGACTACCTTTTCGGACCTGTAAAAAAGGTCAGATCGATGGTGAGAAATAATGGAGGACTGTACAAGGCAGAAGATTTCGTAACCGCAGAGCTTGAATACAACAACGGTATAACCGGTACAGGCACATGGTGCTTCAATGTATCTGGCTACAGTTACAGGGACACAATTGAGTTTATCGGTGAAAAGGGATCAATAAAGTTTTCAACTTTTGATTTTGAGAATATAGTAATTACAAACGACAAAGGTAGAAGGGAATTAATAAATGAGCGTCCTGAACACGTGCAGTATTACCTTATCGATAAAATTGTAAGGTCGCTTGAAGGAACCGGGGAATCACCAAGCACAGGTATGTCAGCAGCACGTACCAGTAAGGTGATGGATGAGATTGTGGCAGAATATTACGGTACGACGGCGTGACGGTGCGACGGTGCAACGGTGCGACGGTGCGACGGTGTGACGGTGCGAAGGTGCGACGGTGCGACGGTGCAACGGTGCGACGGTGCGACGGTGTG